>Ga0164290_1000365_pt1 | contig 158230 bp, 145 predicted proteins | sample Micstemetagenome_FD_108782 | JGI IMG/M metagenome (GOLD analysis project Ga0164290, IMG submission 108782) | Contaminated culture microbial community from soil near Moab, Utah, USA - Microcoleus steenstrupii SON62 (Illumina Assembly) | ecosystem: Environmental > Terrestrial > Soil > Soil crust...
CGGTCTGTGTTCGGTGTTCGGTGTTCGGTGTTCGGTGTTCGGTGTTCGGTGTTCGGTGTTCGGTGTTCGGTGTTCGGTGTTCGGTGTTCGGTGAGGGAGGATGCTGTCATCCCGAGCGGAGCCGAGGGATCCAACAGGAAGCCCTGACTACTGTTGGTCAAGGCGACTCAGCGGTAGACACCCGTGGCTGCGGCATTCCTGCCGCGGATCGAGCGGAGCTCGATGGGAGCCTCACCGCTGAGGTGGGTGAGGTCGCTGAGCTGCCCCTAAGTTTCGGGCATACCTCCCTTGGCAGTTAGGTCCCCTGGCCTCGACACGGGTGCGCGGAGCAAGGGGACGCTTCCCAGAATGGAGTTAGCGTTCCTCCGCCCACTTCTGATCCCGGGCATCGTACTCGGCGTAATCGATCCGCTCGTACAGTTCCTTGCGCGTCCGCATCTGATCCAGAATCGCCGCCTGGGTGCCGGTCCCGACGAGCTCCGCGTAGCACTCGTCGAGCGCCCGCAGCATCATTCTGAACGCGGTCATCGGGAAGATCACCATCTGGTAACCGAGATCCCGGAAGCGCGACACCGGGATGATCGGCGTCTTGCCGAACTCCGTCATGTTCGCGAGGAGCGGCACCCCGACTCCCGCGCGAAACGCTTCGAACTCCGCTTCGCTCGTCAGCCCCTCGGGAAAGATGGCGTCGGCACCGGCGTCGGCGTACCGCTTGGCCCGGTCGATGGCTGCCTCAAGCCCCTCCACGCCGCGGGCATCGGTCCGGGCCACGATCACGAACGACGCGTCGCGCTTGCTGTCGACCGCGGCGCGGACCTTTCGTGCCATCTCAGGTGCCTCAATGCAAGCCTTGCCGTCGAGGTGACCACACCGCTTGGGGCTTACTTGGTCCTCGAGGTGGATGCCCGCCAGACCGGCGCGCTCCATCTCGATGACGGTGCGCATCACGTTCAGGGTCTCTCCGAAGCCGGTGTCGGCATCGGAGAGCACGGGTACTGGGGCGACCTGGGTCACGTAGGCGGCCTGCTGGGCGAACTCGGTCTGGGTCGCGAGGGCGATGTCGGGCACGCCGAGGGCCGCGTTGGTAATGCCCGCCCCCGACAGGTAGAGCGCCCGCGCTCCCGCCTTGTGCGCGGAGACGGCACTGATGCCATTGAAGACGCCGGGCATGACCACCGTGTCCTCCGCCATCATTGCGCGGAGCGTCGCGCCAGGGGAGGTGAGGACGGGTTTGAGCATGACCTCGAGGCTACCTGCAACCCACTCGGCATCAAAGCGGTAGGATCGACCTGACGTCGATGACCTTCGTTTTCATTGCGCTTGGGATCCTTCTCGTGGTCGGGGTGGCGCTGTCTCTCGCGCGGCGGCCCTCGAACGCCCTGCCGGCTTCAACGCCGCTTCCGGTTGTCACTCCGCCGTCGTCGGATCACGCCAGAGCCGTCACCGACGCCCTGATGCGGCTGCGGTTCGACGCGCAGGTCGCCGGCTCCCCGGCTACGGCCGCGCTCGACGGCATCGTCGCCCGGCTCCTGGAAGCGATCGCCAGAGTCGAGGCGCGCGACGACGCCGCCTTGGAATCAATGGAAGAGTTGGTCCGCGATCGACTGCGACCAGCGGTGCTGAGCGGCGATGTCGCCGGGACCGAAGGAGCTGGGCGGTCGGCAGATGAGTTGCTCGCGTTCCTCTCCCTGCGCCGCGAACCGCTCGACGCCGTTGCCACGCGGCGGCGGCACGAGACCCTTGCCGCCATTCAGAGCCTCCAGCCATCCGTGTCGACGGTGAAGTTGACGGACGTCCGATCGGGGGATGCCCTGCGGATCGAAGGAAGGCCATACCGCGTGGAATCGATCCATCGGTACGACGAGTCGTACCAGGGACGCCGCTGGGAGTGGCGCGAGATCGCGCTTCTCGACCTGGAAACCGGGATCGCGAGTGGGCTCGACGTCGAGGAGGACGACGGGCTGGAGCTGTCGATTCAAACCGGAAAGCCGACGCTCGAAGAGCTCGGCCTGACCGCGGCCATGCTCGCGCGCTTCGACGACGAGGAAAGCGGCTCGGTCCGCTTCGGCACCCGCCGCTTCTCCTACGCGGACAGCGGCAAGGCGCGGTTCTCACGCGACGGCACCGGCGAGTGGGAGCCGTACGACTACTGGGAGTTCGAGACCGCCGACGGCAGCGAGGCGATCGCGGTTGAGCGGTGGGAGGGTGCCCGCTTCGAGGCGTTCGTAATGCGCAAGGTCGATCCGCTCAGCGTGGAGGCGTTCGCGACCGGAGGGAAGCGTTGAGGAGCGACCAATCGACTCGCGCTCTCGTGATCGGCGCGGCCGTCCTGATGATCGCGTTCTTCGGCTTCGGCGTCACCCAGTGCGGCAAGCAGCCCACCGAGGTGCAGCAGCGCACCAGCGAGCTCAGCGCCCGGATCGAGCGAGTCTCCCGAGTCGTCGAGGCGTTGCCCGGCGAGTACCAGCGACGCTTGCAGAGCCCCGAATTCCAGCCGTTCGCCATCTACGCTGAGAGGGCCAAGTGGGAGGACGACCTCGCCGCCGCTCAGGTCATGCTTCGAGGCGTGAAGGAGCGGTTCGCCAAGGAAGTCACCGAGGTCAACAAACTCGATCGGGACGAGGACGCACCGAAGGTCCTCGACAGCATCGTTGCCATTGGCAACGACCTTCAAGCGGTTGAAACCCGAGGTCGTCGACCTCAGCGGATGCTCCAACGAATGCGGACGCTGGTCGACGCCCCTAAGGGCCAGATCGATCAGGCTCAGTTGCACGCCCAGCAGACCGACGCTCCGGTCCGCGAGGTGCGCGCCACCTACGAGGACGTCGTGAAGCGACACGCCCACAAGAAGGCGGACATGGAGCAGCGGATCGCCAAGCTCGTGGACATTCAGACCGCGGTCAAAGAAGCGGCGATCACCCTAGAGCGCGAGTTGGCCAAGCCAACGCCGGACCTCCTCGCTGCCGTGGAGGCCAACGAGACCTCGATCGACCGCTTTCCCGAGTTCGAGCGCGAATCCGGCGCCCTCGTGAAGCGATTTCGCAGTCTCGACCGCAGCTTCACCCGAACGCTGCTGGACATGAAGGCGGCGTACGCCGTGACCATCGGCCGATCCAGCTGGGACGAGACGAGCGACTACGGCGAGGAGGATTACCTCTACGCACCAAAGGAGGTCACGCCGGAAGTGGCGGCGGACCTCGCTCGCACCAATGGCGAGAACATTGGAGGTTCGTACGCGATGCTCGCGGGAATCAACGTGAACGAAGCGATGCCCCCGTCTCACAACGCCTCGGAGTTCTACATTCAGGACATCGAACCGCGCTTCTACCACCGCTATCTGGAGGTCGAGGGGACCGAGCGGAGGGACACGGACTGGATTCTGGTGGACGAGGATGACTTCGCCGACCACGTCAACAACCAGGGCATGGAGATCTACTCCAAGCCGTACGGCGTTTACGAAGACGAGGCGATCACCATCGGCTCGCCCATGGGCTACGCCTTCGTGGGGAACCCGCACTATGGCCGCTGGGGCGGCCCGGGCAACTCCCTATGGTTTTGGGCGCCGCGCTACGCCTCATACAACCGCCTATACGATGGCAACCATCAGTACCGGCGGGACGACTGGGAGCTGTGGCGCTCGAACCTGCGCGCCGGTCGGCCCTGGTATGGGCGACGGCGCGAAGACGAAGAAGAGCGATACGGGAGCGGTGGCCGCTTCACCCGCGTGTACATCGGCGACTCGTATTGGCAACGCACCGGACGAATCAGCCGGTGGGACGTCTCGTTCCGCAATCTAGGGCCGGAATACCGCGGCGGTGGACCCGGTGGAGGAGGCAAGTGAATCTCGACATCACGGCGATCGGCCGAAGCATGGGCGTGAGCGCCGCCCTGGTGCTCGCCACCATCGCGTTCCTTTTCGTGCTCAAGTGGATCGACGACCGGATCACCCCGTTCGACGACAACGCGGAGATCCGCGAGCGCCAGAACCTGGCGCTCGCCCTTCGCCGCGCGGGCCTCTACCTTGGCTTCGTGATCGCCCTGGCCGGCTCGATCGTCGGGTCGGGCGCTGGATTCCGGCGCGACCTCCTCACGTTCGCCGCAGACGCTGGCGTGATTCTCCTGGCGCTCCTCATCGCCCAGCTGCTCAACGGGCGGCTGATGCTCGGGGGCGTGCGCGAGTCAGACGGCTTGCGCCAGCGAAACGTGGCGGTCGGCCTCGTGGAGTTTGGGCAGTACATCGCCACCGGCCTCATTCTCAACGGCGCGATCAATGGGGAGGGGCGGCTCGGTTCGGCGATCATGTTCGCCGCCGTCGGCCAGTTCGCCCTTCTCCTCGCCTTCTGGCTCTACCGCGCGATGGCGGGCTACGATCCGATCCGCCAGATTCGCGAAGGGAACGCCGCCGCCGGCATGGCGGTGGGAGCGCGGCTGCTCGGCATCGGCGTCGTCCTCTGGGCGAGCATCACCGGCGACTCGACGAACTTGGCGACGGATCTCACCGCCTTCGGCATCTGGTTCGTGTTCGGATTCGCCTTGCTCGCAGCAGCAAACTGGCTCGCCGACCTGCTCTTCCTGCCCGAGCTCACCGTCCGGCAGGCCGTGGTCGATCAGCGTAACCTCGCCGGCGTCGTCAAGGTCTCGGGCGTCACTCTGGCCGCCGCCATCGCCGTCGCCGCCGCCGTCGCCGGATGAGCACTCCCGCACGCGCCGAGCGCGGGCCGACGCTCGTGCTCGCGCTGTCGATGTTCCTCACCGGCGCGTGCGGACTCGTCGCCCAGTACGTGCTGAGCACCGTCAGCACGTACATCCTCGGCAACTCCATCGAGCAGTTCAGCGTAACGATCGCGCTGATGCTCCTGATGATGGGCGTCGCGGGAGCGGTCCAGAGCCTCATCGGCGACCGCGGCCTTCTTGGGAAGTTCGTCGTCACGGAGGCGCTTCTCGCCCTGCTCTCCGGGTTCGCTCCCATTGCCCTCTACGCCGCCTACGCCCACCTTCCCGACCACTTCGTGGTGGTTCAGGTCGGCCTCGTGCTGGTCACCGGCTTCCTGATCGGCATCGAGATCCCGATGGCGATCCGCATCAACGCCCAGTACGCGCCAAGCCTCAAGGGCAACATCGCCAGCATCTGGTCGCTGGATTACGTGGGCAGCTTCGTGGGCGCCCTCGTCTGGACCTACTTCCTGCTCCGCACGGTCTCCATCGACCGCATCGGCTTCACCGTCGGATTCGTGAACCTCGCGGTAGGGGCCCTCACCCTTGCCTACTTCGCTCGGCGCGGCGCGATGCGTCGCTGGCCCTTCGTGGCCGCTGGACTTGGATTGGTCGGGGTCGCCATGGCCTTTGGCTTGCAGCGCGCCCCAGTTTGGACGGACGGGATCGAACGCAGTTTGTACGACGAGCCGATCGTCCACGCGGAGACGACGCCGTACCAGCGCATCGTCGTGACGCAAGATCGGAAGCTCGACGACACGCGGCTCTATCTGAACGGCAATCTTCAGTTCTCCAGCCTGGACGAGGCGATCTACCACGAGCACCTCGTTCACCCCGCCATGCTCTTGGCTGCGCGTCGATCACGCGTGCTGATCCTCGGTGGAGGGGACGGCCTCGCGCTCCGCGAGGTGCTCAAGTACCCGGAGGTTCGCGAGGTGACGCTGGTCGACCTCGATCCGGCGATGATCCGGCTCGCGAAGCAGCTGCCGACTCTGCGCGCCCTCAACGGAGGCGCCTTCGACGACGCGCGGGTCACGAGCCAGCTGCCCGCCGGACTCACCAATCTCGGATTTCGCCGGCCTGTGCGGCAGTTCGTACGCGAGACCGCACCCGGGCAGCCGCCGGTCACGCAAGAGGTCGCCCGCGTCGAGGTGTTCACCGTCGATGCCGACCGATTCCTTCGTGCCCCCGGCGGAAACTGGGACGTGCTGATCGTGGACCTCCCCGACCCGAACTCGGTGGAGTTGGCGAAGCTGTACTCGCGCGAGTTCTACCGAAAGGCGCGCGGTGCGCTCGCCCCCGGAGGCGTGATGGTCGTGCAAGCCACCTCGCCGTACCACGCCCGCGAAACGTTCTTGTGTGTGAAGCGGACGGTCGAGGCCGCCGGCTTCGCGACCGTGCCAACCCACGACAACGTGCCCAGCTTCGGCGACTGGGGCTGGCTCCTCGCCTCCCCCGACCGCGACCTCCGGCCCCGATTGGCCGCCCTGCCCGAGATCCCTATCGCCACCCGCTACCTGACCCTCGACGTTCTCCAGCGAGCCACCGCCTTTGGTCGAGACGCCCTGAAGTCGAACCACCAAGACGTGAGCACCCTCATGCGCCCGATCGTGCTCGACCGATACCTGCAGGAAGGATGGAAGGTGGACTAGGTTCGGCGTTCGGCGTTCGGCGTTCGGCGTTCGGCGTTCGGCGTTCGGCGTTCGGCGTTCGGGAGGGGGATGGTGGCACCAGACCTACACGCCCCTGTCATCCCGAGCGAAGCCGAGGGATCTAACTGGAGGCACTGACTACTGCCGGTCACGCCACTGACCACGCACAGGTACGCGCGAAGGCGAGTGTGGCCGCGGCACCTGCCGCATTTGGAAGAAAGACTCACGCAAAGACGCAAAGGGGAGGTGGCATGACCGGCAGTAGTCAGTGCCTCCAGTTAGATCCCTCGGCTGCGCCCGGGATGACAGCCCCCTCACCCGATCACCCAATCCCAACCCCCTCACCGAAACGCGCGACATCGCACCGTTTGCGACGTGTTGGTAAACTCCCGCCCGAAGAGTGTTCGGACCGCCACCGTCGTCGGCCTAACCTAGTTACGGATTTGGAGCAAAACAGCCTTATGAGCAACAAGCGCGTCTATCTCTTCCGCGAGGGCGACAAGAGCATGCGGGACCTCCTCGGTGGCAAGGGTGCGAACCTCGCCGAGATGACCAACATCGGCCTGCCGGTCCCTCCCGGATTCACCATCACCACCGAGGTCTGCACCGAGTACTACGACCACGGCAAGCAGCTCCCGGCCGGCCTGATGGACGAGATCGAGGCTGCCATCGCCGACGTCGAGCAGGCCCAGGGCAAGAAGCTCGGCGACCCGAGCAACCCTCTCCTCCTCTCGGTTCGATCGGGCGCCAAGTTCTCCATGCCGGGCATGATGGACACCGTCCTCAACCTCGGTCTTAACGACGAGGTCGTCGAGGGTCTCATCGCGAAGGGCGCGGACGCTCGCTTCGTCTACGACAGCTACCGCCGCCTCATCATGATGCTGTCGGACGTGGCGTTCTCGGACGGCAACCACGCGATCTCGAAGCACGGCTTCGAGCACATGTTCCGCGACCTCAAGGCCGAGAAGGGGGTCACGAACGACCTCGACATCGACGGCGAGGGGCTCAAGGAGCTCTGCAAGCGCTACAACGAGCACCTCAAGAAGCACACCGGCCGCGAGTTCCCGCAGGACGTTCGCGAGCAGCTTCGCGAGTCCGTCGAGGCCGTGTTCCGTTCCTGGAACAACGACCGCGCGATCATCTACCGACGCAAGGAGAAGATCGACGACGCGATCGGCACCGCCGTCAACGTGCAGGCGATGGTCTTCGGCAACATGGGCGAGGACTGCGGCACGGGCGTGGCCTTCACCCGCAACGCGGCCAACGGCGACAACTACGTGTTCGGCGAGTACCTCATGAACGCGCAGGGTGAGGACGTCGTCGCCGGCGTTCGCACGCCGATGCCGATTTCCGAGCTGCAGAAGCAGAACCCCGAGATCTACAACCAGTTCGATCAGATCTGCAAGACCCTTGAGAGCCACTACAAGGACATGCAGGACATCGAGTTCACGATCGAGCGGAACAAGCTGTTCATCCTGCAGTGCCGCTCCGGCAAGCGCACCGGCACCGCCGCGGTCAAGATCGCGGTTGACATGGTGAACGAGGGCCTGATCACGAAGGAAGACGCCATCGCGCGCGTCGCTCCGGACCTGCTCAACCAGGTTCTCCTCCCGGTCATCGCTCCCGGCACCAAGTACAACGTGATCGCGAAGGGCCTCCCGGCCGGCCCCGGCGCCGCCACCGGCATGGCGATCTTTGACTCCGCTCGCGCCGCTGAGCTCGGCAAGGGCGGTCAGGGCCAGCGAGTCATCCTCGTTCGTGCCGACACGTCGCCGGACGACCTCGCCGGCATGCTCGGCGCCCAGGGCGTTCTCACCGAGCGCGGCGGCATGACCTCGCACGCGGCGCTCGTCGCTCGCGGCTTCGGTATCCCGACCGTCGCCGGCTGTTCCGACATCCGCGTCGATGCCGAGAAGCGCCAGTTCACCATCGGCAACGTGGTGGTCAAGGAAGGCGATTACATCTCGCTCAACGGCGCTGCCGGTGAGGTCATCGAGGGTCAGGTTCCGGTTGAGGATGCCGCGCTCACGGGCGACTTCGGCACCTTCATGGGCTGGGCCGACGAGTTCCGCACCATGGGCGTCCGAACCAACGCCGACACCCCCGAGGACACCCGCAAGGCGATTCAGCTCGGCGCCGAAGGCATCGGCCTCTGCCGCACGGAGCACATGTTCTTCGAGGGCGAGCGACGGCCGGTCGTGGTCGAGATGATTCTCGACATCGAGAACCCCGAGTCGCGCAAGAAGGGTCTCGCCAAGCTCCTCGAGTTCCAGCGAGAGGACTTCCGCGGCATCTTCGAGGCGCTCGAAGGCAAGCCTGCCACCATCCGACTCATCGACCCGCCGCTCCACGAGTTCCTTCCGTCGCTGGAGGAGACCCTTGAGAAGGTCGCCACCAAGCGCGCCAAGGGCGAGGACGCGGGTGCGGACGAAGAGATGCTTAGCAAGATCCGCTCGATGCACGAGATCAACCCGATGCTCGGCCTCCGCGGCGTCCGACTCTCCATCGTCTACCCCGAGATCGTTGGCATGCAGACCCGCGCGATCCTCGAGGGCGCGGCGGCGGTCATCAAGGCCGGCGGCAAGGCCGTTCCGGAGATCATGATCCCGCTCGTCGGCCACGTCAACGAGCTCAAGGTGGTCCGCGAGGACCTCGAGCGCGAGGCCAAGGCCGTCGTCGCCGAGCAGGGTGTTGAGATCCCCTACTCGTTCGGCACGATGATCGAGGTTCCGCGCGGCGCGCTCACGGCGGATGAGATCGCGGTGGAGGCGGAGTTCTTCTCCTTCGGTACCAACGACCTCACGCAGATGACGTTCGGCTTCAGCCGAGACGACAGCGATCGCTTCCTCAAGCCGTACGTCGAGCGCAAGATCCTCGGCGGCGACCCGTTCGAGAGCATCGACCGCACCGGCGTGGGCCAGCTCATGCAGATCGCGATCGACAAGGCGAAGAAGGTCCGCCCCGACATCAAACTCGGCATCTGCGGCGAGCACGGCGGCGAGCCGCGATCGGTGGAGTTCTGCCACCAGATCGGCCTGAACTACGTGTCCTGCTCCCCGTTCCGCGTGCCGATCGCCCGCCTCTCGGCGGCGCAAGCGGCGCTCGGTCGCGGCGTCAGCGACAAGTAAGGGCAACCGCCTCGCGAGTACGCGGCCTGCGATCCTCACGGATCGCAGGCCGCGCTTGCGTTTACCAGCGTCGCCGACGGATTCGAACGATCAGCAGACCTCCGACGACGGCAGCGGCGACGGTCGGTCCGACGGGCGAGAATCCACGCGGATGAGCTGCTTTGGCGGTAGTCCCGCCCCGGCCCGTTGCCTGAAAGAACAAGTCGTCGGTGCCTGCGCGCGGAAACTCAGGGTCGCGATACCTGACGAAGTGCGACGCGCGCGGCATCTCCACGGCGGTGAGCTTTAGCGCCGTTTGCAGCCGTGTCAGGTCGTGCGACTCGAGGGGAACCGGATTGCCGTACGCCTTCCAGTTCGTACGGGGCCCAACCGTCGGCCGGTACTCGTCGAGGGCGATGAAGTTCAGCTCCAAACCGTCGCCCCCTTTGCCGGCGTTCTCCTTCGGAACGCGATAAGGATTGAAGGGGCGGTCGGTCTTGAACGTCATGCGAACCGGTCCGGTGCGGGCGGTCCCCTTCCCGATGACCTTAAAGGCCGTAAACGTCCATCCCTTTCGCACGTAGGGCGCGGCCCATGCTCGCGTGCTCTTCGCGACCGGATAGCCATTCGCCTTCAGCCAACGCTCGAGTTCGCCCGCGTCGCTCGCCCGCAGGATCGTCGCCCGGTACCCGGCGACATCTTGAGTCTCAAGGACGCGAATGCTCGCCGTTCCGATCCCGCCGGCCGTCATCGACTTCGCCTCCTTGGCCCACTGGCGTTCCTGCCGGGCAGCCGCGTCGTCCAAAACCTTGAACGCCTCTTTGGACACGGCGACGAGCCTCGGACGCGACGGCGTCGGCGCGATAAAGCCGAGATCCGCGGCTTCGGTTGCAAATCGCGCGTCTCGGATGAAGTGCTCCGTCTTCGTCGCGGCGTCCCATACCACGAGGTTCCGCTGCCCCACAAACCGCACTGGCCCAGTCGCGACGCCGCAGCACGGCCAAGCGATCGCTCCAGACAGACCGAGCGTCAGGATCAGCACGCAAGGAATTCGCATTGGACTCACCATTCCTCTTGGTGACCCGAAACGGAGAATCCGTTCACCGGAGGCGGTCTGAGCCCACAAAGTTCGAGGGGGATCGAACACTTCTGAGTAAAAAGCGCCGCTAACCGGTAATTCATGCAACGCTACGGGGCTAGCGAAGCATACTAAAAGCTGTGAATACCACGCTTAAGCTCACGGCGGTCGTTGCTGCGGTCGCGGCTCTTGGCACCACGGCAATGGCGGCTCCGAACGCCGTCGGCAAGTGGAAGGGCAAGATTCAGTTCACCCTGCCCAAGCTGCCTCCGAACCTCACGCCTCAGCAGCGCCAGATGATCGATCAGCAGCTCGCCCAGGTCCGCAAGATGACGCTGAACCTGAACCTCCAGCAGGGTGGCAAGTACAGCATGCTGGTAACGGGTGGCCCCGCCGGGATGAAGAACAACACCGACACCGGCACCTGGAGCCAGAGCGGCAACACGGTGACCATCAAGTCGGCCAAGAAGTCGCAGAACCCGCAGGCGAACAAGCCGCAGAACCTCACGCTCGCGGCGAACGGCCGCACGATGACGCTCATCATGCCTCCCGGAATGGGCATGAACGGCAAGGTCACGTTCACTCGCTAATTCGCGAATCAAATCACGAGAACGGGCACGGCACCGCACATCGGTGCCGTGCCCGTTCGTACAATAGAGGTTGACGATGTCTCAGTTGGACGCGAGAAAGCAGTCGATCCTCCAGGCCATCATCATCGAGTACGTCACCGGCGCCGAGCCGGTGGGCAGCGAGGCCCTGGTTCAGAAGTACGAACTCGGCGTGAAGTCGGCCACGGTTCGCAACGAGATGGCCGAGATGCTCGATCTCGGATACCTAGAGCAGCCTCACACAAGCGCGGGGCGGATTCCCAGCGATCTGGGTTACCGCTATTACGTCGATCGCCTCATCATCGGACCGAGCCTCGCCACTGCCGACAAGCAGCGCGTGCGAGAGGCAACCGACGACGGCGATGCCCTGCATGAGCTCCTGCGCGACACCGTCCGTGCGATGAGCCGCTTGACCCAGCTCCTAGGCGTCGCCACCACGATCCGAGAGAGCGCGGTCACCGTTCGCACCGCAGTCGTCAGTGCGCTCGGGCCGAGCCAGGCGCTGCTCGTGCTCGTTCTCAGCAACGGGCACGTCGAGAATCGGATGATCGAGTGTCCGGCGGGCCTGACGCTCGACGACGTGGGTAAGGCGAACGAGCTCCTGAACTCCGCGATCGTCGGCAAGGATCTTCGCGACCTCAGCCGCGTTAAGGCACCGACCGCCGGCCGTCCCCCGGTCGACAAGCTCCTGACCATCTTATGGACGCAGATGCGCGGCATCGCGCGGGAACGCACCCGGGGAACGGTAATCACCGAAGGTGAGGAGTACATGTTCGCCCAGCCGGAATTCCAGCGGGACGCAGGCACACTCGCCGAGCTCATCCAAGACCTCACCGACGCAGAGTTCTTGTACGAGGCGGTCGCGCCAACGGAGTCGCCCAAGCAGGTGACGATCGGACGCGAGAATCGGCAGGAGAAGCTGCACCAGCTCTCGGTCGTGCGCAAGTCGTTCTACGTCGGTCCGAACGAGGCGGGCGTGGTCGCCCTCGTGGGTCCAACCCGGATGCAGTACGAGCGGAGCATCCCGTTGGTGAACTACACCGCCCAAGCGCTTAGCGAATCCCTGACCCGCTTCTTCGGGTAGCCCAGCAAAACAAGTGCGGCGCGGATCTCATCTGAGAGCCGCGCCGCACGATCCGTTAGTTAGGCGACTTACGGATTGAAGAGCGAGTCGCTGAGCCCCGTGTTGACTCGGAACGTCTCGTAGCGGGTGATGCCCGCGACCTTGTTGTCCACGTTGCGCACCGTCAACTGCGTAGGCAGCCAAATGCCCTTGACGTTCTCCGGGCGCTCGTAGGTGAAGGTGGCGAGCTGCCGACCGTGCTGGTTGTACCACTCGCGCTTCGTGACGTACTTCTTCTGCGCGTCCACCCAGATCCTGTGGCGGCTCGTGTCGTCAAGGTTCGCGGGGTAGGTCAGATCGAACACGGCGTCGCCACTGGCGCGATCCATGCGGACGAACTTCGCCTGGAAGAGTCCGTTGAACAGCGATGGGGTCAGCATCCCGAAGTCGAGCGGCGTCTGTCGGCGACCGGGTGACTTCGAGAGGTTTGCCTGGGTGTTGATCCGGGCGCGCGGCACCTTGATGTACTGCGTCGATCCGTTGAGGATGTACAGGATGTTCGTGTCGTCGACGTTCGCTTCGAGCCGCATCTTGAACGGCTCCTTGAAGCGGATCGTCGTGCTCTCGAAGCGGTACGACTGGCCGAAATCGCTGTTGATCTTTCGGAGCTCGCGCTGATCGCCACGCACGACGCGCGCCACAAACGTGGCGTCGTCGAGGTTTCGCTGCACGTAATCCCCGATGTTCGAGCTCTGGAGCCCGGCCGCGAAGGCGGTCATCGCGTAGAGGGTGATCATGGGTCTAGTCTATCCTTTCCTTCAGTTGCCATTTCGTAAGGGCCCGGGCACCGTCGACCGCCCCTCACGTTGGATACACTCCGAACAGTGACGTCCGATCCCGTTGCCCGTTTCATGGCCCAGCGCGGGTCTCGTCCCGAGCGCCGGTCCCGCCTTCGTCCGTTGACGACGAGCGAGGTGATGGACACCGCCCTTCGGCTGTACCAACGATTTGGTCTCACCTTCCTACGCCTGACGGCGGTCCCAGCGCTCTTTTGTCTCGCGGCCGTCGGTTATGTGATGTTCGGCGTGCTCCCGCGGCTCGGCACGACATCCGACCCGACGAGCCTGGGTGTGCAAAGTGCGGAGCTGGTGGTCACCTTCGCCCTCGCCCTTTTTGTGGGCGGTCCGCTCTTCCTGCTCGGCCTGGGGCACGCCACAGCAACGGTCGTTGCCATGGTCTCCGATGCCCTAGTCGGACGTTTGCCGAATCCGGAAGCCGCGGTCGCCGGTGCGACTCGGGTGCTCCCGAGGATCTTCGTGGTGAGCATGTGGGAGCTCCTGCTCGCTTCCTCCGGCATCCTCGTGGCGACCGGCATGATGCTCTTGGGAGCCTTCGTGGCCGAGCGAACGCCAGACGACAACTTGTTCGGGACGGCATTGGTGATCATCGGCGGACTCGGGCTGCTAGCCGGGGTCCTGATCTTCCTCGCCGTCGTCGCGAGGGACGCGCTGGCTCCGCCCGTCACCGTGATCGAGGGACTTCCCGCGCTTAGATCCGGCCGCCGCAGCCGCGAGCTGATGAAGTCGCACGGACGCCACGGCTCGGCGACCAGCAGCATGTGGGGTGTCTATGCCCTGCTGGCCTTCGCCTACATCGCCATCACGTCGGGACTCACGCTGATGCTCTCGCTGTTAGGAGTCCGGGCCACTCTGGAGGGACTGCTCATCGATGTGCCCTTCATGCCGGTGCTGCTCAGCGCCTTCGACCTGACTCCCTCGTTCCTCGGCCTCTGGACCTTGATTCCGGCTTGGGCAACGTGCATCACCATCATCTACTTCGAGCGACGCGTGCGGCTCGAGGGGTACGACATCGAATCACTCGCTCAGGATCTCAACCGTGAAGGCCGCTCGAATCGCTTCGCTATTTAGCGCCTTCGCGCTCGCCTGCTTAGCCGGCGCAGGGCAGTACGCGGATCTTGCCGCGCGCCTCCGCGGCGTGAACGATCCCAACCAGGTCGTTGCTCTCGTTAATGGCGCGGTCTTCCCGCTCGAGGTCGCGGAGATCAGCGCCGTCTTGGACGAAGCGTCCGATGGCGGGGCGACGGCCGACGAGGCGGAGCGTTTGCGGGGCCTCATCGAGCTTCGGGCTTTGAACGAGGAGCCGACTCCGGGGGCTGAGCAAGCGGCCAGAGACGCCAAGGCGGTCAAAGCGAGTCCGGTCTACCGGGACAGCGGCACCGCTCAGCAGAGCAACTGGCTGAACAACGCGCTCTCCCGCCTGCGGCGTCTCTTCGATCGCCCCCGCGAGGACGCGCCCCGAAATCGAGACGGCCTCGCCATCGGCCCCTGGCTGAGCTACCTCATGTGGACGCTGCTCGCGGTTGGCGTCTTGGTCTTAATCGCCGTGGCCTTACGTCACGTCGATTGGAAACGCCGTCTGGCCCGACGCGCAAAGGCGCTTCTTGAGGAGGACGAGCCGGAACGGACCGTCGACGAATGGCTGGCCGAGGCGGACCGCCTCGCGGCCGAAGGAAGGCACCGGGAAGCGGTTCGTGGCCTGTACCTCGCCTGCCTCCTACGATTCGACGAGGCAGGCGTCGCGCGCTTCGACCGCGGTCACACAAACTGGGAGCACTTGGCCCGGATCTCGCGGAGCCCAAGGCTTCCGGAGGGTTTGGACTTCCGCGGACCGACGAAAGAATTCGACCGGATTTGGTACGGCAATCACGTCCGAGGGCTGGAAGACGTGACCACGTTCCGATCCGCCTACCAGACGATCTCTCAACGACTTGGTGAGGTGAAGCGATGAAGGTCCGAATGCCGCTGACCGCGTGGCTGCTCCTCGGCCTCCTCGCGATCTCACTCGGCTTAATGTCGCTCGGTCAGAGTGAGACTCAGACCAAGCCGACGGTCGAGTCGTACAGCCCGAGCGGAACGGCTGCCTTGCGCGCGTTCCTCAGTCGTCGATTCCCGGTGCTGGTCGATCGCCGCCCGAACCCGCGACTGAAGCCGCAGGACGTTCTCGTCGTCTTCTACATCCCGCAGGTCAACTTCTTCGAAGAGGTCAAGGAGTTCGATTTCCAAAAGGTGATCGACCGCCATCTCCGCCAAGGTGGTCGCGCGCTCGTCCTTCCGCTCTCCCAAGACTTTGCCTCCATTTCGGCACGCGCACAGACCGCGGAGCCGCAAGTCGTCAAGGACCTCGGCGACGGCCGAACCTTCAAGGTCTCCACGGCACCGGTAAGAGGAGCGGAAGGCGGGGAGTCCGAGCCCACCGAGAGTCGAATAAGCCTTTCCCTTTGGGAGGCTCCGACCGGGACCTACGTAGAGGGTTTCCGGGTCGGCAACGGAAGCGGCTTCCGCTTGGAGAGCGGGCTGCTCGCGACGAACCGCTACTTGGATCAACACGACAATGCCGCGGTCCTGACACGACTCCTCGAACGGCTACATCAGCCGGGAGGATCTGTCGTCCTGGCCGAGGCGAGCTTCGGCAACGCTCGCCCGCCTGGATTGCTCGAAACGATCGGCAAGTGGGCGGAGGCAGCTTGGCAGCAGGTGTTGTTTCTCGGGCTCGTGGTCGCCTACACCCTCGGCCGACGGTTCGGCATCCCTGAGACGTCACGCCCCCCTCAGCGGGGCACACGCGAGCTGCTCGACGCCGTGAGCGACACACTCCTGAGGCGCAGAGACGCCCGGCCGGCCCTTAGCCTCTGGCTAGAGCAGACCGACGCCCGGCTGCGACAGGCGCTCAAGGTGCCCATGGGGCTCGATCGCGCCGAGCGGGACCGGCACTTGCCTCAGTCGCTGATCTCGGCGTTGCGCCGCGTCGAGGCCGCGGCCGTCGACGAAGCGAGGCTGAACACACGGGACGCCTTGCCCCTCGTCCAAAAGGCCGAAGCCGAAGTCAACGCATTCCTTGGAGTGCGACGAACGCCGACCGCCCCTCCTCAGTAGAATGAACGTTATGAAGACTCTTGCCGCGCTTCTCGCCCTTGGCCTAGGCGCGCTCGGACTCGCTCAGAGCTCGGATCCGGCCGTGATCAAGAAGCTCGAAAAGGACTACGTTGCTTCGAAGCAGGCATTCGCGAAGGCACCGAAGAACAAGAAGGTTCGAGACGCCTTCGTTCGGGCCGGAGTGCGCTTCGGGCACGAAAGCATGGTGTCACCGGTACTCGGAACGAGCGTGAAGTACAAGCAGGCGCTGCGGGTTTACCGCGAGGTTCTCAAGGTCGATCCGACGAATCCCGTGGCAAAGAAGGAATCCGACCTGATCATCAGCATCTACAAGAGCATGGGTCGGCCGGTTCCGAAGTAACCGGTCGCCTCTTTCTGGGGCATACTACGCGGTCGTGGAGAGGGGTTGGCCATGACCGAACTGACGCCCGACGGGCGCCAGGCTTCTGAGAGGAAGTTCGTCGTCGCATTCGCTCTCGCGGCCGCGTTCGTGGCCGCGATTCCGGCGCTTTTCGCGCTGCTGGGCACGCCGGCGGGCGCGGCTTACCTCGGGTTCCAGTACAACACCGACGACCACATGGTCTACTCCGCCTGGATGCGCCAGGCGACGGACGGGCGGGTTCTGTTCGACAACCGCTTCGCGGTCGACCCGCAGCCCGGGCTCACGGTCCACCTCTACTATCTCGTCCTCGGCTTCCTCGCGAAGCTGACGGGCATCGCCCTCGCGTCGCACATCGCTCGGCTCGGGTTCAGCGTCCTCTTCGTCTTCCTCGCGTACCGGCTGGCGCGCCGGCTCGAAGGCGAGATCGTGACGACGAAGCTCGCGGTTGGGCTAAGCGTGGTCGGAGGAGGGCTCGGCTTCCTGGTGTGGCACACGTTCGGAGGGGTCATCGTCAAGCCGTCTCCGCTGTCCGGCGTGATGCTCAGCCGCCTCCCGACGGACGTCTGGCAGCCGGAGGGGTTCGTCTTCCCTTCCATGCTCACCAACGGCTTGTTCATGGTGAGCCTCTGCCTCATCGTCTTCGCGTTCCTCTGCTTCTTGGACGCGCGAACGAGCTGGCGGCCGGTGCTTCCCGGTGCCCTTGCTCTTGGGACGCTCATGAACATCCACAGCTACGACGTGCTCCTCGTGGCGTTCGTGATGGTTGGATTCCTCGTCGCGACGGCAGTTCGAAAGCAGGCGACCGGAGCATGGATCGGCCGCGCGGCCCTGATCGGAGCCGGCGCCGTGCCTCCCGCGCTCTGGTTCGTCAACGTGCTGCGGCAGGATCCGGTGTTTCAGGCGCGCGCCGCAACCGAGACCTTCTCTCCGAATTTCCGTCAAGTGCTGTTTGGCTACGGCCTTATGGTCCTCCTCGCCCTGGCCGGCCTGGCCATGCGTGAGGAAGGCGACCGGAAGCGGCGGCTTGCTGGCGTCGGCCTGGTGGTGCTCCTCTACGGCGGCCTGTTCGTGGCCGCGGCTCAGCACCTCACCCCAAGCTATTTCGTCTCACTTCCGGCCTGGATCGGCATCTTCGCCGTGGCACTCGTCGCGGTGGCGCTGCTCGCCGACGAAAACCCAGCCTGGAACCTCCTCACGAGTTGGGCCGTGATCGGCATGGTTGCCATCTACTTCCCCGGGCTGTTCCAGCGAAAGCTCGCGATGGGACTCAGCGTGCCGTGGGCGATCCTCGCCGCATTCGGCCTGCACGCCATGCTTCGCCGCCAGGAGCGGTCGTCGCGCAACTTGGTACTCGCCCTCGGGATGATCCTGCTGGCCGCCTCCTCGCTGCGCTGGACCTTCCGAGAAATCGAGCTCATCGGCGCGAATGTCTCGAACACCACGCTTCATCCCGTCTATTTGAACTCGGATGTGCGCCGGATCGTACAGCACCTGAACACACTCTCCGGGCGTCACGTGCTGATCGCGCCGCCGGGCATTCCGTCCCCCGTGTTCGCACAGAACCAGCAGGAAACGGTCGCCAGGAACTTGCTGGCCCCTCCCGTACCGGACCTCAACCCGATCGCGAGCGGGCTTGCGGGCGTGTACACGTACGCCGGGCACTGGTCCGAGACTCCCGACTACCTCAAGCGGCGCGGACGCCTGTCCTCGCTGTATTTCCAGGAGATGCCCGAGGCCGAGCGGGTCGCCCGGCTGAAGGAAACGGGGGCGAGCTACATGATCGCGCTCGCCCCCGAGGCATTCCCCGACACCCCGCTCTACGACTTCCGGTCGAAGGGCGAGGTCGTCGTGGACGGTTCGCAGTTCAGGCTTCTTCGTTTGGCTCAGTAGCTGGCGCGACTTCCGGCTCCGACGGAGCGGACGGCGTCGACGCCGCTGGGGCCGTGGAGCGGCGGCGTGCCACAGACGGCGTCCTGACCACGCCGGTGCCAACCGCGATGACGCTCGCGCCGCCCGTGTAGACGCTTCGGCCGAGCGGCTCGGTGCGAACGAGCTTGCCGTTCTCGTAGACGTGGCGGTAGCTGTTGACCGATTGGCCCATGCTGCCGCCCTCGATCACGCGGCGCGTACCGCGCGGAAGGCGCGGATCGTAGACGGTCTGCGTGCCGCGACGACTTGCGAAGCGGCGGTGCCCGCTCTGTGTGACCTTGACCGACAGCCCTTCCTTCTTGTCACCCAGCAGCCGGAACGTCAGGCGCCCTGGGCGGTACTGCGAGGTAACCGCGATCGGGAAGTCGTAGTTGTTCTCGATGACGAGATCGATGTTGCCGTAGTCCACGGTAGCGTCTCGGCCCACCGGCACGTACGGCACCGGCATCGAGTGGTTGCTTCGCTGCGCGATCTTCAGATTGCCAAACAGCGCCGCGTTGTACAGCGTGGTGCTGACTTGGCAGATGCCACCGCCGATGCCCGTGTCATGCCGACCATTGATGTAGACGCCCGCGGGGCGGAAGCCGGCGCGGACGGTGCGGCGGCCAACCGTGCCGTTGAAGCTCAGCTTGTCCCCCGGCATCAACACGGTGCCGTCGATCTTGCTCGCGGCAAGGCGAATGTTGGCCGAACGCGGGCGATTCCCCGCCGAGAAGCGAGTCGAGAACTCGGACATGACCTCGCGGATCTTCTTCAGCTCCTCGTCCGGAACCCGCTTCGGAGCTTCTTGGACCGGAACCTTGACCACGCGATCCGCTCCCTCTAGCGCCTTCATCACCGCCGTCGGGAGTTCGTCCTCGTTTAGGGCGAGACCGGCGGTCTCTGCCTTGCGGAGGACCGCACCGTCCTTGAACGTCACCCGTGCCGGCTTCGGCTCGCCGACGCTTTCCGAGACGATCTTCGCCAGCTTCTCCGGCTTGACGCCATTCAATTTGAAGCGAACGGGGAATACCTTCGAGGGCTTCTCTTCCTTGCCGACGGCAGCTTGAGCTGCATCGAGGAATTCCTGCATCGGCAGCCCCTGCACGCTGGCTGCGTCGTCGAGGGTAACGCCGAGCTGCGTCGGCCGCATGGCCGGGAGTCCCTTCTTCACGTACTGGCTCTTGAGCTTGAGCTCCTTGAGCTTTTCGCCCTCCCACCAGACGCGAAGCTTGCGTGAGGCCTCGTCGGGGGTAAGCCCACCGACGTCGACCGTACCCACCTTCGTGCCCGGCTGGATCGTCTCCTGATGCCGAGCGGCGGTGAGAGTCAGGACGGCGGCGGTCCCACCGAGGACCGAAATGACACCAACGACGATCTTATTCATTCTCTGCGAGGGAAATCCCCCTCCTAATTAACCTGGTAATTATGGCTACGCCTGGGCAACACAGATGGGCCTTCCGTTGCGGTTGTTCCCGCGTTGTGGGCAAGACCCACGTGTAAAATGCCCGCATGCCCAGATTGGTTTGGCTGAACGGAGAGATCATGCCGATGGAAACGGCGACGACCAGCGTTGCGGACCACGCGCATCTTTACGGCGATGGCCTTTTCGAGGGCATTCGCATCTACAACGGCAAGGTGTTCAAGTTAGACGAGCATCTTGAGCGGCTGTATCACGGAACCTCGTTCCTCGGCTTCGAAATGGAGTTTGGGATCGACAAGATGCGGGAGATCGTTCTCGACGTCTGCCGCCAGTCCGAAGTGGACAACGGCTACATTCGCCTCAACGTCACGCGCGGTACCGGGCTCGGTCTCGACCCGAAGAACATCGACCGCCGGCCGAACGTGATGGTCATGGTTTCGACCCTCGCGCTCTATCCGCCGGAGGCGTACGAGTTGGGGCTGCACGTCGTGACCTCGTCCATCCGGGTGATCCCGTCCGACGCACTCGATCCTCGATTGAAGTGCATCGGTCGATACGCCGCCAACATTCTCGCCAAGCAGGAAGCCAATCGCGCCGGTGCGGGCGAGGGCCTGATGCTGAACTATCAGGGTCAGCTTGCCGAGTGCACGGGCGACAACATCTTCCTCATCCAGAAGGGCGTCATCCGGACCCCGCACCCTTCGTGCGGCATCCTGCAGGGCATCACGCGCGACACGGTGATCATGCTCGCGCAGCAGGCGGGTTACAAGGTGGAGGAGACGTTCCTCACGCCGTTCGACATCTTCACTTGCGACGAGGCGTTCCTCACCGGCACCGCCGCTGAGGTGATTCCCATGGTCAGCCTCGACCAGAAGAAGATCGGCTGTGGCACTCCGGGTCCGATCACCCGAGAGCTGATCGGTCTGTTCCACCTGCACACGGAGACCGGAGTCCCGTTCTGACGGGCGGTTGTGGAGATTGCGGACAGGCGGCGGAGGTGACGCTGACCCAGAACGGGGTCGAGCGAGTCCTCTGCCGCCGGTGCGCGGGATCCGCAATCGCTCCTCTCGACCTCAGCGTCTTCCTCCACGCGTTTCGCCGTCCGAGGCCACGGGGCGGAAACTGCCCCCACTGTGGAACCAGCGCCGCGGAAGCCGCCGAGTCGGGGCTTCTCGGGTGCCCTCTTTGCTACGAAGCCCTTGATGAAACCCTGAGCCGCGAGCTAAGGATCAACAAAGGTGATTGGCAACGTGCGGATGTCTGGTAGTTTTATCGTCATGGCAAAGGGGATGAGATTGGTCGGCCTGTTCGCGTTGGCAGCGGTGGCCCTCTGGGGTTGCGGTGGCAGCAGCGGCGGCGACAGTGGGCCACGCGTCGAGCGGCCGGAAGTCCGGTTCGTGAACGCAAGCGCGGACACCAGCGGCCTCGACTTTCGCGTCGACGACGAGACCGTCGTGTCGGCACTCGACTTCGGCGGCAGCACGCCCAACTTCCAGCAGTTCGACGCGGACAGCTACGACGTGACGATTCGCGACGCTGGACAGGAAGAGGACGCCTGGGCGGAGGTCTTCAACCTCGAGAGCGATCAGAATTACGTGATCGCGTCCTTCGGTCTTCGCCGCTTTGGCGAGGACGCCTTCAAGCGGCTTCGCGTGACTGCCATTCCGGTCGATCGCTCGGTACCGAACGGAAACAAGGCCCGCCTGATCATCCTGAACTCGTTCAACCGAGCGCCGGAGTTCCAGAACGTGCTCATCGACTTCCAGAACCCGGGCACCAACCCGCAGTTCTCCGCCCGGGACATCGGCTTCGGCGGCACGAGCACCCTCCTCGTCGACTCGGGCGAGCAGACGTTCGAAGCACGACAGTCCGGTGCGGAACAGGTGTTTGCGAGCGAGAGCGTGACGCTTGAGAGCGGAAAGGTCTACTTCGTGGTCGTGGGTGGCACCGAAGGCGAGACGGGCAACCAGGCGCCGGACCTGAACTTCATCGAGCTTCAAACCGAGACGGATTAGTCGTCCCGGACGGAAGAATCGAATCCGTGCACGTTTCGGGGGTGCCGCCATGGCGAATTCGGCGGCACCCCCTCTTTGTTTGGAACTTTGTAGCGTCTTTGGCGTCGCCCCAAGTGGCGATGAAGCCAGGGACGGGTGTTAAACTAGCCTTCCGCGCATCGATCCGATCGGTGCGACCGTCCTTCTTATGCCGAATGACGCATTGCGAGACTCACTGGCTGAGAAGCGTTGGCTCACCGCCCTTGCCGAGGGCGATCCCAACGCGCTCGGTGGCATTTACGAGCTCTATGGTGAGCGGATCTTCCGCTACACCTTTCGCATGCTCGGCAACCGCACGGATGCGGAAGACGCGACCGCAGAGACGTTCCTGCGGGTGCTCCGACGATCGGCCGAACTGCGCGCAGATGGCGCGTTTCGGACGTGGTTGTTCAGGATCGCCCGGAATCTGTGCATCGACAAGCTGCGGCAGCACAAGCTCATGGAGCTGCCGCCCGACGCCCAGTACACGGGTGCCGAGGAACGATCGACCCTGCGGGTCACGGTTCAACAGGCACTCAACGATCTACCCCTCGAGTACCGGGAGCCCCTTATCTACTGCGACCTTGAGGATCTCAGCGCCAAAGAAGCGGCGAAGATTCTCAACATCAGCGTGCCTGCCCTCAAGTCGAGGCTGTATCGCGGTCGCCGGGCTCTCCGCGACAAGCTAGGAAGCACCATTGAGAGGACGTCATGAACAGTGACCTTTACCAAAAACTCGTAGACATGTACGCCGGCGGAGAACTCCCGGCCGAACTTGAGGATCAGATGGAGCTCGCCGCGTTCAAGGACGCCGACCTCAGCCACGACATGGCCACGATGCGCCGCACGGTCGAAGCTCTCCGGTCCGCCCCTGAGCCCGACTTCACCGAGGAGTCGTACCAGCGGGTCCTGATGAAGCTTTACGCCCGCGGCGTGGCGATCCAGACCTCCGCCCCCGCCCCGGCACACCTGCAGTACCACCTCCCTATCCAGGGATAACACTTTATTTTCGATTGACGATTGCCGATTCGCGGCTTAACTTCGCGGACGGGTGATCAGTCAGTCGGAAATCGAAATTCCAAAATCGAAAATGAGATTCGACTGTCCCCGCAAGGAGTTCTTTGAAGCCGTCAGCGCCGCGAACGCGGCGTCGAGCGTTCGCACGTCGGTTGCGATCCTCCAGAACCTCAAGATTGAGGCCCTGGACAACGCGATCCGCGTCGTCGGATGCGACGGCGAGATGTGGGTCGAGCGCGACGTCACGTGCATGGTCACCGAACCCGGGTCCATCTGCGTGCCGGCCAAGTTCCTCAACGACATCGTGAGCTCCCTACCGGAAGGGGACGTGACGCTGCGCACGCTCGAAGGCAACAACGTCCTGCTGTCGCAGGGCGCTTCGGAGTACCGGATGCTCAGCCTGGACGCGGCCGACTTCCCCGAGCCCCCGACCTTTGGCGGTGAGGGCGAGCTCCGCGTCAAGATGGGTGTCCTCCGCAACGCGGTCGACTCGGTCCTCTACGCCGTCTCCTCGGACACGCACCGTCAGGTCCTGACCGGTGTGCTGTTCACGTACAACGGGCAGACCCTGACGCTGGTGGCGACCGATACGCATCGCTTGGCCGTTCGTCGGCTGGAGCAGGCCGGAATCGGCTCGAGCGTCAACGTGGTGGTGCCGGAGAAGGCTCTCAAGGCCATCAAGTCCCTTCCGATCGCCGACGATCAAGAGGTCGCGATCCTCTTTGGCGGCGGCCGCGCCGGTGTCGACGCGGGTGGCGCGAAGGTCATCTCCCAGCTTCTCGCGGGCACCTATCCCAACTGGGAGCGCGTCGTTCCCAACGAGAGCACCCGCGTTTGGAGCGTCGAAGCGGACCAGCTCGAGGAGAAGGTGCGGCGCACCATGATCCTCGCCCGTGACAACGCAAACCGCGTCCGATTCCGCGGCAACGGCGACCAGATCATGATCGCCGCTCGCAGCGAGGAGAAGGGCGAAGCGAAGGAAGAGGTACCGATGGTTAGCCAGAACGGCGACGTCGAGATCGCCTTCAACGGCAAGTACGTCCAGGACGCGATCGGCGCGATCGACGGCCCGGGCGTCCGGATCGAGATGACGGAGAGCAGTCGTCCGGCCGTCTTCCGCCCGGCGGACGACGACACCGGCTACTTCTGCGTGATCATGCCCATGGCGCTGGCCTAAGGCTTCGCTCGCGCAAGGAAACGGGGCACCGATCTTTGGATCGGTGCCCCGTTCTCGTTTTTCGGTGCTGCGACCGGCTGAAGTCTTAGTCGCCGTGCTGGCAGTGGGAGCAGCCGCACTGGTGCTGGAGGCGCTGATTGAGTAGGTGGAAGAGCACCAGCGTCGTGCCGCCGAGCACATTGAGCATGGTGCCTCCGACCGACTTCGGCTCCCCGGCGTGGCCGTGACCAAAGACGAAGTGGCTCATGAGCAGACACCCGAGACCGGCCACGAAGATGAGAGCCGGCACGATCGAGTGGTGCTTGCGACGACCGTGAACCAGTGCCACGGTACCCACGCCTACGGTCACCAGAAAGAAGATCGCCTCGGTGACCACCGACCCGAGGAAGCCCAAGCCCACAACGGAGAGCAGACCAAGAGCGAGACCCGTGATCAGGCAGTGCACGGCGCAGACGGCGCTCGCGTACGCTCCCACCTTATCCAGATTCATTCGCGGACCAGCCTTCATTCCTCTCCATTTATACCCCTATGGGGTAGCTTTCGTTCCGCACAAAGTCCCTTCCGCAGCAGATTCACGATATCCGGCACAATAGCGCGCGATGCGTTCGCTCCGCGCTCTCGTCCCATTGATCGCGTTCGGGCTAGCCTATGCCCTACTCGCCAGCTTCGGCCCGACCAAGGCGACCGTCGGAGGCGTCTTCGCGGCGACGGTCGCCCTCTGGATCACCGAGCTCCTTCCGCTCGCGATGACCGCGCTCCTGAGCACGTCGGCGCTGGTGCTGCTCGCCGGGGTGAAGGAGAAGGAGGCGTTTGCCGCGTACGGCGATCCGATCATTCCGCTCTTCATCGGCAGCTTCCTTCTCGCCAAGGGAATGGAGCTGACCGGGCTGAGTGACCGTTTCGCCTACGCGATGATGCGGCGGCGCTGGGCGAACGCGACCCCGGCGGGGCTGCTTCTCGCACTCGGCGTCGTTGCGTGCACCCTCTCGCTGATGGTCTCGAACACGGCCGTGACCGCCATGATGCTGCCAATCGGTCTCGCGGTGCTCACCACGGTGGATCGGCGCGCGAAGTCGCCGTTCGCCATCGCGGTGATGCTCACGCTGACGTGGGCCTCGAGCGTTGCGGTCGGCATTCCGGTCGGCACGCCCCCCAATCTCATCGGCCGCGGCCTCATCGAGCAGGCGACCGGCACCCGCATCACGACGCTGCAGTGGATGACGTTTGCAATGCCGATCACCGTGATCGTTCTGCTGGGATCCTGGGCCCTGCTATGGCTGATGTACCGCCGGGACGCACCACCAACCGAGTCGGCGGGCGAGGCGGCGCGGGAGAGGCTGCGAGAGATGGGGCCGATGCGGCCCAGCGAGCGAGTGGTCCTGATCGCCTTTCTGCTGGCGCTCACGCTCTGGATCCTGCCGAGCCTCACGGAGATCGTGCTCGACAAGAAGCACCCGGTAACGGCGTGGCTGCAGAGCCACGCCACCGAGGCGGTCGCCGCCCTCGTCGCGGCTTCCTTGCTCTTCTTCGTGCCCACCAAGGACCGCGAGGAGGGGCACGCCATCACCTGGCGCGAAGGCACGACGATCGACTGGGGCACGATCCTCCTGTTCGGCGGTGGGATCGCCCTTGGCCAAGCGCTCTTCTCCAGCGGATTGGCAAAGGATCTGGGCCAACTCGCGGCTCAGGCGTCGGGAGCGAACTCGGTGTGGAGCATTACCGCGCTCTGTACGCTCGCGGCAATCATCTTGAGCGAGCTCGCGAGCAACACGGCGGCGGCAACCACTCTCGTTCCAGTCGCGATCGGCTTGGCTCAGGGTGCGGGCGTCAATCCGATCGCACCGGCTCTAGGGGCGGCCATTGGGTCCTCGTTTGGCTTCATGCTCCCCGTAAGCACCGCGCCGAACGCGATCGTGTACTCCTCGGGCCTGGTGCCTTCTCGCGAGATGCTCCGAGCCGGCATTCTGATCGACCTGATCGGATTCGCGGCGATCATGCTTTGCCTGCGACTGATCCTTCCGGCGATGGGCTTCGCGTAAGAACCGCCCCCTACAATGCGGAAAGGGCGTTCCTAGATTTCTCTAGGAACGCCCTTGTACATTTGGCGCGCTCGAGAGGACTCGAACCTCCGACCTACGGCTCCGCAAGCCGTTGCTCTATCCACTGAGCTACGAGCGCGAACGAAGAGATTTATACCCGAGCCGGATTGGACTGCGCAACGCTACGGCGACTTACCGGTCGGCGGAAGTGAGAACCACGTCGAATCGCCGGACCTCTTCATCCGAACAGCCGACAACAAGCGAGTCGTCCTGAGGCGAGAACGCAATCGAGAGAACGTTCGTCGACTCGATCTCGTGCTGCTGCCCCAGGTTGCCGCTGTGGTCGTACAGTTCGACCCCATGCTTGGAGCCGAGGGCGAAAATCGGCGCCGTAGGGTGGAACGCGACCAGCGGAAGTCCCGGCTTTACCGGCACCTTCGCGACCGCCGTCCGTTCATTGAGATCCCAAACGGTGGCATCCGAAAGTGACCGTGTCACCGCCAGGGGTGCGACCGGGCAAGCCGCCATACCGAATGCGCGGCTGCCTAGCCGCTGCTTCCAGACCTTTGATCGGGTCTCGACATCCCATACACAAAAGGAGAAGCTGTCGGTGCCGATCAACGTGCGGCTGCCGGCGAGAAACTCCAGGGTTCGCGGCGCGTCGTTGTCCTGCCAAAGCGACAGAAGCTCGCCCGCAGAGTTCCAGACCGCCAAGCTCCCGTTGTCAAACGCAGCGGCAACGTCTCCCTCCGCCGATACGGCAAGAGAAGCCGGCGAGATGATTAGGAAGCCCCATGAGCGCGGAGGGGTGTAGGACCAGGCTTCCGCGTGCTCGACGATGTCGATTGCCGCAAGGGTGTCGCCGGCGGCGACGTACAGCCGACTCGAATCGGGGGAGAAGCGCAAGCCTCGGATCCGCTCCGTCGGGCGGATCTTATCGTTGTGGCTCTCGAAGTTGCGCGAGAGAAGCACTTCGCCCTCGTGTCGCACCAGGACGTTCATGTTGACGTCGGCGGTGGCCATGAGCCGACCGTCCGGCGAGAACACGACGTGGTTGATACCTTTGCGAATCAGCCCTAAGGGCTTCGCGGCGGTTACGGGCATGGTGATGTGCGTCACGGTTGTTGGCTCTCCTCCCTACCGTCTACTCCGGTTCACCTTAAAGGGAGAAGTCGCATTTGTCAACCAAGGGCCAAAGTCCTGGATAAGCTTTCCCGAACTCGCCTCGTACACCATTGAAGAATGGAGCATGGCAACGCTTACGAGGGACTTGTGGCCGAGCTCGTTGCCCGTCGCCGCGAACACTGCTTCCCGCTGGGCATCCGCCGCACCGTTCGCCAGATCACCGACCGAACGTTAGCGCTCCTCTTCCCTCACTTCAGCGACACACACCGCTGCGATTCGAGCGCCATCGCGGACGAGATCCACGCCCTCGAGGGGGCGCTGCAGAAGTTGCTCGACGATCTCCATGAGAGCGGATTGCCCCACCCGGGCCCGGTGATCCCGAAGTTCTTGGAACTGCTTCCGGAGATCTACTCGCACCTCGCTCTCGATGCGCGCGCCATCCACGAGGGCGATCCGGCCTCCGTGAGCGTCGACGAAGTGATCCTTTCCTATCCGGGCTTCTTCGCTATCGCAGTCCACCGCGTGGCCCATGCTCTCCATCAGCTCGGCTATCCGCTTCTTCCCCGCCTCCTCGGCGAGCACGCCCACCAAGCGACCGGGGTCGACATCCACCCCGGGGCGACCATCGGCAGGTCGTTCTTCATCGATCACGGCACGGGCGTCGTCATCGGCGAGACCGCGATCATCGGCAACGGCGTGCGGGTCTACCAGGGAGTGACCCTGGGCGCGCTCCTCGTGGAGAAGCGTCTGGCGAATCGAAAGCGCCACCCGACGATTGGCGACAATGTGGTGATCTACGCCAATGCCACTATCCTGGGAGGATCTACCGTCGTCGGACACGATACGGTGGTGGGCGGCAATGCTTGGATCACGGAGTCCGTTCCACCCTTCTCGGTCGTGGGCAGGCACAGCGACGTCCGCCCCCGACGGCCCGGCGATGACGCCGACATCGAGTTCCACATCTAATTACCTGACCATCCGGAGGAACCTTGAAAGCGAACAATATCCTGGAGACCATCGGCAACACACCCCACGTGCGCATCAATCGCCTCTTCGACCCGCGGGTCGAGGTTTACATGAAGCTCGAGCGGGCCAACCCCGGCGGCAGCATCAAGGACCGGATCGCCCTGAGCATGATCGAGGCCGCCGAGCGGGACGGCATCCTGAAGCCGGGCGGCACGATCATCGAGCCGACCTCCGGCAATACGGGGATCGGGCTCGCCATGGTCGCAGCGGTCAAGGGATACGAGCTCGTGCTCGTCATGCCCGAGTCGATGTCGATCGAGCGTCGCAAGGTCATGGCGGCCTACGGCGCGCGGTTCGAGCTGACGCCGCGCGAGAAGGGGATGAGAGGCGCAATCGAGCGGGCGCACGAACTGGTGGCTGAGCACGGAAACGCGTTCATCCCGCAACAGTTCGAGAACGATGCGAACCTCGAGATACACCGCCGAACCACCGTTCAGGAGATCCTTCGCGACTTTCCCGAAGGACTGGACGTGATCATCACCGGCGTTGGCACCGGTGGCCACATCACTGCATGCGCCGAGGACCTGAAGCCGCACATGCCAAATCTGAAGGTGTTCGCCGTCGAGCCCGAGAAGTCTCCCGTGATCTCCGGCGGAGCTCCGAGCCCGCACCGCATCCAAGGCATCGGCGCCGGATTCGTGCCGAAGAACCTGCACACGGATGCGCTAGACGGCGTGATCCAGGTCAGCGAAGAGGAGGCGATCAGCTTCGCTCAGCGAGCGGCACGGGAAGAAGGGATCTTCGTCGGCATCTCGTCAGGCGGATCGCTCGCCGCGGTGAACAAGAAGCTGCCGGAGCTACCGGATGGTGCCCGGGTGCTGACCTTCTGCTACGACACAGGCGAGCGCTACCTGTCGATCGAGGGACTCTTTTGATTGCCGGGTTGCCGAATCTCTCGAATGGAGAGGCAGGGCGAGCCCAAGTCTCCATTAGAGAGATCCGGCAACCCCGTCAGTCTCTGGTGAAGCGAATCTCGCGCGAGGCGCCGGCGGTTCGTTCCCACCCTTCCTGTCGGTTGCCTCGCACCTGATACTCCAGTCCGAGGACCAAACCTTGAAGCGTGTGGTCCGCCGGCATGACGCGCAGCCAATGACGGGCAACCTCGTACGCTTCTTCGTGGCGACGCAGACGGTCGAGGCACTGAGCTAGCTTCGTCCCGGCCTGCCAGAAGTTGGGATCGAGCGTCGTCGCCTTCCGGAATTCCTCCGCGGCCAGAGCGAACTCGTTCTTCCTGAAGAGGCACATTCCAAGGTAGGCCCGAATCTTCGCGTTCGTGGGCGTGACCTGGAGAGCGCCTTTGCACTCCGTGATCGCGGCATCCCAATCGCCGCGCTGCATCAATACCTCTATTCCTTGGCTATCCATGGGACCTCCGACCTATTAAACTCGGTGGACACAAAGAGGTTTCACTCTCTTTTCGATGCTGACTACTAGGTTTCGCCTCGGAATCGTTCCCGGGAGCCCGCGGGCTCCCGGGAGAGTTCCTACCAGCGCGTCTCAACGGTGTACGTGACCTTCTTCACCTCGTTCGGCTTTAGCGTCACCGCGAACTGCAGCGCCTCGGCCGATGGCTTGGTGAACTCCTGGCTCTTGGCCGTCACCCTCCAGTCGCCGTAGCGACGCTCGAGAACGTAAACCGTCTCCGGCACTTCCTTTCGGTTGCGCAGCTCGATCTCGAATGTCTCCGAAACCGTGCGGTCGTTGATGCGCCGGAACTCGGTGCGGCGTCGATTGGCGACGACGTCGAACGAACGGCCCACCACGAGAGAAACCCGCTCGTTCTTCGGTGTGTGATCGATCGAATCCTCGCCGAGCATCTGCACGGATCCCGACTGATCCCGCTGATACACGCGCACTCTTCCCTTGGGGAGTGGCATGCCGAGACCGCTCGCCTGATCGTTGTTGAACTCGATGCGGACCTGCGGATTGATCGTTCCCGTCCCGATCTCACCCTCGCTCGGAACGTACCGCCCGAACATCTGCATCGCGTCTAAGATCAGGCGCTTCTGAACGGGAATTTGCGGCGCCTCGAGCAGCGAGATCTGCTTCGTTTCGCGGTTCCTTACCGTAGCCGGGCGCTGGAGCGTGTAGAGGTGGTACTCGAACAACGACTCCTCCTGGAAGCCGCCGGGAGCGGCCCGTGCCGCAACGGCGTCCATCATCTCCCGCTTCATAATCCGGAATTCTGGGACGCGATTCACGTCGCCGGCGAGCAGCTTGAGCTTCGCGTTCTCAAACGTCGCCCCACTCTGATTGTCGATCGTGACCCAGCCTTGGATGGCCGCCTTCCCTGCTCCGTCGAGAGTCAGAACGTAATCGCTGCTCCAGGTGATGCCGCGAGTGAGATAGCTGAGCTCGACGGTGTTCTCGCCGGCGCGCTTGGTCTCCAGGTCCCACAGGAGGGTCGGCTTACTGATAAGGCCGGCCGGAACTTCCCGCACTTCGATCTCGCCCGTCGGATTCAGCACGATGCGGCCATCGTCCGTCCGGATCACCATTCCGTTGTAGGTGCGGATGTTGCCACCCTCAGGCGTGCCGACGATCGCGGTCGGAGCCGAGATCAGGATGCCCTCGAGCACGTCGCGCTGCCCAGCCAGGGTGCGAATAAAGCGGACCCGCTGGCCGACGGACTTGTTGAGGATCGCCTCCGGCGAGATCAGGTCGTACTGGTAGTTCTGCTCCAAGACCTCGAAAGAACCTGGGGCGCTCTTGCTGACGATGCTGACGCTCGTCGGCTCGATCATGGCGGCCACGTCTTCCACCGCAACGGTCTGTCGCCCAGCCTTGAGCGTCATCGTTCGGGTTTCCTTCACGAGTCCGAAACCCTGGTTGTATACGGTGACCTCGCTAAAGGTCGGCGCCAGCGCTACAGCCGCAATCATCCCGATCATCTTGCACGCTCCTTCATGGAGCTCATTCCGTTGTTCACGAGAATGAGTGTTCCTTAAGGGGGCAGACGTTCAATGGGACTGTGCGATTCGTGGCTCCCGGTGGGGCAGAACCTGCCCCACCCGAAGATCGGCTACGCGACGGCGGCGTCGACCACTGACTTCTCTTCGTCCGTGAGCTCGACGAGGGGCAGCCTCACCCTCTGGCAATCGAAGCCGCGCTTGCTGGTGGCGTACTTCACCGGCACCGGGCTGGGAGCGCTGAAGAGCGCCTTGAACGCCGGAGTCAGCGCGTGGTGAATCTCTCGGGAGCGCGCCGGATTCTGGGCGAAGCCGTCGATCATCTGCTTCAGCTCCGCACCCACCACGTGCGCGGCCACCGACACCAGGCCGTGCGCGCCCAGGCTCAGCATCGGCAGCGTGAGTCCGTCATCGCCGCTGTAGATTCGGAAGCCCTCCGGGGCCTGCCGGCAAACGTCGCTGATCTGCCCGAGGTTGCCACTCGCCTCCTTTACCGCCACCACGTTCGGGATCTCCGCAAGGCGCATGAGCGTGGACGTCTCCAGGTTGATCGCGCTGCGCGGCTGGATATTGTACAGCATCACCGGCAGCCCAACCTCCTTGGCGATGGTCGAGAAATGGGCGTACAGGCCGGCCTGACCCGGTCGATTGTAGTACGGGTTGACGAGCATGATGCCGTGCGCACCGCGCTTCTCACCGGCTCGCGCGAGCTCGATCGACTCGGCTGTGTTGTACGTTCCGGCGCCGAAGACGACGGCGGCCCGATCGCCCACCGTCTCGAGGACGATTTCCAGAAGCCGCAGCTTCTCCTCTTCCGAGAGCGTCGGCGACTCGCCCGTCGTGCCGTTCACGACGAGTCCGTCGTTCTTCTGCGTCGTCACGAGGTAGTCCGCTAGCCGCGCCGCCTCCTCGTAGTTCACGGAGCCGTCCGGGTGGAACGGCGTCAGCATTGCGGTGAGGAGGGTGCCCCAGTCACGGGGTCCGGAGAATGCGGCCATTGTGCCGACGTTGTACCCCGGTTCCCTACGGAATGAGCCGCGCGATGGCTTCGGCGACTTCTGCGGGCGACAATCCGGCGGTTTCGACGATCTGCGCGTCGGGTGCCACGGTCAGCGGTGAGTCGTCCCGCGTAATGTCCCGGTGGTCCCGGAGCTCGATCTGGCTGCGTACCTTCTCGAAACTGCCATCGTGCCCGTGCTCCTGGTACTCGAGATGGCGCCGCCGCGCTCGCTCCTCCAACGACGCGGTCATGTAGACCTTCAAGTCAGCGTTCGGGGCAATGACGGTCGTTGCGTCGCGCCCCTCGAGGATGACTCCCCCTTGGTTCACCAGCTCTTGCTGGCGAAGGACCAGCGCCCGCCGTACGGCGCCGTGGGCACTGATGGCGCTCGCGAGCTCGCTCATCTGCATCGTACGAATCGACGAGGTCACGTCTTTGCCGTCGAGGAAGACCGGCTGAGGCTCGCCGGTGCCAAAGGCGATCTCGGTGCTTTCCATCAGCTTGGCGATCTCCTCGCCGTCCCCGCTGTCGATGCCCGCCTGCTGTGCCTTGTAGGCGAGCGCTCGGTACATCGCCCCGGTGTCCAGGTAGCTCAGACCCAAGCGCTGAGCAAGCAGCTTCGAGACCGTGCTCTTCCCCGCTCCGGCAGGGCCGTCGATGGCGATAACCAGCTTCTTAGACAATGCTCAGCCTCATCAAGTCGTTCATGAACTCCGGATAGCTCGTGTTGATCGATTCCGCCCCGTCGATGGTGACGCCGTCTTCGTCGAGAAGGCCAGCGACCGCAAACGCCATGGCGATGCGGTGATCGCCGGAGGCGTCGATTCGCGTCGCGTTCAGCCGGACGGGGCCACTGATTGCCATTCCGTCTTCGAAGGTCTCCACCCTCGCGCCCATCGCGCGGAGACCATTCGCGACGATCTCAAGCCTATCGCTCTCCTTCACCCGCAGCTCCTGGGCGTCCCGGATGATGCTCGTCCCCTCGCACTGAGTCGCGAGCACCGCCAAAACCGGGATTTCGTCAATCAGACGCGGGACCAGCGGCCCCTCAATGGTGAAAGGGCGGAGCGTCTTCGGCGATCTCACCTCGACGTCGGCGACCGGCTCTCCGAGTTCCTCGCGAGGGGAGCCCTGAATGACCGGAATTCCGCACTGCTCGAAGACGTCGAGCAGCCCAGTCCGCGTCGGGTTGACGTTCAGGTCCTGGACCACTAGATATCCGTCCGGCAGCACCGCCGCCGCCACCATCGCGAAGGCGGCCGAGCTGATGTCGCCGGGGACGGTGAACTCGAATCCGCGAGGTCGCTGACCTCCCCGGATGGAGATCCGGTCACCGGAAACGACCTCGACGCCGGTCGCCCGGAGCATGCGCTCGGTGTGGTCTCGGCTCGGGCTCGGCTCCTTCACCGATGTAACCCCCTCAGCGCCGAGCCCAGCCAGCAACGTGCAGCTCTTCACCTGAGCGCTGGCGACCGGACTGTCGTAGTCGATCGCGTTGAGCCGACCGCCTTTGATGCGGAGCGGAGGGGTGTCCCCTTCGACGATCGCGCCCATCGCCCGAAGCGGAACCGCGATGCGCTTCATGGGCCGCCGGCTCAGAGACGCGTCGCCCACTAGCGTGCAATCGAGCTCACGCGACGCCAGCAGGCCGCTCAACAGGCGCATGGTGGTGCCACTGTTGCCGCAGTCGAGTTCGTGCGGCGGCTGGACCCACTCGGCCGCCGGGATTAGGCGAATCTCAGTCGGCGTGATCCACTCGTGACGCAGCCCAAGGAGGTTGAGGCACGAGAGTGTCGACTCACAGTCCTCGCCCCGCAGCGGCATTCGGACGCGTGACTCGCCGTCGGCGATCGCGGCAAAAAGGTACGACCGGTGCGTCAGCGACTTATCGCTCGGAGGACGCAGCGAGCCTTGAATCGTGGCGACGGGGGTAACTTCCAGCCTCATACTTCTTGCTTCCTCTTGGCGGCGCGGGCCCGTTCCAGAAATGCCCGGACGGCCTCCGCATCGTCTTCTTCTAACGCCTTGCGAAGCTCGGCCAAGTGACGCTCGGCGTCGGCAAGAGCCCGGGTGAGCTCCCGGCGATTGCCGCGAAGGATCTGTGTCCAGAGTCCAGGATCCACTCCGCCAACTCGGGTGAGATCGCGCCACGATCCGCCGGAGACGTCGGTCCGCTCAAGCTCTTCTCCCATCAGCACCAACGCGGCGGCGAGGGCGTGTGGAACGTGACTCAGGATGGCGACTTGGCGATCGTGGGCCGAAGCATCGACTCGCACCGGAATCGCCCCCATCGCCTTGATCACCGCTTCGAGCCGCTTCACTGCAGGCTTAGACGTAGGCTTGATAGGGCTCAGGATCCAGCGTGCGTTGCGGAACATCCAGGCCGAGGCGTAGGCCGCTCCTGTCTTCTCGTGGCCGGCCATCGGGTGCCCCGCGACGAACATTGGCTCCTTCGTTCGCTCCGCCCACTCCATCACGTCGCTCTTCACGCTCGTGCAGTCGGTCACTACCGTCTCCTCGCCCTTGTGGCGCATGATCCGCTCGAGAGTTTCGACGACGTGATCCGGGGGAGCGGCGACGAAGACGAAATCGGCCTTCGCGACCTCCTCCAGAGGGCAGGTCTGATCCACGCAGAAGCGCGCGGTGGCGGTCTTCTCGGCGTCGGGCGACGGGTCGTGCCCGATAATGGTGCGGCCAGGCTCTCGAAGCGCCAGGCCGATCGATCCGCCGATCAAGCCAAGCCCTACGATCCCTACCGTCATGCCCAACAGGTTACCGCCGGGGAGCGTGGGATGCGCTCCCCGGCACTTGGGTTCGAGGCAGGTCAGTCGACCACGACGACGTCGACGGGCGGCACGAGGCCGGCCTCGGCTCCCTTCTGGAGGAACAGCTTGATCGAGCGGACGCCCTCCTCTCCCATGTCGAGCGTGCGTTCGTTCACGTACATGCCGACGAACTCGTCGCTCGTCGGGGTGTCCATGCCGCGGGCGAACTGTAGCGCGTACGCCAAAGCCTTCTTTCGGTTACCAAGGCCGGCGCTGATGCTCTCGCGCATGCATCGGCTGACTTCTCGGACGGCGTCCTCGCCGAGGTCCTTCCGAACCACGTTGACTCCGAGCGGAAGCGGCAAGCCCGTCAGGCTCTTCCACCAGACGCCCATGTCGGCGATGAGGACCATGCCCTCCTTCTCGTAAGTGAGCTGCCCCTCGTGGATAATGAGCCCGGCCTTGAAGCGGTCTTCCTGGATCGCCGGGATGATCTCGTCGAATGGCACGACCTCGACCTGGGGTCGAACGCCCTTCCCGTAGATCTGCTCGAAATAGAGGTTCAGCGAGAGGAACGCCGACGTCATCCGCCCTGGGATGGCGATCGTGGTGTGCTGAAGCTCCTCGGGCGAGATCGGCTGTTTCGCGACGATCATGGGACCGTAGTCGTCGCCGAAGGAGCCGCCGTGACGGAGGAGGGCGTACTTGTCGGCCACGTGGGCGAAAGCGTGGACCGAGACCGCGGTGGACTCTAGCTTCCCCTCGGTCGCCCACTCGTTGAGCGTTTGGATGTCCCGGAGGATGTGCTCGAACTCGTAGTCCGTCTTCACCTCGCCACTCGCGAGCCCCCAGAACATGAATGCGTCGTCAGAGTCCGGCGAGTGCCCGAGGCGAATTTTCAACATCGGGTGAAAGTTTACCCAGAGAGATCGGCGCTTGCCGACCTCTCTGGGACTCTGATTTCCGCGCTAGCGGACGCGGCCCTGAAGGGCGGCGGCTCCGACGTAGAAGGCGCGAGCGGCGCTCGCCTGGTCGATCAGCATCGGCTTCGGCAGCCGCTCCTTCACGGCGCGCTCCCAACGGTGCCCGTACATCCCCGCGTTGTCGCGGGTCATCTCGCGCACGAACCGGATCCCAGGAAGCGTCTTCGTGGGCCAAGCTCCGCCGGCGTACGGCATCACCTTTGCGCGTCGAACCCAAGCCTCCATCAGAAGGTGGGCAAACTTGCCGTCGTCCTTGATAACCCCGGCGTCCTGATCGATCCACTTGGCGATGCTCGCCTCCTCGATCTCCTTCGCATCGGCGGCGTACGCCGGGTTCTTCGTCTCCCGGTACAGCTCGACGGCGCTACGGAGCATCAGGCCGGTGTTGTAGCTCCACTCGGTCTTCTCGATCTCGCCCTTCAAGTTCATGTTGTCCCAGAAAAGCTTGTCCGCCGGATCCTGCAGGTTCTTCTTCGTCCAGGCGTACAGTCGCTTCGCGGCCTCGAGGTACTCCGGTTTGCGGAGGTGGCTGTAGACGGCCAGCGCCGCCGCGGCAGAGGGGCCGTTGGAGCAAGTGTTCTTGCTCGTCTTCTCGGCTTCCTTCCAGTAGATTCCCCCGCCCAGCTTCTCGTCCTCGCCGCTGAGCACGTACTTCAGCGTCTCTTCCGCCCACTGCAGGTACTTCACGTCGCCGAGCGTCTCGTGAGCCTCGACGAGCGCCATGACCATCCACGCGTTGTCGTCGTAGTACCGGTCGACCGGCTTTGGTCCAGGCAGAACGTCGTACCCAGGCACCGGCCCCGTCACGTTCCAGTAAACGCGGCTGGCGTCGGCGTACTCGCGAAGCCAGGGCCGCATCTGCGGATCCACCCGGGCCGCCGCGGCGAGGGCTGACAGCATCACGCCGACGCCCCAGTTAAATGCCGGCTGCTCGGACCGCTTGCCGTCCTTCATCTCCTCGGCGTACAGCTTGCGCTCCGGAATGTACAGATCCCGCCGAATGACGTCGAGGGTTTCCTTCCCCCACGTCCTCAGCGTCTTGGCGTCGATATCGTTTGGGGTGGTCATTGCGGCCATCAAGAAGAGCGCCATCATCGCTTTAGTGTACGTCGCGCATCCCGACAAAAATGCCGTGCACGACGTCTGGGCGGGTGATCGCCAGCAGTGAGACGATGGCCACGGCGCTCCAGATCGCGATCAGAAGGGCAGGATATCGCAGAACGCATCGCGTGTCCTTTTTTCCCGCCCGAAGTGCGAGGGCGTAGAATACCGCGCAAAGTGCGGCGGCAACCGGCAGCGCGTACCTGCCCGCAATCAAGGTCACGGTTGCGATCTTGCAGAACTGGAATGCGATGCCTTCCAGAACTTCCCCTCGACACCGGCTAGCCCCTGCATCGGTTTCGGAATTCACCACGTTCTCGCTCCCTTAGGACACAGGGAGACTGCGGATCGTCGGCCGCATGGAAGAACTACCATTGCTTGAATGCCCACACCGCGAACATGACCGCCAGATACAACAGGAGGAAGCAGACGACGGTGACGGACAGCATGATGAGCGTCGGCTCAATGCCATGGCTCATCGCCATCAGGGTACCAAGACCGGCGCAGGTGCCACCAATTCCTGCTGGCACTCCGAGAAAGACAGCGACGAAGAGGGCAAGGGCCCTCCATAGGATGGCCCTGCGGCTCAGGCGACCCACCGAGGCGCCGCAACGCGAGCAGATTCGTTCACCGGGACCGATCACTTCCCCACAGTCACACTTACTCACAGGTTCCACCATTAGCGATTCCCTTCCTTTTCGCAAGTGAGGCGAACCGCTCGGAAAGATTCAAAGGAGAACCGAGGCGTTGCGTCGCAGATGAGGTCGCGACGGCGCAGCACCGGCGAGCCGCTCCTGCTCATCCTTCGGTCCCGACCACGTTCAATCAAGACGCGCCTCCCGTCGGCGCCGCCAGGCCATGTAGAGGCCGACTGATATCACTAGCTCCATGCACAGCCACTGCATTGGCGACAACCCTAAAAGCAGGTTCTCTCGCCAGCGGAAGAACTCGAGCACGAACCGCGTCGCGCCAAAACCCACAAGGTAGAGGCGAAACAGATCTCCCTCCCGAGGAACGCGCGGCCTGAGCCAACAAAGGGTGAGGAAGAGAGTCCCTGCGCTCGCGGCGGAGTACAGCTGGGCCGGGTGGCGCATCGCCCCTTGCTGCTCGATGGCCCAAGGAAGATCGCAGATTGCGCCGTAGCAACAGCCGCCGAAGTGGCAGCCGAGGCGCCCTACGGCTTCGCCAGCCGGAAGGGCAAGGGCGAAGTGATCTCCCGTGGACCGACGGATGCCGAGGCTTCGCTTGGCGATCTCCACCCCGATCCAACCAAAGATCAGGCCTCCGAGCAGGGCTCGGCCTCCGGACCGGGGATCTAGGGCGGCGGGGTTGCTCAGCGCGCCCTGAGCCAACAACTGCGTGACTTTCGCACCGACGATACCGGCCACGAAGCCGACCGCGACGACGAACCCGACGCCATCCGTGGCCATGCCGCGTTTTTGGGCCGACCACCAGAATACGAGAGCTCCCACCAAGTAGCTGAGTGCCGTTATCCCCTCGGCCAGGGTGAGGCTCAAGCGCGTGCTCTCCCCTTGGCCGGTCGAGCGCCAAGCGGCGAAATGTTGGTCCACCTCACCGCGCTGCACGCCCCCAAGTGCTGGTTCCGCGATGCCGTATCGCGGAACCAGAGGATAAGGAAGCGGCTCGCGGAGCAATCATCGGATGCCCACCATCGGCAAGGTGGAGACGCGCGTAGTCGGAAAGTCCTTGGCATCGTCGAAAAGCCAGCGCCAGCAGAACGAGTGGCGACGCGGATCCTCCTCATAGGTACCCACATGAACGCAGCACTGCCGGATTCGCGCCTCGTGGAAGGTGTGGGCGTCCATGAACTGCTTGACCGTGATGCGAAAGGTCCGCTCGGCCATGCTGGCTAACGACTCGGTCGGTCGGCGGATGAGCTCACTAATCCCAGGAACGCAGTCGCAGATTCGGAGCAAGTCGGCCGCAAGGGCGACCGCGCTGACCTTTTGCTGCTCCGAGAGCACCCGCTGGATCGCGCCGCTCCGGATCATTCCCTTCACGGCGTCCGATGCCGATTCGAAGGAGATCGTGTTCGCTACGAGGTGGATCCATCCCTTGAGCTCGTCGCGACCGAGAAGCGCGGGAAGCGAGCGCCATCCTTCCCGTTTCGTCCGCAGAAGGTAGGTGATGTCGCAGCAGTCGCGATGCGAGCACGGGAGCGGAACGAAGTCGGATGGGCCGACTTGCCCCCGCGTCTGCTCCCCGAGCCTGCGGATCACTCCACTTGGGGTGATCCTTCTCTGCGGATCGAAGCCGGGATGCCGACCTGAACCGAACGCGGGCTGAAAGGCGACGCCCGCGCAGCGCGGCGTGTCCAGCCCCAAGGCGACGATGTCGCCGAGCTCCGTTTGGTTCACCGCCGCCACCGTCGTCACTAGCGTCGTGAAGACACCTGCCTCGTTGAGGCGGCAAAGTGCCAATGGCTTCTCGGAGCTGAGGTCCTCCCCTCGTAGCGTGAGGTGCGTTTCCGGCCGGAATCCGTCGAATTGAAGGTAGACCTCGATCCGATCCCGATGATCGTGGAGGAACCGAAGGAACGCGTCGTCGCGGGCAATGCGCCGTCCATTCGTGTTGAGCATCACCCGCGTGACATTCCTCTCGAAAAGTCGGAGCAGCAACTCCTCGAGGTCCCTTCTCACGGTCGGTTCCCCGCCGGAGATCATCACCACGCCCAACTTGCCCCCTTCGCGAGAGAGCATCGTGTCCACCGTATGCAGCATCTCAGCGATGCTGGGACGCAGTTCGATGGGCTCGCCAGGAGGGAGTGCGGTGGCGTAGCAGGTGGGGCAGCGATAGTTGCAGTGCTCCGTGACGTTCAGCAACAGGATGCACGTGTGCTGCCCATGGGAGGCGGGCAGGCCATCTCGATATCCGTCGGGGAAGCCGCGGAGGTTGTCCGCACGGTCCGGAGTAACTGCCAGCGTCGGCGTCGACCAGCCGTGTCGGGATCTCCAGATCTCGGCGTCTTCTTCGTAGAGACTCTCGGTCTCGCCGTGGATTGGGCACCAGCGACGCATCAGAACCGCCCCGTCACGGCTCACGAGCATGCCGTCGACGAAGATGCCTTCCTCGTCCGACCTCCGAGGCCGCTCTGCGAAGCAGCTAGGGCACACGGTGCGCGTGTACTCCTCAATGCGGTACTCCCGAGGTGCCAGACCTTGCATGCTCGTAGTCTAGGCCGTGCGCATCAGAGTTGCGGTCTGACTTCTTTCCACCCTTGCGCGGGCGAGGAGCCCGCGCATAGATTAGGCGGGTTCAGGAGCGGTGTCTCGCCCTGAGAGGCGCGAAACGCAGGCGGCGATCGTCATGTCGCCCGCGACGTTGAGCACCGTGCGGCTCATGTCAAGGATTCGGTCGATCCCAATGACGATGCCGATCGCTTCCGCCGGGACCTTGAACATCACGAGCACCGTGGCGATCATCGGCCACGCACCGCCCGGGATGCCGGCGGTGCCGATGCCGCCGACGATGGCGAGACCCATGATCACGAGCTGCTGACCGAGATCCAGCGGAACTCCAAACAGCTGCGCGAGGAAGACGATCGTCACCCCTTCGAAGAGCGCCGTGCCGTTTTGGTTGGCGGTCGCCCCCACGGTGAGGACAAACGAGCTGATGTCGCGCGGCAACTTCACGTCCTCGTCGGCCGACTTCAGCGCGATCGGCAGCGTCGCATTGCTGCTCGAAGTGCCGAACGCAGTCCACATTACGGTCTTGATCTGCCGGAAGAATTCGGCGGGGTTGCGCTTGGCGATGAAACGAAGCACGAGACTATACGTGCCGAACAGGTGGATCGCGAGAAGGCCAAGGACGAGCAGGACGTAAAGGCCCAAGGCGAAGAAGACCTCAAGCCCAAAGGTGGCTGCTGAGCTAAAGATGAGGAAGAAGACCCCGATCGGCGCGAAGCGCATCGCGTACTCGATGATCTTCTGACTGACAGCGAACAAGCCATCCAACAGGGCTTTCACCGGCGCCGCCTTGTCGGGGTCGATGGCCGCGAGCGCGATCCCAAATAGCAACGCGAAGAACATAAGCGGCAGCAGGCCGCCTTCGAGCGCCCGGTTGATCTCTTTGAACGGGTTGCGGGGGATCACGCCGAACAGCGGAGGATCGTCGGGAGCCTTCTTCGCCGCCTCCAAGTCCTTCTCCGCGCGCTTCTTGTCGGAATAGGCCGAGATGATTTCTTGCCTCTGGCCAGCCGGGATCTGCTCCCCTGGGCGCACGAGGTTTACGCCCGCGATGCCCAATCCGACCGCGGTGCCGCTGAGCACGATCGTCATCAGCAGCGACAGGAGACCGACTCGGCCAACCTTCGCCGCGTCGCCCAGCTCTCCGACACCCAATACGAGGGCGGAGAAGAGGAGCGGAACCACGACCATGAAAATCAGATACAGGAAGACGTTTCCGATCGGTTTGGCGAAGTTGTCGATGAACGACACCAGCCCAGGGTCCTTCGATCCGAGAGCGAACTGCGCGGCAACGCCGGCGATCGCTCCCAGAACGAGGCCGATGACGATCTTCGTGTGTAGAGGAATGCCTGTACCGCGCTCGCTCATGTGGCGCTTAGCATAGCGGAATCGGCGAGAATCAGGCCATGGGCACCCGAGCGTCGCTGCTGGAGATCGCCGGAGTCTTTCTCAAGCTCGGCACTCTCGGCTTCGGCGGACCTCCGGCCCACCTCGCGATGATGGAGCGAGAGTTGGTGGATCGCCGAGGATGGGTTTCGCGAGAGCGGCTGCTCGACCTGATCGGTGCGGCCAATCTGGTCCCCGGCCCGAACTCGACGGAAGTCGCGATCGCGCTCGGTCGCGAACGCGGAGGTTGGTCAGGGCTCCTCGTCGCCGGTGCGTGTTTCATTCTTCCCGCCGCACTGATCACGGCTCTGCTTGCGGCCGCCTATGTTCGGTACGGGAGTTTGCCGGAGTTCACCGGATTCCTCCGTGGCATGAATGCCGCCGTGGTGGGGGTGATCGCGGTCGTTGCCGGACGTCTCGCCAAAACGGCGGCCAAGGCGCCGATGCTTGCCGCCGTGCTGGCAGGCTCTGCCGTGGCAGCGACGGTCGGTGCGCCGCCGGTTGCCGTCCTCCTGATATCGGGTGCCTTCAGCTCCTTTGCGGCGCGGAGGCGACACCTCGCTCCGGTTGCCTTGGTTCCGGTCTTCCTCTACTTCTTGCACGTCGGAGCGACCATTTACGGAGGCGGATTTGTTTTGGTGGCCTACCTCGAGCGAGATCTGGTTCGGGAGCTTGGCTGGCTCTCGAATCCTCAGGTGCTCGATGCGATCGCCGTCGGCCAGGTGACCCCTGGGCCGGTCTTCAGTACCGCGACTTTCCTCGGCTATCTGCTGGCGGGACCGGCCGGAGCGGCGGTGGCAACCCTGGGCATCTTCCTGCCATCGTTCCTCTTCGTCGCCGTCTTCGATCCGTTGCTCCGTTGGTCGCGCGGGAACCCGACCGCGGCAGCGACGCTGGACGGAGTGAACGCCGCGGCCGTCGGCCTGATCGCCTCCGCCGCATTGACGCTCGTTCCTACCTCGATCCATCGACCCGCCGGCGTGATCATCGCTGCCCTCGCGGTGCTTGCCGGTCTACTCACGAAGCTGAATCCCGGAATCGTCGTCCTGATCGGCGGAGTTCTTGGCCTACTCAGTCACCCATAAGACGTCGACGCTCGTCTGTACCTTCAATGGCGATCACAACTCTGCTCGCGGCCCTGCTGGCAACCCAGGCCAACGCAGCCAACCCGATCCAGCGCATGGCGTTTCCCAGCACCGAAGGGGGCAAGGCGTTCCCTCTCCAGATGAAGCCGGGGGAGAAGACGCTGCTGATCTACGTTCTCGCGGATTGCCCCATCGCCCGAAAGTTCTCGCCAGAGATCAACCGCATCGTTACGGAGTACGCCGCCAAGGGAGTCGACTGCTACCTCGTCCAGGTCGACCCCTCGGCAACCGTGGCCCGCGCCCAGGCCCACCTCAAGGAGTTTGGGATCAAGTGCCCCGAGGTTCTCGACCGCCGGCACGATCTCGTCTCGTTCGCCGGCGTCAAGACGGTGCCGACGGCAGCCGTGGTCGACGACAGGCTTCGGGTGATCTACAAAGGTCGGATCGACGACCGCTTCCCCGCTCTTGGAGTGCAGCGAGCGCCCCGCCGACGCGACCTACGGATCGCGCTGGACGAGGCGCTTGCGGGCAAGCCGATCAGCGTCGCCCGCACCCAAGCGGTCGGCTGCATGGTGCCGATGACGCGCCGGATGGAGGAATGAGCGGGCCTAGACGCCTTGCTTGAGCGACCACACGACGTTCTGGAAGACGCTCTCGAACCGGTCCATGCGGCTCAGCGGACCGGCGTGCTCCATCTCGGCGTAACGGTCGGGATCGGCATTGGTGTACACCTGCTGCGCTGAGCCCCTGTCCGGGTACTCGACGCCGGGAACGACCCGGGCATGAGTGCGAAACAGGATCGATCCCTTGGTCGCCGTGATCTCGCCGGAGGAGGATCGTGCACCAAACTTCCGCGAGTTCTGCGGATCGCGTCGAATCACCAGGCTCTGCCCTCGTTGTTCGTGGAAGGCGGGATTCATGCGCTCGTTGCCGAAGCCGTACCATCCCTTAGGCTGAGTCGACGAGATCGCGGTGCCCATGGTGATCGAAGTGGGGTCGTCGATCTGCGTGACCTGCCACAGTCCGAGCAGTCTTCGCTCCCCTCGATTCTCCATTCGGTTGCGGAAGTTCACCTGCGTCGTCAGCGGATCGAGGGTGATCTCGCGCGTGAACTGGAGCTTCATCTTGCGACTGAGCGGGCTCGTGAGCCGGACGCCATTTCGGATCGCCTCGGCCTTGTACGCGCTGCCATCGAGGTCGGCATCCGGCGGCCAATTCCACACCGACTGAGGGGCCGGCCAAATCTTGTCGCCGCCGTAGTTCACCCACTGGTTGCCCGGACGGGACTTCCCGAGAAACGCTTGGTTCTCCCACAGGAGGTTCGGCCCGTCCACGAAGCCGTACCGCATCACTCGGCCGATCTGGGGGACGACCACGAGGTCTACTCGTCCGTTCGAGATCCGCATCGACCCTGGCCACCCTTTGTAGTTCTCGGTCGTGACCTTGACCTCGGGCGCGGCAGACATGGAAAGCAGGACGAGCGCGGTAGCGAAGATCGGCACGAGGCTAGTCTACGCCTTCTTCTTTCCAATCGCTCCGGCAGCCGCCTGCGGGCGGATCTTCCCCGCCAAAAGATCTATCACGGGTTGGCGCGACTCCTCGACGTACTTCGTGAGCCCGCGTTTATAGACCCCATCCGTCTCCCCGATGTCGACGTGCTTGGGATTCAGCGCCTCCCGGATCAGCTGCGACGAGATGACGTACGTCGCGGCGTGCGGCAATTGGTAGAAATCCTCCGACGGGCGCTCCGCCTCGTCAATCGCCTCGCGCAACTCGAAGAAGAACCCGGAGTCCGGATTCACGGAGTCCAAGACGTGCACCGACTCGTGCAGGACCAATTCCGCAAACGAGCTGCCCGCATGCTTCTCCGCGCCGATCACCAAGCGGATGCCGGCGCCACTTCGAATCGTCAAGCCCTCCCGCCCCCCGAGGGACGGGACGATGAGAATCTCGAACGAAGCCGGCACGCGCTCGAGACCTAGTGCCTTCGCTGCGCGATCGATGAGGGCCGGCATCTTCGCCTTCAGGCCAAGATCCCACTGCGCCTGCCGCTCCCGGACGATTGCCGCCTCCGCGTGCATCTCGCGGGAGTAGCTCGGCACGGCTTCACGAAGCAGGGCGCTGATCGCTGCCATCACCTCGCTCGTTCTCATGAAGCCGCCGATCGTCTCCGGTGCTCGGAGAGGGATCCGAGCGAAATCATCGAGCGAGTCGCAACCAAAGACGTAGGCGTCGAGGCTCCGCCAGTACAGGTTCTGAATCTGCTCCCGACCTTCTTTCGCGGTCGTGAGGATCGTTCCGTCGCGCAAACGAATCTGGTCCGGGAATCGTCGCTGCAGCTCCTCAAGCCGCTCGGCGGAGGTCGCGAGCGGACCGGGGAGGAGAGTCGTCTTCTGCTGCACGGCGCTGCGTAAGAAGGAGTACGTGTCGGCAACTGGCGAATTCCGCAGCTCCACCTTAACGCCGACAGCCTGGGCACCGAACAGCAGGAGCGCGGAGATCACGCTTCCAACCTACGCCACGGCGGGGGTGCGGCGTTCCTGACAAAGTTGCGGTCTCCCTCGGAAAATCCGTCGTATCCTGACCATTAAGACGCCGCCGCTGCCCCCGCGGCCGAACCGACCGGGGCGCTGCGAGAGGTTGCGACGACGCCTGCACACCCAACCCAAAGGAGGGACCTTAGGTGAAGCAGTACAGCACCGAAAAGATTCGAAATGTGGCAATCGTAGGCCACGGCGGCTCGGGCAAGACGATGCTCGTCGAGCATCTGCTCTACACCGCCGGCGCGACTGACCGCGTGGGCTCCGTCGATGCGGGCAACACGCAGAGCGACTTCGATCCGTTAGAGATCCGGCGCAAGATCTCTTTGAGCGCCAGCATCGTGCCCCTGGAGTGGCACGGCTGTAAGATCAACCTCATCGACGTTCCCGGCTATCCCGACTTCATTGGAGACCTTCACGGGGTAGCGCGCGTGGTCGAGTCGATGATCATCGTCTGCGAGGCGAAGCGCGACCTCGACGTGGGCTTTGACCTCGCCTACGAGATTGCGCAGGAGCACGGCCTCGCCACCTGCATTTTCGTCAACAAACTCGAGCGTGACAACGCCGACTTCGACGGCCTGATGGACACCTTGCACGACCGGCTCGGTCGCAAGGTCGTCAGCACCCAGATTCCGATCGGTCACCAAGCCGCCTTCAGTGGGGTTCTGGACCTCCTGAACATGAAGGTGTACAAGGGCAAAGACCGGGGCGTCGAGATCGAGGAGGTTCCGGCCGGCTACGCCGCGGATGCCTCGGAACGCCGAGAGAAGATGATGGACGCCGCCGCCGAAGGCGACGACGACCTGGCCATGAAGTACCTCGAGGGCGAGTCACTCACCCCCGAGGAGATCGAACACGGCCTCCTGATGGGCATCGAGAATGGAAAAGTCATCCCGGTCCTCCTCGGATCGGCCATGAGCGGCATCGGCGTGGCCACGCTGCTCGACCGCATCTGCGGCGAGCTGCCCTCCCCAGTGGACGTGCCGAAGAAGGTGCCCGGCGAGGCAATGGACCACGAGCTCACGCTCGAGCCCAACCCCGCCGGTGCACCGGCCGCGCTCGTGTTCAAGACGACGGCCGACCCGTTCGTGGGCAAGATCAACTTCGTGCGCGTCTTCAGCGGCACGCTCAAGGCCGATCAGCATGTGCTCAACATCAATCGTGAGGCGGACGAGCGGCTTCACAACCTGTTCTTCCCGCACGGCAAGGGTCAAGAGCCCGCGACCGAAATCGTCGCCGGCGACATCTGCGCCGTCGCGAAGCTGGTGAACACCCACACGGGAGACACGCTCACGTCGGCCAAGGATCGGATCATGCTGCCGACCATTTCCTTCCCCGAGCCGATCTATCGCGTGGCCATCGTGCCGGCGACCAAGGCGGACGAGGACAAGCTCGGCCCTGCTCTGACGCGGCTGCTGGAAGAAGACCCGACCCTGCGTTACACCCGCGAGATCGCCACGCACCAGGAGATCCTGGAAGGAATGGGCGACATCCACCTCGACACGGTCATCGAGAAGCTGAAGTCGAAGTTCGGCGTGACCGTGAAAACGGGTGATGCCAAGGTGCCGTACCGAGAGACCGTGCGCGCCTCGGCCAAGGCGCAAGGGCGCCACAAGCGCCAGACGGGCGGCAAGGGGCAGTTCGGCGACTGCTGGATCGAGCTTGAGCCGCTTCCCCGCGGCGAGGGATTCTTGTTCGAGAACAAGGTCGTGGGTGGCGCCATCCCCAAGAACTTCATTCCCGCGATCGAGAAGGGAATCCGCGACGCCATGGAGCAAGGGCTCCTCGCCGGCTTCCCCGCAACCGACTTCAAAGTCACCGTCTACGACGGCAGCTACCACGACGTCGACTCGAGCGAGATGGCATTCAAGATGGCGGGCGCGCTCGCCCTTCGAACCGCTGCCGAGAAGGCCAATCCGGCAATTCTCGAGCCGCTGATGGCCGTCGAGGTCGACGTGCCAGACGAGTGCGTTGGCGACGTGGTGGGCGATCTCAATGGCCGGCGCGGGCGCCTTCAGGGAATGGAGCCGATCGCTCCCGGGAAGACGAGGGTGCGCGCGGAGGTGCCGATGGCGACGATGATGCGGTACGCCCTCGACCTGCGGTCCATCACCAAAGGCCGGGGCCGGTTCTCGCAACGCCTGGCCCACTACGAGGAGATGCCGTTCCCCGAACAGCAGGCGCTGATGGCGGAGTACGCCAGGCGCCGCTCTGACCACGAGGCGGTTCACTAACCTCCGCTCGGGCCCTCTCGATGAGTGATCGAGAGGGCCGTCTTTATGTCTGAAACTTCTCGGTCTACTTGAGCGTTATATACTCACGTAATTGAGCGAGAAGTTGGCATGGCGAAGAGTTACTACGACATCCTTGGTGTGAACCGGAACGCGGACGAGAAAGACATCAAGTCGGCCTACCGAAAGCTCGCGCGGCGCTACCACCCAGACGTAAACCCCAACGACAAGGCAGCCGAGGCCAAGTTCAAAGAGGTCAGCGAGGCGTACGACGTCCTGGGCGACGCCGAGAAGCGCAAGCTGTACGATCAATATGGGGACAACTGGGAGCACGCCAAGAACTTCGGCGGCGTTCCCGGAGGTGGCGAGTCCGATTTCGGCAATTTCCACTTCGGTGGCGGCGGCGGAGGCTTCGAGACGATCTTCGAGCAGTTCTTCGGCGGAGCGCGCGCCGGGCGCGGCGGGATCCAGTTCGACGACTTGGAGAGCTCCCAGCCGCGCGACGTCGAGAAGTCGATCGAGATCTCGCTTGAAGAAGTCGACCAAGGTGGGAAGCGAGTGCTGACGTACCAGACGATGGATGCGCAGCGAACCCCCAATGGGATCACCACCATTCCGACGACGAAGAAGGTCGAGGTGAAGATTCCCGCCGGCATTCCCGACGGCAAGAAGCTTCGAGTCCCAGGCAAAGGCGCCGCGGGAGCCAACGGACGGGCGGGCGATCTGTACGTGGTGGTGAAGTGGGCCGCGCATGCGAGCTTCAAGCCGACCGGCGACAATCTGGAAGTCGAGGTGCCGGTGCCCTACACGACGGCCGCTCTCGGCGGCGAAGTGCGTATCCCGACCCTCCGCTCGTCGGTCACGATGAAGATTCCCGAGGGGACTCAAAGCGGCCAGACGTTCCGGCTTGGAGGTCAGGGCATCTCCCGCCTAAACGGCGGTCGAGGCGACTTGATGGCAAAGATCCGCATCACCGTGCCCAAGCAGCTCAGCGCTCAAGAGCGCGAACTCCTCGGGAAACTCGCCGACCTCGGTCAGGTGAAGGCATGAGAACCGAGAACCAGCCTGTCTACATGATCGGCGTCGCCGCCCAGCTTTGCGGCGTGCACCCGCAGACGCTGCGTCAGTACGAGCGGCTCGGTCTCGTGATTCCGTCGAGGGCCGGAGCGAAGAACCGGCTCTACAGCGAAGCGGACATCAAGCGCGTCCGCCGCATCCAGCGGCTCACCCAAGACATGGGCGTAAACCTCGCTGGCGTGGAACTTATCCTCCGATTGCTGGACGACATGGAGGAGATGCGCCGGGACATGGAGCAGCAACTGGAGGAGTACGTGAACGACGCCGAGGCCCGGATCTCGCAGATGATCGCGAACCCCAAAACTCCGATCCGGCGAGACGAGCGGCTCCTGCCCGTCCCGAACATCCACATCCGACGCCAGCGTGTCGAGCTCTAGACCGCCGGCTCGGCACCCGGGGAGGCGGCTGGCTTTTCCCGCGACATCGGTAGCCGCTTCCCCTCGGTGAGCGAGCGCAGCAGCCATTCCATTGGGCCGATGGGAAATCGGCGGAGCCACCACGTTGCGAAAAGCAGATTCACGGCCCAGATCGCAAGGACCACCCCGATTTGGCCGATCTGGCTCAGTTTCCCAAAGAGCCCGAGTCCCCAGCTGTAGAAGACGAAGGTGGCGAGGACGGACTGGCTGAGATAGGTCGTCAGTGACATTTGTCCAACTCGAGACACCACCGCAGCCAGGCGAGCCCCCCTTCCCTTCTCGAGGAGCACCGCGATCAGCATTAGGTAGCCGATCGCCAGGATTGGGCCGCTCACGATCTCGGCAAGGATGTCGAGCCCCTGGACGCCGCGGGCATTGAGCAGGCCGAGGAGATTGAGCGGGAGCCCGATGCCGAGTCCAACGCCGAGCGCGGCGTTCCGTGTGCGAGGATGAGCGCTGGGCTGAGCGAGGACCCCGCTCCGTGCGAACAGGACGCCGATCAAGAAGAGCGGCAGCATCGGCACCACGAGAAATGCAAGCATAAGCATCACTGCGGCGTACAGGATCGCCCTGATGGCGAGCTGGTCCAGGTAGCTCCCCGTGGCGAAGACGCGGCTGATATCCTCGGGACGGACCAATGAGCCGAATGGCGAGGCATCTGACGAAGCCGGGCCACTGGCGACCATCGAACCTGCGATTCCTCCACCGCAGAGGAGCGCCAGGACGGCGAAGCCGATGATGACTCCCTTAAGGGTTCGAGCCGGGAGCTGAACCATGAAGCTGGTCAGGATCGCCATCCCGGCATAGAAGAACAGAATGTCGCCGAACCAGATGAAGATGCCGTGGCAGAGGCCGAAGACGGCGAGCCAGGCGCTGCGCTTTAGATAACCCCAGGGCCAGTTCCCCTCAACTTGAGAGCGCTTCTGGTACTGCAGCCACACGCCAACGCCAAACAGGACCGCGAGCATTGAGCGAAACTTGCCATTGACCAGAACGAGCGTCCAGGCATGAATCCACCGATCGATTCCCTGCTCGTTCCGAGCGCCTAAGAATCCGCCTAGCGAAGGATCGGCAAAGGATGGGATGTTGGCAAGAAGAATCCCGAGCACCGCGACGCCACGAAGGACGTCGAGAGCCCGGGACCGGTTCTGAAGCGTCGGCAGTACCACGCTCCAATGCTACGCGAGACGGTGAGAACAGGTTTAGCTTTCGAGAAGCTTTCGCAGGCCGTGGTTATAGCGATAAAGGAACTCGAGGACCTGATCCCGACGCCGTCCGAGGTGAACCTTCGAGATGCTGTTCACGAGCATCGTCGACCGACCGTCCGGCTCGCCGGTGGTGCCGACGCGCTCAAGCTCGATGTAATCGTCACCCAGTTCACGGACGAAGCCGCTGGGACCGTAGTCGTTGTCGTCGACGAGGTGGACGATGACGTTCTGATCTCGCGCGTGCTCAAGTTGGCTGCGCAGGTCCGTCTTGGCCTTCGGCGGCAGCGGGCGGAAGTCTTTGTCGAACACGGTCTCGCGGTACTGGTAGAGGAGCTCCAGCTTGCGCGTGTACGCGTTGTCGGTGTCGACGCGAACGACGTCGTCGGTGCGAAGGGCACGACGGCCGTCGGGCTCACCCTTGGGCGTGAGACAAAGGAGAACGATCTCGGTCGAATCAGCGTGCTCGACGAAGCCCACTTCGTACGACTGGTAGTCGTCTGAATCGGCGTAGACGGCGACCGCGCGGTCGGCATCTTGCGCCTCGTGGAGGGTCGTTAGGAACCGAGCCTTTCCATGGGTTCCGGCCATGTCGAGATGGTGGCACGTCACCGTTGACGCGGCATCCCACTGCGGTCAAACGCGCAATGTTACGAGGAAGTTTACGAGGGAGACCTAGACGAAGCCGAACGGAAGAGACTCGTCCGCTTCTTCGGTCTGACCGCCTTCCTCAGGCTCCGAGTATCCCATTTGCAGGGCGGTGACGAGCCACTCGGGGGCTTCGGAGTACGCCGGCGTTTCGAATTGCTTGTACAGATTCATGAGACTTGTTGGCCTTTACGGATTCGTTACGGCCCAAAGTTGCTGATCGTCGAATTTTCTCCTCAATCAGCAGTTCTTCACTGGAACGACGGGCCGGAGGTCCCGAAAAGGTCGAACGTTAGGCTCTTGTGCCTACGATGTATCAAGGTAAGCCTCTGCCGCCTCGGCCAAGGTGAATCGGCGCGTTGGTGAGATGCGGCGGGTACGAAATCGGGGCCGGGCGACTTGTGTCGCCCGGCCCCGATTGGTCACCGCGAGGGAGGATTACTCCTCAGTGCCGAAGGCATCCTCGTCCGCCGCCATGTCGGCGAGCGACGGGAACGCCAGCGAGCCGAGTGCGTCCTCGAGCTCGTGCTCGTCCGCCTCAACAAGCGCCGTGAGCGACTGCTCGGCCCAGCTCGGACCGCGCTGCACGTCCACCGCGATGTCTCGGTACTGCTTGACGCCCGTACCAGACGGGATCAGCCGACCGATGATCACGTTCTCCTTCAGACCGATGAGGTGGTCCTTCTTTCCGCGGACCGCGGCCTCGGTGAGGACGCGAGTCGTCTTCTGGAACGACGCGGCCGAGAGGAACGAGTCCGTGGCGAGCGACGCCTCGGTGATACCGAGGAGGATCCAGGTGGCCGTGGCCTCCTTGGGGTCGCGCTCGATATTCTCGCCCGTGATCGGGTCGACGTACTTGATCTTCTTCCCCTGCTGGATGAGCTGACGAACCTGATCGTTCGCTCTCTGGTAGGTGAAGCGGTCGACGATCTGACCCGGCAGGAACGGGGTGTCGCCCGGCTCCTTGATCTGCCGCTTTCGCAGCATCTGCCGGATGATGACCTCGATGTGCTTGTCGTTGATGTCGACGCCCTGGCTCTTATAGACCTGCTGCAGGTTCTCGACGAAGTAGTCGTAAACCGCGTTGGCGCCGGCCAGTTCGAGAACCTCGTGCGGATCGCGCGGGCCTTCGGTCAGGGGGTCTCCCTTGATAACCTTGGCTCCCTTGGCGACCGGCAGCTTACCGAGCGGCGGAACCAGGATCGGATAGAACACCGTGACGGTGCTGACCTCACCCTTGCGGAGGAGGGCCAGCGTAGCCGTGGTGAGCTTCTGCCCGATCGCCTTCTGCAGACCGCCCTCGTACTCGCCATTGGAGTTCGTGGCCCAGTTCTGCACGTCGCCCACGTAAGCGTCCTTCAGCGGAGTCGTGGTCGGGACCGTCGCCTCGACGATGACCCACCGGCCGAAGCTGGAGGGCTGAACGTCGCGGACGACGCCGGTGACGGGGCAGATGATTGCCTTACCACGCGGCTGTCGGCGGGCCTCGAAGATCTCTTCGACGCGGACGATACCGCTCGACTCACCCGTCCAGGAGTAGAAGAAGGTCTTGCGAGATCGCTCCCACAGCTTCTTCGAGTCGCTGTCCAGCTTGTCGGCGGCCTTCTGAGCGGCCTTGGTAGCACGCTCGCTCTTCCGCTTCGCCTTCGGATCCGTGAGGTCGACGTCCGTCGCGTTGATCGTGAGCGGAACCGAGTCCTTGTTCTGGAAGAACGACTTGACGATGGACTCCTGGCTCTCCAGAAGCTTCGTCGGATCGAACGTCTTCATGTCGGTCTCGGTCGCCGTCGCGAAGTCCTCCATGAACTGGCGGATGAACTTACCGGTCTTGTACTGGTTCGTTCGGGCGATGGTGGCCGAGCCGGCGACGCCTCCGGTGTGGAACGTACGCATCGTGAGCTGGGTACCCGGCTCTCCGATCGACTGGGCGGCGATGATGCCGACCGACACGCCCACTTCGACGAGCCTGCCCGAGGACAGGTCCGTGCCGTAGCACTTGGAGCAGATTCCCTGCTCGAGCTCGCACGTGAGCGGCGATCGGATGATCACCGAGAGGTTGCCGTGGTCGTCCGCCTCGAAGCCGTACTGTCGGTACTTCTCGATGACCACGTTCTTGGCGTCCTCGCCCTCCGCCGCCTGGTACTCGGCGACGTAGGCGTTCTCGATCTGGGCGATGCGCTTGGCGTTGTCGCGGTTGATCGGCTCCTGGAAGACGGTGAGTGCCTCGCCGGAATCGGGGTCGGTGATGACCGCCAGCGCCACGCGACCGAAGATTCGGTCGGTGATCGGCTCGATCGCCTCACCCTGGTCCACGATGCGGTGCGCAAGGATGCCGTCGGTGGTGCCGCAGTCGATCGCCTTCACGATGACATCCTGCGAGACGTCGCAGAGACGTCGCGTCAGGTAGCCCGCGTCGGCGGTTCGCAGAGCGGTGTCGGCCAGACCCTTACGGGCACCGTGCGTGGTCACGAAGTACTCCAGCATCGAGAGGCCCTTATGGAACGAGCTCTTAACCGGGAGCTCGTAGATAACCTCGTTGAACTGGTTGAACATGAGACCGCGCATGCCGGCGAGCTGCGCGAGCTGCTTGACCGAACCACGCGCACCGGAGACGGTGATGATGGAGAGCGGGTTCAGCTGGGTCAGACCCGCGACGATCTCCTTACCGATCTCGTCGTACGTGTCCGTCCAGAGCTTGACCAGCGTCTGCGTCATCTCGTTATAGGTGAGCATGCCGCGGCGGAACTGCTGGGTGATCTTGGTCGATCGCTCGTCGGCGTCTCGGATCATCTCCTCGCGACGCTCCGGCGGGTCCATGTCCGTGATCGCGACCGACAGCCCGTAACGAGTGGCCCAGCGGAAGCCCATGTCCTTCATGTCGTCGAGCAACTTGATGGTTGCGCCGACGCCTGCGCGGCGATGCACCACGAGGATCATCTCGGACAGAGCCTTCTTGCTCAGCTGGACGTACAGGAACTCATCGGAGTGCTTGAGCGGGTACGGCAGGATCGTGTTGAGCACCAGCTGACCCGGAGTACAGGTCGCGATGATCGTCTCGAACTCCTGCTCGAACGGCACCAGTTCTTCGAACTCGTCGCCCTCTTCCGTCTGCGAGACCACCTTCCGGTACTCGAGGCCCGTGACCGGGTCCCGGTAGTCGACTTCGCGATCCGGGCGGAAGATCGGGCGCTTGATGCGGACCTTCACCGGGTCGTTCACGAAGATGCTTTGCTGCCGGATCGGCGTATCGAGGTGGTAGATGACCTCCTCGGGGCTGCCGTAGATGATCGGAGCCGGGTTGTTCTCCGGATCTTCCTTGTGCAGTCGCTCCTGCTCCGCCAACTTGTCGCGGCCGGCGTTCGAGACGAACGTCAGCGCATAGTTGCCCAGAATGATGTCCTGCACCGGCGCACAGGTCGGGCGACCGTCCGCGGGCGAGAAGAGGTTCTGGGTGGAGAGCATCAGAACGCGGGCCTCGGCCTGCGCCTGGGTGCTCAGCGGAATGTGAACGGCCATCTGGTCGCCGTCGAAGTCCGCGTTGTACGCGTTACACACGAGCGGGTGGACCTGGATCGCCTTACCGTCCACGAGGATCGGCTCGAACGCCTGGATACCGAGTCGGTGCAGCGTAGGGGCGCGGTTCAGGAGGATCGGGTGCTCCTTGATGACCTCCTCGAGGCCGTCCCACACCGCCGGGTGCATCCGATCGATCATCCGCTTCGCGGTCTTGATGTTCTGCGTGATCTTCTTCTCGACCAGCGTCTTCATCACGAACGGCTTGAACAGCTCGAGCGCCATCTCCTTCGGCAGACCGGCCTGGTGGAGCTTGAGGTGCGGGCCGACGACGATAACGGACCGACCCGAGTAGTCGACGCGCTTACCGAGCAGGTTCTTTCGGAAGCGGCCTTCCTTACCCTTGAGCATGTCGCTGAGCGACTTGAGCGGGCGGGAGTTGGAGCCGACGACCGGGCGGGCACGGCGACCGTTGTCGATCAACGCGTCCACGGCTTCCTGGAGGAGCCGCTTCTCGTGGTTGATGATCGACTCGGGCGCGTGGATCTCGATGATCTTCTTCAACCGGTTGTTTCGGTTGATGATGCGTCGGTACAGATCGTTGAGGTCCGACGTCGCGAACCGGCCGCCGTCGAGCTGCACCATCGGGCGAAGCTCGGGCGAGATGACCGGCACGACGTCGAGGATCATCCACTCGGGGCGCGATCGGCTGCTGATCAGCGCCTCGGTGACTTCCAGCCGCTTGATCGCGCGAGCGCGTCGCTGGCTGGTCGTCATGATGATCTCCTGGCGAAGCTCGCGGGCGAGCCGCTCCAGGTCGACGCGGGTCAGGAGCTCCTTGATCGCCTCGGCGCCGATGTTGGCGCGAACGAGCGAGCGGAGGTCCTTGCCGAGGCGGTTACCCACGCTGTCGAGCAGCTTGCTGACCGCGCGGTACTTGTCCTCGTCGATAAGCTGGTTTCGCTCGAGCTTGCCGAGGATGTCCACCGCCATGTCGAGGTCCTTCAGACGCTCGTCGGCATCGCGATACTCCGCCTTGATGCGGTCGTTGACCGCCTTGGCGCGCTCGCGGGCGAAGATCTCGTCGTACTCCTCGCGGTTGTTGTTGAGGTCGTCCGCGAATCGCTTGAACGACTCCTCTTCCAACTCTCGCATCTCAGCCTGGAGGCGGGCCTTCTCGACCTCGACCGCCACTCGGATGTCGGGAAGCAGGTCCCCGATCGTCTCGGTGTCGATGTCGATGATGATGAAGCTGGCGAAGTAGATGACCTTCTCCAGCAGCCTCGGCGAGATGTCGAGGATGAGCGACAGGGGCGACGGAACGCCCTTGAGGTACCAAATGTGGCACACGGGAGCGGCGAGCTCCACGTGGCCCATTCGCTCACGACGCACCTTGCTTCGGGTCACCTCGACGCCGCAGCGCTCGCAGGTGATGCCCTTGTACTTGATCTTCTTGTAGCGACCGCAGGCGCACTCCCAGTCCTTCACCGGACCGAAGATGCGCTCGCAGAAAAGACCATCCCGCTCCGGCTTGAACGTGCGGTAATTGATGGTCTCGGGCTTCTTAACCTCACCGTGAGACCAGCTCACGATGTCCTCCGAAGAGGCGATGCCGATGCGAATCTTGTCGAACAGGCTGACGTCTGCCATGATGGGGGTTTGCTCGCGAACGCGCTGAGAGGGGACGGTCGTTCGACGCCTTTGTCGAAGAGTGGCGAAAATCGGGGCGCAGTACGCGAAAGAGTAGGGTACCCGACGCGAGTCTTAACGTGTCAACCACCTGCGGCCACGTTCGCTCCATTCGGCCGCGACGCGATTCATAGGTCGTGCTTCCCTGGGCAAACCCGGGGCCACACCCGGAATGGCCCCCGTCGTCTCGGGCGGAGCCGAGTGATCTGACCGCGGGCACTGCCTACCGGTGGCAAAGCCTTCTGATGCGGGAGTGCGGAGATTACTGACCGCTTGGACCTGCGCGAGCGGTCGAGTTGCCTTCCCTCTCCCGCGGTGGGCTGGTCTCCGGCGCACCCCCTTCCGTGCGAGGGCAAACTCCCCGGGTTCCTCTCTGAATCGTCAGACCCAAGAACCAAGCGAGGGTGGGATCTTTCGATCCCACCCTCGCATTGCCGTCTGGTGGAAGGCGTCCGCGTTAGTTGAAGAATCCGACCGAGCGGGCGAGGCGCATGTCGTCGCCACCGCCGAGTTCGTCGAGGTCCTTCAGCGGAAGTTCCTTGTTCGCGGCGTCTTCCACCGCGACCTTCAGACAGAGCGATCGAAGCTCGTTGACGAGGATCTTGAACGACTCCGGAATACCCGGCTCGGCAAGCGACTCGCCCTTCACGATGCTCTCGTACGCCTTGACGCGTCCGTTGACGTCGTCGGACTTGATGGTGAGGAGCTCCTGCAGCGTGTAGGCGGCGCCGTACGCTTCAAGGGCCCAGACCTCCATCTCACCGAATCGCTGGCCGCCGAACTGCGCCTTACCACCGAGCGGCTGCTGGGTGACGAGGGAGTACGGACCGATGGAGCGGGCGTGGATCTTCTCGTCCGCCAAGTGCTCCAGCTTCAGCATGTAGATCATGCCGACCGTGATCGGGTTCGGAAGCTGCTCGCCAGTCAGACCGTCGCGGATGTACGACTTCATTGAGCGCGCGTCGAGACCCGAGCGGGTCAGAACGTTCGCACGAAGCCGATCCAGGATCGCGGCGTACTGCTCGTCCGGTGCCGTGAACGGCTCGTCTCCCGCCTCCGCCTCGATGCTCTCGGGGATGAACGACTCGAAGTCGACGTCCTTGAGCTCCTCGATGGTGTGGGTGGACGGCGCGGCCACGATTCGGCTCACGCGCTCCAGGCCGTTCTGGCCCAGGGTGCGAAGCTTGGCCTCGACCTTCTGCAGCATCGTCTCGAGCGTGTCGTCCTTGGCGAACGCAACGTCCAGAAGAAGCTCGCGCTTGACGTACGCGCCGAGGGCCTGCGTGCGCAGGTGATCCGCAAGGCGGTCCATCTCACCGAGAATCTCACCTTCCGTCGCACCCTCGAACGCCGGGCACTTGTACTCGATGCCGAGGTGCTTGCCGACGTAGCCGAGGTGCGTCTCGAGGATCTGGCCGATGTTCATTCGGCTCGGAACGCCGAGCGGGTTCAGAACGATGTCGACCGGGGTGCCATCGGCGAGGAACGGCATGTCCTCAACCGGGAGTACCTTCGAGATAACTCCCTTGTTGCCGTGGCGTCCGGCCATCTTGTCACCGACCATCAGCTTACGCTTCTGGGCGACGTAGACCTGGACCGTCATGTTCGTGCCGGCCGGCAGCTCATCACCAGGAATCTGGAGCAGAGGCTCCTCGGTGCGGTCGCAGATGAGGCGCTCGCGCTTCTTCGATTCCTTGTAGATGTAGTTGATGCTGGGCGACAGGTACTTGTAGCGGCTGAAGACCTTGACGTCGATGACGGTGCCCTTCTCGCCGTGCGGCAGTCGGAGCGAGACGTCGCGCGTCTCTTCCGCCTTCTTACCGAAGATGGCGATGATGAGCCGCTCTTCGGCGGTCATCTCCACCTGGCCCTTCGGAGCGACCTTACCGACGAGGATGTCCTCGGGTCGAACCTCAGCGCCGATGCGGATGATGCCGTTCTCGTCGAGGTCCTTGAGGGCCTCTTCGCCGACGTTCGGAATGTCGCGGGTGATCTCTTCCGGCCCAAGCTTCGTGTCGACGGCCTCGCTCTCGTGGCGCTCGATGTGGATCGACGTGTAGACGTCGTCCTTCACCATGCGCTCCGAGATCAGGATCGCGTCCTCGTAGTTGTAACCGTTCCACGGCATGAACGCGACGAGCACGTTCTTACCGAGGGCGAGCTCCGCCTTGTCGCAGCAGGCGCCATCCGCAAGGGCATCGCCCTTGAGGACGCGATCGCCCGGAAACACGACCGGTCGGTGGGTGAAACAGGTCGACTTGTTGCTCTGCACCATGTGCATGAGCTCGTACTTGTCGAGCGTTCCGTCCTCGCGTCGAACCCGGATCTCCTGGCTCGTCACGTACTCGACGATGCCCTGGTTCCGAGCGATGACCGCCGCGCCGGAGTCGACCGCCGCCACGCGCTCGTAGCCGGTGCCGACGAGCGGCTTCTCCGACCGGAGGGTGGGCACGGCCTGGCGCTGCATGTTCGCACCCATGAGGGCGCGGTTCGCGTCGTCGTTCTCGAGGAAGGGGATGAGGGCCGTGGCGACCGAGATGATCTGAACCGGCGACACGTCCATGAACAGGACCTGATCGCGCCGGACCACCGGGTAGCTTGCGCCACCGACGTCGGCTCCCGCGCTGCGGACCTGAACGCGCTCGGCCTTGATGAGGCCGGTCTCGTCCGTCTCCACGTCCGCCGGGGCAACGAGCTGGCCCGTCTCCTCCTGCGCGGTCATGTAGATGATCTCGTCCGTCACGACGCCGTTGCGCACGATGCGGTACGGCGTCATGATGAAGCCGAACTCGTCGACGCGAGCGTGCGACGTGAGCTGCGAGATCAGACCGATGTTCGGGCCTTCCGGCGTCTCGATCGGGCAGATGCGACCGTAGTGCGACCGGTGGACGTCGCGAACTTCGAGCTTGGCGCTCGTTCGCTGAAGACCACCCGGGCCGAGGGACGAGAGACGCCGCTTGTTGGTGATCTCCGACAGCGGGTTCGTCTGGTCCATGAACGTCGACAGCTGGTTGGAGCTGAAGAAGCTCTTGATCGAGGCGGACACCGGCTTGACCGAGAGGATGATGCCCGGCAGGAGGTTCTCCTGATCCGTGCTGGTCATCCGCTCGCGGGCGACCTTCTCCATGCGCACGAAGCCGAGGCGGAGCTGGCTCTGAAGGAGCTCACCCACCGAGCGCACGCGCTTGTTCTTCAGGTCGTCGATGTCGTCGCGCTCTGCTTCGCGATTGACGTACGGCACCATCTTGTCGAGAATCATCGACAGGTCCTGCGCCGTCAGGTTGCGAACGTTAAGCGGCACGTCGATGCCGAGCTTCTGGTTAAGGAAGCGCCGGCCGACCTTGCCGAGGTCGTATCGCTTGATATCGAAGAAGAGACCGTAGACGAGCTGGCGCGCCGCCTCCTCGTTTGCCGCCTCACCCGGGCGAAGCCGCTTGTAGATGTCAAGCAGGGCCTCTCGGGAGTTGGTGGTCGGGTCGGCCTCCAGCGTCGCCTCAACGAGGTTGAGCACGCTGAGGACGCGGAGCGAAGGGAGCTCCATCGACTCGAGCTTCTTGGCGGTCTCTCGCTCGATCTTTTCGCCAGATCGAATGATGAGCTGCTCGCCCTCGAAGACGTCTTCGAGCACGCGCTTGCCCGTGAGGGCATCCGCGTCCGGGGTTTCGAGCGTGACTTCCTTGCTGAAGGCGCGAAGAATCTCTTCGTTCGTGCCGAGCGGGGTCTCCGTCAGCAACTTCATACCGCGGACCGCGTCCGGAAGGCCCGCAAGAATCTCCGGCGTCACGAGCGTGTTGGCCTCGATGAGGACCTCGCCCGTGTCGGCGTCGACGACCGGATCGACCACTCGCTTTCCAGCGGCGTCGCCCAGGATCACGTTCGCGCGTCCGCGACCCTTCTCAAAGTAGTAAAGCGCCTTGATGAGCTGCGTGAGCGGCAGCTTCTTGGTCTGGCTGATCTGCGTGCGGACGATCAGGTTGGCGTCCGACTCGACCTCGAGCCAGGGACCCTCGTTAGGGATGACGCGGGCAGACACGATGACCTGCATCGAGCTGTCCACACCCTCTTCGAAGTAGAGGCCGGGCGAGCGGCTGAGCTGGCTGACGATGACCCGCTCGCGACCGTTGATGATGAAGGTGCCCTTGTCGGTCATCAGCGGTAGGTCGCCGAGGTACACCTCCGACTCGATCACTTCACGATCTCGACCGCCGAAGCGAACGATCGCCTTGATCGGGGCCTCGAAAGTCATATCGCGATCCCGACACTCCTGGATGGAGTACTTCGGTTCGCCTAGCGTGAAGCTGACCAGCTCAATGTAGTTGGTCTGCGTGAAATCCCAGATGGGGCTGAACGTGGTAAAGAGTTCGGGAAGGCCCTCTTCCAGAAACCACTTGTATGAGTTAAGCTGAAGTTCGATTAGATTGGGGACTTCGAGGAATCTTCCGATTCGCTTCGAGGTCGGCGTAATGACTCTCATCCAAGCCTCCGGACGTAGTTGCGCGAAATTCCAGCGTACCGCCGGAACAGTCAAAAGTCAAGCAATAAGCGGCCTGATTCGCCAATCGGAGGGAACTTTCCGCAGCCGTCAAATCGACGCACCCGGCGTCGCTACCGCTTCCCTCGTCACCCGGGCTTGAACGCGGGCATCCCGTCCGCGTCGCTCACCAAGGGCTCGTACGGCTTCCCTGCCGCCTCGCATAAGAGCGCCACGATGCGCTCGATTCGCTCCCGGTGCCAACCCGTTCCCTCGGCGAGAACGGTCCCGGTCGCGTCCGTCAAATAGTAGGTCGGCACGTACTCGACCCGAAGCCGCTTTGAAACGAGCAGCTCGGCGTCGGCGAGGTGCCGCACGGTCAGCCCGTGCTGGTCTACGTACGCTTCTACTTCCCGCCGCGTCTCCTGACAGACACCGATGACGCTTGCCTCCGGCACACGCGTCTGGATTCGGTCGAAGTACGGGACGGTCAGGCGGCAAGTTGGGCAGCTCGTTTTCCAGGTGAGAACGAGCAGCGGTCGCGTCCGACGCTCCGCCGCCGAGGAGAAACCCTCCAAGACGAAGTCGGGAAACGCGTGGCCCAGGCCGAGAAGCATCAACTAGTGAGACGCTGTCTGACCTCACCTTCGGCGTCGAGCTTTCGCGAGAGCTCTCGTTGCTGGGTCGAGAGATCGTCGATCGCGATCGACTGCTGCGCCACGAGCTGCCGCAACTGAGCAATCTCGTGCAGCAAACGCGAGTCCTGCTGCTGGTTAGAGAACGCACTCTGGTCCCGATCGCGCATCAGCATCGTCATCTTCTGCTGATGACGCGTGAGGATCGCGATGATCGGGATGAGAAACACCAGGGCTGGGATGATGATCCCAGCGAGATCGTCACCTCGCATCAGCGCACCTCTCCCTTCAGACGGTCCTGAACGGTCGACTCGACTGCCGCTCGCTGGTACTGCATTAAGCTGTCCATCGTGATGGTCTGCTGGTGGACCAGCTCCCTCAGTTGGCGCATCTCTTCCCTAAGGACGGCGAGCTCCTGCGGATCGACTCGCCCTCGCTCGTTCAGCAACTGCGCCATCTTCTGCTGGTGCTGCGTTAGGATCCCAAGGATTGGGATCAGGAAGACGACGATCGGAATGATGAGAGCGTAGGGAGGCATGGCGACACCGGAACCTACCGACAGTATACGAACGGGGTTGCGCCATTAGGCCGATAGCGCCTCGATTGCTCCCTTAACCGTCAGTCGGCCCTCATAGATCGCCTTCCCGACGATCACGCCCTCGAGCTGAGGCAACTCGCGCGCAAGGAGCGATAAGTCCGAAAGCGCGGCCACGCCGCCGCTTGCGATCACCGGAACCGGGACGGCTTCGGCCATCGCTCGCAGCCAAGGCACGTTCGGGCCGGTGAAGGCGCCGTCCGTAGCGATATCGGTCGTGATGATGCGCCGGCAGCCGATGCCAACCAGCTGCTGGGCGAGCTCGAGGCCGTCGGCTTCCCCGCCCTCGAGCCAACCGTGCACCGCCACCTTGCCGTCGCGAGTGTCGATGCCGGCCACTACTTGGTCCGGGATGTCACCGAAGAGCGAAACCGCCAGATCCCAGTCGCGGACCAAGGCGGTACCGAGCACGACCCGCGAGACCCCCGCCGCCAGAGCGACGTCCACCGCCCCTCGGTGCCGGAGGCCGCCGCCGAACTCGACCTTCAGAATCCCCAATCCTGCGATTCGCCGAACCACATCGAGGTTCACCGGCTCACCGGCTTTCGCTCCGTCGAGGTCCACGACATGGAGCCACTCGGCCCCTTCGTCGGCGAACTGACGGGCAACGTCGAGGGGGTCGAGGTTGTAGTCGGTGCGGCGCGCGTAATCACCATGGGTAAGGCGCACGCAACGGCCGTCGATCAGGTCGATCGCAGGGATGATCAGCATTCGAGGAAAGACTTCAGGATGCGGAGGCCGACGTCGCCACTCTTCTCCGGGTGGAACTGGGCACCCCAGACGTTGGCTCGCTGCACAGCCGCCGGAAAGGTAACGCCGTAAGTTGCGGTCGCCGCGACGTCGCACGGTTCCTCGCACTCGGTGTAGAGGGAGTGGACGAAGTACACGCTCTCTCCGTCGTTGACGTTCGAGCCAAGCCCATTTTTTTGCACGAGAGTCAGCGGCGACCAACCCATGTGCGGAACCTTGAGACCGGCGCCCGATGGGAGGTAGCGAACCCGACCCGGAATCAGGCCGAGACCTTCGTGCTCGCCCAGCTCTTCGCTGCGATCGAAGAGCAACTGCTGGCCGAGGCAGATCCCAAGAACCGGCTGCCCCGAAGCCGCAAAGGAGCGGATCTCCGACCGAAGCGGTTTGATCCTCTCCATCGCCGCGCCGAAGGCGCCCACTCCAGGAATTACAAGCTTCTCCGTGGCCGCGAGGTCCGAAGTCACCCGGCAGTCGAAGCCCAGGTGCTGGATCGCCTTCTCAACGGAGCGGAGGTTTCCCATCCCGTAGTCGAGGATCGTGATCAATCGATGCTCCCCTTAGTGGAGGTCGCGCCGCGGCGCTCCGTCCGTCGGGTCGCTTCGTGCAGCGCTCGGCCAAGCCCCTTGAAGATCGCCTCGATCACGTGGTGGTCGTTCTCGCCCGCGATCTTTCGGATGTGAAAATTGATGCCGGAGTGGTGGGCGAGGGCACGGAAGAACTCCTTCACGCACTCGACGCTCAGGTCGCCAACCTTCTCGCGGTGGAAGTCGACTTCGAAGAATGCACCGCCGCGGCCGCTAACGTCGAGAACGACCAGCACCAGCGCCTCGTCCATCGGGCTGTGCACCGTGCCGTAGCGGACGATGCCTCCGGGGAGTTCGAGGGCCTGCCGGAGCGCCTGACCGAGAACGATCCCAACATCCTCCACCGTGTGGTGGTCGTCGATGTGGAGGTCTCCCTCGGTCTGAATGCCGAGGTCCATCTGCCCGTGAAACGCGAGCTGCTCGAGCATGTGGTCGAAGAAGCCGATGCCCGTGAGGATGTCGCGGCGCGTCCCGCCATCCAGATCCAGCACCACCGTGATCCGCGTCTCCGAGGTCTCGCGGTAAATCTCCGCGTACCGCACGCCGGGGGTGCCCTTGCTCATGGTCCCGTTATACCTAGCGGAACCGCCTTCCCCAAATGAAGCAGGCCCCCCGTTTCCGGGAGGCCGTGCTCAACAGGAGGTGCTGACATAGAGCGTCCAGCTTCCCTGCGACTCGGTCGACACTGCGCCATTGCAGCCAAAAACCGCGCCCAGATGTTCGAAACGCTCCCTTAGCTACAAAGGCAAGTGTCCCCTGCGCTCTGAAAGGACAACGTTGTCCATCCTTCCCCTCCAGCCACCGAGACTGGCGTCGTACGCGCACAAACGACTCTCGCGCCGCTTACGGAGTTAGCTGTCGGGTTCGGGCCAAGAGTTACCCTTGTGATCTTGCGGACCACGTTCACCCCCAAAGTAACGGTTCCCCCGCTCCTCTTTCGAGAACTCAGCGTCTGGCTTTGCAGCCGAGAAAAATTATAACACGGTTTTCCGGGACCCCACGGCAAATCTATCAGCCGCTCCAACCTTTTCGAATCGTAGGGGCGGCGCACGCGTTTTCCCCTCTCGCTGCCCCGGTATCCTTATCGCTATGGCAGTTCTGGTGGACAAGAACACGCGCGCGATCGTCTGCGGCATGACCGGCCGTGAGGGCAGCTTCCACGCCCAGCAGATGATCGACTACGGCACCCAGATCGTTGGCGGCGTCACGCCTGGCAAGGGCGGCACGGAGCACCTGGGCAAGCCGGTGTTCAACACCGTGCAGGATGCCGTGGACGCGACGGGCGCGAACACCGCGATCATCTTCGTTCCGCCCCCCTTCGCGGCGGACTCGGTTCTCGAGTGCGAGGCCGCTGGCGTGCCGTTCGTGACGCTGATCACGGAGGGTGTGCCTACGCAGGACATGGTCCGCGTCGTAAATCGCCTTCGTGCTAACGGCACGACTCGCCTTCTCGGTGGCAACTGCGCTGGCATCATCACCCCCGGCGAGTGCAAGCTCGGCATCATGCCCGGCCACATCTTCGCTCCTGGCGAGGTCGGCATGGTCTCCCGCTCCGGCACCCTTACGTATGAGATCGTGTGGGAGATGACCCGCGCGGGCATCGGTCAGACGACCTGCGTTGGAATCGGCGGCGACCCGCTCCCGGGAACGCGCTTCATCGAGGTGATGGAGATGTTCGAGAACGACCCCGCGACCAAGGCGGTCGTGATGATCGGCGAGATCGGCGGCAGCGACGAGGAAGCGGCCTGTGAGTACGTGCGAACGATGACCAAGCCGGTCGTCGGATTCATCTCCGGCCGGACCGCCCCTCCCGGCAAGCGCATGGGCCACGCCGGCGCCATCATCTCCGGCAACACGGGCACCCCGCAGAGCAAGGTCGATGCCCTGCTCAACGCGGGCGCCGCGGTGGCGGACCGAACGAGCGACGTTCCGCGCCTCCTCAAAGAGGCGATGAACAAGGTCGCCGTCTAAGGACAGACCTTTGGGCGTGACGATCGTAGAGGGAGACCTCCTCGACCAGCCGGTCGAAGCGATCGTCAACGCCTGGAATCGAAATACGATCCCCTGGTGGCTTCTCTTGCCTCAGGGGGTCAGCGGCGCGATCAAGCGCCGGGCGGGCACTGGCCCCTTCAACGAGCTGAGGCGTCACGGACGCATGTCGCTCGGCCAAGCGATCGCAACCGGAGCCGGTTCCCTTCCCTACCGAGCGATCATTCACGTCGCGAGCATCAACGATGCATGGCGCGGCAGTGAGTTCTCCATCCGGGAGTCTGTCAAGAACGCGATCCGACTCGCGGGAGAGCTCGAACTCCGATCCGTCGCGTTCCCGATCCTCGGTGCCGGCTCGGGCGGCTTCAACACTGCGAAGGCGGAGGCGATCCTGCTCGATGAGTTGCAGCGGGTTCAGCCCCTTCTCGACGTTGTGGTCGTCCGTTACAAGAAGCCATGACGCGCGACCGGTACTTCGACAACGCCGCCACCACGCCGATCGACCCGCGCGTGCTGCGCGAGATGATTCCGTATATGGAGGAGGAATTCGGTAACGCCTCCTCGATCCACGGTTTCGGACAGCGAGCGAAGCAAGCCGTGGAAGAAGCCCGAGAGCGAGTCGCGGGGCTGTTACAGGCCGAGGATCCGACGCAGCTCATCTTCACCGGCGGCGCGACGGAAGCGAATAACTGGGTGATCGCCAGCTTCACCGGCGGCTACGTCTCCCCGTTCGAGCACTCAGCCGTCCGGGAGCCCGCGCTCGCTCGCGGCTACCAGCTCCTGCAGAACGAAGCCGAGCAGATCTTGCCTCCCTCGGGCCACGCGGAGCTGATCTCGGTCATGCGCGTGAACAACGAGGTCGGAACGGTCTACGACCCCAAAGCTTTTCGCGCCCACGCGGACGCGCTGCACTCCGACCTCACGCAGGCCGCGGGCAAACTCCCCATCGACGTCTCGGAGCTGGACTATGCCAGCCTGAGCGCCCATAAGTTCTATGGCCCGAAAGGGATCGGCGCGCTCTTCCTCCGAGATGCCTTGCCTCCGTTCCTCGCCGGTGGCGAGCAGGAGATGGGGGCTCGGGCCGGGACGCTCAACGTTCCGGGGATCGTCGGCATGGGAGTCGCGGCCGCGATTGCTTCCGACGAGGTTGAGCGTGACCTCGCTCACGCTTCCGACCTTCGTCAGCTGATGCTCGACGAGCTCCGCTCCGTCACGGATCTGAGAGTAAACGGAGGCGAGAATGTCTCACCGTACGTCCTGAGTCTCTCCTTCTATGGAATCGAGGGCGAAACGCTGGTCATTGAAGCCGACGGCGCCGGGTACGCGATTTCTGCGGGAGCGGCCTGCAGTAGCCGTTCGACGGAACCCAGCCACGTCCTAACGGCGTTGGGAATGGATGAACCATGGCTAAGGGGAACCGTACGCATCAGCTTCGGGAAGTTCAATACCCGGGACTCTGCGTCCGCATTAGCCAAAATCTTGATGCAATCGACAGAAAAGCTTCGTACATTGACATAGTTGGCGCGGAAGGTGCAACGTTTACCCCCTCCTGCTGCGTCCAAATCACTTGGATCGAAGGGAATTCCTTCGGTTCACCATTTCATAACTTCGGAACGCGTGACCGTGAGCGGCCTATCAGCAGGCTTGACACTTCACACGCGCCGTGTTAAGGTGCCTAGGCCTTTGCCCGCCAGACGCCGGCACCGATTAGTCATCGTTTTTTCATCACTCAGGCGCATTCCACCCCCCGTTCGACGGTGAACCTCGGGAACGAACGGCCTCACGACCAAACGGAGGCTCCCTTGTGGAGCTTCGGAGGATAAGACAAGCATGCCAGCAGAAAATGGGTTAGCCACACAGCCTAGGAGGGGTCGCGCGATCACCGTCCGGACTCCGGGTCGACACACGTATGTCGAGGCCGGTGGTGCCCCTGTGGCGGACGACCCTAGTGCGGAGCCGGCAGAAGACGATCTGCTAGAACTCGACGCGGCCGAAGAAGAGGCCGAGGAGAGTGAAGAGCGTCCCGTACCCGATGACTCCGAAGAGCTCGAGATGTGGATGCGGCAAACCCGCCGCGCCCAGCTTCTCACGCCGGAGCAAGAAGTCGACCTCGCGCGGAAGGTGCAGGCCGGCGACATGTACGCCAAGAAGGTTCTCATCGAGAGCAACCTCCGACTCGTCGTGTCGATCGCCAAGAAGTACAACGCGCGTGGCATCCCGCTGGCTGACCTCATCCAGGAGGGCAACCTCGGCCTGATCCGCGCGGTCGAGAAGTTCGACTGGCGCAAGGGATTCCGCTTCAGCACCTACGCGACCTGGTGGATCCGCCGTGCGATCGCGCGCGCCATCATCAACCAGGGCCGCACGATCCGCATCCCCGTCTACGTGGCGGAGTTGATCAACAAGGTCGTGAAGACGGCGAGCCGCCTTCAGCAGGAGCTGCAGCGAGAGCCCACCGAAGAGGAGATCTCCCGAGAGGTTGGCCTCTCCATCGACCGCGTGCGCGAAATGATGCGCGTGGCCGTGGAGCCGATCTCGCTCGAGACGCCCGTCGGTGAGAAGGACAACTCGAGCATCGGCGACTTCGTCCAGAGCCAGAACATGCCCTCGCCGGGAGACGTCACCTGGACGCTCATCCGCCGCGAGGAGATCGATGGCATCCTGGGCCGCCTCACGAGCCGAGAGCGCGACGTGGTGCGCCTCCGCTTCGGTCTGGACGACGGCCGCAGCCGCACCCTCGAAGAGGTCGGCAGCGAGCTGAACGTCACCCGAGAGCGCGTGCGCCAGATCGAGCTCCGCGCGATGAAGAAGCTCCGCCACATCGGCCAGGAGCTCACGTCGCAGGGCTTCACCATCACGCCGACCCCCACGGTCTAAACCATCGAGGAGCGACGGCAGACGAGCCCCCTGAACTTCGTTCAGGGGGCTCGTTTTGTTCTAAGCCGCAACCCGAGGGAGAAGGGGGCAGATCCGAGTCGTGATCTCGTAGTTGATCGTCCCCGTCAGCTGCGCCAGCTCCTCGGCGTGGATGTGTTCCCCGCCCTGCTTGCCGAGCAGCACCACCTCGTCTTCTGCTTTGGCTTCCGGCACCTCGCTCAGATCGATCGCGAACATGTTCATGGCGATGCGCCCCAGGACGGGGCATCGCTGCCCCCCCACCAGCACCTCACCCGCACTCGACAGGTGCCGGTCGTAGCCGTCGCTGTACCCTTGCGGCACGATGCCGATGCGCATTTCACGCGGCGTGACGAACGTGAGGCCGTAACCGACCGGATGCCGGGCGGGAAGCGTCTTCACTTGGGCGAGATGGCTCACCCAGCGAATCGCCGGGCGGAGACCCATCGTCCGGTGGGTTCGTGAAAGCGCGGTCGACGGATACATACCGTAGACGCCGAGCCCGAGTCGCACCAGATCGTTGGTGCCAACGTTGGCCTCCACCGTCATCACGCCGGAGGTGGCCGACACATGACGACCGAGATCGGGCCAGCCGCCTTCACGCAGTCGACGGAACACATCCTCGAATGTCTCCACCTGCGCCCAGGCGTGACTGAGGTCCGTTGTGTCCTCGATGTTCGCGAAGTGAGCGTACGCGGCGACGAGATCCAGCCCGTCGTACTGCCGCAGCTCCGCCAGGAAGGCATCGAGGTCGCGGGGCACGACCCCTTGCCGGCCAAGAAGCGCGTCGATCTTCAGGTGTAGTCGCGGTCGCTTCCCTGTTCGCTCGGCCAAACGCTGTAACACGGGAAGACGCTCCGCATCGTAGATAGCCAGTTCACAGTCGAGGGCGTGCGCGTCCTCTAGCTGGGTCTCCAGCACGTAGCCTAGAACGAGCGCCGGACGGTCGGAGAACGTCCGCAATCGACGCAGCTCTTCGACGTCGTCGATCTGGAAGGCATCGACGGAGCCGTCGAGCGCCGAGACGACCGTCTCAAGGCCATGGCCGTAAGCGTTTCCCTTAACCACGGCCGCAACCCGCACCCCCTCGGGGGCGAGGCAGCGAAGGGACCTGAGATTGTGGCGCAGCGCCTCGGTGTCGACCTGGATCTCCGATAGGTTCTTCATAGCTGCACACGCTCCAGTTGGACATCTTCGCCGGCGAGTTTCGTCGCGAGGGCGCGGTACCCGTCCGTCACGTCCGTCACATGATAGAGGCGCTCACGGCGCCGGCCCAGCCTCTCCTCGTGCTCCGGGTGCCGTACGAGGTAGTCGGCCAGTTTATCGGGCACCACCTCGTCCTGCGAGACGACGGGCACCCGCACCCGTTCCCGCACGTGCCCCTTCACCCACGAGTAGTGAGTGCATCCGAGGATCACCGCATCCACGTCGCCCATTGAGGCGAGATAATCGTCGAGCACCGCGTCGACGTACTTGAGCCCGTCGTGCTCGATCAGCGGCACGAGCAGCGGAGCGGCCTGGCCCACGACCTCGACTCCACCTTTCAACCGTCGAAGCTCGCGCTCGTAGGCACGCGAGTGGACGGTGCTCTGCGTGGCGAGAACCCCGATTCGGCGAGCGTCCGTTGCCTCGAATACCGCCTCGGCGGTTGGAATAATAACGCCGAGCACGTTCCGCTCCGGATAGTGCCGGGGCAGGTACTCCTGCTGACTCCGCCGGAGTGCCTCGGCCGATGCGGTGTTGCATGCAAGCACCACCAAGTGACAGTCATTCGCGAACAGGTAGTCCAGCGCCTGAGAGGTGAACTCGTGAATCGTCTCCTGCGAGCGGCCGCCGTACGGGACTCTCTTGGTATCGCCTAGATACAGGTAGTCGTACTGCGGAAGACGTCGGATGATCGCCTGGGCGATGGCGAGTCCGCCAAGCCCTGAGTCGAACACCCCAATCCTCATGCCGGAATTGTGACGCGGTCTGCTGCCCGGATGATCCAGAACCACATCCCGGGGCGTCGTTGTTGACGGCTCATTCTATGTGGTCGACTCGGGTCCGCGCCTTGCGGCGGGGATCACGGGCAAGTGCCAAGTATCCGTGAGGAGACGAGCCCGGAGACACCTTCACGGATACCTTGGGTATCCCTTGGCAAAGGCGGAAGAGACCCATTCGGTCGGAAAGCCGAGAGACCGCAATCGTTGAAACTGGGTCGGGGTGCTGCACGTGAAGAACCACGACTCGCCGGGAGTTAGAATCACGGCGAGGCGGCGGCCTGTTTTCCTCGCCTCTACCATCTTCGCTATGCCGAGAAAGAACTCAACCGGCAGGTAGCTTGGATCGTCGGGATGGATGGGAAGCTTCCAGTCCTTCCGTTTGCCGTCCAGGGTGTAGCTCAATTGGACCTTCCGCTTCGGCAGGTCTACCTTGCCCAAGATGTTCCTGATCGGCAACTCCAGCGGCGCGATCCGGCGAAACTGGGAAGCCACCTCTTCAATCGAGCCGTCGCCGGCCAGAATCTCCCAATCCAGGAAGATCACGTCGTTCGAGTAAAGGGCCTGTCCGAGAGGATCTTCTTCGCTGAGAGCTAACAAGAGACCCTGGTAATCCGGAAACCGTGCGGCTAACTCGGCGAGGGCTTTGCGATCCGCCTTCGCTCTCACCCGGATGCCGGCCGCCTCCATCTTTTGGAGACGCTGGGCATGCTCCGAATCGGGCGTCTGAGAGAGCAGAAGAGTGGCAAGGAGGATCGACGCGGGCATTCCCCTATTATTCAGAACCGGGCGTCCCGAGCTGTTGTAGGGCGACGCGAAGTTGCGATACGAACGCCTCTCGATCGAGAGCGACCGGCGAAACACGCACTCCCTCCCGGATCGTTGCCCTTGGCTCGACTAGCGGGTCGCCCACGGGAATGCTGGCCTGCACCAGCACGGCTTCCCTGGTTCGCCGAAGGGCGCAGCCGCACACCTTCTGCCGTGTCGCCGGGTCGACGATGTCGTTGGCGGACGAGCCCGCGAAGCAGTCGATTCGTCGGGGATCTCCATTCTCGGCCTTCAGGTCCTCGGCCAAGGCCGCTGGCACGCCGGCCGAGTTCAGCGCGGCCACGATCGGCGAAGCAGCATAGCGATAGCTTCCCCGAACCGACCGACGCATCGGCAGAGCAAGACCAACCGTCAGATCGTGGCCGTGCAGAACGGCTGCGCCACCGGTGGGACGCAGAACCCATGGAGTCTGGTCAGGATCGACGAGGACGGCCTCTGGACGCTGGGCGTAGCCCAGGCTGACCCAAACACCGTCCCAACCGTAAACGCGGGCGACGATCTCGCCGCGCGACGCCGCGTCGAGCAACTCAGCGTCTCGCGACATGTTGGTGGGGCCGTCGAAACGGCCCTCCAACGTTAAGGTCACCTTAGCCTCGGACGGTCGGGACCGTGTCGCTTCGAATCCCTTCCAACCCTTCGCCGCTCGCAACCTCGCGCTTGGGCCCGCCGTCGACGACGACATCGCCAGCCGCCTTCCAACGGACGTCGAGTTGCTTCACCGCGGCGGTCTCGTCGAGGCGGCCGACGATCTGCGACGATGGGGCGTCGTGGAGGACATCCGGGTTCTCCTGCGCCTCTCGGCAGATCGAGATGAGGGCGTCACAGAAGTCGTCGAGTGTCTCCTTCGTCTCCGTTTCCGTCGGCTCGATCATGAGGCACTCCGGCACGATTAGCGGGAAGTAGTTCGTGGGCGGGTGGAATCCGTAGTCGATGAGGCGCTTACTGATGTCGAGCGCGCGGATGCCGTTCTGCTTCTTGTACTTCTCGGCCGTCACGACGACCTCGTGCATGCACGGCCGATCGTGGGCGGGCGGAAGCACATCCTTGATTCGGGCTCGGACGTAGTTCGCGTTCAGCACCGCGTGGCGGCTGATGTCGCTCATGTACTCCTTGCCGAAGGCGCGCAGGTAGGTGTAGGCCCGGACCTCCATGAGGAACTGACCGTAGAACGCGGCGACCCGGCCGACGCTGAGCGGGCGGCTGTAGTCGGCGATGATCTCGCGCGCCTCGTTCCGCCGGATGACCGGCACCGGGAGGAACGGCTCGAGGTGCTTCTGCAGGCCGATGGCGCCGCAGCCAGGGCCACCGCCGCCATGGGGCGTGCTGAACGTCTTGTGGAGGTTCAGGTGCATGCAGTCGAAGCCATGGTCGCCCGGCCGCGTCGTGCCGACCATCGCGTTCATGTTCGCGCCGTCGCAGAACACCTGGCCGCCCGCCTCGTGGATGCTCTTGCAGATTCGCTCGATGTTCGGCTCGAAGAGGCCGAGCGTCGACGGGTTGGTGAGCATCAGCGCGGCGATGTTCGGGCCGTGCTTAGCCAGTACGGCGTCGAGGTCGTTGAGATCGGTGTTGCCGTCCGCGTCGGTGCCGACCGAGACCACGTCATATCCACAGCGAGCGGCGGACGCAGGGTTCGTGCCGTGCGCCGAGTTCGGGATGACGACGAGACTCCGGTGCCCTTCCCCACGCTGCTCGTGGTACGCCTTGATGAGCATGAGGCAGGTCATCTCACCGTGGGCACCGGCCAACGGCTGAAGCGTGATCTCGTCGAAGCCCGTTACTTCGCACAGGATCTCCTGCACGCCCATGAGAATCTCGAGCGCACCGGGAATCGTCTCCACCGGCTGCATCGGGTGGATTCGGGCGAACCCGGCCAGCGCCGCGGTCGCCTCGTTGATCCGCGGGTTGTACTTCATCGTGCACGAGCCCAGCGGGTAGAAGCCGGTCTCGATGCCGTAATTGATGTGGCTCAGGTTCACGAAGTGCCGCATCACGTCGAGCTCGGGCACCTCGGGGAGGTTCAGCTCCTCGCGCGTCTCACCGACGATCGCAGTGAGATCGACTTCGGGAGTGTCGCAGACGGGAACGTTGCAGCCGATGCGGCCAGGACGAGACTTGTCGAAGATGAGCTGAGGCTCGGGGACTCGCTTGTTGGGCATAGGAAACCGACCAACTGGATTCTACCGCCCGAGCAACGACAACATCCGCATTGGCGTCTCGCTGTACCTGTCGTACCATGACCAGCACTTCTACCGTTGGTAGAGGATGCTTGCTTTAGGAGAGATCCCTTTGCGTTTGCTGCGATTTACTGCTTTCGCCACTTCCACTCTCGCGCTCGGCGCCGTCATCACCAGCATCAGCTGCGGTGGCTCCACGGCCCAGACGCCCACTGCCTCGATCGACGCCAGCAAGGTCGATGGAGCCCGTAACGGCCGCGCCTGCGGCACCATTGAGCCCGATGCGGCCACCCAGGTGGCGGTCGAGACCCGAATCGCTTCCGTGGGCCGGGCGCCTAAGGCCGCCACGGTCACGATCCCGGTCTACTACCACGTCGTGAACAAGGGCACCGGCATCGCCAACGGCGACGTTCCGGACTCGCAGATCCAGGCCCAGCTCAACGTGCTGAACGAGGCCTACGCCGGAACGACCGGTGGAGCCGCCACGGCGTTCACGTTCCAGCTCGTAGCGGTCGATCGAACGACGAACGCCACCTGGTTCAACGCCGGCCAAGGCACGACGGCCGAGCGACAGATGAAGTCCGCGCTTCGCAAGGGCGGCGCCAATGCACTGAACATCTACAGCACGAACGCCGGTGGCGGCGGGCTTCTCGGTTGGGCGACCTTCCCCAGCAGCTACACGAGCAACCCGTCGTACGATGGCGTCGTCATCCTGTACGCGTCGGTTCCGGGCGGCAATGCGGCCCCCTACAACCTAGGCGACACCGGCACGCACGAGGTCGGCCACTGGCTCGGCCTGTATCACACGTTCCAGGGTGGATGCAGCTCGAGCAACGACTACGTGGACGACACGCCCGCCGAGCGCTCCCCGGCCTACGGATGCCCCACCAACCGCGACAGCTGCACCGGCCGACGCTATGTTGGTGTCGACCCGATCGAGAACTTCATGGACTACACGGATGACTCCTGTATGTTCAAGTTCACCGCGGGTCAGGCGAGCCGCATGAGCTCGCTCTTCTCCGCCTACCGCGGCTAGTCCGTACAAAACAAAGCAATAGGGACCTCGGACGATCGGCCGAGGTCCCTATTGCTTTGTTCGTGATCGGTTTTGACGATTACGCCAGGGCGGCTTGAAGCGCATCCCCGAAGCGGTCGATCTGAGCCTTCGTGCGAAGCTCCGTTACCGCGACCAACAGACAGTTCTCCATGCCCTTGTAGTAGGGCCCGAGCGGAAGTCCAGCGAGAATCTTCTGATCCAGAAGGGCGTCGCGGACCGAGCCAGCTTCCTTCGGAAGCTCGAGCGTGAACTCCCCGAACACCTTGCCGGTGAAGCGAACCTTTGCTCCGGCGGCGGTCAGCCGCTGGATCGCGTACTGGGTGTTCCGAACCGTCGTTTCGGCGATCTGGCGCATGCCGTTCTTGCCGAGGGTGATCATGTACACGGTGTTCGCGAGCGCCATCAGCGCCTCGTTCGTGCAGATGTTCGAGGTCGCCTTCTCGCGCTTAATGTCCTGTTCGCGGGTGCGGAGCGTCATCACGAAGCCGGGCCGATCGCCGTGGGCCTCCTTCGTGCGGCCCACGATACGACCCGGGATCTGCCGGACGAACTCGCGCTTGCAGGCGAAGAGACCGACCAGCGGACCTCCCAAGCCCATCGCGACGCCCATCGGCTGACCCTCGCCCACGACGATGTCGGCGCCGAAGCTGCCCGGAGCCTTGAGCAGCGCACAGGCGACCGGATCTGAGGAGACGATCAGCAGCCCGCCCGAAGCGTCGGCCGCCGCACGTGCCGCCGACAGATCCTCAATGGTGCCAAAGAAGTTTGGATACTGGACGATCACGCAGGCCGAGCCCTCGGCACCGGCGTAGTCGGTGGTCTCCCCCGTCTCGGTGGCCGGCAACGTCACGACCTCGATCCCCATCGACCAGCAGTAGGTGTCGAGCACCTGCCGGTAGTGGGGGTGAACCGCCTCGCTGACCGCCACGCGGTTTCGCTTCTTGATGCCGGTCGCCATAATCGCGGCTTCGGCCATGGACGTCGCGCCGTCGTACATCGAGGCGTTCGCGAGATCCATGCCGTACAGTTCGGCGATCATCGACTGGAACTCGTAGATCGTCTGCAGGTATCCCTGCGACGCCTCCGGCTGGTACGGGGTGTACGCCGTGAGGTACTCGCCGCGCGAGATCACCGCTCCGACCGTCGCCGGGATATACCGGTCGTAGATGCCGGCTCCGAGGTAGCAATCGACCTCGGCCATGTTCACGTTCTTGGCCGCGATCTCCTGAAGATGCGCCATCAGCCTCGGCTCGTCGAGCGCGGGCGGAAGGTTTAGGCTGCCCGGCTCGAGGCGGAGATTGTCCGGGATCTCGCGGAACAGCTCGTCGATGCTCTGGGCGCCGATCGTCTCGAGCATCGAGCGGCGGTCTTCTTCGGTGTGGGGGATGTAAGGCATGTCGGTGGGCGGAGATTCGGTCGTCAGGTCACGCGGCCGAGCACCGACTGACCCAACGACCGAAAGAGCTTCGTCGTTAGCTGATGGAGGCGGTGTATCCGGCGGCGTCGAGCAGCGACTCGATCTGGGAAGGGTCGCTTACACGAAGCTTGACCATGTATCCCTTGCCATACGGATCGGAGTTGATGAGCTCGCTCTGAGCACCAAGGGCCTCGTTCGTCTCGATCACTTCACCCGCGACCGGGGCGTAGACGTCGCTCACGGTCTTCACCGACTCGACACTGCCGAAGGAGTCACCAGCCTGCAACACGCGGCCAACGGTAGGAAGGTCGACGTAAACGACGTCACCAAGCTCGCTTTGGGCGAATTCGGTGATGCCGACGGTGGCGACGTCTCCCTCCAGGCGGACCCACTCGTGCGTCTTGGCGTACTTCAGCTCGTTCGGAACATTGGACATTTGCGGCGATGACTCCTTGGGAAATAGGGGTTGGCAAAGTCTACCCAGCCCCTTCCCCGCCCGCTTGCTTCAGGTTCCCCGCGGCATCGGGCACAAAGCGGGCCCGATGCCGCGTATTCGCGTGTGCGGTCGGCCGAGGCGACCCGCACCGGGAGAAACTTGGTCAGGATTCAAACTCGACACGCTAACTACCGAGCCCTCTTCCTTGTTCTGGAGCACGTGGCTCGAGTCGAGCGAGGACCGATCCACGTGCCCGACTTAGCTTGGGAGGCAGGGCTTTCCCGGTACCACCTTGCCCGAGTCTTCCGGGCTGCTCTCGGCGAGTCCATCCGAAGCTTCCTCATTAGGATTCGGTTGGAGCGGGCCGCCTATCGACTGCTCGAGACGAATCGCTCCGTAACCGATCTTGCCGAAGAAGCGGGCTACGGCGGGCTAGAGGCGTTCACGCGAGCCTTCAGCCGCGCCTACGGGTCTTGCCCCACCGACTATCGATCCGCCAAGAGCTGCCAGTGGCTGCTCGAGGCGCCCAACGATCTTCACTGGGATCCCGAGCGACGCCCGATCGAGATTGCCGTCGGCGGAACGCCGCCCCTCGAGATGAAGCTTCTTCGGCTCCCGACGATGCGAGTCGCCGCCCTGAGAACGATCGGCGACTACCGCGACCTCGAGGCGGGCTGGAACCACATCGCTTCCCTGCTGCCTGAGGCACCCTGGGAGCAACTCGGGAGCCGATTCTTCTCGATCTTCCACGACGACTTCGAGTACAGCGAGAAGTCAACCCTCCGAGCCGACATCGGCTTTAGCGTTCCGAAGTCGTTCCCCATCCCGGAGTCGCTCCACGAGGTGATCGTGCCCGGCGGCATCTTCGCCAGCACGGCTCGTGCCCTCACGCGGCGCGAATCGCCGACCGTTTGGCCGGAGATCACCCGCCATTGGCTACCCCGCGGAGGACAGAGGCCACTCGACGTACCTGCCCTCGACATCCAGTGCGCTTGGCCCCTGCCGTTCGACAACGTGCCGCGACGCGCCTTCGTTGGAATCGAACTCGATCTCGGTCCAACGCGAGACGTAGCGCCGGGCCAGACCTTGAGGGTCAAGAGCCGCTGCAGTCAGGCACTGAGCCACTGAATCGGTGTCAGGGAGCAGCGAGGTACCTTTTCGCGCATGCTCCGGCTCGACTTCGTCACCCTCTTCCCCGAGATGGTGACCCCGTTTCTTGGCCACAGCATCCTGGGCCGAGCTGAGCGGGCAGGGCGACTCGCGTTTCGAGCCGTCAACCCACGCGATTTCTGCTACGACCGCCACCAGAAGGTCGACGACGTACCGTTCGGCGGCGAGCCGGGAATGCTGATCAAAGCCGAGCCGACCGCCTTGGCCGTCGAGTCGCTGCTCACCGAGACGCACCAGCACGCGATCGTGATGACCGACCCCGCGGCTCCTCGCTTCACGCAGGCCGACGCGCGACGACTCGCCGGACTCGATCAGGTCGTCTTCCTCTGCGGCCACTACGAAGGGTTCGACCATCGAGTGCGCACCACCCTCTGCACCGAGGCGTTCAGCATCGGAGACTTCGTGCTCACCAATGGCGAGATGCCCGCGCTGGTGATGGCCGACGCGATCGCTCGGCTCGTGCCTGGGGTGTTGGGGAGCGGAGCGAGCCTCGAGGCCGACAGCCACTCCGACGGTCTGCTCAGTGCACCGAACTACACTCGACCCGAAGTCTGGCGAGACCAGACAGTACCGGAGGTCCTTCGGTCCGGCAACCACCGGGCCATTGCCGAGTGGCGCCGTGCGGAGGCGCTGAAGCTGACGCGCGACCTGCGGCCCGACCTTCTGGCCCGAGCTCATCTGGAGAAAGGGGACCTCGATGTGCTATCCTCGTGACTTGCGTCCAAGCGCGTTCTTCCGTCGCGCCTCTGGATTCGGAACCCACTAGCGGCATCGCCGGTTGAGGGAAGAAGACGTTCCGGCCGAAGCCGGAGAATGCACGGAAGAAAGAAAGATCATGTCCAAAGCCGCCATCCTCGAGAGCGTCGTCCAGCCTTACAAGAAGACGGACCTGCCCGACATTCGCCCCGGCGACACCGTAAAGGCGTCCGTGAAGGTCCGTGAGGCGGGCAAGGAGCGAATCCAGGTCTTCGAAGGCGTGTGCATCGCCGTCAAGCACGGCAGCATCGCTGAGACGATCACCCTCCGCAAGATTTCCAGCGGCGTCGGCGTCGAGCGAACGTTCCCGCTCCACTCGCCGAACGTGGCCAAGTTTGAGGTCACCCGCCGCGGTAAGGTCCGCCGCGCCAAGCTGTACTACCTGCGCACGAAGGTCGGTAAGGAAGCCCGAATCAAAGAGCGACGCTAAATCGTGCCGCTCTCCCTGCCGTTCCCCCTCGCTCAGGTTCAAGCCAATAACATGCGAGAGACGATTGACGCCCTGGCTCGCACTCCGCTGAGCCAGGTCGTCCTGTTTGTGACCGTACTCACGGTCATCCGGATCGCACTGCACCCGGTGCTCGTCAAGACGCCGCGTCACAAGCAGGGCGGGGGATTCGGGTTCGCCCGCGTAGCCAACGAGATGCTCGATGCGTTCGTCTATGCGGGCGTTTTCGTGTTCATGCTGATCCGCCCGTTCGGTGTGCAGGCGTTCCTCATCCCTTCCGGCTCCATGTGGCCGACGCTTCACGTCAACGACTTCATCGTCGCGAACAAGGCGATCTATCGCTACTCCGATCCTCGCGCCGGTGACATCGTGGTCTTCCGACCGCCGAAGGACGCGGCCCTGCCCGACCAGCTCGACGCCGAAGGCAATGTGAAGGTCGACTTCATCAAGCGCTGCATCGGCACTCCCGGGCAGATCGTGGAGCTGAAGGAAGGCGTGCTGTACCGCGACGGTCAGCGAGTGGATGAGCGGTACAAGACGCTCTCGGCCTGTTTGGACGACCCGAACAACTGTCAGAACTTCCGATCGCTCTCCGATGCGGAGAAAGACGGGTTGACGAAGGCGAGCTTCAAGCTCGTGAAGTATCGGGGTGAGTACATCCCCCTGAACTACACGCAGTTCGACGCGAACTCTCCAAGTCCGTCCGGTGGCAGCTACTCGGTCGCCGAGCGGTACAGATTCGATGACCCGGAAGACGGCCGAAAGCTCATTGATCTCCCGGCGGAGCCGATCCCTCAGGGCTACTTCCTGATGATGGGCGACAATCGAAACGGCTCCTACGATAGCCGCGGATGGGGACTCGTCCCGCGGGACAGCATCATCGGCCGCTCTGAGTTCATCTGGCTGCCGATCCAGCGGTGGCAGGTCACGCGGTAGGAATGGTGGGCCCGGTGGGGTTCGAACCCACGACCAAGCGGTTATGAGCCGCACGCTCTAACCCCTGAGCTACAGGCCCTACCAACCTCAAGTTATACCCACCAGCCCGGTGCGCTCTTTAGCGCACCGGGCTTTCTCGTCCGGCACCGTGGGAACGCATCGCATTGGCTTTGCGGTAGAAGGCACTCATGCGTCGTGCTCTTCTCTGCCTCGCCCTCGCCACCTCCGCGCTCGCTTCGGCCCAAGAGGCACCCAAGGCGGACCCCCTGAATGGGCTTGAGTTTCTGCTGGGAAATTGGGAGTCGAAGGAGAAGACCAAGGGGCAGGACGGCAAGGAGATCGAGTTCACCCTGAAGGGCAAGAACGCGCGAACCCTCGACGGCCGCTACCTTGAGATCAAGGAGGAATTCGAGATTGCAGGCGCGGGCAAGTTCGCCAACCTGATCCTGATGACCTTCGATCCGCGGCTCGGAAAGCACCGCGCCTGGTGGTTCAGCAATCGGAGCCGCGCGCCAATCGCTTTCACTGCCGTGAAGACCGAGAAGAACTTCGTGATGACTTCGGACGACGACCGGATGCGGATCACGTACGACATCCTCGGAGACGGCCACTACAAAGCCGTCGTCGACATCAAGCAGGCGGACAAGTGGGAACCGACCACCTTCGCCGAGTACCGGCGCACCTCGAAGTAGAAGCTCCTCAAGAACGCAAACGGCCCGGAGACTCTGCCTCCGGGCCGTTTGCGTACTCCCTTGCTTCCGACGGGCGGTTAGACGACCGGGCGTCGGCCGAACAGGCTCATCAGGAACAGGATGACCGTGATCGCGAGGAACACGTAGAACAGGATCATCGCGATGTTCGCAGCTCCACCAGCGATTCCGCCGAAGCCAAGCAAGGCCGCGACGATCGCAACGACGAGGAAAATAACCGCCCATTTCAGCATGGTTCTTAGCTCTCCTTTTAGACGCTACACCAGTATTTGTACTGGCCATGTTACATCTGATAACTCCGACGCGACCCTCAGGAAGGCTGTTCAGAGCCCAGGACTTCGCACCTAGGACTTTTCCGAACGCGGCTAACGCGATTCCCGTCACACGCAGCGATGCTAGCCCTGCTGTTAGGTTCACTGCTTACGTCTCCCTTGTCACCCGCTACGTCGCCTTTACAGCAACGGCAGATGCCGCGGGGAGCCCGATCGTCGACGAGTGAACTCGCGATCAAAGTAACGGTGAACGGAGAGCGTGTCGACTTCGGAGACACCGTTCCGGTGATGCAGGGGTCGAGGATCTTGGTCCCGCTGAGAGGCGTCTTCGAGAAGCTCGGTGCCTCCGTCGTCTGGAATCCCGCCACCCGAACTGTCACGGCCGTTGGCGGAGCGAAGCGAGTCGCGCTGACCCTAGGTGCCCCCAGTGCGACGATCGACGGCCAACCCGTCAAGATGGATCAGCCGGCGATGTCCATCGACAATCGCACGTTCGTTCCTCTTCGCTTCCTGAGCCAAGCTTTGGGTGCCGAAGTGAATTGGCTGACGGCGGACCGGACGGTGGAGATCCGAACCGCCGACTAAGCTCCCGGCTTCCAGATCACGTGGCCGTCGGCGTACGCTACGGCGCGGCCACCGGGCCCCGGAAAGTAGCCCAAGACGGTGTCGGCGGGACTCTCAATCTTCCCAAGGTTCTTCCCAGGAAGCGTAAAGACAAACCCGCTCAAGAGCCCTGGGTTCTTCAGATACGGATCCACGAGGCTTCGCCAATCCCCGCCTTCCGAGGGGAGCGTATCGTTGTTGTCCGCGGCAAAGATAATCAACGCGAGCGCCGCCTGCTTGGCGTTGCTGATGGCGAGTGTCTTCTCAGCGGCTTGCTTGGCCGCGAGGTAGAGCTCTTTCGGCACCCGCACGAGAGGGCGCACTAAAGCGGATCCCTGATGCACGTAAGCGATCGCGCTAGACATGGGTGAGAGCACCCCTTGAGAGGCGTCGCTGCTCACCAGGGCAACGCCGTCCTCCTTGGACGCTGGCGCGGCCAAGAGCACGCTGGGGGCCGAGAACGATGCTTTCTGAACGTTGATCGGCGCGTTCTCCTGGCGAACCACCAGTTCAGCCACCGCCGGCTGAGGAGCCCGCATCGTGATCGGCTCGGCTCGCTCGTACTTGCCGCTCGTGGCGTTCAGCCGAAGCCACTCCGGTTTCGTACCGCGCACGCCAGGGGTGAGGTTGTAGGCGAATAGCGCCGGAGCGTCCCTGGAGGGCTCCCAATAGGTGTTCCACATAGTCGGTGGAAGCGAGTGGGAGGACTGCCGCTGGCCGTCGTACCGATAGATGTTCAGCGACGCGTTGGACGACGCCGGCACGATCCGTGGGAGGTAGCAAACGGAGAAGATCGGCTTTGTGGGGTGCACGGTTGCACGCAGGTACTCGCCTTCGGCCGCCTGGAAAATCGCCTTCGCCTGACCCTGAGCAGAGATCGTCGCGATCGTGCGCGTCGCGGCCTGATCCGGAGCCGTGGTCACGACGGACGTGACAATTTGACTCGATCCCGGAATCCAGTCGGCGGATTCAAGTCGATCGGTCGACGCGTTGAGGCGGAGCACGGTCTGCAACTTTCGCGAACCGCTTGCCCAGACAAGCAGCTCCTTCTCCACTTTCATCGATGCCGGAGAAGGCTGAGCCCCTTTAGCCATCTGGGCGATGACTTCCCGCATGTTCGGCATGACCTGCCGCACCAGGAGAAGGTGGACGCCGTCCGGCGACCACTCCATCCGCTCGACCACCGGCCCGCACAGCACCTCGGGAGGCAGCATGAGGACCGCATCCTTCGGCGTCAGGAGCATGTCCTTGCCTGGGCGCAAGTCTTGTGCGGGTGCCGCGGAGGCAAGCAGCGCGAGAGGGACGAGCAGCAGCCGTCGCATATTCTAATGACGGTTTGCTGCTCGGTTTAATTCACTACTGCTGGGCTGTAATATCTGCGGGGATTTCGATCGTCGTGCCCGCCTCGATCCCGAGCGAAGCCGCGCCGCCCTTCTCTAGCTCGAGTACGTACTGAAAGTCACCGGTTGCGGGCAGGCTGGTCTCATCAAGCGGCTTACCCACCTGAATGTTCACGACCTTCTTCGCGGGAGAGATGTAGACGATGTCCAGCGCGATAAGCGTGTTGCGCATCCAGAATCCACGGTCGGGTTGGCCTGGTTGGACGTCCGGGAAGACGAAGAGCATTCCTTCTTCCCCATTCTTGACGTCGGCGTCCTTGAGGAACATCATTCCCTCCTGGCGCTTGCCGGGATCGTCCATCACCCAGACCTGCACCGGTTTGCCGTTCACGCGGATCGTTGCTCGCTTCAGATCGCGGAGCTGAAACACTCGGTCTGGATGCGGCAGAGCGCTCGCCGTTCCTCCGGTCGTGCCGTTGCTCGTTGTCGTAGTTCCCGAGGTGCCGCCTGAGGTTGCCGTCGGTTCCCCGCCGGTCGTCATCTGACCCGTGCTTGACGGGGATTCCGACGCTGTCGAGCCACTGGGGGAAGAATCGGCCGTACCCGGCTCTTCCGCGGTTTTGATGCAGCCTCCGACGGTAAGCGCGACGCAGAGGGTGCCTGCGAGAAGGGTCAAAGGCTTCATTTCGTCAGAGCGTAGCTGTCGTGATTGCCCTCATAGCGAGCAATGTCTTCATCAAGGCGCATCGTCGTGCCGATGAGGTCGAGGCCTTCGAGCAACGCCTGCTTCGTAACCGCGTTGATCTCGAATGGGTAAGTCTCGCCTCCAAGGATCACCGTCTGGTTCGGTAGGTCGATCGTCGCCTCGGTTCCGGTGCCGGCAAGAACTAACTTTTCGTGGTGGGCTTCATCAAGCTCAACCAAAAGCAGGCCGCAGTTCGCCGCGTTCTGACGAAAGATGTCGGAGTAGCCGGGCGAAGTCGGCGTGCGCTTCGCGACGACGGCAACGAACCCACCCTGCTGAATGGCCCAGACGGCGTGCTCGCGGCTCGAGCCGCAACCGAAGTTCGTGCCGACGACCATAATCGTCGTACCGTTTGCCGCGGGCTGGTCCAGTACGAACCCGTTTCCCCGAACATCGCTGAAGAGAAGTTCGCCGTAGCCGGATCGGCTGACGCGCGACAGGAACCGCGCGGGAATGATGCGATCCGTGTCGACGTTGTCGTCCGGAACGATAGCGATCTTGCCGGTGTGGGTCGTGAAGCCGCTCACTCTGGGAGTTTAGCGCAGGACGGTGACCATAATCGGAGGCTCATGCTGGTTCCGAACAAGGACGACTTCCTCCGCGCCACCGGTGGCACGCGGCCCATGGCCGTGTACCACGACGTCCTCGCAGACGTCGAGACTCCCGTTAGCGTTTACTGGAAGCTCTCCCACGACGGAATCCACAGCTTCCTTCTCGAGAGCGTCACCGGCGGCGAGAACCTGGCCCGCTACTCCATCATCGGCGTGAGGCCGCGTGCCGTGCTTCGCGTAAAGAACGGAGAAGTTCGTCGGCTCACGCCCGGCGGCGTGGAAACGACTCGTCTCGAAGAAGGAGAGGATCCACTGCACGTCATCCAGCGGGAGCTGCATCCCGAGACGCCGGTTGACGTGCCCGGCCTTCCCAAGTTCGTCGGCGGCGCGGTTGGATTGCTGAGCTACGACATCGTCCGGTACTTCGAGCGGCTGCCGGACACCACGACCGACGACCTTCAGATCGACGACGCGGCGATGATGCTCGCGGACACCACGGTCGTCTTTGATCACGCCAAGAATCTGATTCGTGTGCTCGTCATGACCGACGGCACCGACGCCGGCTACGAGAAGGCTCGCACCGAGATCGAGTGGGTGCTCGAACGCCTCGCCGCGCCGCTCCCGCCCCTTCCGAGCGGAACCTACGAGCCACACGACATCGACGTCAACATGCCGAGAGAGCAGTTCGAGGGGAACGTCGAGAGGATGAAGGAGTACATCTCCGCCGGCGACGGCGTCCAGATGGTGCCGTCGCAACGCTTTTCCACCGTGTTCGAGGCGCACCCGCTCACCCTCTACCGGGCGCTGCGCTCGATCAACCCGTCGCCCTACATGTTTGTCCTCCGCTTCGACGACTTCGCCGTCGTGGGCGCATCTCCGGAGATCCTCGTGAGCCTCACGGGCCGCGACGCCCGCGTGCGTCCCATCGCCGGCACCCGCTGGCGCGGCGAGACCGTGGACGAGGACGTCGCTCTCGAGCGAGAGCTTCCCGCGGACGAGAAGGAGCGGGCCGAGCACGTCATGCTCGTCGATCTCGGACGAAACGACCTCGGCCGAGTCTGCGACTACGGATCGGTGAAGGTCAACGAGCTGATGGTCATCGAGCGGTACTCGCACGTGATGCACATCGTCAGCGACGTCACGGGCCGCTTGATGCCCGAGAAGACCGCCTTCGACCTGTTTCGCGCCTGCCACCCTGCGGGTACGGTCAGCGGCGCGCCCAAGGTGCGGGCCATGCAGATCATCGACGAACTCGAGCCGACGCGGCGCGGAACCTACGCCGGCTCCGTGGGATTCTTCAGCCACAGCGGAGACATGGATACCTGCATCGCCATTCGAACGGTCCTCCTGAAGACAGGTCGTGCGTATGTGCAGGCCGGTGGCGGCGTGGTCTACGACTCGGTCGCTTCGAAGGAATACGAGGAGTCGAGGAACAAGGCGAAAGCAGCGCTCAGGGCGATCGAGATGGCGCAGAAAGGGCTGTAGCTCGGAGACGAGCATCGGGGATGAGAAACCAATCTGCGGGCACCGCTGTCATCACGAGCAAAGTCAAGTGACGTGACGGCAGGTCTTGACGACCCGCGAGAAAGACGACTTAGCGGTAGCCACTCGTGGCTGCGGCATTCCCGCCGCGGATCCATCGGAGTTCGATCGATAACCGCAGACTGACGCGCCTCCGGTGTCAGTCGGACTCCCGGTCATCGTCCTCCGGCCGTGGCGGGTTCGCCCAGGCGAGCGCCCTTGACGTGACGTAGGTCATAGTCGTGGCGCCGACGCCGTCGACGACGGAGACGAGCGCCCAGCCCAACGGATTCCCGGGGCGTCCGAAGACGAACATGAAGAAGGTGCCCAGCACGGCTTGGCACGCGAAGACGACGCCACCGACGGCAAGCGAGGCTCGGAACGCCGACTCGTCGTCGGCTCTCGAGGCCGGAATGGCGGTGAGGAAGCCCCACGCGAGAACCGCCGCGCTGCCGAAGTCTCCTGCGCCGAACCGATAGCCCGTCCAGAAGCGGGCGAGCGACGTCAGTACGAGCAGGAGAAGGCCTAGGGAGTAGGCGAGGACCTGTTTAGGCCTCGATCCCCATTTCATCCATTAACCGCCCGATCGTGTCGTGGTCGTACCGGTCCATCTTGCCGGCGCGATCCGATTCCTGCTGTGCGTCCTCGTGCTGTCCCATCTCGTCCAGCAAGATGCCGAGGAGGCCGTGATAAACGTGCTTGTTCGGGTCGAGATCGCTGGCGAGGCGAAGCGACTTGATCGCTTCTTGTCGACGCCCTGCGCCCCAGAAGGCGACCGTCGCTCGCAGATACAGAAAATCGTCGCCCGGTGACAGTTCGATCGCGGCGCGCAACGACTCGAGCGCGTCGTCGTACTGCTTCATCACGATCAGCAAGTCGCCGATCCAGTAGTGATAGAAAGGATCGTCCGGCTTGGCCACAACGGCGTTCTGAGCCGCTCTGAGAGCTCGGCGCTTCTCGCCTGCCTCGCGCAGGGTCTCCGCCAACTTGATGTGGAGATAAGGATTTCCCGGCTCTCGCTCGACCGCGTCCTCCAGTTGCTGGATCGCGTCGCGGAAGCGTCCGTAGCGAACGTATAACTCCGAGATGCCGACGAGCGGCTCGACCGCCTCGCCCTTCAACCGCAGCGCCTTCTCGTACTGCCGCATCGCCTGAGGCGCGTCGTCTCCGTAGGCGTAAGCCCCCGCCAGATCGATTCGCGACGAGATGTCGTTCGGATCTCGCTGCTCGACGGCGCGTCGGAAGTGCTTGATCGCCGCCTCCAAGTCGCCGTCGTTCAGGCTCTGGCGCCCCAGTTCGTCGCTCTCGCTGGCGTCCTTCCCTTCCCTCTTGCGGCGCTCCTCGCGGACCTCCAGCTGGTCGGGCTGAGGCGCGGCGAATAGGTCGGCGATCGTCTTGAACGATGGTTCCATTGCTGTTATTTACTGACGCTGAAGACGCGCTGAGCACGCGCGGTGCCCTCGTTGAGCACCGGGCGGATCGTGATCGTTGCCGGGTAGCTGCTGCCTGATAGGGGGATGGTCGTGATCTGCAGACTGCGACTTGCGCCGGGCGTGAGCCGGTAGCGGGCGAGTTGGCTCTCCGTCTTCGGCTGCATCAGCGGCGTCCGGAGAACCTCGCCATTGACCAGGAAGAGGCCACCACTGTAGCCCGCGCTCGTCTCGAAAACGACCTCGACGTCGGTCGCCTCGTTGGTCGGGTTCTCGATGCTCGCCTTGATCGTGTACACCACGCCGAAGTTGCCGTCGAGGTGGGATGCCGAGTCCTCGCGGGCGATCGGCCGCTGGCCGATGCGCACGAACCCGTACCGACCGCCGACCTCGTACTTCACGTGCTCCAGCTTCTGCGGGTTTGGATAAATGTGCTCGGAGATCTCGAAGGGAGCCCGGTCGAAGTCGTTGATCGCGCGAGTACCGACCTCGTGCCAAGGCGTCGAGGACTGCGCGGCAGCCTGCCAGCTCGACTCGAGCGGATACGGCGGCCACGAGTCTGTGCGTACGAGGAGATCCTTCGGACCAGCGAGCAGCCGGAGCCCACATAGTCCGCTAAGCGTCTCGCCAGGGGCGAGTCGTCGGAAGGAGATCGGCAAGGTCGACTGCGGCGGGATCGTCACCACTTCTCCGCTGCCGAGCGCCCAAAGACGGAAATACTGATCGGCCGCGTCGAGTCCGGCCTTCACCGGGTTCTTGTCCGGCTTCGCGTCTCCGGGGATGATGACCACCTTAGCCGGCTCGTCCGATCGGTTCACCACCTGCACCCGCAGGTACATCGGCTGCGAGGAGCCATTGATGTGGTGATAGAGAAGACGGGCCGGCTTCTCCTGCTCAAGCGTCGCGGAGAAGAGCGGCATCGAGCGCTTCACGATCTCCGGGCTGTTGTCGTACCACAGTTCGGAGTCCGGCTTTCGGGGCGCCGGGAGGTTGCGGACGACGACGTTGACGTTGCCCACCGACTCGTACGCCTCCGGGGCGGCCGCGCGAACCCGAACGCTGAAAGTCTTGGCCTCGCCCGATCCGATCTGTGTGCCGCTGCCGACGGAGTAGGAGAACTTCGCCGCGTTCGCGCCGCGTAGCTGAGCCTTGAGGGCGCTCTCGATCGCGCCCCGTACGGTGGAGGAAGCGGCCGGCGATCCCACCACCTCGGCCGCGATGGTCTGCGGGAACGGAGCCGCCTGAGGCTTCGCCGTCACGTTCAGCGTCGTCAGGACGCCTCCCGCGTTCACCACCACCGAGCCCTGTCCGGGACCCACGGCTCGAACCTTGAGGCCGCCCGGTACTCGCTCGAAGGCAACGGTCGAATCGGTGCTCGTGGAGACCTCCGCAGTCTGCACCGCCGAGCCGGTCATCTTCACCAGGCGCGTCGCCCCGACCGGGATCTGCAGCGAGTCCGGAGACAGCTTGACCGGAGGCAGTTGGAGTGCGTTCCGCAGACGGATCGCCCACGAGGCGGCCAGCGATGGCTGTGCCTTGCGGTGGCTCCGCGCGTCCTGCTTCGTCACGCTCAGGAAGTGGGTGCCGCTCACGAAGATGATGTAGTCGTCGCCGACCTTCTTCACCTTCGGATCGTTCGCCGTCGCCAGCGAGTCGATCGCCGTGAGGGCGCGCGCGATGCGCTGGCTCGGGTTGTAGCCGCCGACGCTGGCACGCACCTCGAGCACCGGAACCTCGTTCACCACCAGCACGTTGCCGTTGGCGCGAACGGTCGCGTTGGACGCGGCGTGAGCCGCGCCAACGAAGCCCATGAGGCAGCAAAAAATAAAGGTTCCCTTCGGAATTCGAAGCATAGGGGCGTCCACGAAGTCTACCAGCCCACCATTTCGGGCGGGGGCACTTGGGTTAGTTGTCGGGCTTTTGCGGGAGGTTCCGCATGGGGGCGCAATGAGGGGCCGCAGGTAGACTCCTGTCCAATAAGAGGCACCCCATGCAACCCATTACGGCACGGAATTACATCAACGGCGAGTGGCAGGGCGGAGCTCAGGACTTCGAGAGCCTGAACCCGGCAAATCGCCGCGAGACGATCGGAACCGCTCCCCTCAGCAACGCGAGCGACGTGGATCAGGCGGTCTCCGCCGCCAAGCACGCCTACGAGTCGTGGCGGGAGCTGAGCTGGGTGAAGCGCGCCGAGTACATCGACACCTTTGCCCAACTCCTTCGGCGCGACGTCGAAGAAGTCGCCCAGCTGGTCACTCGCGAGTGCGGCAAACCGATCAACGAAGGCCGCGCTGACGCGGTTGAGGCCCTGCACATGGCTCAATACGTCGCCGGGATGGGACGCATGCCGAACGGCTTCACCGTGAGCAGCGAGATTTCCGCCAAGGACGCCTTCATTCTTCGAAAGCCGAAGGGTGTCGTCGCGTGCATCACCCCTTGGAACTTCCCTTCCGCGATCCCTCTGTGGGTCATTCTGCCGTCGGTACTCGCCGGCAACACCGTCGTTCTGAAGCCGGCCGAACAGACTCCGATCGTCGCCCACAAGCTCATTGAGCTGTTCCATGAGGCGGGCTTCCCCGCGGGCGTGATCAACGTCGTCCACGGCACCGGCGAGGAGTGCGGCGATCCACTCGTGAAGCACAAGGACGTCAACACGATCCTCTTCACCGGCTCCCGGGCCGTTGGTAAGTACATCCAGCAGGTCTCGGCGGGCGACGCTTACAAGTTCGCCGCGACGGAGATGGGTGGTAAGAACGCCACCATCGTTCTGGAGGACGCCGATCTCGACATCGCGGTCAACGCGTGCGTGCTCGGCGGCTTCAAGACCAGCGGCCAACGCTGCGTCTCCACCAGCCGGATCATCATCGACCGCAAGATCGAGCGCCAGTTCACCGAGCGGTACCTGGAGAAGGTCAAGCGCATCAAGATCGGCAACGGCTTGAGCGACGACGTCTTCATGGGTCCGCTGATCGAAGAGGGTGGCATCGAGAAGTGGAAGTTCCACAACCAGAAGGCCGAGGAAGAAGGCGGCGAGATCCTGATCCGAGGTGAGCACCTCACGGAAGGCGATCACGCCTGTGGCAACTTCGTCTCGCCGTTTGTGTACCGCTTCGAGCAGTACAAGAAGGACACCTTCTGCCTGCGCGAGGAGGCGTTCTCGCCCCACGTTGCGATCATCGGCGTGGACGGCATCGAAGAGGCGGTCGAGGTGTACAACGACACCGATTACGGCCTCTCGATGGCGGTGATTACCGAGGACTATCGCAAGTGGCGCTGGGTCCGCGACCACGCCGATTTCGGTCTCGGGTACGTCAATCTGCCCAGCATCGGCGCAGAGGTTCACCTCCCGTTCGGAGGCGTCAAGGCGAGCGGCAACGGCCACCCAGGCGCGGAAGGGATCATCGAGTCGGTCACTCACCGAATCGCGTTCACCGTCAACCACGCTCGTGAAATCGTCATGGCGCAGGGCCTCACGACCACCATCTAGCGCAACATCGGCAGGGGGCGACTGCGGTCGCCCCCTGCCAAGCGTCCTGAAGACTATGGCGGCAGGCGACCAGCTCCGCGTCTACCGCGGCGGCTACTGGCACCACGGAATTGACGTAGGCGACGGAACCATCGTGCACTTCGGCAAAGCCGGACTGCGCGCCGCCGTCCAGCGCACGGGATGGGACGAGTTCCTGCTCGGCTCTTCGGTTCTCGAACGGTTACCGGTGCGTCTCTGCCCCGTCCCCGCCGAGGAAGTGGTGCGACGCGCGCTCGAGTGCGTCGGCAAGCACGCTTACAACCTCGCCCTGAACAACTGCGAATCGATCGCCTGCTTCTGTCAAGGGATCGAGCCGGACTCCCCGCAAGTGCAGGCGTTCCTTCGCCGGGCCAAGCTCGACGTCAGCGAGCGTGGGCCGTGGCGAGGAGGGTTCGACATCACCGCTCGCGTTGCCGGGCGTGCCGTGAGCCTCACCGCAGGCTTTCTCGGCCGCTACGACGTCGCTCAGGGCATCGAGCGCCTCACCGACCGTCACGCCGTAAGGGAGTGGTTGACGGACCGTCACGAGCTCCGCTGGGAGCCGTACCCCGTGCCGCAGAGTGCGACGGCTGATTTAACTTCGGGACGATGACGCGTCGCAACTTTCTCGCCGCCGGCCTGTCGTCCGTCGCCGTGCCCGCCGCGATTGCGGCCTCCGACGCAGGTCGCGACCAAACTCCTCGTAGCGCCGCATCGACGAAGGCCGCTCTGTTTCAAGACCCTGCGCTGAGCTATGAGGCGATGCGCGCACTCGGCTATGCCTCTGCTGGCGGTGCCGACGTTATGGAGGTTCTTCAGGCCCTCGACCGCGTGGACCCTTCGAACCTGGATACGTGGTTCACGGCCTGGAACCGGCTCGCCTCCCGAGTGCAGGCCGAAGGAGCGCAAAGTCTCGCCCGCGGCCACAAAGTCAGCGCCCGCCAGTCGCTTCTTCGGGCGAGCATGTACTACCGCAGTGCGGCCTTCTTCTTAACCTCGACGCCGGCGGACCCTCGGCTGAACGCGGCCATGGCGAGCAGCGCGGAGACGTTCCAGGCTGCCCTCCCGCATTTGGACCACCCTGCTCAAACGGTGCAGATCCCGTTCGAGGGCAAACAGCTCCCCGGCTACTACCTGCGCCCGAAGAGCCGCTCGCGCAGCCCGCTCGTGATCCTTCACACCGGCTTCGACGGCACGGCGGAAGAGATTTACTTCTCTGCCGTCGCCGCGGTTGAGCGAGGCTATGCCTGCCTCATCTTCGATGGTCCGGGGCAGGGACAGGCGCGCCGAAGTCTAGGATTGACGTTCCGACCGGATTGGGAGCGAGTAGTCACTCCGGTGATCGACTTCGCCGAAAGGCTCCCGGGGGCCGACCTCCGAGGCCTCACGCTCGCCGGGTTTAGCTTTGGCGGCTATCTCGCGCCCAGAGCCGCCGCGTTCGATCCTCGTGTCAAGCACTGCATTGCCGACGGGGGCGTCTTCAGCGAGTACGAAGCGGTGATGGGCAACATGCCGCCCGTGATGGCGGAGCTGTTGGATCAAGACCCGGCCGCGTTCGATCAGGCTTTCAGGGGGGCGGCTGCGGCCAACATCGGGACGAAGTGGGCTCTGGGCAACGGACTCTACACCTTCGGACAGCCGACGCCTTCGGCATGGTGCAAGGCCCTGCGCGCCTATACACTCGACGGGGGCGTCGCCGAACGGATTAGTGCGCACGTGCTCGTTGTGGACAGCGAAAAGGACGCCATGATGCCGGGCCAGGCGAAGCGCCTCTTCGACCGTCTGACCGGACCGAAGACGTGGCTCCAGTTCACGGAAGCCGAGGGGGCCCACCTTCACTGCCAAGTTGGAGCCCAAGTCCGCTCCGCCCAGCGCATCTTTGACTGGCTCGACGAGCAGTTGCATCGGTAACCTCTGCGGCATGACCCTCCGTGGCCGCGCCCTCCTCTTCGACCTCGACGGCACGCTGATCGACTCGATCCCGGCCGTGAACCGAGCATGGAGCGCCTGGGCGACGCGCCAGGGGCTCGATCCCGAGTTCGTTCTCACCCAAATCCACGGACGACGGTCGATCGACTCCATTCGCAAGCTCCGGCCCGATGTCGACGCCGAGGCCGAGGATCAGTTTCTGCGCCGCCTCGAGTCAACGGACACCGAAGGCGTGGAGCCGATCCCCGGCGCGCTCGACCTCGTGGCTTCGCTCGAAGGCGTTCTGTGGTCAGTCGTGACCTCCGGGACTAGCGACGTCGCCCGTGCCCGTCTCAAAGCCGTCGGCATTCCCGAGCCAGAGGTCGCGGTGTTTGGCGAGGACGTCGCGCGCGGCAAGCCGGCACCAGATCCCTATTCAAAAGCGGCCGAGCTCCTTGAGATCGACCCGGCGGACTGCATCGTCTTCGAGGACACCGTGGCCGGCGTCGAGTCGGCGCTCGCGGCAGGCATGCAAGTCATCGGAGTTGGAACGACTCACCCCGTCGCAGAGCTGTCCGGAGCGGACGCCGTTGCCCCGGATCTGCGGCAACTTACCGTTCGTCGCGAAGGCGACATCGTCGCCGTCCAGGTCGATGAAACCCGGTCTTAACACCAGGAAGCTCATTCTCCTATAGTTGCGTTTATAATCAGGATCCGGGCTGGCTGTCGCGCACGGAGAATCGCTTCGGATACGGGAATCCCACACCAGAGCGCCTCGAAAAGAACGCAGCGGCTCGGGCTCGCATCGGCGAGCGGAGACAAAGCATGGCAATCAAGACGCTCTACGTGGGGAACCTTCCCTATTCTTCGACGGAGGAAGAGCTCGCGACGTATTTCGCGGCTTACGGCGGCACCAACGCCCGCATCCTTGAAGGACGCGGATTCGGATTTGTGGACATCGACGCGGACAAGCTGGACACCGCGATCGCCGAGAAGCACGAGTCTGAACTCGGCGGCCGACGCCTGACGGTGAACGAGGCCCGCCCGAAGACGCCCGGCGGCGGCGGAGGTCGCAGCTTCAGCGGGGGCGGCGGCGGCAACTATGGCGGAGGCGGCTCCGGGTACGGCGGAGGCTCCAACGACCGCGAATACGGCGGAGGCGGCTATGGCGGTGGGAGCTACGGTGGCGGAGGCGGCGGTCGAGGTGGCCGCGGCAGCGCCGGCAAGGGCAGCCGCACGCCGCGCTGGTAGAGAGACCGTCACATAAAATGAAGCGGGGCCGGGAGTGTAACTCCCGGCCCCGCTTGTTTCAACCTACTCCCAAGCTACGAGGCTTAGCTCGCTCGGCACGTTCACGTCCTCGTGGCGAGGAATGACGCGGACGGTGTATCCCTGGTGTCCCGGATGGTCGAACACCACCCGGCCCCGGAAGACGTGCTGCCCCTCGGCGTCGCCCGCATGAGTGAGCTCCTGGACGCGAGTCTGAACCAGCTCGCGGTTCGGGCCGACCTTACCGACCACCGCCTGCACCAGAACATCCTCCGGCGTGAGCACCCCGAGGTCGACCCGTGCGTCGAGATCGAACTCGCTGCCAAGAGCGTTGGACGCTCCGGCGCTGTCGCGCACGCTGGCCACGCGGATCTGGCCCCAGTTCGCCCGAATCCGGTCTCGCCACTCCAAAGCGGTCTTGGCGCGGGTCAGATCGCCGTCCGCGAGACGCTTGTAGGCCCGGGCCGAAGGGACGTACATCTCGGCCGCGTAGTCGCGCACCATGCGGTTGGTCGAGAAGAACGGAGCGTGGTGCATGATCGACTGCTTGACCATGCGGATCCAGCTTCGGGGCACGCCGTTCTCGATCCGGTGGTAGAACACCGGAGCGATCTCGTGCTCCAGAAGGTCGTAGAGCGCGCGGCTGTCCAGCCAATCCTGATGTCCTTCGTCGGCCACCTGCGTTCGGTCGCCGATGGCCCAGCCGAGCTCCGGGGAGAAGCCTTCGTCCCACCAGCCGTCGAGGATGGAGCAGTTCAGGCCGCCGTTCGCCACCACCTTCATGCCGCTCGTGCCGCTCGCCTCGTGCGGCCGTCGGGGGTTGTTCAGCCACAGGTCGACACCCTGCACCATTTGGCGCGCCACCCGCATGTCGTAGTCCTCGAGGAAGACCATTCGCGTGCGGGCTCCGCCGTGGTGGATGAAATTGACCAGATCCTGAATGATCCGCTTTCCGCCGTCGTCCCGCGGGTGGCTCTTGCCGGCGATGACGATCTGAACCGGCCGCTCGGGGTGGAACAGGATCTGCTTCAGCCGCTCGCGATCCGTGATCATGAGCGAACCGCGCTTGTACGTCGCGAATCGTCGAGCAAAGCCGATCGTGAGGATCCGCGGGTCGAGCACGCCGTTCATGGCGCCGAAGTCTTGGCGCAGGAGCGTACGCCGCTCGGTGTCGCTCTGCAGCTGGCGTCGGATGAAGCGCACGAGGTCGCCCCGCTGGTTGTCGATCGCCGCCCAAAGCTCCTCGTCCGGGATCGACTCGACGCCGGCCCACGCCTCCGGGTTTTCCGGGTTCCGACGCCACTCCGGTCCGAGGTACTGGTCGAACAGGTCCGACATTCGGCGGCTCACCCAGGTCATCGTGTGGACGCCGTTCGTCACGGCCCGCACCGGAACCTCGTCCTCGGGGTAGCTGGGCCAGCGGGACGAGAACATCTCCCTCGTCACCTTCGCGTGAAGCTTGGAGACGCCATTGACGTAGTTCGCGTTCTCCATCGCGAGCACCGCCATGTTGAACGCCTCGCCCATGTTGTCGGGGTCGATGCGGCCGAGCCGGACGAAGTCGCTGAATGGCAGGCCCGTCTGAGCGACCGAGCGTCCCATGTAGCGCTCAAGGAGGTGCGGCGGAAAGAGGTCGAAACCGGCCGGAACGGGAGTGTGGGTGGTGAAGACGTTGCCGCTCACGATCACCTGCCGCGCGGTGCGGAAGTCGCAGCCGTGATCCTGCATGAATTGCCGGATTCTCTCCACGGACAAGAAGGCGGCATGCCCCTCGTTCATGTGGCAAACCGTCGGAGTGATTCCCACGGCCCGAAGCGCCTTGAGGCCGCCGATGCCGAGGATCATCTCCTGGCGGATGCGCATCTCCTCGTCTCCGCCGTAGAGCGTGTCGGTGATGCCCTGGTCGGCCGGCTGGTTCTCCAGCACGTTGCTGTCCATGAGAAACAGCGAGATGCGGCCGACTTCCGCGCGCCATACCTGGCACGTCACGACGCGGTCTGGGAACTCGACCTCGATTCGCAGAGGCTGGCCGTCCGCCGCCCGAACGAGCGTGAGCGGCATCTGATAGAAGTCGTACTGAGGGTAGACCTCCTGCTGCCATCCATCGTGGTTCAGCCGCTGGCGGAAGTAGCCACGGTTGTACAGAAGGCCGACGCCCACGAGGGGGATGCCCAGGTCGCTCGCGGCCTTCAGGTGGTCTCCGGCGAGGATTCCGAGTCCTCCCGAGTAGATCGGCAACCCTTCGGAGATGCCGAACTCGGCGCAGAAGTAGGCGACCGTCGTGTCCTTCGAGAGGTCCGGGTAGGTGCGGTCGAACCAAGTCTCGCTACTGAGATACGACTCTAATCGCTGAGCGCTCTGCGAGAGCCGGGTGATAAAGAAAGCGTCCTGGCTGAGCTTGGCGAGGCGGGCTTGCGAGAGGCCGTTCAGGAAGAGGACCGGGTTGTGCTCCGAAGCGTCCCAGGCTTCCTTGTCGATGGAGCGGAACAGCTCGCGGGTGCCGTGGTCCCACGTCCACCAGTAGTTCGCCGCGAGCCGCTTGAGCGGCGCCAGCGCATCGGGGAGCTCGCGAGTTACTTCGAATGCGTGGGAGAACTTAGGGTTCTTCATGAGTGGGCTTGTTGCATTGTAGGCGATCCTCCCCACCCCTTCGTGTCAAGGATCGGTGGTGTGATGGAGCCCCCGGGCATTCGGTTCCATCAGGTACAACCGGAACCCTCAGATGCTCGAGATTCAGGGAATCAACGTGTTCTACGGGGCGATCCAGGCGTTGAACAACGTCTCCATCAACGTCCAACCCGGCGAGATCGTCGCGATCATCGGTTCGAACGGTGCTGGGAAGAGCACGCTGCTTCGCACGATCAGCGGCATGCTCCGCCCGCGCACGGGAACGATGCGCTTCAAGGACAAGGACCTGCTGACGCTGCCGCCGCACGAGATCGTGAAGGCCGGCATCTCTCACTCTCCGGAGGGACGCCGCATCTTCACCAACATGAGCGTCCACGAGAACCTTCAGCTCGGCGCGTTCATTCGGAAGGACGCCGAGGTCGAGAAGGACATGGAAGCCATCTTGAACCGCTTCCCCCGTCTTCGCGAGCGCTTTAAGCAGAACTCGGGCACGATGAGCGGCGGCGAGCAGCAGATGCTCGCCATCGGACGCGCGCTAATGTCCCGACCGGAGCTGCTCCTTCTGGACGAGCCCAGCCTCGGCCTCGCTCCGAACCTCGTCGCCGAGATCTTCAACATCGTCCTCGACCTCAACAAGGAAGGCACCACGATCCTCATAGTGGAGCAGAACGCGAACCGCGCCCTTGAGATCGCGCACCGCGCCTACGTCCTTGAGACCGGCAACATCGTTCTGAGCGACACCGGCAAGAATCTGTTGGCGAACCCGAAGGTGAAGGAAGCGTATCTGGGAGGATAGGCGCAAGGTCGTTCGGACTTCCGCGTCTGAAAGACCGAACAACGACAGAGTGACCGAATGACCGCTTTGCGCACGCTCCGCTTCGAGAAGCTTCAAGAGTCGCACATCCCTCCGATCCTCGCGATCGAGGGGCGTACGAACGGCGCACCGTGGTCCGAGCGGAGCTTTCGCAATGAGCTCGACCACCCACACGGCATCTTTCTCGTTGCCATTCTCGGTGGCGAAGTCGTGGGTTACGGCGGCATTTGGCTCGTCGTCGACGAGGCCCACGTGACAACGATCGCCGTCTCCGAGGAGCAGCGCCGAAACGGTATCGGCTGGAAGCTGATGGTCGAGTTGCTGCAGCGGGCGAAGGAAGCCGGCATGACGTGCTCGACGCTGGAAGTGCGCGCCAGCAACGAGGCCGCCATTAAGCTCTACGAGCGGCTCGGCTACCACATCGCCGCCCGCCGCAAGGGTTACTACCCGGACAACAAGGAAGACGCCACCGTGATGTGGATGCACGAGCTCGATCGGTGGGAGCCGCCGGTCCGGTGACGCTTTTCGATCGCCCCATCCTCGCGATCGAGACTTCTTGCGATGAGACCAGCGCCGCCATCGTGGTCGGGCGAGAGGTCCGTTCGAACATCGTCGCGAGCCAGATCGCGATGCACCAGAAGTGGGGCGGCGTCGTACCCGAAGCCGCCGCGCGTGCCCACGTTGACGCCATGTTGCCCAGCGTCCGCGAAGCGCTCGACGAGGCTCAGATGGCGCTCGAAGACGTCGGAGCGATCGCCGTCACCAACCGACCCGGCTTGGTGGGAGCCCTCAGCGTGGGCGTCACAACGGCGAAGTCGCTCGCCTTTGCTCTGAGCGTTCCGCTGATCGGCGTTCATCACTTGGAAGGGCACCTGCTCTCGCCGCTCGCCTTGCCCGACGAGCTCCCCTTCCCCCACACGTGCCTCATCGTCTCCGGCGGACACACCGAACTGGTGAGCGTCACGGCGCTCGGCGAGTACGAGATCGTCGGTCAGACGCGAGACGACGCTGCGGGCGAGGCTTTCGATAAAGGGGCCAGACTCCTCGGCCTCGGTTACCCCGGCGGCCTCTCGATTCAACGTGCCGCGGTCGGCGGAAATCCGCGCCGCTACGCGCTTCCCCGCGGACTCTCCGGCGACACGATCGACTTCAGCTTCAGCGGCCTAAAGACGGCGGTGCTGCGGCTCGTTGAGCGAGAAGGCGACAACCTAGACGTGGCCGACGCAGCGGCCAGCTTACAGGAGGCGATCGTCTCGGTGCTGACGCAGCGGGCGCTTCGAGCCCTCGAGCGCCTGGACAGCCGCGCGCTGACGTTGGTGGGAGGCGTGGCTGCGAACGTTGCCCTCCGTGAGCGCCTCGGACAGGCTTGCGAGGCTACCGGCATCCAGTTCTTGACTCCCCCCCTGTCGCTCTGTACGGACAACGCGGCAATGATCGGATTAGCGGCTTCTTACCGACTCGCCCGCGGGGAGCATGACGGGTTCGATCTCGATGCATCGCCAAATGCTGATATATCACGTATCTAAACCGCTATCCTCGTGCGTCTGTTAAGGCAGTGACCCTCGACCTCAAGCCCGTTCGCCGGTGCGTCTGCTTCGATAAGACGTTCGCTCAGCTCAAGGAAGCGGGCGTCACGAGTGTCGATGAAGCCGGCGAGCGGTTCGGATGTGGAACGAAGTGCGGCACGTGCCGGCCGTACATTCAGCTGATGGTCGAGACCGGAGAGACCGCGTTCCCAGTGATCTCGGATCTCCGCGCGGCTTCCTGAGAGCTCTTTCAGAACTGCCGGCAATCAGTCTCGGGGGTGCGCAGACCGGTACTTGGCCCGCACTTCGGCGAGATCGAGTTGCGTGTAGACCTGGGTCGTTGCCACGCTCTCGTGTCCAAGCAGTTCCTGCACCACCCGCAAGTCTGCGCCGCCTCGCACGAGGTGGACGGCGTACGTGTGCCGCAGCGTGTGCGGGCTCACGCCCTCGAGTCCCGCGAGCCGGGCGTAACGCTCGATCCGATCGTACGCCGTCTGACGCAGGAGCGGCTTGCCGCGGTCGCTCAAGATGACGAGCCCGCTCGCGCCTTTGAGCAGAGTGGGGCGGCCATCGTCGAGATACCGTCGGAGCCACTGCGCCGTCTGCGCCGGAAGCGGCACCACGCGCGTCTTGCCTCGCTTCCCCACCACTCGCAGCTGGTCGTGATCCAGGTCGAGCGCTGAAGTGTCGAGGGTGACGGCCTCGGTGACGCGCAGGCCGGCTCCGTAGATGAGCTCCATGAGAGCACGGTCCCGAAGCCCCTCCGGCATCTTGATGTCCGCCAGATCGAGCATCGCCTGGAGCTGCAGAAGTCCGAGCGCCTTCGGTAGCGTCTTTGGCTTGCGGAACCCGCCCGTTGACGGGAGTTCGGCTTCTGGGCCGGCTTGGTTCCGCTTGAGAAACTTCAGAAAGGACCGGAGCGCGGTGATGCGCCGCTGAGCCGTGCTACGGGCCATGGGCGGTGCCAACGTCGCCTCGAACGCAATGAGGTCGGCGGCGCCAAGATCCGCCCACGATTCGAGGCCGCGGGCGGAATAGAAGGCCACGGCCCGGGACAAATCGCCGTGGTAGGCGAGCACCGTGTGCGCACTGGCTCCCCGTTCCACCTTCAGGTGGTCGAGGAACCACTCGATCGCCTCCGTCAGCGCTGAGCCTTGCGCTCCCACACCATCACCACCGGCTGCACGTACTGATAGTCCTCGACGACGTCGCTGCCCGAGCCCGCGCGCGTTCCGAACTGCTTCACCATCTGGTAGTTCTCGGAGAGGGCGCGCATGAACGCCTCGTACTGCTGCGACGCCGCGGCGGAGGGCCCCTGCAGTCCCTTCGTGGCGAGGAGCCGCTCTCGGTAGTCCGTCTCCAGCGTGCTGAAGACGATGTACCGCGGCCCGGCCTCGGTGACGAGGCGCGCATCGAAGTCGTGAGCGGTGGCGTCCGGAGCGCGGTAGTAGACCGCCGCCGGGTTCGTGGCGGCCGCCAGCCCCGCGAGCCGCTGATCGTACGAGATCATGCCGCGCGCGGTATCCGGATAGAGCGGAGGGGTGTAGTACCAAGGCGGCGACGGGAGGCCAACGGCAGTGCCCGAGGCCGAGTTAGCCTTAAGGAAGGCGGCCGCGCCGTCTCTAGGATCCTCGGCCATCATTCGGCCCGTCACTCCCGCCGTCGTGGTCGCAGCCCAGCCGAGGGCGAAGATGCCACCCGCCACCGCGAACCGACCTGTTCCCTGCCGACGCTGTCCCTCGGCGATCAGGTAGCCGAATCCTGCGGCAAGGCCGATGTAGAGCGGGAACGTGTATCGCAGGAACTTCACCTCGGCGCGGCCAATGAGGGCGTAGTAAGCGAGGAAAAAGGCCAACAGGGCCAGCGCCCACCGCTCCTTCCGAAGTGCGGCCACGATCAGTCCGCCCAGACCGAGAAGGGTGAGCAGCAAGGTAAAGCCGGTGCCGAGATTCCCCAGGTGGTACAGGAAGCCGCTCGAGGTCCCCTCGAAGACCAGGCCATGCCCAGTGGCCGTGTGCTGCATCTCGTAAACGAAGTTCTCACGAAACTTCTCCGGCTCAAGCAGCGCGCCAGGAGTGGCGATGAGGAACGCGGCTAAGCACGCGACTAGCCCGAGCGCCGCATCACGGAGTGCCGTCTTTCGACGGGCCACGGCGAGCACCACGAAGAGCGTGAGCAAGCCCAAGAGGCCCGTATACTTGGTTCCGGCACTCAGGCCGGTCATCAATCCAGAGAGAAGCACCCACTTAATGGCGCTGCGATCCGGGACGTCCTCGTCCCCGTGAGGTATCAGGCGAAGCGCATAGAAGGCGCTCGCCGCAAGGAAGAACACCGCGAGCACGTCGACCGTCTGGAAGCGCGAGTGCATGACGTGGCCGGGAGCCAAGGCGATCGCCATTGCGGCGGCTCCCGCCCCAACGGAGCCGATGAACCGCCGAAGCATCAAGAAGACCAACAGCACGGTTGCCGCGCCGGCCATGGCGCTCACAATTCGGCCCGACAGGTGAGCCCGCGAGACGAACGCCCAGACGGATGCTGGATCCCGAGGATCGGCCGCCCCGGTGTAGGCCGCCGTCACGTCGCTTGCGACCCGGAGGACCGTCAGGTACAGAGTGCCGTAGTTGTAGAAGCCTGGAGTGAAATCCAGGCTTGCTGGCTCGATCGCCTGGCTGTAGGCAAAGATGACCGGCTCGTCGGGGTGGTAGCTCTGGTTGTGAAGCTCGTTCTTGAGCCCCCAACCGATGCCGAAGAGCCGGATGAGTAGTGCCAGGGCGAACAGGCCGGCCGGAAGCCCGACCCGAAGCCACTTAGCCCAGGTCGGGCGACTCGCGTTCTCGGTCACGCCCAAGAGGTTACTTCTTCTTCGCGACGGCGACGATCTTGCGGCCGACGAGCGTGATGCTGCTGCGGCCCTTGATCTTCTCTTCCTGCACCGGATCGTCCGGGTACTGCTTCACCAGCACCTGGAACGACGCGTCGCTCTCCGCCGAGGCGCTGAGCGTGTGGCGCGTCTTCGGATCGAGGTTGTAAACGATCTTCGCATTCATCCGAAGCGGGATCTTCTGCAAGCCGGTCTGATCCGCAGTGACCTCGAAGGTCTGATGGATGTAGTCCGCGAGGTCGCTGTCGAAGCCGAGCACCGCCTCGACGCGATGGACCTTGCCCTTCGCTCCATCGACGAGCCCCTTGTAGGTGTAGGTGTAGTCCAGCCGCTGAACGATCGGCTTCGCGTTCCCTTTCAGCTTCTGGGGGGTGTAGCCGACCGTGGTCTTCCAGGTGTCGCCAACCTTCACCGCGTCGAACGGCAAACCTGGAGCGAGGTCGAGGGAGCTCTCGAGACTGCCCGCGAACATCGACAGTCGGTAAACCTCCTGTACGAACTGACCCAGGAAGGCCTGAAGCCCGATCTGAGTACCGCCGGCGAGCCGAAGGTTGAGGTTGGACTTCTTCGCCTTCTTCGGATCCTTCTTCGGCGTGAGGTCCTTCATATCCAGAACCTTGTTCGCCGGAGAAACGGTGAGCCGCAGATCCCAGTTGAGCTTGTTGACCTTCGTCACGGCCTCTTTCTCAAACGTCTCACCACGGATTTCGGTGAGCGTCGGCCGCTTGTAGCGCACCACCGCAACGCCGTCGGATTTGAGGGTCTCGACGTCCATCGTGAACCCGTAGCGAAGATCGTAGTCGTCGGGAATCCAGGTCTGGAGTCCGCGGCCGCGCTGCTCGGCGTGAACGCTCGACTCCACGTTGTAGGCGAGGCGCTCGTTCTTGGCGAACACGCGCGAGAGGGTGACGGATGCTTGGGGATTCGCGATGGCCGCGTAGGCGGCGAGAAGATGGATGGGTATCAAGTGCGGGTACCTCAGACACAACAACGCCACGAAAGGCCGCGTTGTTACCATTCTAGTCAGTTTCCCCTTCGGAACCGGTTCGCCTCGCTATGACCAGCATGAATGCCAGTGCCCCTCCGGACGGCCGTCCGGAGGGGCACTGGCAACAGAAGGTTAGCCCTCGATTACTTGAGGGTCTGTTTGGCGATCACCATGCGCTGGATCTCGGACGCACCCTCGCCGATCTCGGTCAGCTTGGCATCGCGCCAAAGCTTCTCCACGAGGAACTGAGGCGTCATGCCACGGCCACCGTGAATCTGGATGGCGCGGTTCGTGACGCGGTTCGCGGTCTCGCTGGCGTACAGCTTCGCCATCGAGGACTCCTTGATCACCGGCAGCCCCATGTCGTACAGCTTCGTGCCGTTCGACAAGAGGAGGCGCGCGGCCGCGATCTCCATCTCGCTGTCCGCGACCATGTTCTGAACGGACTGCATATCGGCGAGGCGTCGCTTGAATTGCTCTCGCTGAACCGCGTACTCCACGGTCAGCTCCTGCGCCTTCTCGGCAATGCCGACGGCCATGGCCGCGATGGCAAGGCGGCCCCGGTAAAGCAAGCCGATCGCTTCCTCGAACTTACACGGCGTGTGCCAGCCGACTGCGTCCTTGAGCTCGAACGAGGTGGTCCAAGAGGCGGACACGCCGACGGTGTGGATCCGCTCGACGTTGGTGAAGCCAGGCTGGTTCGTTTCGACCAAGAACGCGCTGAGCTCGGTCTCGGACGTCCGGGCGATGAGCACGATGAGGTCGGCCTTACCGGCGTTCGTGATGAACATCTTTCGGCCGTTGATCCGGTAATGCCCCGGCTGATCCTCGATCGGCTCGGCTTTGGTGCGCACTCGGCGGGCATCCGATCCGGCGTCCGGCTCGGTGAGGCCCCAGGCCAGCTTGATCTGACCCTTGATGATTCCGGGCAGGTACTTCTCTTGCTGCTCCGGGGTACCGAATACGTCGATGTGGGCGACGCACAGGGCGTTGATCGCGGCCACGTTCATCGAGAGCGCCGGGTCTCCCTTGGCCAGCTCGCGAATCGCCTCGCAGTAGGCCGTGCAGGAGAGCCCAAGGCCTCCCTTCTCACGGGGCAGGATCATGGCGAGGAGGCCCAGCTCGCCTAGTCGCGGCCAGATCTCGTCCGGAAGCGCGGCGTTGCGCTCCCACTCTCGGGTGTTGGGCAGGACTTCGGCCGCGACGAACTCGCGGACTCGATCGAGGAAGACGGCCTCGTCCGGGTGAATCTCAATAAACATGGAATGGGTTGCTCCTGACGGCGAGCACTCGTCGCGTCGTTGCGTGCCTCAGTGTACTTTTTCCGGATATTTCCGCGTGCATCGCCGCCTTTGTCTACGAGACGTCGTTTATGTAGATATCACTCCAACGTATTATAAACACCGCCAAAACGAATGCTGAACGTTTATGAAGAGCTAGGGGAAACATCCCGGCGCCAGATTCTCGCCGAACTGCGCTCCGGACCGAAGAACGTGACCGAGATCGTCACGGCGACCGGTCTGAAGCAGCCGAACGTCTCGAACCATCTGGCCCGCATGCGCGCCAAGGACATCGTGCGCGCCGACAAGGTCGGGCGCCAGGTGTACTACTGCCTCGCGTCGCCGGAGGTCGAGGCGGTCGTTCAGTCGGCGTTTTCGCAGAGCGGCACCCGAGCCACGGAGATCGACACCGAGGAGCTCGCCAAGAATTACGCGAAGGCGGCAGTCCAGGGGGATGAGAACGCGTGCGGCGAGATTCTCGACGTCGCCTTCCGCGCGCACATGCCGCTCCTGGACATTTACCAAGACGTGCTCTCGCCGGCGATGACGCTGGTTGGCACCTGGTACAAGGTCGAAGCAATCGACGAAGCGCAGGAGCACATGGCCAGCGCGATCACCGAACGCATGATGGCGCGGACGGTTCAGGTGACCGGTCCCGCGCGGCGAACGAACAAGACCGCGATCCTCGGGTGTCCGCCGAACTCCTGGCACGTCATCGGTTTGCGGATGATTTCCGACTACCTTCGGTTCTGCGGTTGGAAGACCCTCTTCCTCGGCGCCAACGTGCCGGAGCGATCGTTCGTCACCGCGGTTCAGCAGCATCGCCCGCACATGGTGCTCGTCAGCTGCTCGTCGAACGAAGGGATCGAGGACACGGCGTCGCTGGTGCGCGCGCTGAACTCCATCCGGTCGAAGCGGAACTACTTCTCCATCGGCGTTGGAGGCGGGTGTGCGAACACGGATCCGCGACTCTTCTTGGACGCGGGCGCCGACTTCACCGCGAGAGACCTTCGAACGTTCGCCCTCGAGTACCTGCCCGAGATCGAGCGCACGGGGGCCGCGCCGGAGACGGGCGAGTTGGTGGCCGCCGGCGAGCACGACTCTTCCCGGTAGTCGGCCTCGATCGGACAAAAAGAAAAGCCCCGCTCTCTGAGAGAGCGGGGCTTTCTTGCTTCCGAATGAACTTAGGCGGCGAGGCCGGTGCGAGCCTTCTCGACGACCGCGCGGAACGCGTTCATGTCGGCGATGGCGAGCTCGCTGAGCATCTTGCGGTTGACCTGGATGCCCTGGCTGTTGAGGCCGTGGATCAGCTGCGAGTACTTGATGTCGCACTCGGTGCAGGCAGCCGTGATGCGCGCGATCCAGAGGCGACGGAAGTCGCGCTTCTTGGCTCGGCGGTCGCGGAACGCATACTGCCCCGACTTCATGACCTGCTCGTGAGCTCGGCTGAAGACGTTCTTCTTACGCCCCCAGTAGCCCTTGGCCTTGTCGATGATCTTCTTGTGACGCTTGTGGCGCATCAAGCCGCGTTTTACGCGTGCCATATGTTTCTATCTCCTCGTTTGAGTGGTCGTGACCGGTTCCCAACCCCGAGCGGAGCGGTAGCGGTAGAGAGTGCGCCGCGGCTAATTAGCCGCGGCGAACCATGGCGAGTAGCGTGGCCCGCTCGCGCTGGGCCTTCTGCTCTCGGGCGACCTTAACGGCCTGGGGATCGTACGTGGAAGGCTCGTGAACCTGCCCGATCACGAGCAGCCGGCGCATGCGCCGCTGCTCGCCCCGGAACACTTGCGGTTCCTGCTCAAGCCTCCGCTTCCGCGCGCTCCTCTTGCTGAGGAACAGGTGGCTGTTGTACGCCTTCGTCCGCGTGATCTTGCCGGTTCCCGTGATCTTGAACCGCTTTGCCGCCGTCTTGTTTGTTCGGATCTTTGGCATCTTTCTTCTTTGGCCCCGAGTCGTCCTTCTTCTTGAGGCCCGGCTTCGGATTGAGCACCATGATCATCATGCGCCCATCCAGGGTTGGCGTCCGCTCGACGTTGGCGAGCTCGACGCACTGCTCAGCGAAGAAGTCCAGCTTCTTCCGACCAAGCTCAGGGTGCGTGATCTCGCGCGCCTTGAACATGCAGGTCACCTTGACCTTGTGCCCTTCTTCCAAGAATCGCTGAGCGTTTCGGATGAGGAACGAAAGATCGTGTTCTGCAATGCGCGGACTGATCTTTATACCCTTTACTTCTTGCTGCTTGCTCTTCTTGTCCTTGCCCGTCTTCCCCTCGAGGTACTTGTGCTTGCCGTAGTCAATGATTCGACAAACCGGGGGTTGCGCGGTGGGCGAGACCATGACAAGGTCGAGCCCCTGCTCCTTCGCGAGGTTCAGCGCCTGGCGGCTCTGCATGATGCCGAGCTGCTCCTGTTCAGGGCCGATGACGCGGATGTCGCGGTACTTGAGGACGCGCTGGTTGATTTCGGGCCCGGGTTCGGGGCGGGGTGGTCTTCTAAATCCTGCTATGTTCGTTCACCTCTAGTGTCGTCGTGGTTGACCGACTCTCCAGTATAACGTCGGGTAGTGACGCTGTCAAAGGAGTCCTTACGCCGCACGGGACGCCAGTGGTCCGACACCTCTCCGTTGAGGCTAAGTTCCAACCGCAACTCGCCACGAGACTGCAGGTAACCTCGGCCCCGTAGATCCAGGGGGATCATGGGCGTAAAGGATGCTTAACGAGGCCGCGATTCGGAAGGTGTGCGTCATCGGCGCAGGGACCATGGGGAGCGGCATCGCCGCCCACCTCGCCAACCTAGGGTTCCAAGTGAGCCTGCTGGACGCGACGCAGCAGAGCGTCACCGATGCGTTCGAGCGCGCGCGAAACTCGCGGCCGCCGCACTTCTACTCTCCCGAGCGGTCGAACGACATCGTCCTCGGCAGCACGACCGAGCACATGCACCTGGCGGCCGAGGCCGATTGGGTGTGCGAGGCGATCGTCGAGCGGGTCGACGCCAAGCGCGCGCTCTTTGCCCAGCTCGATCAGGTGCTGCGCCCCGACGCCATGATCTCGACGAACACGAGCGGCCTCGAGATCTCGATCCTCGCCGAGGGACTCTCGCCGAGCTTCCGCCGCCGCTTCCTCGGAACCCACTTCTTCGATCCTCCGCGGTACCTCGAGCTGCTCGGGCTGATCCCGACGCCGGAAACCGATCCGGAGATCGTGGCGGGCATGTCTCGCTTCCTCGAGGAAAAGGTGGCCCGCCGGGTGGTGCTCGCGAAGGACACGCCCGGGTTCATCGCCAACCGGTACGGGATGTGGTCGATGTTCCACGCGGTCCACGTCGCGGAGCGCCTTCGACTGTCGGTCGAAGAGGTCGACGCCATCACGGGTCCGTTCTTGGGGCGACCCAAGAGCGGAAGCTTCCGCCTGAACGACATCGTCGGCCTGGATGTCATGCGCGACATTGCGGCCAATCTTCTGCAGCGCTGCCCGAACGATCCGAACATCGGAACGCTCCAAGCGCCGAACTCCGTCGTTCAACTGCTGGCGAGGGGCTGGCTCGGCGACAAGGCTGGCCACGGCTACTACCGGCGGGAGGGTAAGGAGCTGCTGTCGCTCGACTTCACCACCTACGCCTACCGCCAGAAGCGCGACGTCGTCTTCCCTTCTCTCGTCGAGCTCCACAAGCTTCCACTCGGCGAGCGACTGCGACAGGCGCTCGAGCTGCGGGACGAGGCAGGCGAGTACCTCCGCCACTACCTTGTGCCGGCGCTGCGGTACGCCGAATACCTGAAGCAGGAAGTCTCCCACTCGGTCCTCGACTTTGATCGAGTGATGGAGTGGGGCTTCGGATGGGAGATGGGGCCGTTCCGGATGATCGACGCGATCGGAGGGGAGCGGCTCGGGCTACCGCCAGTCCAGCACTACCAGGGGAACGAGGTCCGTGAGTTCGGCGGTGCCTACGTCAAGCTGCCAAGCCAACCGCAGTACCGCGACATCACGAGCTACCCCATCCTCGAGGAGGGGCCGACCTACCGCGTTCGCGATCTGGGAGACGGAGTCTCCGCAGTGGGATTGACCACCAAGATGGGCGTCATCTCCCCTGCGGTAGTGGACGATCTTACGGCTCTGCTCTCCCGTAACGCCTTCGACCGGTTCGTCTTCACCAGTGAGGCGCGGGCGTTCTCGGCCGGCTTCGACCTTACGTACTTCGTGGACGCCATCGCAGGAGAGCGCTGGACGGAGATCGACCTTTCGCTGCAGAAGCTGCAACGCCTGGGCGAACTGTTCGAGAAGACGCGCGCGGTGGCTGCGGTGCACGGATACTGTCTCGGGGCGGGCCTTGAGCTCGCCCTATCATGCCCGCACATCGTTGCCCACGCCGAGACGCGGATCGGGCTGCCCGAATCGCGGGTGGGCCTGATTCCCGGCGGGCGGGGTCTCACGTTGATGCGTCTGCACAACCAGTACACGCCGCAGCGGCTCAGCGAGGCTGCCCTCGCACTCGCGCATGGCACCGTGGCTGAGACTCCGGACCACGCCCGCCACGTGGGTTATCTGCGCCCGACCGACGTCACGGCCTACCACCCGGATCGCGTGCTGCACGACGCCAAGCAGGTCGCGATGGGCAGCGTGCCCGTCGTTCGACCGGAATGGCGGCAAGTTCCCGGTCCGGTCGTCGGCATCATCGACCGCGACATGGACAATGCCGCGAACCGGGGCGAGCTGAGCGAATACGACATCGTGATCGGATACAAGATCAAGCAAATGTTCGCTCGCGCCACGGGATACGAGGACTGCCTGACCAAGGAACGTGTCGAGTTCATCGACCTGTGCGGCCGCGCAATGACGCTTGCTCGAATCAAGCACATGCTGGAAACGGGCAAGCCGCTGCGAAACTAGCCGAGCGAGGATCGGCACCCTTCGGCAGCACTGCAGCCTGAAGGGTGCTTCCCTTCGTCAAAGCTATTCTCGTGCGAGCAAGCGATCCGTCTAACCGTAGACAAGGAGAGTCGTTCTCGTTCCGTCCCTCGTGGAGGGTCGGTTTGATCGGAGTCGGGTTCGCAGCTAGTGGGCTTCTCTTCTTCTATCTGCTGGCGAGCGGCATTGCAGACGGTGCGCCGATGCATTTCACGCAATCGGGAGTGCGCAAGACCCGTGCGATGGGAGCAGGAGATGCCCCGCTCCTGGTGTTTCCTGCCGTTCTCGTGGTGATGGGAATTTGGCTATTCCTCCTGGACCGGAACCACCGACTCGAACTCGATCATAACGGCGTGAGGCTAACGAACTTCCGCAACCGAGAGTGCCTGCGCGCACCTTGGGAATCGGTGAAGAGAATCGAAGCTGGAGGGATCGGGCACCACCTTGCCCTCTACACCGTCGTGACGACCTCAAGCCGCAAAGTCGTGATGCTTGATCCCGACTACATCGACGGGCTCCGTGCTGCCGTCCAACAGTTCGCCCCTCACCTGCGCGTGCTGTAGCACCGACGCATCGTCGAACGGCCTCGGCCAAGCCGTTCGTGGGCCACCTCAAGTAACATCTGGGCAGATCTGGGCCGCCGACGCGGCCCTTTCTCACGAAGAAGTGACGAGAAGACCATGAAGATACTGGTGCCCATCAAGCGGGTCGTGGACCCCTACGCCAAGGTTAAGCCGCTCGCCGACGGAAGCGGTCTCGATACCGGCGGCGTGAAGTTTGAGATCAATCCGTTCGACGAGATTGCGGTCGAGGAGGCGGTTCGCCTGAGGGAGCAGGGCGGAGACGTCGACATCACCGTCGTGAGCATCGGCACCGGAGAGTCCGAGGAGCAGCTTAGAAAGGCGCTCGCCATGGGCGCCGACCGAGCGATCCTTGTGGAAACCTCCGAAGCGTACGACTCCCCGAGCGTCGCCAAAGAGCTCGCCGCCCTCGCCGGGGAACTTCAGCCTGACCTCATCCTCATGGGCAAGCAGGCAACCGACGACGACAATAACCAAGCCGCCCAGATGCTCGCAGCAAAGCTGGACTGGCCGCAGGCGACCTTCGCATCCAAGGTCGAGCGCAACGGCACTTCCCTGCGCGTCACCCGAGAGACTGACACCGGCGAAGAGATCCTAGAGATCGATCTCCCGGCCGTCGTCACGACCGACCTTCGGTTGAACGAGCCCCGTTACATCGCCTTGCCTGGCATCATCAAGGCTCGAAGCAAGCCCCTGGAGCGCCGCGCTCCAGCCACCCAGCCCCAAGTAAAGACTCGGATCGTCAAGCTGGAGTCGCCGACCGCTCGCGCGGCGGGACGCAAGGTCGGCTCGGTCGATGAGTTGGTCTCCGCCCTCAAAGAGCGAGGTGTTCTCTAATGTCGCGACTGCTGCTCATTGCGTTTGACGGAGCCGAAGCCACCCACGGCGCCGGATTTGCCCAAGCCCTCGGTCTGCCGTTCGACGTCCTCGCCGTCTCCGGGACCGCCGAGTCGGATCTCGGGGCTGAGAAGGTGCTGAGCGCGAATCTCGCCGAGGTGCCGCCGGCCGACGCTCTTGCCAAGGCCCTCGCCACCGTCGCCGGAAGCTACACCCACGTCGCGGCGATCGCCAGCATGCGGGCGAAGGACGTCCTCGCTCGCGTAGCGGGACTGCTCGATGCCGCGATGGTGACCGATGCGATCAGCGTCAGCTCGCCGACGACCTTCCAGCGCCCGATGGTGGCCGGATCGGTCATCGCGACGGTGGAGGTGCTCTCGACTCCGGTCGTCATCACGTTCCGGCCCGCGGGCTTTACCAAGCCGAACCGTGGCGGCAGTTCTGCGGCTGAGAGCGTAAGTCTCGAAATCCAAGGAAAGGCTCGACGTGCCGGAACGACGGCCCGAGGTGGCGCGCGCCCGGACCTGAGCCAAGCCAAGATCGTGGTCAGTGGCGGTCGTCCGTTAAAGGACGCCGAAACGTTCGAGCGAATCCTGGGTGGCCTGGCCGATAAGCTCGGCGGCGCAGTGGGAGCCACCCGCGCGGCCGTGGACTCTGGAATCGCTCCTAACGAGTTGCAGGTCGGCCAGACCGGCAAGATCGTTGCCCCAGACCTCTACATCGCCGCTGGGGTCTCCGGCTCGACCCAGCACATGGCTGGCATCAAGGACAGCAAGGTCATCGTGGCCATCAACAAGGACGCCGACGCCCCGATCTTCGAAGTCGCGGACTACGGACTCGTCGCCGATCTTTACGAGGCACTGCCCGAGCTCACCTCAAAGGTCGAAAAGCAGGGCTGAGCCCCCTCATCGTCCGCTGATCCCGACCACCCCCTCCGAACACACGGCGAAGCTCGGCTGATGAGGAGGGGGTGGAGCATGGCCACCGCTCGAGAGCCTCTTGCTTCTCTGTTGGCGCGCTGACGCACCCCTGCGCCCCGAGCCGGCTCAACCCGGCGGGCCCCAGTGCCCATCGCTCGGCGAGGAGCGTGGCTTCTCGCGGTACTCACGCAGCGTATGGCGGCCTTCCCAAAAACGGAGCCGGCCCGCGCTTTCAACCGCTTGCCTTTAGCACTCTCGGGGGTAAACTGCTAAGCCATCCGGGCCCGATCGCGGGCTCTGCGAATTAAGAACGGACAACCAACTCAGGAGGAAATCCACCAATGGCCATCCAACCCCTGCACGATCGCATCATCGTCGAGGCCGCGGCTAAGGAAGAGAAGACCGCGGGCGGCATCATCCTGCCGGACACCGCACAAGAGAAGCCGCAGCGCGGCAAGGTTCTCGCGGTCGGCCCCGGCAAGCGGCTCGACAGCGGCCAGCTCGCCGCGGTCGACGTTAAGGAAGGCGACACGGTGCTGTACGGCAAGTACAGCGGCACCGAGGTCAACGTCGACGGCAAGGACTACATCATCCTCCGCGCCGACGACGTTCTCGGCGTGATCGATCTCGAGCCCGCCGCCGCGACGGCGTAAAGACCCGGCGTTCGGTGCGCGGCGTACGGCCTCCGGGAATTCCCGACAACGTATGCCGCTCCAACGCCTCCGACGAAGGAGGAATCCCCCTAAATGGCAGCCAAGGACATTAAGTACACCGACGACGCCCGTAAGCTTCTCGAGATCGGCGTCGACAAGCTCGCGAACGCGGTGAAGGTCACCCTCGGCCCGCGCGGCCGCAACGTCGTTCTCGAGAAGAAGTTCGGCTCTCCTACCGTGATCAACGACGGCGTCACCATCGCCAAGGAGATTGAGGTCGAGAACCGATTCGAGAACATGGGCGCGCAGCTCATCCGCGAGGTCTCCAGCAAGACCAACGACACCGCGGGCGACGGCACCACCACCGCCACGGTTCTCGCGCAGGCCATCTTCAAGGAAGGCATCCGCAACGTCGCCGCGGGCTCAAACGCCACCCAGATCAAGGTCGGCATCGAGAAGGCCGTCGACGCGGTGGTCGCAGAGCTCCAGCGCATCTCCACCCCGGTTGAGGGCGAGAACGGCGCGGTCCAGGTCGCGACCATCTCCGCCAACGATCCCGAGTTGGGCAAGCTCGTCGGCGAGCTGATCCACAAGGTCGGCAAGGACGGCGTCGTTACGGTCGAGGAGAGCAAGTCGACCGAGACCACCTACGAGAACGTCGAGGGTCTTCAGTTCGACAAGGGCTTCCTCTCGCCCTACTTCGTGACCGACGCCACCCGCATGGAGACGGTCTACGAAGAGCCGCTCATCCTCTTCTACGAGAAGAAGATCGGCAACGTCCAGGACCTCGTCCCGATGCTCGAGAAGGTCCTGCGCATGGGCCGGCCGTTCATCATCATCGCCGAGGACCTCGAGAACGAGGCGCTCGCGACCCTGGTGCTGAACCGAATCCGCGGCAACCTGCCGCTCGCCGCCGTCAAGGCGCCGGGCTTCGGCGACCGCCGCAAGGCAATGCTCGAGGACATGGCCATCCTCACCGGTGGCCAGTTCATCTCCGAGGATCTCGGCATTAAGCTCGAGAACGTCACCCCGGACATGCTCGGCAGCTGCCAGCGCATCGTGGTCACCCGCGACAGCACGACGATTGTCGCCGGCAAGGGTGAGCGCACCCAGATCGACGGCCGACTCCGCCAGATCAAGTCTCAGGCCGACACCACCGACTCCTCCTACGACAAGGAGAAGCTGCAGGAGCGCTACGCGAAGCTCTCCGGCGGCGTCGCCGTCGTGAAGGTCGGCGCGGCTACCGAGACCGCGCTCAAGGAGAAGAAGGCGCGCATCGAGGACGCTCTCGCGGCGACCCGCGCGGCGCTCGAAGAGGGCATCGTCCCCGGCGGCGGCACCGCGCTGCTCAAGGCCGGCGAGGTTCTCAACAACCTCGTTCTCGAGGGCGATGAGAAGATCGGCGTTCGCATCATTCAGAAGGCGATCGAGGCTCCGCTTCGCACCATCGCCGAGAACGCCGGCGTCGAGGGCTCCGTCGTGGTCGCCCAGGTCAAGCGCGAGAACAACGGCTTCAACGCCGCCACCCTCGAGTTCGGCGACCTGCTCGCCCAAGGCGTCGTCGACCCGACCAAGGTCGTCCGCCAGGCCCTGCAGAACGCGTCGAGCATCTCCGGCCTCCTCCTCACGACCGAGGCGATCGTCGCCGAGCTCCCTGAGAAGGAAGACGAGGGCCACGGCCACAGCCACTAAAGGCTAAAGCCCCCAGGCAACCCCTGGGACCGCCGGCTTCAGCCGGCTCGGACCGCCCCGGCGAGCTAAGCTCGCCGGGGCGGTTTCTTGTCCAACGCAAGCAACCCATCTGATCGCAGATGAAGACTCCGGAGTCCGTTGCCTCCGCGCGAGGTTGAGGAACCCCGTGGCACCTAGATCTTGGTGCCCTCAAGATTTAGGCGCGATGAAGACGCGTTCGCCTACTCCCGCGCCGCGGCCGGATTCAGTAGCGCGGCGAGAGAACTCTGATCGCGTCCTGCTGACGCCCAGCGGCGAGCCGATTCGAGCCAGGCGTCAACGCGGGTTGTGGCGGCGTCGGTAGGATAGCCACCGCAAAGAGCGAATCGAAACTCCCGCGCCAACGCCTCGGCAGTCACGCTACTCGCCCGCTTCCGCTGGGCGACGTCGTACGCCGCAAGCGCAGCCCGAGCCGCACGCGGCGACTCAGATTCGGTGAGAAGCGACAACGGGATCGCGACGAACTGAACGGTACGCAAGCGGGAGCTCGCACTCAAGCGGCTGAGGACCACCGCCTCGAGGAGGGGCAGGGTCTTGGGGCTGGCAATATGCGAGAGGGCGTCGGCGACGTTCCGCTCCCGACTCTCGAGCGCGTCGGGGCCGGGCCTCATCAGCAGGTACTCCCATACGAGACGGTTAGCCTCCGTCATCAACTCGGCGGGTACTGGCCTCGGCCTCGTTCCGCTCGCGCGGAATGAGGAAGGGAGCGGATCGCCAGTCCAGAAGCGGGCCTGCAAGGTGTCGTAGTGGGAACGTCGCTGCCTTCGATCGAGTGCGATCAGCGCGAGCTTTGAGTCGAAGTCGCTCCCTTCAGCCATGCGGAGCTTGCGTTCGAAACTTGGGCTCACCGACGCCTCAAGCCGATTCCAGGCGGTCATGAAGCGCGCATGATTCTCCATCGGCGTCGTTGATCGCGCGGACAGCGCCGCCTTGACCTCCGTCACTGCCGGCGCTAGCTCGGGCGGCAGGGCGGACGTCTGGAGAGGTATGGCTGTCGCGACGAAGGCGAGGAGTAAGTTCATGGCATCTCCTTCATGTACCAATCGAAGTTGAACGGTGGGCGGTGGCTGGCGGTCGCGCAGTGCGCGTTCCCAATCGCACGATGGTACGACTTCCAAGTATCGACCCAATTGTAGGCGGTGATCCCGCTCGACGCCAAGCGTTGTTGAACAATGGACTGAAGTAGGCTGCTTCCGTTCTGCATCGGCCCCAACGGCTTTGGAATGAACATTCGGTCTCCCATAACTTGAAAATTGACTACCGAAGGGGTTAACGCGAACGCCTGTGTCGGCATCCCACTCCCCTGCCCGATATAGATCTGTGGCAGCTCAACAAACGTAGTGCCGGCAACGGCCCCAGCTACCACTGGCTTAATGCGCTGGTCGATGGTGCTCTGGATCGCCATGTTTTGCGTACGGAGGGCGGTATCGTTCAGAAGTTCACCCAGCGTGTGTAGGGCTGGGAGTCCAAATCCCGTACTGTCCGGCCCGTACCACCACTCTGTGTCCTGCACCAACACGAACCGACCCTTCTCTAACGTTGAGGCGTCAATCGCTCGTAGCGGTGGCTCGAGGAACTGGTACTTGCGGACGTAGGCCTGCAGAAGTGTGCTGCTTCCCATCAAGTTGTAGATGGGTTCGAAGTTGCGCATTCCATTCGCTCCGGGCATCGACGACACGTAGCTTGGGCCCGTTCGGTAGCTGGCGTACACCTCAAGATAGTTTCTGACGATGCCATTGTCATCTTGCGCGGTGAAGAGCTGCACCTTTGCGGTCTGTCCGGCACCCGGTCCAGAGTGAATCCGAATCCAATAGTCTCCCGGCGTAGGCGTTGCCCCGACCAGAGTAACCCTGAGTCGATGCCAGTTTTGGCCCCCGGTGGTTGGCCCTCCGGCCATCGAGAATATTTCTTCGACAGTCCCTTCTATCGCGATGCTCCCCTTGGAAAACATGGGAGTCTTCATTCGATTAGCAGGTGCGACCCTCGCTTCCAACTCATCGAACGCCACCTTGGGGCTCGCAATTACAGCCTTGCCCTGAATCGGGCTGAAGTTCACGACTTCATCCACATGCCCGACCATTAGCCACCGGGTTGGGATGACGGTAAGACTTCCATAGTCGTCCTCGGTGGGTCGGCTGAGCGCTTGGACGCGCTGCATCTGCAGGAAGTAGGAGACAATGTCGTAGTCGCCGCCGTCCGAGCGCATCGTGTCGCCGACAAGGATCTTGCCAAGGCCGTTCGCTTGCGGAATGAGCTCAAGGTTTCCACCGTATTGCCCCTCCCACCTCTCAAAAGCGTCGTTTCCTGGCATCCCTAACGTGAACATGCCGACGTCAGGTCCAATCATTCGCTTCCTGATCCACTCAGGAATGTGCACGTAGAAGGCAGGATGTTCGCCCCGGCGATAAGGTAACCGTAAAGCAAGCGACTGCTTCGGACCGCCTGGTCGCTGGGTGTATCCGACTTCGACGTGATCTTGAAACCAGCGCGTGTAAGCTCCGTCTGGATCCGTGGAGTGATTAGGAGTTCCTTCGGCCCAGTTATCGTAAACCGGGACAGTCTTCCGATCCGTCAGTCCCCCCAGAAACTCGAGGTTTCCGTTCACGCCGTGCCTCTCGACAGCCCAGGTGCCGCCACCACTGTTGCCTTGCGTGTTCGGCAGCATGATGAAGGGTGCGACCTTAAGCTTTACCGTATCCCGCGCCTGAACGCGGCCGAACACCGGGTCTGCCGATGGGCTCACCGGTACCGATGCGCCTTCGATTCCGCGGCTTCTCACCTCGAAGACCAGTTCAAGCTTGCCTTCGGTAAGGTAGCCCCACCAAGCGATTAGGCCATCGTAAACGTAGGGACCGGTCCCCATCATCCCCGCGAAATAGAGGCCCTCGATGAAGAACTTACTGTCCGCCGTCTCGCTAACGAAGTTGGTGATGTCGATCTCGTTGAACAGCTCGTACGTTCCACCGAAGACGTGCGCCATGGACGCACCATCCTCTCGGTAGAGGCGGAATGAGTTCTGGACGGGCTCCCAAGAAGGTCCGAGCTTCATGTACACCCGGTAGTCCCGGCCCTTTACTCCGAACGTGCCCGCCGGAATCTTGCGAACAATCAGGGGAGTCAAATCGAGCTTGTCAGCTTCGTTCTCGATTCTCAGATCTTCGTGCTGTACTTGGAGTGCAATGAAGGAAGGGAGATCGTAGATGCCCGTAATCGATGGGACGCACGTAGCCCAGCCGCTCGCGTCGAAGTCGATCGCGTCGGGACTGGTGTTTGGAAGCCGGTTGCCGTCGCGATCGTAGTTGACGTTATAGAGCGCGCCCGTGCCATCCGCGATGATCTCCTCGTGTTCTTCGTCGGTTCCATCCGGAGAGATCGTTCCGTCGCGGTTCGCATCTACGTCGACGTCGAAGGAGGAGGTGCCCGACGTGCCACCGGTTGTGGATGTACCACCTGTGGTAGATGTGGTGCTCGTCGTCGACGTCGTTCCGGTCGTCGTTGTACCGGTCGTTGTGCCGGAGGTGAAGCCTGAGCCTCCTGTCGTGTATCCACTCGTGTAGCCAGAGGTGTATCCACTCGTGTAACCGGTAGACGTGCTTCCATTCGTCGAGGAGTCCGTTCCAGTAGTGGAAGAATTCGTTCCCGTTGTCGACGAGTTCGTACCGGTGGTAGACGAGTTGGTTCCCGTCGTCGATGAATTCGTTCCGGTAGTGGACGAGGTGGTGCCCGTCGTGGCAGTCGAGGCGGTCGTCGACGCCGAAGAAGTTGTCGCCGTAGTCGCTGACGAGGTCGTCGCCGTCGCCGACGAAGTGGTCGACGTCGAGGTTGACGTCGTCGCCGTGGACGTCGATGCCGTTGAAGTAGTTTGCGACGTGGTGTTGGTGGTTGCGGTCGAAGTGGTTGCGGTCGCGGTTGTCGCCGTAGACGTCGTCGCTGTCGAGGTCGTCGACGTCGACGTTGTTCCTGTTGACGTCGTCGGATGATCGCATGTACTGCAGGTGCATGGATCACATGCGCATCGCCCTTCGGCATCGATGAAACAGATCTCTGCTTCTTCGACTGGGAGGGTTCCTGTCGAGTTGAGCTTGCGCGGCCCAGTCGGTGCCTTCTTGCCCTTCGCCGTCGCTGCCCCTGCCTTATGCGGCCCGAGGCAGCAGCTCTTTGGCGCGACCTTCACCTTTCGGTGGACCGCCGTCCTCGATCCTCTCCCCTGCCCGCTGGCGAGAATGGCCGTAGCCAACACCGCCCATATCAGCACGGTTCCAACACTTGCACTTCTCACGCTTCCACGTTATAAAGAAGCCCAGATCTTTTCGCAAGTATTTTTTTGATTATCTCATGTTACATCAATCGGAGACAGCCCTCTTCCGTTACCTTTGGTGTTGACAGGAGGCACGGAGAAAGCTTCGGTCGGCAGCCATTTCGGTGCTTAATCCTGCCACTCCTCAAGGTGCCGCCCGAAGCGTCAAAGCCAATTCGGCGCCGAGTGCATCGCACCCGTGACTTCTCCATCTTGAGGGCCGGACCCTGTTGGTGGAGACCTACTCCTGTCGCTCCGTAAGTACGTAACGAAGAGTGCCTTCCGCCTTGCTGAATGCAACGCGCACCCGAGGACGATTCCCCTCGGCATCGGCCTTCTTCGGCGTGAGCATAACGAAGTCATGCGTGGGATCTTCCTCGAACGAAGGCTCATAGTCGTTGAGTTCCCCAACGACGCCCGCCGCCTTGAGTCCGCCGCCACGCAACACCTCGGCCACCTTCGGGAGCAGCTTCTGTTGGGCTTCGGTGGCAACCCGAGGCTCCTCCTTTTCCGAAGTGAGCTCCATGGTTACCGTTGCCTCAAGGGCGTGATTGCCGCCGGCTCCGTCACTCGCGGAACCGTTCGCGGTCAGCTCCGCTCTTAGCAGCGCCCCGTCCTTCACCCGAAGCCAGAGCAGCCACGAACCCGAGCTTGCTTCCGAGCCCGTGCACGCGACCTTCACGGCCCGACTTCCCTTCAGGTCTTCCACCGAGAGCACTTCGTATCGGGTCGCCTCTTCCTCGTCCTCGTCTTTCTCCGTCCACTTCTGGCCGACCGTCACCGGTTCGTCCGCCGAGCGTTCGGTGAGCCAGCGGGCGAAGACACCGAGCTCGCCGAGCTTGTCCGTCTCATCGGCTAGGGCTTGCGACTGCAGCCAAACGCCAAGGACGTCGGGAGGGTTCTCCGTTCCGTCCGGCGTCGTGTTCACCCGCTGGCGCGCGTCGATGAGGACGGCGACGCCCCCGCTCGACGATGCCGATCGCACCACACCCCGAAACACCGCCTCGGACTGCATCATCTGGCCGGCTACCGCGGCCTTGGCGCGCACGGCGTACTCCAGTACCTGGCCCACTCTAGGCCGCCACTTCAGATCGTACTTCGGTGGCTCGGTCGCGCCCTGCGCTGCAGCGAGCAAGAGGAAAGAAGCGACGGACGCAATCACCCCGCCATTGTAAGGCGCTTCAAATGGGCCAGCTCCTCTTCCGGCTGCTTTCTGCGCGTCTCGTCGCGAAAGACATTCGCGTATCCCCGTAGGGCGCCCGCTTCATCCCAGAGGGGAACCACGACTCCGCTGGCTCAGAAGAGCGCTCCATCCTTCTTCACGTACCATCGTTCGTCTGGCGCCCTACCCTCCCATCTGGCTGTCTCCATTTCCTGCTCGGGCTGGCGGTTTGCCTTGTCCTGCTCAGGGAAGATGGTCGCCCCTTTCTCACCCAGGAGGTCCGACTCGCTGTACCCGAGGATCAGCTCCCCGCCCGGGTTCAAGGTGACGATCGTGCCCTCCAGATCCATGCTGAAGATCGCAAAGTCGGGCAGGCTCTCCACGAGCAGCCTGGCAGGATGCTCGCAGTCACTAGCCGCGCGTCAGGCCATGCTCAGCTTGTTTGAATAGAGGCAGGGTTCGCGATTGCCCTGAGCCCGATGACGCATCCGCCAGTCTCGCGGCACCTTGAGTAGGCTGCATTGGGCTGGCCCAAGCGAGCCGGCTAGGGATTTTTTTGCAGCTGGTCGAGCTTGATCTGCTGCAATAACCATCGATCGAACACCAGCCAGCGGAGGAGCAGCCCGATTGCCAACAGGGCTCCTATCGCTCCGACCACCAACAACCACCGCAGATCGGCTGAGACGATGGACAGAACAACGCCAAGCACGCAGATGGCGGCAATCAGTGGTACGCCGGACGAGTAAACGGAATCGATTCCGATTCCGGCAAATTGTTCGAGGAGCCGACGCTCCTCCAAAGCTCGTTGCTGGGCTCTCCAGCCAACGAACCCAAGCGCCAGCACGTACTTGGCTGCGATGAGCGGAAGCCACTGCGAGCCCGTACGATAGAAAATGGCCAGCACAGCGGCGAAAACCGGAGCGTAAGCGAGGACTCGGCTAGCCACATACCGTGTTTCGAACGAGAGCGGCAGCGCTATTGACTTGCGACTCCCACTCATGGCGGCTCGGAGATTATTGGAAGCGCGGGCGCCGAGGCCTGAGGACGACGGTCGCCTCCGTAGGAGAAATCCCTCTTGGAACCCTCTTTCTCCTCTCGTACCCTATTCCCATGAAGGCATCGCGTGAGGATGCGCTGACGCAGCTCCGCGTCGCGAAGAACTGTCCCGCTTCCTGGCCGCAGATGTCGGGGGACGATCGAGTTCGGCACTGCGGTCAGTGCTCGCGCAACGTCTACAACATCGCCAACATGACGCAGGCGGAGGCGACGGACCTCATCGAGAGTGCGGAGGGCTGGCTGTGCGTCCGCTTCTACCGGCGCATCGACGGGAAAGTGATGACCAAAGACTGTCCGAAGCCGATTCGAGCGATCACTCGGCTGCAGACGGCCATCTTGAGCGTCATTGCGTTCTTCGGCTTCTCGGTAGTCTCCCCGGTCTATGCCGGGCAGACGAAAATGACGCCGGAGCAACATCTACGCCATCTTCGGCGAAAAGCCTCGAATCTCACCGAGTTGATCGAGAGCGAGAAGAATCCTGAAGCCCGCGCCGAGTTGAAAGAGCACCGCGAGACCATCTTCGCGGAAATGCGCACGCTCGGCCCGGCTCTTGTCGAGCGAGCCGAGCGCGGATGATGGGTTAGTTGCCGGTCGTCCCCGAGGTACCCGTCGTGCCGCCGGTAGTCGTGCCAGTCGTGGTGCCGCCACCGGTCGTGCCGCCTCCGGTGGTACCTCCTCCTGTAGTGGTGCTGCCGGTCGCGCCCGTCGTGCCGCCGCCGACTCCGGTTCCGCCTGCGTTCGAGAGCGTTCCACCCGGATTCCAGCCGGCACCGATGCCGACACTGACGGTGCCGGTGTTCGCGCCGGTCCGCTTATCGATGCGAAGCACCGTCCGGCCAGACAGCACGTACAGGTACCGGTCGTCCACGGCGATGTCGCTGATCGTAACATCCGATCCCTGCGTTCCCCCGGCGGCTCCAGCCTGGGCGTAGACAGTCGGGACCGCGATGATGGCGGCCGCAATAGCGACGAGGCTCCAATTGCTCAGCTTGATTCGCATTTTCCAACTCCGAGCGGCAGGCTGTGCCGCACGCAGTCGTGGACGCGCCGTCGATCACCATGTTCGGGTACTTTGCGAACCCTTAACTTGCTTTCGTCCGCATTCTGTGGATTCAGACGGGCCCTCTGTCGCACGTTTATGGCAGGGGGATCGTTTAGGGACGCTTCGGCAGTAAACTCTTTCTATCTTGCGCGTTCACCTTGGTATGAGTCTTCGCTTCCTGTGGGTTCCACTGCTTGCCGCCGTTTCGATTGCAGCGGCTCAGACCCCGGTGGCGAAGGTCGGCGCGCAGGCTCCGGCGCTGCGCGTCGCGAAGTGGATCAAGGGTTCGCCGGTAAAGCAGTTCGGCAATGGCAAGGTGCACGTTGTCGAGTTCTGGGCGACTTGGTGCGTCCCGTGTAAGGTAACGATCCCGCACCTCACGCAACTCGCTGAGAAGTACCGCGGCAGAGCGACCTTCACGGGAGTCTCGGTTTGGGAGACCAAACCAGGCTCCAAGGACCTCTCCTACATCAACAAAGTAACCGCCTTCGTCAAGGAGATGGGCGACGAGATGGACTACAACGTCGCCGTCGACACACTCGACGGTGCCGTCGCGCGGACTTGGCTCGAAGCGGCCGGCCAGACCACTATTCCAACGGCGTTCGTCATCGACCAGAGAGGCAAGATCGCCTGGGTTGGGCATCCCATGGGCCGGCTCGATGAAGTCGTCGGGAGAGTCATCGCGGGCAAGTACGACTCGCGTGAGGACGCCCGGATTCACCTTCAGGCGATCGAAAACGCTCGACGCGAGCAGGCGCTTTACGAGCCGTTGATGGTCGCAATCAAGACCAAGCGGCCGGTCGAGGCGCTCGCCGAGCTCGACAAGCTCGAGGCCAGGCTGCCTGGACGTGCGACCTCCCTGGCCACGACCCGCTACTCGCTGCTGCTCATGGTCGACGAGACAAAGGCGTACGCCCTCGCGCGGTCACTAGCGGAAGGTGCCCTGAGAAACGAGCCGCTCGCGCTAAACCAAATCGCCTGGGCGATCGTCGACGACACCTCGAAGCTCAAGAGGCCGGATTACGCCACCGCGGTCTCCATCGCACGACGAGCCAACGAGCTGACGGATAGCCAGAACGCGTTCATTCTCGACACCCTCGCCTACGCCCTCTTCAAATCGGGCGACGTCGACGGCGCGATCGATTGGCAGGAGCGAGCCGTCGCGATCGCTTCGCGGGATGCTTCAGTGGACGCCATGACGCGGAAGGAGATCCGCGAGCGGCTGAAGCTGTTCAAGGCAAAGAAGTCGAAGCCCGAAGCTTAAACGGCCTCGAAAGCGGCAATCGCTTCGTTGAGATCGGATAGTCGTAGCACGAACTCCTCGTTTCCGCTGCCGACACCGACCCGTCCCTTCACTTCGTTACCGTCGGTCTCCAGCAGAAGTCCGAGGATGTCCTGGTGCGAGTACGCGGTCGCACCGCCCAGCCGCTTCAAGTCCGCGAGGGAGATCTCCTCATCCACGTCCCGGCCGGCGAAAGAGTCGGGGATCCGAATCGCGATGGTGGCCGCGTCCCCGTCGCCCTCGAGTCGCACGAGGATTAGCAAGGAGCCGCTTTCTTTGCCGTAGATGGTGTAGATCGGGAGCGTCTGTTCCACGACAACATTGTAGATGGCAAGGCCACGCTCTAGAAGAAGTCGCCGCAGTACACGGGGAGCGGAGTGAACAGCTTGAGCGCGTCCTGAACGGCCGCTGCGCGACGCACCGGCACCAAACCGTGCCGCAGCAGTTCGGCCAGCGACGGCTCGCCGAGAAATGCCTGAGAGAGCTGACGAACATCCAAGGTGAGGTCCTCTTCCCCGCCACGCTCGACCTCCACGCCGCTCGGGGAGAAGGCGATACGCCATACCCCGTCGTTCTCCGAGAGAACATCGTCAACGACTCTCAAACTGAAGCTTCCGGTCTCCGCCGGCATTAACGCACGGAGCGCCGCCGTTACGTCATTGACGCGAAACATCACCGGCCGATCGACCTTCACTTCGATGCCTTGGTCAAGGTACTGAGCGAAGAACGGGGAGTCCGACGGCTCGTACCACGCCACAGCCGTTTTGTTGATGCCCAATTGGCGGAAGAATCCGAGGGCCGACTCGTAGCCGCGCCGCGAGCTCCAGACGAACTCGCTGACCCACTGCTCGGACCAGAAGTCGACCTTGTGGCTGATCACCGCATACGACTCCACGGGATCCCCGAACGCGTACACCACGAGGGGCCGGTTCTCACCTAGCACGCGGCGCCACTGGTATTCCTTTTCGCGGGTGTTCACCCCCGACCGCTGGTGAGCGAACGATTGGTAGCACGGCACGAGCTGCTCCCAATCGTCCGGGCCCAAACGGCGGATGTCCAGCTCCTCGCTTCCCTTCGGCAGCCGATGCGACGGGACGGTAATCCGCAGCCGCTTCCCCGCTACCTCGTACCCTGCTTTCCGGTAGAACGGCTCGCGGAACGCGTAGAGGGACGCGAGCGGCATTCCGAGTTCAGCCATGTGGCGGCACCCCCATCGCATCATCTCGCTGCCGACGCCGCCTCGGCGCAGCTCTGGAGCGACCGCCACGGCGGCGACCCCACCACACCCAAGCGTCGCGGGGCCGCGCGTTGCGGTCATCGGGTGGGCGAAGAAGCTGCCGACGATCTGCCCATCGCGCTCAGCGACGCAGGCGACCGGGTCGCGCAAGATGCGTTCGGTGTCCTCGTATGGATTCCCGCTGTTGTAGGTGAGCGAGATGACGTCGAGCAACCCCTGCAGGTCGCGCGACTCATACGGGCGGACGATGACGCTGGACATGTAGAGCAGGTTACTCCGAGCGCGGCCCGTGCTGGCGAACATACCAGTAGCCGCCGGCCAGCATCGCCACGCCAAGCCCCATGAGCAGGCTGACCCGAATGACCGGCTCGCTCGTGGCAAGGTCGAACAGGAGCACCTTGGCTAAGGCGCAGCCGGTCGCCGCCAATCCGCTCAGCCGAAGTTCTCGGGACTTGCGGGGAAAGCCGATCGCCAGCCAGAAGATTCCCAACGAGATCAGGCTCACCGTCACCGCGGCGCTCGCGCCAAGACCAACGCCATCGACGAGAGCTAGGTAGAGCATCCGGCTCACCGCTAGCCCCGAAGCAATCAAGCCCGCCGGCTCGGCCGCTGGGGACTCGCGTTGGAGCCGCCGCCCGAGCAACGCGGCGAGAACGCCGAACGACGCCAAGAACGCCAACTGCTCGCCCAAGGGCACCGTCGACTCTGAAACCCCCAGGCGCGCCAGGTGAGCCGCGGCCGCGATCAACAACTGGATTCCCGCGAGTCCTCCCACCTGGCGGCCGTACCGCCAGGCCACTGCCACCCACACGGCAGCGAGTGCGAGCATCAATAACGAGGCCGTCTCCAGAGGCAACGCCCACGGCGCGAAGCCTCCGGCCACGAGCACTCCGACCCCCATCAACGGCGCGGCGAGAGGATGCGTTCGGAGCGCGGCGCCCAAAGCCGCGATGAGCAAGCCGAAGATGCCGACGGAATACGTGAAGCTGGACGGTTCCTGCGCGGCTCCCATGACGGAGCCCACGACGACGAGCCCAACGGCACCTGCCGTGAGGCTATCGTTTCGAGCACGGGAGGAGGTCGCCAACGCTAGGAGGCCGACGATGACGGTGGCGTACACGACTCCGGAGGCGAACCTCCACGGCACCTCTTGGGCGAACGCGACTCCGATCGTCGAAAGGAGCGCAGCCGAGCCGACCGCCAGCGCCGCGGCCGGCCAGCGATGATGCGCCGCGACCAGCGCAGCCGGAAGAAACACGGCGAAGTGAAGGGCCGTCGCGGCTCCGTGGTTCCCTTGCTGCAGCGGCATCAGTGACGCGGCGAGGCCACCGGCCAGCCCGATACCCAGAAATGCCGTCGATCTTCGCCAGAGGCTGAATGCGAGATTCGCCAGGCTAAGCGCCACGAACAGCGCCACCATGGTCTCGCCCCCGTACAGCTTCTGCCAGAGATGACCTCCCACGAAGTTCAGAAACAGTCCGCAGGATCCGACGCCAGTGAGGATGTCCCCGTATTGCTCCCGCTCGCCTCGCTTGATCTGCCCGAGCAGGATGAAGGCGACGCAAAGGATGCAGACCCCGGCGAAAAGCTCCCTCGGGCCGATGACTCCGCGGGCAACGCCGAGGGACACCAGGTAAGCGATGCCGAGTGACAGCACGGCCGCTCCGACGCGGGGCAACACCCGCGCCCCAATCACGTACTCGGAATCCACGCCTGCCGCTTGCGGCTTTCCTGAAAGCGAGGACGGAGGCGGGGCCGGCGGCGTCTCAAGTGGCAGCGCACGGGCCGGAGTCGGCACCGCAGGCATGAGCCTAGCTTCTAGACTCGCAACGCGCGCCTCTAAAGCCTCCAGCCGAAGGCGAATCGCCTCGTCCATGCCTGCCAAGGTACTGGTATGGGTGGCAGCACGCCAACTTAGTCGGACGAAACCACGACGTTCCCGGGACAGGGGTAAAACCGCGGCATGAACGTTGAGCTTCTACGCGAGCTAACCGAGGGGCACGGAGTGTCTGGATTCGAGGACGCGATCCGCGAGATCGTCAAGCGGGAGATGGCGTCTCTCGGCGAAGTCTCTACCGACTCGATGGGGAACGTGATCTGCGTCAAGCGTGGCAAGTCCGGCGGAGCGGGAGCCAAGAAGGTCATGATCGCCGCCCACATGGACGAGATCGGTTTCCTCGTCAAGTTCATCGACAACAACGGCTTCCTCCGCCTCCAGACGATGGGAGGTTGGGACCCGCGGCAGATGAACAGCCAGCGTGTGGTCGTCACCACCCGAGATGGCCAACTCCCCGGCGTTCTCATGCACGCGGGCAAGCCGGCGCACCTACTGAGCGATGCGGAGAAGGGTGCGGGGCAGAAGCACGAGGAGTTCTTCGTCGACCTCGGCCTGCCCGTGGAGGAAGTAAAGGCGCAAGTCCGCCTCGGCGACGGGGTCACGATGGATCGCAAGTTCCAGCGGCTGGGCAACCTCCTCACCTGCAAGACGATGGACGACCGCGTCGGAGTCTTCGTGATGATCGAGGCGGTGCGGGCGCTGCGCGACCACGATGTGGACGTCTACGCCGTCGCCACGGTGCAGGAAGAAATCGGCCTGCGTGGTGCCGCCGCCGCTGGGTGGTCGGTTCAACCGGACATCGCCATCGCGCTCGACATCACGCTCGCCAATGACATCCCCGGCATTCCAGACCCGGACCAGATCACTCGCCTCGGACAGGGCGCCGCGATTAAGGTGATGGATGGCTCGCTGGTCTGCCACCCGAAGATTGTGGACCACTTCCGAGCCGTGGCGGACCGTGAGCAGATCCCCCACCAGATCGAGATCCTGCCCCGCGGCGGAACCGACGCCGGCGCTATCCAGCGACTCCACGGCGGCATTCCGTCGTTCACGCTCTCGATCCCGACGCGATACGTCCACACCGTGAACGAGACGGTGCATGAGGGGGACGTTCAGGCCTGCATCGACTTGCTCGCGCGCTACCTAGAAGACGCCCACAACGGGGTTTACACCTACTAGTCGATGGTGGTGAGTGGCGTTGGACGCCACTCACCACACCCTCAGCGGAAAGTTCTCTGAGCGACGGTAACGGTGTTTTGGATGTCGTACACGAGTCGCTCGGCTTCCGGTCGGACGTCGTCCCAACCATCCCCTTCGTGCGCCTCGACGCGATGGATGCGGCGGCGCAGGCCGTGCTGCTTCTCACGCAGCTGGTCCAAACGATGATGCCGATACTCCCGCACCCCTCTCGGTGCGCGATCGGCCATGACGGTCAGTTGCTCGATGTGGCGCTCGAGCGACGCATCCTCGGTTCGAATCCTTTCGATCACTTCGTGGCGATCCATTCTTGCTCTCCCTGCGGGGAAGGACGGGCGCGACCGTGGCAGAGTTCCTAAAGTCCTAGTCCAATCGATCAGCTCGCGTAAGCCCTTCCGCGAAGGGACGGGTCGAGGAGGCGGTCGTGTTCGCACAGCCAGTTCCAAGCGTGCATGGCAGCCACTTCCTTCCCCTTCGACTCGACCATCACATCGGTTTCGAACGGAAGCACCTCGCACATAGTCTGGAGGTCCTTCTCGTGCAGCAGGTCGTCGTGGGCTCCGACGCGAGCGCCCGGCTTCTGAGAGGACATGTGCATCTTTGGCCGCCCTTTCCACACCGCTCGCACGCGGTGCAGCAACTCGGTCAGATCGCCTTCGCCCGGGTTGATTTGGTGGTGGTGAAGATCGAAGACCACCGGTAGGTCCGTAGCCTCACTCGCGGCCAGAATCTGGGCGAGGCTGAAGTACCGCTCATCGTTCTCCAGAACGATCCGCTCGCGGAATTTGTCGGGCAAAGAGTTCAGCTTCTCGACGAGTCGACGAGTACTTTCCGCACGATCATTGTAGAGAGCCCCGCCGTGGATGATCACCTTGTGGTCACCATCCAAGCCCATGAGGCCGAGCAGATCGACGGCGTACTCGAGCTCAGCCACGGCACGACGAACGATCACCGGATCTGGGCTATTCAGGATGGTGTACGGTCCCGGGTGACTGGAGAACCGAAATCCGAGTGCCTTGTAACGATCGCCGATCGCGCGGAGGCGCCCCGCCACCAGCGGCCGCCAGTCGAACCGCACATTCTCGTGCGAAGCCAATGGAATCGTTGAGCCACCGAGCCGGAACAGCCGGAGGGGTCCCTGAGCCATCAGGAAGAGGATCCGCTCCAGGTCGTCGAGGTTCTGGTGCGCGGTCTCGGCCATCCGCGCTTCTGAGACGGCCGCCAACCGAAACGTGTGGTTCGTGGACAGCGAGCCGTCGGCCAAGACGCAGGCAAAGCCGAGGCGTCCGATGGGTCGCTCGAGGATCGGCATGGCCCTAAGACGACAAAAGGGGCGCCCGAGGGCGCCCCATCACCATGATTGCCTAGGCCTGGATTAGCCGAGGTCTTCGAGCGTGATGATCTGCGGACCGTTGTTGCCCGAGACCACGAGGAACGTTCGGTTCTGTCCCTCGACCACCGAGAGCTGCTGGCTCGCGATCACGTTCTTGGTGCCAGCCGCGGTGATGCGAACCTGGTAGGTGTCGGCATCGAACGACTGGTACTCCTGCTCCTCATCACCGATCGTGACGCCGGAGATGGTCGGCGCCGCGTTCGAGATGTCGGCGTTCGGCTCCGTCACGTAGACGTCGACCGGGCCGGCACCGTTGGCGACGTGGATGAAGCGGAAGTCCGCCTTACCGGAAGTGGCCGTTCGGCGGTCGCGCAGCCGGAGCAGGCTGGGCGTGTTGTTGTTGTTGTAGGCGACCACGGTGTAGTCGGTGCTGAGCTCGAGCAGACGCTCGGCGGAGACGATCACGCCCTGAGTCGTGGCGTCGCGAACCTCGATCGTACGGTTGCCGTTGTCGATGACGGTTCGGTTCGAGACCGCGCCGAATCCAACGTCGTTGCCCACGACCTGGTTATTGATGACGATGTCGACCTGGGCCGGAGTGGTCAGGGCGTTCACGACGCGCACGTCGGGATTGTCGGCGGTGCCGAGCACAGGCGAGCTACCGCCTCCACACCCCACAGCGGTCAGAGCCGCGATTAAACCGACGACATACGGAAGTACCTTTCTCATTTTTCTCCTCTTTTCGCATCACGGGGATTGCCCGTGCGGATGCATCGGGATCGTTGACGCCTGTCTGCCGTTGCTGGTTCCTGTTGCGCGGAACCGCCAAAAGGAGGCGTCAGTCGAACGGCTAGCGCCAGAGACCCGTGGCCGAAGGGTGGAGACACGTTCCTTGCGCGGGTTCAGCGCGGGGAGAGCGATGTCAACTTTCTATGCGACCTTTAAAGATGTGAGGGCAGCCCGTAACCTTATCGAGGAGCTGCTTCGGGACGGCGTGCAGTCCGACGATATCAGCTTGATTGCGAATCGGGCCATCGATCAGCCGACCGGCAAGACGCTTCGCGACGAAGACGGAGCGATCCGCGAAGTCGTGGGCAGCGTCGGCGACGCGACCGCTTTCGTCGGCCGCGACGACGATCCGCGGGTGGATGACCTCGTGCCGCCGAGCAACGACTTCACGGAATTTTCGATGAACGAGCGGTCGGACATCGGTGGCGGCATCAGCACGGTGGACAAGGCCAAGGACGTCGACAGCGTCGACCAGATGGACGATTCGCAGGAAGAGGCGAACCGGATGATCTATCCGCGCGGCGAAGTCAGCTACAGCGAGCACGAGCGCGACGACATCAACCTCGCCCTCCACACCGGCTTCCCGACTTCGGTGCCGATCATCGAAGATCAGGTGATCGACGACGAAACGCCGGTGCAGGATCAGCGGGTCGATAGCCTCGAGACGATCATCGTTCCTGGCTTCGGCACCGTGGTCGGCGGCGGCTCGCTTGCCACTGCGGCGCTCGACTTCATCAATCCGGAGGGCACGGCGAACGCCGATGCCCTGATCGCCCACTTGCGGGACGAGGGAGTGCCGGAGACTCGAGCCCGGGTGTACCGCGACGCCTTTGAACAAGGCGCGGCCGTGCTCGCCGTCGTCATCACCCCTGGCGAAGTCGACGAGGAGGGACTCGAGCGAGCGGCAGACCGCCACGGCTGCGAGAACCCCGCGCTGTTCGACGCCCCGCGCTACTACAACGACGGCGGCTCGCGTCCGGAAACGGGGGGCGGCAACAGCTAGTCGACCGAAACCGGGACCGTGACCTCGACCCGAGTGCCGCACCCGGCGTCTGAGGTAACCGCAATCGTGCCGCCACCCCGGGCGGCGCGTTCCCGCATCCCTTCCAGTCCAACGCCGGACGGGGGTTCGCCCTTGAACCCCCGTCCATCGTCGCAAACAACGAGATGAACCTGCTCTGCGTCGAATCGGACGCTGACCTGGGCGGCCTGAGCACCGGCGTGCTTCACCACGTTGCTCAACGACTCCTGGGCGATCCGGAACAGGGAGTTCTCAACCTCCGGTTCTAGGTGACGCTCGGTCCCTTCGATAGAGAACTCCAGCCGCACACCGTGGCGCTCGCAGACGTTGTGAGCGTACTGTCGCAACGCTGCCCCAAACCCCTGGTTCAGCGCCGGCGATCGAAGCCGCTGCACCAAGAACCGGAGTTCGTCCGCCGCTTGGCGGGCGCTCTCCCTTCCCTCTCTCGCCAACTCAGCCGCCCGCTGCCCGTCGTGCGGCGCGACATGCCCGAGGAGCTCTAGCTGCGAGGCGAGCGTGATGAGGTGGCCCTGCACCCCGTCGTGCATGTCCATCGCGATCCGGTTTCGGTCCGCCGCCACCGCGAGTCGCTCCTTCAAGCCGGCCGCGATGGACGCTTGGAACGCCATCAGGCTGGACAGGACAATGAGGAAGTAGATCCTGAACGTGACGTTGAGCGGGTCGGAGCGGAACAGCTCACGCGTCGTGTTCGGCACATTCGTCGGCACGATCTCGGTCGCGGAGACCGTGGACAGCGCGGTCCCTGCGACCACCATCAGTCCCACCGCCGCCGCCCACCGGACGTTCAAGGATCCGGACGCGGCCACCATCGGAAGAAAGAAGAGCAGGGTGATGTTGCTCATCGGCCCGCGGTGGCTCAGCGCCAGGATGAGGCTCACGAGGGCGACGTCGATCGGCGGAAAGACGTAGTGCCACTTCAGCCAGTCCGGGTCTTTCAGCGCCAGCCACGTCCGCACCACAAGGTAGCCCAGGGTTGCGAAGATGACGGGCTGAAGGTCGGTTACGGCCTCGGGACCGATCACTTCCCTCACCCGCAGGTCCCTCGCCCAGAAGATCAGGAATGGTGCGCAGGCCCACACGTGAGCGAGGAAAACGAGATGCTGGGATCGCCGCGACGACAACTTGAGCCGAAACGCCGAAAGCCCCTTCATGGCCGATAGAATACGCCTACGGTCGAGTTGGGCCAACCCGAAACTCGGTGCTTCCCTGATCGGACAAGCTGCTCGACTCGATCTTCCGCGGGTCACCCGGCCCCTCGTTCATCGCCTGCACGAGCGAAGCGAGCACGGCAGCGTTCGGATGCTCGGCGTGCAGCTCGACCGCTCCATCCTCCCGATTCCAAACTTCTCCGCAAACGCCGAGTGCCCGCGCCTGCTGCACGACGTAGTACCGAAACCCGACGCCCTGAACTCGACCCCGAATCACGATGCGCAGTGCCGCCACGGCTCGGGTTTACCCGTCAGCGCCTCGGGTAAACCTCAGCCCCCATGGCCATGATCGGAATCCTTGCCGCGACCGTGACCCTTAACGTGGCTCTCCCCGATGGGCGCGATCTCGCGCTCCTCGCCCGCAAGGCGGCGGACGCGGCGGTCGCGAAGTACGCGGACAAGAAGCTCAAGGCCGAGCAGCTCGGTCTCACGGTCATTGCCCTCGACCGCGTGCGCCGAGAATACGTCTCGGGCTCCTTTCGCGGCGATCAGGCGATGTATCCAGCGAGCGTGGTCAAGCTGTTGTATCTCGCCTACGCGGCTCAACAACTCGAGGAAAGGAAGATCAAGCTTACGCCAGAGCTCGAGCGCGGCATCAAGGACATGATCGTCGACTCGAGCAACGACGCCACGGCACTCGTCCTCGACACCATCACCGAGACCACCGGCGGTCCGGAGCTGTCTCCCAAAGAACTCCAACGCTGGATGGAGCGACGCCGCGCGGTGAACCGATGGTTCGGAAGCCTGGGCTACCCGCCTCTCAACGCTAATCAGAAGACGTGGAACGAGGGACCCTACGGCCGTGAGCGGCAAGGTTACGGCCCGAACTTCGAGTACCGCAACTCTTTCAGCTCCGACACCGCTGCCCGGCTGATGGCGGAGATCGCGCTCGACCGAATCGTGTCGCCGGCCCAGTGCGAGTTCATGCGGAAGTACCTCAGCCGCACGATTCCGGCCGAGGGCAAGGCGGATTACCAGTCGGCGTCGTTCACGGGGAAGGTGCTGCCGAAGGGGAGCAGGTTGTGGAGCAAGGCGGGCTACACCAGCACCGTCCGACACGACGTGGCCTACGTCCGAGCGATTGACGGCCGGGAGTTCGTGATCGCCGTCTTCACTCAGGGACAGAGCGACAACACGGACCTGGTGCCTTTCCTTGCGAGGGAGCTTCTCACGGGGCTCGGCGCACTCGGCTAAGCGAGACGCTTGGACGCGTTCGGGCTGTAGACGTTCCATGCCCAAGCTGCATCGGGATGCCTAAGCGGTACCCTTATAGCGGCATGGCAGACCGATACGAGCCCTCCGCGTTTGAGGCCAAGTGGCGCGACCGATGGAAGGAAGCCGACCTCTTCAAGACGCGCGAGCTTCCCGGACGTCCCAAGTTTTACGGGATGGACTTCTTCCCGTACCCCAGTGGCGCGGGGCTTAGCGTCGGGCACTGCCGCAACTACGTGCCCACCGACGTGATCTGCCGCATGAAGCTCATGCAGGGCTACAACGTCCTGCACCCAATGGGCTTCGACGCGTTCGGACTTCCCGCCGAGAACGAGGCGATCAAGCGAAAGTCGCATCCGGCCCCGATGATCGAGCGGTACGCGGAGAACTACCGCCGCCAGATGGACCTCATTGGCGTCAGCTACGACTGGTCTCGCTCCTTTCGTTCGAGCGACCCGAGCTACTACAAGTGGACGCAGTGGATCTTTGAGGTCTTGTACAAGCGAGGACTCGCCTACCGAAAGCTGGCCGCGGTGAATTGGGACCCGATCGACAAGACGGTTCTCGCGGACGAGGAGGTCATCGCCGGTCGCGCGGAGCGGTCCGGTGCTCTGGTCGAGAAGAAGTACATCCCACAGTGGTTCTTTAAGATCACGGAATACGCCCAGCGGCTCATCGACGACCTAGACGACATCGACTGGCCAGAAGGAATCAAGAACCAGCAGCGCAATTGGATCGGCCGCAGCGAAGGCGTCCAGTTCACGATGCAGGTCGCGTCCAAGGCGTCGGCTCCCGGCCCTTACGACCTGTCGAGCGAGGACCACGGCTTCGAGCGACAGCTTTCGTTCGACGTCTTTACGACCCGAATCGACACGATCTTCGGCATGACGTTCTGCGTCCTCGCGCCCGAGCACGCGGTCGTCGAGAGATTGCCCGTGACCGCGGAGGATCGAGAGCGGATCCGCCAGTACCAAGAGCAGGCCCGAACCCTCAGCGACGCGGACCGACAGGCGACCAATCGGGAGAAGACCGGAGTCTTTACCGGCGCCTACGCGGTCAACCCCGCGAACGGCGGCCAGGTGCCGATTTGGATCGCCGACTACGTTCTGGCGAACTACGGAACGGGCGCGATCATGGCCGTTCCCGGCCACGACGAGCGCGACTTCGAGTTCGCGAAGAAGTTCGGCTTGGAAATCATCCCCGTGATCGGGCCCGCCGATGGATCGCCGCTTCCGGAGCCGCTCGAGCAGGCATTCGTTACCAAGGACGGCCTTCTCATCAACTCGGGCGAGTACACCGGGCTTACAGTTGCCGAAGGGATGACCGCCCTGGGCCTCTGGATCGAGGCGCTCGGCATCGGCCAGCGGAAAATCCAGTACAAGCTTCGCGACTGGCTGATCTCGCGGCAACGGTACTGGGGTTGCCCCATTCCGGTGATCCACACCAAGGACGGCGACATGGAGCTCGTCTCCCCGACCGCTTTGCCCGTGGAGCTCCCCGTGGTCGACAACTACGAGCCCGCCGGCGACGGCTCGTCGCCGCTCGCCCACATCCCTGAGTTCGTGAACTGCGTCGACAACGACGGCAGGCTCGGCCAGCGCGAGACGGACACGATGGGCGGGTTCGCCTGCTCCTCTTGGTACTTCCTCCGTTTCACCGATCCCCACAACGACGATCAGCCTTGGAATCCGGAGGTCGCGAACTACTGGATGCCAGTCGACTGCTACGTCGGCGGTGCCGAGCACGCGGTCATGCACCTGCTGTACGCGCGGTTCTGGACCAAGGTGCTCTTCGACGAGGGACTCGTGAAGACGAGGGAGCCGTTTGCCCGACTTCAGAACCAGGGTCAGGTTCTGGCGAAGACCCCCTACCGCCGCCCGCGCGAGGGAGAGAACCTCGGCCTTGGCGAGGATGGGGTGCTCCTCTCCTTCGAGGACGCGAAGTCCGTTCCCGAGTCGGACCTGTTCTGGCGTTGGGCTCGCATGAGCAAGTCCAAGGGGAACGTCGTCACCCCGGACGAGATGGTCGCCCAGTTCGGCGCCGACGCCCTAAGGCTGTACCTCCTGTTCAAGGCTCCTTTCCACGCCGACATCGAGTGGGAGAACAAGGGAGTCGAAGACCTCTCCCGATTCTTGAACCGCGTCTTCCGCGCTGTGGAGACGATGCGGCCGTACTACGAGCCAAACTGGCGCGGCTTCTTGGCGTTCGATGAGATGGACGAGCACGGCAAGAAGCTGCGGCGCCTAACGCACCAGACCATCAAGGCGTGCACTGACGACATCGACCGGTTCAGCTTCAACACGTACGTTTCTGGGCTGATGAAGTACGTGAACGGCCTGAACGAGCTGATGCCGTCTCCCGGGATCGAGCCTTCCCGAGCCTTCGCTCTGGCACTGAGCGAGGCGACCGAGACCCTCGTGCTGCTCCTCTCCCCAGGCGCACCGCACAGCGCCGACGAGCTCTGGGAGTCGTTGGGTCAAGAGGGTTTCACCTACGACGCCGAGTGGCCCGCGTACGACGCCAGCCTCGCCGCTGAGGACACCAAGACGATCGCCGTCCAAGTCAACGGAAAGCTGCGAGACACCTTCGAGATCGCGAGCGACGCAACCCAGGAGGAACACGAAGCGGCGGCGCGAGCTAGCACCAAGGTAGCGGTGTATCTCGAAGGCAAGACCATTCGTAAGGTCATCGTCGTTCCCGGAAGGCTGGTGAATCTCGTTGTCGGATAACGCTCGCCGCCCCCTGCCACGGTGGGCGGCACCCTTGGGTGGAGTCGCGCTGCTTGGCCTCGTCCTCGCCCTTTCGAATCGGCCGGCGGTATCTCCTGAAGGTCTACCGCTGGTCAATAACGTCAACACGTATCAAAGCGAGCTGGCGAGAGCGAACGATCTCGCCGCGGACGCGATCCGGAAGGCGGATCAGGGTGAGGAACTTACCGACGAGGATCGCCGGAAGCTCTCCCGCGCCGCGCCGATCTTCGATAATCTCAACCGCTTCTGGCCCTTCAAAGTCGGCCCTTTCCTCTATGCCGCCAAGGTGTACTACAACATCGGCGAGTTCGACTTGGCCCGCGATCGCGCTCAGCAAGCGGTAAACAACGAGCGTACGGACGAGCAAGACCGCCCGGAGACGGAGCGAGGCAGCGCCGAGCACAAGGCCCAACTCCGCCCTGTGCTCGCCGAGGCGTACTACGTGATGGCTTTGGCCGACGCGGCCAAGTTCGATTGGGCAAAGTCGCTTGAGAGTGCCGAGATCGCGGCCGCGATGACCCCGAACGTGCCCAACTACATCGTTGCGAGGGCGGCCGCGAAACTCCAGACCGGAAACGCCGCGGGTGCCCGGCAAGATCTTCGCACCGCTCTCGGGCTTCAGCCGGAGCACAAGCGGGCCAAGCAGCTTCTCAAGCTGCTCGATGCGGACAAGTCGTAACTGGCCGCTACGAAGAGTAGCGGCCGTGCGGCCACAATGCATCCCATGCTTGCCGTTACGTTGCTGCTCGCCGACTGGTCCCTTCATTACGAGCGGTCCAACTTCCTAGAGACCGGCCGTTACGACGAGGCGCTTGCGTACTGCCGCCGCTTAGCCTCTGCCTCGCCGTATGCTCGCGTTCACGTGTACGGCAAGAGTCCGGAAGGGCGGGATATGTTCGCGCTGTTGGTGAGCCGCGACCGAGAATTCGCCCCAGAGCGGATGCGAGGGTCCAAGAAGCCGCTGATCTTCGTGCAGAACGGCATCCACAGCGGGGAGATCGAGGGCAAGGACGCTTCCCTCATCCTCGCCCGCGACATGCTGGTCACGAACAAGCGAAAGGACCTTCTCGACGGCGCCAACTTTGTGATCGTGCCGATCTACTCGGTTGACTCCCACGAGCGATTCGGCCCCTTCAATCGGATCAACCAAAACGGGCCGGCGCAAATGGGCTGGCGGGCGACGAGTCAGAACTTCAACCTGAACCGAGACTACATCAAGGCGGATGCCCCCGAGTCGAAAGCCCAGGTGCGGCTCCTCCATCAGTACCGCCCCGACTTCTTCTTCGACAACCACACCACCAACGGCGCGGACTATCAGTACTCGCTCATGCTGTCGGTTCCAAGCGGCCCCACGCTCCCGCGTCCGCTGGCTACGTGGCAGACGAGGCTATACGACGCGGTCAAGGTCGCGTGCGATCGGGACGGCTTCCTCACCGGGCCGTACTTCGGTCTCGTCGATCGAGCCGATCCAAGCAAGGGCGTCACGGTAGACGACTTCAGCCCGCGCTACAGCCATGGCTATCTAAGTGCCCTCAACATCCCTTCGATGCTTGTGGAGACGCACATGCTGAAGCCGTACCGACATCGAGTCGACTCGACCTACTCGGTGATGGTGAACACCGTGCGGTACGTGATCCAGCACCGCGACGAGTTGAAGGGCATTCTCCTGGAGAGTGTCGCGCAGGAGCGGGCCGGCCGCCCCCTTCCCGTCCTCGGCTCCCGGCGCACCGAGACGACGCGTCTGTTCACCTTCAAGGCTTGGGCCTACACCCCTTACCGGAGCGGCGTGACGGGAACGGACATCGCACGGTGGGATCGCTCGCGGCCGCTGGACGTGCCGACTCGCATCGCCGACGCCTACGAGCCGGCGCTCACCGTTGAGCCGCCTGCCGCCTACGCGGTGCCGGTTCAGTGGACCGAGGTGATCGACCGCCTGCGTCTGCACGGATTTCAGGTGCAGGCGTTACAGCGGCCTATGTCGGCGGAGTTCCGTACCTACGCCTTCTCTGAGGTGACGTTCGCGCGAACGCCATTCGAAGGACGTTTTCAGCCTCAGTTCCGCGTCGTGCCAATCATCGAGCCTCGAACGCTGCCAAAGGGCTCGGTCGTTGTTCGGGTCAACCAGGCGAACTCGAAGCTGCTGATGTCGCTGCTCGAGCCGGAGGCGCCCGACTCCCTCGCTCGTTGGGGGTTCTTCAACAACGTCTTCGAAACGAAGGAGTACTTCGAAGACTATGCGATGGATCCCGTTGCCTCAGAGATGCTCCGCCGCGACCCGAAGCTTCGGGCTGAGTTCGAGGCCCGACTGAAGGACGAGGCGTTCGCCCGCAATCCGCGGGCTCGACTTCAGTTCTTCCATGAGCGTTCCGGATACATGGATCGGGCGCTGAACAAGTACCCCATCGTTCGTCTCACCGCGGAGCAGCTCGCCGCCGTTCGCCTCTAAAGGCCGTCCATAAACACAGAGGGCCGGAGACGAGAATCGTCTCCGGCCCCTGCTTCCTCTTCAGGACACACAAGACCACCGGTAACCCCGGTAGAACTTGTTAACTTTAGCCCTTGTGCTGACACAAAAGCAAGCGGAGCAGGAAGAATCCTTCCTGCTCCGCCATTGTTCTTGAGAATCGACCCTTAGGCCGAAGCCGCGGCCTTGGCCGCAGCCGCCGCTCGCTTGGCGATTCGGGACTTGCGTCGAGCCGCCTGGTTCTTGTGGATGATGCCGCGCTTGGCAGCCTTGTCCAGCGCCTGCACCGCCAGCTTCAGAGCGTCCGCGGTCTGCGACGCATCACCGGTGGTGATCGCCGTGCGCGTCTTCTTGATGTAGGTCTTCAGAGCGCTCTTGGTCGCCTGGTTGCGGATCCGACGCTTCGCGTTTCTGCGAAGGTCCTTCTTAGCCGATTTCGTATTCGCCATGGTTGCGTTAGTCCGGGATTATACCTGAAAGAAAAACAGAGAGGGTCTTTGGCTCAGTCGCTCGACGGGATTTCTCTAGTCCGGTCGACCGTCTGGGCCAAAGCCGCAGCTCACTTCTTGATGAACTTGCGCTTCGTCTTGTCGAAGCCGAGTTCCACCTTCTTGGGATCGAAGTGCCACACCGGCGAGCCAGAGCGCTGATAGAAGCACTGATAGCTCGACAGAAGCGAGGCGATGAGCCGGCGGCTGGAGCGACGCACGACGTTCACCTCGGCGAGGACAGTGAGGTAGTCCGCACCCTTGGGCCAGTGACCCATGACCTCGATCAGGAGATCAAGGGTGCTCTTCCCTTCGCTGCTGGCGCCGAGCGTTCGCAGCTCCTCCATTCGCTGGGCAGAGATGTAGACGACGGGATCCGGCTGGTCGAGCCACTCGAAATCGAGGACGTTCGGTCGGCTGGTCTTCGTCAGGGTGAAGACCGCGCCAGACTCCACGGGCTGCTCGTACCACCAGTCCACGAATCCGTAGATCAGGCGAGCGTCGTGGTTCACCCACGCCTGAAGCTCGCGGCCGCTCGGATCGATAAGGATGAGCTCCTGCACCGCCGGCTCCTGCGACAGCCACTCCGTCGGAAGCTGCGACATCGGGAAGGTGCCGAGCTCTCGGTGAATCGACTTGAGAACCAAGCGAACCGACTCCGGCATCGTCTTCGGTGCCGGCTGGATGTCCTCGTCGAGGACGTCCGTCGCCAACGGGTGCTGGAGAAGCTTACGGAGCGTCGAACTCAGACCTTCGTCCGTCAGCTCGACGTCGATCAGCTCGCCCTCTTCGTCGGTGACTTCGCTGCCGACGAACTGGAACGGCTCCGGAACGTCCTGGATGTACTCCGGAACGTCGCCCGCACGACGGAAGCGATCGCCGCCGACCCACTGGACCTGACCGCTGCTGCGCAGGGCCGTCATGATGTTGGCCATGTCGTCGGGGAACGTCTTGTTGCCCGGCGTGATCTCGTAGTTCTCTTCGAGCAGCCGCGTGGCGGTCGTGCTCTCCGCGTTGCCGAGGATCTTGGCGACGAGCTTGTCGATGTCCTCCGGCTTCACCTCGATCGGCGCGGCGTCGTCGACGTCGACCGTCGGGGCGAGTCGCTCAGCGAGGCGAATCGCGGTGTTCACCCACTTCTTCGACTCAGCCTCGGGGTACAGCACTCCGTCCGGCCCGAGGATGTAGCCAGGCACGGAGACGGCTGCGGAGAAAACCTCGCGGGCGTCGAACAGCAGGACCGACTTCGGGTTCTCGGGGGTCAGCACCGAATAGGCGACCGCGCCGAGGACCTTGAGCCGAATTGGCGCCGCCTTTCGAACGGCGTCGGCGATGCCTTCGGCCGATCGGAAGTCCGCCCCGTCGAGCTTCGCTTTGGCCTCCGCGAGCTCCTCCGGGGTGACGTTGTTCAGCGCAAGCGCCCGAGTGTGGACCTCGTCCGTCGCGGCGAAGCCCCAGTTGATGAGACCCACGCGGCCGTCCGGCGTGAGCGCGAAGGCGCGGTCCGTCTCGGCGATGCGGCGCACGGAGCTCTCAACCTGCTCGACCGTGGCGCGGCGAGCGCGTGCGACTTCCGTCGTGAGCGTCTCGAGCGGGATCAGGCCACCGAAGCGGTGGAGGATAATCGCCATCGCCTCGGCGAACGGCCGACCCTGGCCCTGCAGACGGGCGGCGGGAATCCAGCGGCGCTCGTGGTACGCGAAGCGATCGGGATTAGAAGCGAGCAGCGATCGGACGGTCGCGAGTCCGATACCTGCGTCCGAGAGGCGGTCCGCGAGCTCACCGAGCTTAACGGCCGCTTCCATATCGGTCAACTTCTCCAGGATGAGGCGATCGGCGTACTGCCGCGCGAATTCTTCTTCGGGCTTGATTGCGACTGCTTTGGCCAAGGGTGCTTTTTCCTCGCGCGTCGCTTACTCGACGCAACCTCCTATTATGTCCGCTCGGACTACTTCATTTCCAGTTCACCGCAACACGCCGCACGCAGGAACGGAGATGGCGTACCATCAGTTGAGTCCTAAAGGTCCTCTTATGCGGCGCGCCTTCACCCTAATCGAACTGCTCGTGGTCATCGCCATCATCGCGATCCTCGCGGGCCTCCTCTTCCCCGTGTTCGCGCAGGCGAAGAAGGCGAGCAAGAAGACCGTCTGCATCAGCAATCTGAAGCAGATCGGCGCTAGCGTCGCCATGTACATGGGAGACTTCGACGGCGTCTTCCCGCACGCGCTCGACGCGTCGGACAAGTTCGCGCCGCAGATCTGGGACCAGCATCCTGACTTCCGCCGTCGCATCCCGGAGATGCCGATGCTCCACGAGGCCCTGCAGCCCTACCTGAAGAACACGGACGTCTTCTTCTGCCCGGGCGACTCCGGCACCCGAGTCTTGGACAGCCACTTCCCGCAGCAGTTCGTGACCGCGCCGAGCATGTTCAAGACGTACGGGTCGAGCTACTTCTTCCGGACCGAGATCGCCTTCCGCGCCTTTTCGGATAGCTCGTTCCAGCTCCCGGCGAGCGTCAATGTGCTGTTCGACGGCGCGGGGCACTGGCACGGCGATGGCCGAGGGCTGGAGCGCGACGACTCCTTTGAGACGTACGTGCGCCTCATGCGCGGCTACCGCTACAACACGCTCTTCGGCGACTTCCACGCGAAATCGCTCAACCGGGACCAACTGCAGTCCGCCTGGGCCATCGAACTCTGAGGCCGTTTCAGAGGGCGCGACGTGAGCGACCGCGTCGCGCCTTCTTGGCGATCGCTTACTCGAAGCCGGGCATCGGCTTGCCGTCGAAGGTAGCGGTCTCCTTGACCGTTTTCACCATCTTGAGCTTCCAGCCGCTCGCCGTTTTCGTCCACGTGTCGTGAGTGAGCGTCTGTCCCGCGATGCGGTGTGACTTCTTGTCGGGGCCGACCATCGTCATCGCGTAGGCGGACGTGACCGTCGCCACCGCCGTGCTCCCCTTGACCTCGACCTTGTTGATCTTGGTTGTGGATCGATTCACCTTCGTCACCATGCCGAGCTGACTCGTCATCTCGTTCAGCATCTCCGGCCCCGACTGCTTGCGGCCGTCCTTGTGGACGTACACGAAGTCTTTGTGCGCGATCGACCCAAACAGCTTCTTCATTCCGGCGACGTCCTTCTTTAGGATCAGGCCATTGAGCTCGCCGTAGCTCCGACCCAGACTGCCCTTAACATCCTGCGCCATGGCGAGGGCCGAGAGCGCCAGTGCGGCACCCATCATCAATCTCTTCTTCATACTTCCCTCCTCTCCCGAGCCCATTCTAGTTCGGCCCGGCTTCGGAATTCCTCCATGAGTCGCTCATGCGCAACAACGGCGAACTACCGTTGCCGGTAGTTCGATCGGCAGCCATAAGCGGCCTCGTGAATATTCCTGCTCACACGATCTCGCTAAACGGCGCGCCCGTAGGCATGGCGAACTCCGAGGAGACCAGCGATCGATTACACGTGTTACGCCGCGGCCTTGCGCAGAGGCGCGGCGTTGTGGGAGTTGGAAATCAGAAAATCAACGTTCTGCGAATCGTGATGCTCATGGTGTATCTCGCACCAACGCCCGATAGCCACTCCTGCTACATCCACCCGCTTTAACAACTAAAAACGAACCGAAATATTTGCTGATGTGATACAAGTGTCTACTTGCATGCAGCTCATTTCTGAAAGATCGTCAGACTGTCAATTGCGACCCGCATTGCCACATCGGGGTGGCACCGTCGGAGGTTATTTTCTATGGCCAAATCGATTTCCCGTGCCTTCACGCTTATCGAACTACTGGTTGTGATCGCTATCATCGCGATCCTCGCTGCCATCCTGTTTCCGGTCTTTGCTCAAGCAAAATCTGCCGCCAAGAAAGCTTCTTCGATCAGCAACACCAAGCAGATCGAGCTCGCCGCGATCCAGTACATGGACGACGTCGACGGCAACCAAATACCGCGTTACAATGCTTGCGCCGTGCCCGGTCACCCTTCGCTCACTGGAGCTACGGACATCTGGCCCAACCTGATCCAGCATTACGTCAAGAACGAAGGGGTGTTTCTGGACACCGCGGCCACCAACACGAAGTACGGAGGAATCTGGGACGACCGCCCAGCCGCCAAGCCGGATAAGTGGGGGCGTGGTTGGACTTCGATCGGCATGAACGCGACCATCAACGGGTGGTACTTCCCGGATTCGACTATTCCGGACTGCCCCGCTCGACTGTTCAATCAGAACATGAGCAGCCTTGAGAACGTTGCGAACACCGTTCACTTCGCGTCGTCGTTCAGTGGCCCTACGAGTGAAGGCTACCGCGGCTACCTCGCCCGGAATGATGCCGTTAATCTCAAGGGCCTTAGCCTTTCAAATCGTCATAATGAAGGTACCGTCATCGGGTTCTACGACGGGCATGCAAAGTGGTTCAAGACGGTGGCAGTGCTCGGAAACCCAAACGCGCCGTACGAGTGCCAAGACTCCTCGTTCTACACCGGAATGTGGTGGCTGGATAAGAACGCCGCTAAGCTGAAGTGGAACATCAACGACCCATGCGTTCCGGTGCCCTAACCATGAGCAAGAAATTTCTTGCGTCGGTAGGAGGTCTCGCCGTCCTATTAATGGCGGGCTGCGCCGCCAAGCCCGAAGCTGAGGCCGCGAGTTCCGCGGCTTCCGGAGCGAACGCCTCGCAACCAGGCGATACTCGCCCGGCGAGCGGCGGCCGCGTCTACAACGCCCCGCCGCAGAATGCGGCCCCAGGCGAAGGGTATCGGATTGCGCCAGCGAATCCGAACGACCCCAAGTTCAAGCAAGACCCCCGACTGGGCGGGGGCGGGTAGCCGCATCGGTCCCGGGCCGCCCTCCACGGTCCGGGACCTACTTGCCTTGGTAAATCTGCGTATCCGCTTTCGTCTGCACGCTGCGGCGGAACTTCCATTCGTTTCCAATGCGGACCCAAGTGTCGACGGTCGTGCTCTTGTCCGTCAAGCGGAGCATCTGCCCTTGGATCGATACCCTGGCGGCCATGTCCGCAACCGTCAAAGCAGTGGCCGTGTTGCCCTGCACCTTGATTCCGGTCACTCTTAGCGTCGCCTTCTCAACGTGCTTCGTCATCGCGCTCTGCTCCCGCATCCCTTGCTGGAACGCGGCCTTGCGGAACGTCTGCTTGTCTCGGCTGGTGTAGGTGAAGTCGCTCGTGGTGGTCTGAGCGATCCAACGGTCCATCGCGCGGGCGTCGTTCTTGGCAGTCGCCTGCTCGTACGCCTTGTAGCGCGCAAGGATCGTCTTTCGCGCGTCGGCGGGTGCGCCCATAAGCATGGTCGTCACGAGGATCAGGTGCGTCATGGTTTCAAGTCTTCCATACTCCGGATGTGCCCGAGCGCTTCGAGACCGTTGAGATGGCGAACCTCGATTGGAAGGCGGCCTACAACCTCCTGGTCTCCGCGATCGCGCCTCGCCCGATCGCCTTCGTGAGCACCCTCGGCACGAGCGGGGTAGCCAATCTGGCGCCGTTCTCCTTTTTCGTGGCCGGCGGGTCGAACCCGCCTTCTCTCGCCTACTCCCCGGTGCTCAACGGCGACGGATCCGAGAAGGACTCCCTTCGGAATGCGCGGGAAACCGGCGAATTCGTCGTGAACGTGGTTCACCGTGAGATGGCCGAAGGAATGAACCGCGCGAGCGCCTCCCTTCCCTCCCACCTTTCCGAGTGGGACGTGTCTGGCTTCACGACTCTGCCGAGCAGCCAAGTCCGTCCGGCTCGGGTAGCCGAAAGCCTCGTTCAGTTCGAGTGTCGCCTCTTCCAGGTGGTCGAGCACGGCGCCGGTCCGGGTGCCGCCCGCTACGTGATCGGCGAAGTGTTGGTGGCGCACGTGGCGCACGAGCTTCTGCGCGACGGCGTGATCGATGGCACCGTAATCCGGCCAATCGCTAGGATGGGAGGGCCGAACTACGTCGACACCGGTGCCATGGAACTGTTTCAGCTCCAGCGCCCGAAATAACGAGAGTCCATGGCGAATCCATTCCGGAACGTCGTCTATCTCCAGATCCGGCGCGGCTGGATCAGCTTCCGGGTGCTGACGTGGAGCGGGGGCGACTTCCGTTGGGAAGGGCTGCCGGAAGCCCGCATCGTCGTTCGCAAAAAGGGCGAACGAGTGGCCGTCGATCCGTTCAGCCGTCCCGACGATGGGTATCTTTTCACGCCCTTCACTCACCCACGAGTCCTCATTCACAACGTGGATGACACGGAAAGGGTGCTGCGGCTCGCCTTGAAGCGGACCGGCCTGCGCCGGATGGTCGCGCGGCCGCTCTTCATGGTCCACCTGCGGGACCCGCTGGATGGCGGACTCAGCGACATCGAGCACCGCGCGCTCTTCGAGTTGACGCAGAGGTTGGGCGCCGCTGGATTCCTGCTCCTCAACGGCCCTTATGAGCTGCCTGCTCCGGAGGTGCTAAGGATCGCCCGGGCCAAGAACCCTGCGGCAGCCGCCACGGACATGGTGCCGCACGCCTAGGCTTGCGGCTTTCCGCGTAGGATCGCGGGAGCATCGGTGAGCTCAAGGGCCGACGAAGTATCCTAGGCCGCACCTCGACCTATGCGTCTCAAGCGCGTCCGCATCTTCGGCTTCAAGACCTTCGCCGACCGCACCGAGTTCTCGCTCGATGGCGGAGTGGTCGCCGTCGTTGGCCCAAACGGGTGCGGCAAGTCGAATTTGGTGGACGCCGTTCTCTGGGGACTGGGTGAGGGCAACAGCCGCCATCTTCGAGCCGCCACGAACCAAGACGTCATCTTCAGCGGCTCCTCGCGGCGGAAGGCGGTCGGGTTCGCCGAGGTCTCCCTCCTGTTCGACAACGAGGACGGCGCGCTGCCGATCGACTCGCCCGAAGTCTCCATTACTCGCCGGCTGAACCGCGCCGGCGAGAGCGAGTACTCGATCAACAAGCAGTCGTGTCGACTGCGCGACATCTACGACCTCCTCGCCGACTCGGGCCTCGGCCGTGCCGGGTACGCAATCGTCGGCCAGAAGGAGATCGATTCCTCCCTGTCCGCCTCGGCCGAGGATCGTCGCGCTTGGATCGACGAGGCTGCCGGCGTCCAGCGATTCCGGACTCGGAAAACGGAGAGCCTCCGCCGCCTGAATCAGGCGCAAGAGCACCTCACCCGGGTCGCCGACATTCTCCGCGAGCTGGAGGCCCAACGCGAGCCGCTTCGCGAGGAGGCCGAGATCGCGCAGCGGTACAAGAGTGTCCTCGCGTCCCTGCGTGAGGTGGAGATTGGCCTCTTGGTCGAAGAGGTCGCTAAAGCGGTCCGCGATGTAGCGGAATTCGAGCGGCGGCTTGAGGAATCCGGCCGACTGTCGCAGACGGAGATTAGGCGGGCCGAACAGCTGGACAACCAGGTCCGCATCACGGGAATGCGTGTGTCCGAGCTCGAGCAGGAGCTCGACACGATTCGTGGCCTGCAGCAAGGCAGCCTCACCGCCCTCGAGCGCGCCGAAGCGCACCTTCGCCTACTGGAACAGCGACTCCAAGGGCTGAACGACCAAGAGCGAACCCTAAGCGAGGATGGCGAGGGCGTGGCCGCTCGTATCGCCGAGGCGGAGGCAGAGGTCGCCGGCCTCGCGACCGAGGAGGCCACGGAACGCAAGGAGCTCGACGATCTACGAACGGAGCTTTCTGGTGTGGGGGGAGAGGCGAAGCAACTCACGGACACGCTTCGCGCGGTTGAGAAGGAGCTTGAGGAAGCCCGACGCCTTCACGCGCTGCGGCTGAAGCGAGAAGCCGAACAAGCCCACCAGCGTGAGCGCAAGGTGCTTGTCGAGCGAGAGTTGAAGGGCATCGAATCGACCCTTCCGGACCTTGAGTCGGCCATTGCCGAAGCCCAGGAAGCTTACGACTCGCTGTCCGCTGGCGGACAGGACCGGCAGTCGGAGATCAAGGCGCTCGAGGTGCGGATCCAGGAGATCCGGCAGGAAGAGGAGCGGGACGCCCAAGCCGTTCGCAAGTCGCTCGGGGAGAAGGCGTCGCTCGAGGGTCGCCGACGCGGAATCGAGGCGACGATCGACGCGCACGAGGGCCTCACCCAAGGCTCGCGGGCCGTGCTCGAAGCCGTTGAACGCGACCGGCTCGACGGCGATTACACCCCTGTCGGCGAGGCCGTGGAGACCGACAAAGAGTACGCCCTCGCAATCGAGACGGCGCTCGGTGGCAGCGCCAACGACCTCATCTGCGACGATCCGGCCGACGCGAAGCGCGCGGTTGAGTGGCTTAAGGCGAACCGTGCGGGACGCGCCACGTTCCAGCCCATCCCGCTGATGCGGCCGGTGGAGCCGAGCTTCGAGCTTCGCCGGATCCTTCAGGAGCGAGGGGTGCTCGGACGAGCCAGCGAGCTGGTGCAGTGCCGCCCTCGCTTCCGTCCCGTCATCGACAGCCTGCTCGGACGCGTCGTCATCGTCGAGCACATCGACGATGCCTTGAAGCTCGCCCGCACCCAGGGTTGGTCCCGCATGGTGACGCTCGAAGGCGAGGTGGTGCACAGCAGCGGTGCCGTCACCGGCGGCCAGCAGGCACGCCAGGGGTACGGCCTCGTCCAGCGAAAGGCAGACCTAGCCGAGATCGCCGATCAGCTCGAGCGGCTCGAGCTCGTCGTTCGTCAGCACGAGAGCCGAAGCGGGCAGCGAGCGAAGGCGCGAAACGAGGCGGAGGAGAAGATTCGCCAGATTCGAGCGGCCATCGCCGGTGGGCAGAGCGAGGTGAACGAAGCCCGATCGTTCCTGCAAACGCTCATCGATGAGCGGAAGAGCGCCGAGCGAGAGCGTGAAAAGCTTGAGCGCGAACTCGCCCACCTCAGCGGCGAACACGAAGCCCTACCCGAGGTCGATCTCCCCACCTTGGAGACGCGGCGGGACGACGCGCTTAAGGCGCTCGCGGCCAAGTCAGCGGACGCCGAGCAGGCAGAGACCCGACTCAGAGACGCCGAGGCGCGGCTGGCGCAAGCACAGGCACGTCTCGTAGGTGGGCAACGGCGCCTGAACGCCGCGAAGGAGTCCGAAGAAGCCCGAGCCCGGCGCATTCAGAACCTCGAACCAGACCGAGCCCGAATCCGGCAAGAGATCGAGCAGACGAAGGTCGCGCGGGAAGAGGCCGAGAAGAACAAAGCCGCGGCCGATGCGAGGCTCGAGAAGGGGCAAGCGCAACGTCGCGAGCTGCTCGAGCAATCGCTTCGTTTGGCCGAGGAAGCGAAGACCGCCCGGGAGAACGCGACGGCAGTCAGCGATGCCGCGCACCAAGCCGAGCTCGGCCGCGCGCGTGCCGACGCCCGCCGAGCCGCCGCCCTTCAGCGCCTCTTCGAGGAGTACAGCATGACGGAGGAGGACGCGCTGGGACAGGAGGGGCAGCACCAGGTCCCGGAGGACGCGCCCACCGTCGTGAACCGGCTTCGGCGCGAGCTGCGCGCAATGGGCGACGTCAACCTTGGTGCCATCGAGGCGTTCGAGCGGCTCAGTCAGCGGTACGAGGAGCTCGACGCGCAGCAGAACGACATCCTCGAGGGAATCGCTCAGGTCGAGTCGAGCATCCGCGAGCTGGACAAGATGACGCGCGATCGCTTCGTGACGACGCTAACGAAGGTTCAAGAAGCGTTCTCGGAGACGTTCCTCAAGCTGTTCGGCGGCGGCGAGGGCAAGATCTCGCTGACGGACAGCCAGAACGTCCTAGAAAGCGGCATTGAACTCGAGATTACGCTCCCGGGCAAGAAGCGCCAGCCCCTCCAGCTCCTCAGCGGCGGCGAGCGATCGCTGTCCGCAATGGCGTTTCTCTTCGCGCTTCTGAAGGTGAAGCCTTCGCCGCTCGTCGTCCTCGACGAAGTCGATGCGCCGCTCGATGGACGCAACGTGGAGCGGTTCGCCTCGACCCTTCAGGATTTCACGGACAAGACGCAGTTCATCGTCATCACGCACAACCCAACGACCATCGAGACGGCCCCGGTGTGGCTCGGCGTAACGATGCAGGAACCCGGGGTCTCGACCCTCGTGCCCGCCCGACTTCCGGGCGCGAAGTCGGTCCTGGTCGACTCCGCGGCGATCCCGCACACGGAACCGTCCTTCAGCCTCGCTTCCTCGACTGCTTAATTCCGGAGCCTCAAGAACTTCTCGCTGAGAGCGCTTGAGGCAGAACAGAGGCGGTCGGCCCATCGGGCCGACCGCCGTTTTGCGGACGAGGTCGTCCGGGTTCCTTAGCGTCCGCCGTAGAAGCCGTTCCACACGGGAACGCCGCCGTTGCGGAACACGAAGACGTTGTTGCCGGTGTAGACCGAGTCCACGACGGTGACGTAAGGTCCGGCCTGGAACGCGCGTCGCGCTCCGGTGATCGCCACGTTCTGGCCCGGGGTGAACACCAGATCCTGCCGATTGAGATACCACTCGGGCGCGACGACCATGTTCACGGGTCCGTTCACCGTGTCGACCACATAACCGACCTGGTTCACGCCGTCGATCAAGAATGTGTCGGCTCGAACAATGGTTCCCTGAACCGCATTCGAGGGGATCTGAGCGATCTCACCGCGTCCCGCCGACCAGTACGGGTTGCCTCGCAGGTCGCGCAGGGCGAGAACGCGCCCCTTGCTGTTCACGATCTGCCGTGCGAGCACCACGCGTTGGTTTCCAATGTTGACGCGCGAGCCGATCACCCGCACACGGTCGCCGACGTTCACGCGAGCGAACTGATCCTTCACAAACCACGTTGGCCCGACATCGACCTGCACCGTCTGGCCATTGTTCTGGCGCACAAGAATGTTCATTCCCTCGGCCATGTTCGGCATCGGCTTCGTCTTCGCTTTACCGACGACTCGGCCGCTGAGAGTGACCTGAGTCGACCGATTGTAGAGTTGATTGTAGGGCGAGTCGTAGCCGTAGCCGCCACTGCCGCCTCGGCGGACGACGACGGCCTGACCGTAAGCCGCCGAAGCGGCGACACTGAGCGCGAGGATGCCTGCAAGCTTCATCGTTCTGTTACCTCTGCGGATTCCTATGGACTGAGACGACGTCCCCTCACCGACCGCCGAAGAGTCCTAGGCTCCCACCCCGATGCTTGGTGTAGCCTTGGCCTGTGATCGGCCGCACCACCCTCGGACAGCTCCCATTCCTGCGCGACTACGAGTCGCGTCGCGCCAGCTCGTGGGACAGCACGGGAGGCAACGCCGATTGGTGGACGATCGCGTCCGGCGAACGGCGGGAACTGCTGGCGACCGAGCTTCCCGGATGCATCAAGCACATCTGGACCACGGTCGGAGGCGACGACACCTACCCCCGGAAAGTGGTGCTGCGGATGTGGTGGGACGGCGAGCAGTACCCCAGCGTCGAGGTTCCGCTGGGCGACTTCTTCGGCATCGGCCACGGCCTTCGGAAGGACTTCGTATCGCTGCCGCTCCAGATGTCACCCCAAGACGGACGTGGCTTCAACTGCTGGTGGCCCATGCCGTTCGACGCCGCAAGAATCGAGATCGTTAACGAGTGCGAGAACCCGATCAACCTGTACTTCTACATCGACTACGAGGAGTACCCGGCGCCGCTGCCAGACCGCCCGGCGCGCTTCCACGCGCAGTGGCGTCGAGAGAACCCGACACAGGGCTGGCTGACCGAGAAGCTCAACCCCGAGAATTACCTGCAGATCTGGGACGCCCATCCTAATCTGAGCGACGCGGACAACTACGTGATTTTGGAGGCCGAGGGAGACGGCATCTACGTAGGCTGCAACCTCAACATCGACGTCTTCGCGCGTCAAGGCAACGACTGGTATGGCGAAGGGGATGACATGATCGTCATCGACGGCGAGCCGTGGCCACCCCGACTGCACGGCACCGGGACGGAGGACTACGTCAACACCGCCTTCGGCCCGTGGACCGTCTTCAGCGCCCCTTACCACGGGATCACGCATTACGAGGGGAGCGACGACTGGCCCTTCCGCGGGCGAAACTCACTCTTCACCCCACGAAACCACATCTATTCCGCCTAGCTGGAAAGCCGCTCTCGCAAGGTGAAAAGAAGCCCCGCCAGGATCACCTGGCGGGGCTTCTTCGTTCATGCGGGCTCGTAGGTCGCTGCGAAGATCTCGGGCTTGCAGGGGTAGAACTCCCCGCTCACGCCCTTGATGATCCAGTCCCCCACCTGGGCCGTCATGACTCCCTCGAGCGTCGCGATCGGCACGACGGGGCGGGCTGGGTCGGCGTACGACACCGTCACCTCACCCATCCATTCCGAGAGCTCGGTGATCCTGTCGGCGTCGTCGGTGAACTGGATCGCTTCGATGACGACGGGCCGCTTTCGGAACCTCACTGGTGGGCCACCGCCTTGTTCGCCCACATCGCGGCCTGCTCGAGGTTGGTCATGGCCAAGCTGCGCTCGCGGCCGTTCGGAATCTCGAGGATGATGTCGGCCAGCGCCTTGGCCGCCTCTCGCACCGCTCCCATCTGCGCGATCATCTCGGGAGTTGGCGCGTGGTTGTAGTCGAATGGGTTCACGCGCCGCTTGTACAGTTACTCCTCGTACTGCGGCCCCTCCCCGTCGTCCTGCCCCTGCATCCGCTCGAGCTCGTCCAGGCGCTGCTCGGCGCCCTTGCCCAGCGAAGCGAGCTGCCGAATCTGCATCTCCCAGCGCGCCGTCGCCATCTTGCGGGTCATCGAGATCACGCGCTCGAGTCGGGCCCGTCCCTCCGCGCCGCTCACCTTCCCCTGCTTCGCCTCGAGCTCCAGGCGCTGGCGGATCGCCTCGCCGACGTAGCGCAGACGGAGCCCGTACAGCTCGCCGCTCTCGCCGCGCTGGCGCTGCGGCTTGCCCACCTTCACCTTGTTCTCGGCCATCCAGCGCTTGACGGGGTCCTTCGAGGAGCGCGGGTCGACGGTGGTGTTGAAGACGTCCAGCACCTCCCATCCCCTCGGTGCGGGGATGTCCTGGCCGAGGGACGTGCTCTTCGCTGGCAGCTCCGCCCGCACCCACGGCACCCGCGCCAGGGCGGTGTCGATCAGGCCGTCGCCGCCTCGCACCACCTCGGTGTCGCCCGCCACGGTGCCGAGGTCGCGCACGATCGCGGGAACGAACGAGCCGAGCTGCGTGCCGAGGTAGGCGTTCAGCGACCGCTCGCTGCGCATGGTGTCGGTGATCGCCTTGATGCCCGAGAAGTAGGGCTGGTCCTGCCAGATCGAGCTGTAGTCGAGCGCGTCCCTGGCGAGGGTGTCCACGTACTCCTCCACCGCGTCGTTCGGCAGACCGCGCTTCTGGAGCTCCGCTCCCCGCTCCGCCTTCTTCTCGAGCTCGCGCTGGTCGTTCGCGAACTTGGTGGCGCCGAGCGCGATGACGTTCAAAAACGGGTGCAGCCCCGTGACGCTGATCCGACGATCGCCCACGACGAGCGAGGCGGGGCGGATGCCCAGCGCCTCGTTGGTGGAGCGCTCCGTGGCGTCGCTCGAGGAGGCGCCCACCATCAGACCCTGGCTCGCGAGCCACCATCCGTAGCCCATCAGCGCGGTGCCCGCGGCGCCGTTCGTCACCGATTGAGACAATTTCTTCTGGGCCGCCCTGCCCGCCGCCGTCTTGGCTCCCTCCCTCGCCGCGACGCGGTAGAGGTCGACCAGCGTGGCCACGGTGCGGGCGCTCTCGTGGGCGTCGCGCGCCGCCCTGGTCGCGGGAGCCGCGGCGCCCGCCTTCAGGATCTCGTGCGCGTGGTAGCCCGCCTTGATCGGGCCCAGGACGGGGTTGGCGGTGGCGATCTCCGTGCCGATGTTGATCGGAATCTTCCGAAAAGGCATCACCAAGTCGATCGCGAAGGAGATCGCGGGGTGGTGGCGCTTCGCGCTGCCGAGCCACGACGAGAGGGCGTTGTCCGACGAGAACGTCGCGAGCTCCGCGTCCACCGCCGCCTGAGCCTTCATCGCCTCGGTGGGGTTGTCCCTCAAATACTTTGCGCGGCCTGCCACGTTCTCGAGGCCCTTCTCCGCCTTGGCCATGAGGTTCGCCTGCTCCTCGATCGAGCGGAAGTAGGCGGACTGGTACCACGGGCGGTCCTGCATGGACTGCCACTTCCCGCCCGTGTTCACCACGGCGTCGATCCACTTCACGCCCGTGTTCAGGCCGCGGGGCACGTCGACTCGGGCGAGGTCCTCGGCGGTGGCACCGTGCCGCGCGATCGACTTCACGTCCTTCAGCGTCGCCGCCGCGGCCTTGGCCGACCGCTCGCGAAGCGCGCCCGTGCCGATCCAGCCGAACTCGGTGGTGCGCACGCCCGTGACCTTGCTCACGAGGAGGTCGACCGCCGCGTCGACGGGCCGAAGCCCCTCGAGCCGCAACTTCTGCGTGGCGTTGGAGAGGGCGTTGCGCAGCGAGGTGGCGACGCCGCTGAGCATAGAGCCCTTCCTGGCGGTGGACACCGCCTCGAGGGCGCCCGTGCGGCCCACGCTCGTCAGCGCCTTGGCTCGGTTGGCCACGGCGGCGTCGAGCGCCCCGAGCCGCTTGCCCTGGCGGGCGGCGTACTCGCGTCCGACGCCGAAGAGATTCGCCGCGGTGGCGTCGTCCAGCTCGGCGCCGTAGGCGTCTCGGAACGCCTTCTTGAAGTCGGAGGCGGACTTGTGGCCGCCGCTGCGGATGAGCTCCGCGGAGGCGGCGAGGGCGTCGCAGGGGTTGATGAGGTTCGGCATGGGGGTTACTTATTCAGGAAGAGGGGGCAGGCCCTGAGCTGCTCGGCGGTGAACGATACGCGAGCGAACTCGCCGTTCTTGGCGGCGGCCCGCACCCGCTCCGCGGCGGCCTTCTCGCCCGCCTCGAGGTTCGCCTTGAACGTCGCCTCCCGCGTGACCTCCTGGTTGGTTCGCATCACGGCCTCGCGCTGCTTGGCGGTCATGCGGCCGCCGCTCGCGCGCTCGGCTCGCATCAGCACCGTGGCGTCTTCCACGATCGGGGAGCCGTCGGGGCCGCGCAGCACGTACCTGTGGAACGCCAGGTTGCGGCCGTCCTGGCTGCCCGTGGTGTAGAGCGTGCCCAGCGCCTCGCGGAGCTGCGCCTCCACCTCGCCCAGGCGGGCCGCGGCGGTGTGCCGCTGCACGTCCAGGTCGGGCGCCGAGCCGTCGTCCGTCGGCAGCCCCTTGCCGCTCTCCAGGTCGGCGAGCTGCTCGGTGAGCTTGCGCTGCTCGTCGGCCAGCTCGCGGGCCTTGGCGTGGAGCACGAGCCGCTCCTCGGGCTTCAGCGTGGAGGCAGGCGCCTTCTTGCCGCCCGTGATCTTCGAGAGGTCGCCCTGGATCGCCTTGTCCAGCTCGGCCGCCTGCGCCTCCACCTCCGCCCACGAGACGCGCTCGGAGGAGAACGTGTCGAGGCCCGCCTTGCGGGCAATCTCGTTCGCGGCGCCGATGGTGAGCTGCGCGGTGTTGGGCGAGCTGACCGCCCTCGTCGCGGCTGCGGCCGTCGACTTTGCGACCGTGGGCGCCGCCTCCTCCGCCGCTCCCTGCGCGCCCTCGCGCCACGCGATCGGGACTCGCGACGGCGACTGGTCCGCCACCGCCTCGACGTTCCTGCCGCGGCGCCCGAGCATGGAGTCGAACACCTCTCTGATCTCGGGCGCCACCTCTCGCTCGAGGGGCGTGCCCGCGATGTCGTCGTAGATCGAGGCGAGCCAGCCCTTGAACTGCTCGAACACCTGGCGCAGCGCGCTCGTGGGCGCCTCGCCGTCGCGGAGGTAGCGCTCGAAGGCCCTCGCGAACCCTTCCTCCGCCTCCCGCGTGCCGAGCTGGCCGAAGTGGCGCTCGATCACCTCGAGCGCGTCGTCGCCGAGGGTGCGGCGCCAGACGTGGGCGAGCTCGTGGACGACGGTGGAGACGTCGGAGGCGCCCGCGAACAGGTGGATCACCGCCTCGTCCCCCTGGAACGAGACGGCGCCCTTTACGGCTCCAGAACTTCGAGTCTGGGCAAGTGCGCGGGGATCGACATCGTCGGGTCCTGGAGCTCCTCGGGCAGCGCCGTCTCCAGCTCCGCCGACCACGGGCTCGGGACCCCCTCGGGGTACTCCGCCATCAGGTAGCTCGACCTCGTGATAGGTCGACCTTGGCCGTGAAGCAGACGCGCCCCGAACCTCGCCTCGGGCCCATCCAGGTACCGAGACGCCTCCTGCGGCGTCAACGATCTTTCGTCTTGCTTCATCAATGCTGATATTACCAGCGTCGAAATCTCGCCAGATCGCGTCGATCGCGTCGAGGTTCTTCTGCTGCCCCTTGAAGGTCGGCGAGAACAAGCCCCGCACCGCCTCCCACGTGATCGACTGCGTCTCTCGCGGGAGAAGGCCGAGCTCGGCCGCCGCCCTCTCATAGGCGTCGGCGTGGATGCCGTAGGTTCCCTTCGTGCCGAACACGGACGAGCTCGCGGCGCCGCCCGAGCCGAAGTTCTGCGCCACCTCGACGCTGCTGCCCGAGAGGGGGCGCATGAGGTCCGCCGCCACCGCGTGGGTGTCGATCGTCACGAACCCGTTCGGGTTGTTCGGGTCGACCAGGTTGTTGTAGAAGTTTCGGACCTTGTGCTGGCCGCCGAGCTTCGCCGAGACGTTCTCGATGCGGCCGTCCTCGAAGATCTCGATCGCCTTCTTGATCTCGTCGTTGGAGCCCCAGGCCACCTTCTGCCGCGAGCCCGTGCCCGTGATGACGAAGTCGCCGATGGTGCCGTCGGGCGCCACGCTGCGGTAGCCGCGGGGGTGGTGCGCCTCGTCGTAGGTGCGAACCCACATCGCCCGCTCCTCGGGGTCGACCAGGTCGCCCAGGCGCTTGCCGCGGATCGCCGCCACCTTGTCCGCGTACTGCTCCTTCCCGTAGATCCTCGCGGCCGTGTCGCTCATCGCGTCGTCCCAGAGGTGCGTCTTCTTGCTGGTGAGGATGTCCAGGATGCGCTCGGCGAGGCTGAGGTTCTGGAACCAGTCCTTCTGAGGACTGAGCACCGCGATCATGCCCGCGGCCTGAACGTCGCTCACGCCGTAGCGTCCCGTCCAGCCGTCCACGATCTTTCGCCCGCCGTCGTACCACTGCCTGCCCTGGGTGCGCACGACGTCGTCGGCCGCGTCGTGCAGGAAGACGAGGTTGTCCGCCATCGCCCTCGAGAGCGCCTCGGGGCTGCCGCCCGTGGCCGCCATGCCAGGGTAGCCGCTCATGATCTCGAGGTTCTTAGCGAACGCCTTCGGGTCCATCTGCGTCGCCCGCAGGTCGATCTTCAGGAGCTCCGCGAGCGGGTCCTCCGTCGCCTTGACCGCGGTGGGCACGCGCGTGCTCACCACCTGGTTCAGCGCGCCGTCTGGCACCGCGCCGTCGATCTCGAATCGGGTGGGCAGCAGCTCGTAGAAGCCGTCGGCGTGCTCCCCCGTCTGCGCCTGCCAGGCGTAGGCTCGCTCCTGGGCCAGCTTCTTGACGGCGACGAGCTGCGCGTCCGTGAGGATGCCCGCGGCCTTCGCCTTGTCGAGCCCCGCCATGAACTCCTTGCGCGCGGTGGAGCTGCCGAAGTCCTTCGGCGCGGCGCCCTTGGCTCTCGCGGCCTGGTTGCTGGTCTCGAGGAATCCCTCGATGGCGCCCCGCGCGGCCGTGGGATCGCCCAGAGCGTTGGCGTCGCCGATCGCGGCGCGCACCTCGGGCGGCAGCGCGCCGACAAACTCGTCGTAGAGCGCCGAGTCGAGCTTGTCCACCGCCTTCATGGCGGAGGCGCCCGTCTCCCGCCCCTCGTGAGCCAGTGCCTGGACCAGGCGCCGCGCGTCGGCCGCGGGGATCTTGAGCTGCTTGGTGGCGATCGCCACGGCGGTGGCGGGGTCGTTGCCCTTGATCGCCTTGGCGAGCCTCTGCAGCGGCGCCGCGGCCTTCTTGCCGAGCGGCGCCACCGCCTTCAGCAGCGGAGAGAACACCGCCTTGCCGACGGCGCCCGACGCGGGCGAGAGCAGCCAGCCCGTGCCGACGTTGGCCGCGGCGCCGAGCGCGTTGCGGGGGGTCTCCTGCGGATCGCCCACGGTCTGGAGGTCGGCGAACCACGAGGGCACGCCCGTCACCAGGTCGACGCCGATCGATTTGTAGAAGTCGCCGACGGCGTCGCCCGCCCCCACTCCCAGCGCGCGCTTCCACTCAGCTCGGGTGTCGTTCACGCCGTCGCGCAGGCGCGAGCTGCGGGTGACGGGCACGCCGTTCTTGTAATGCTTCGCGTCGTAGAGGTCCTTTCTCGCACCGCCGCGCGGCACCTGGTCGTCCCTCTGACCCGTGTTGAATCCGAACGTGGCGCCAGGCCCCGCGGCGCCGCCCGCCGTGTAGGCGTCGGTCGCCTGGTCCTCCTCCACCTGCCACTGCGGGCGCGGTCCCTGGAGGCGGTCCATCGGGATCCCCGTCTGCTTGGAGACGGCGCGCAGCGCGTCCACCAGCTCGATGATCTGCCCCTTGCGGCCCCTCACGGGGAGGTTGCGCTCGAAGGCGTGGAGGAAGCGCTCGTAGGTGAACGGAAGGTCCGTGAACACCGACTGCGGGCTCGGGGCGCGCAGCTTGTTGCCCATGAAGTCGATCACGGGCGCCGACTTCGCCGCCGTCTCCGCGCGGCGCAGGTCCTCCTGGAAGATCTCCCGCGACGTGCGGCCCGTCCCCTTGGGAGCGAACTGCAGGTAGGGGTCGAGGCTCGGCGGGCTGGACGTGACGGGCTGGCCGAGCGGGTTGGGGCCGCCCAGTCGCTGGACGAGCTCCTCTCGGTTGCGAGGCTTGCGCGGCGCCGTCGGCTTCTGCTGCGCGCCGTCGCGGTGGAACGAGACGTGGATGTGGTCGCCGCTCGCGACCGAGCCGTTGCGGTTCACCTGCCCCTTGCGCTCGAACTGGGCGCGGTAGCCACGAGCTCGCAGGTCGCGGGCGACGGCCGCCATGTCGCCGTCCGTCACCAGGTCGATGGCGTAGCCGTCGTTGTGGTCGCTCCTTTGCTTGCGATTGCGCTTGCCGCTCGTGATGGTGGCGCTGGCGCCGAGCGCCCGCAGGTCGGAGCCGAGCCCCTCGAGCTGCGGCCTTGCCGCGGGGGCGAGACCGTCCAGGTCGATGCCCCCAGCCAGTCGGAAGCCGCCGACGCCGCCGCTCGAGGGCTTGTCGGGCAGCAGCTCGAAGAGGCCGAGCTCGGGAGCGGGCGCCTTCTCCTTCTTCGCCTTGGGCGCGTCGGGGAGCGACGCGAACGGGCCGAGATCGTCACCGAATGGCATGGGTTAGTTCTTCCCCCTCAGCTTGCGGATCAGTGAGCTGGTCAGCTCGCGGACGGATCGCTCGTCCTTGCCCGCCTTGATCGCGGCGCGGGCCTGGTCGAGCACCGCGCGCTCGTTGGCGTTCGTCGGGTTGATCCCGTAGAGGCCCGCCGCCTGGCTCGAGGCGGCGGCCGCCGTGTTCGCGTCCTTTCGGAAGTCGACGCTGAGGGCCTCCCCGATCTCGCGCTGCCGCGCCTTGATCTGCTCGAGCCGCTGGTTGAGCGACTTACGCTGCGGGTCGTTCGACATCACCATCTGGCGGTCGAGCGACGCCACCTGGGCGTTGATGAGCGAGGTCTCTTTGCCGAGGGCGGTGCTCTCGTCCTTCAGTGCCTTGCGGTCGCCGTCGTCCACCTTCCCCGCCTGCGCCTTGGCGATCGCGTTCTGGCCGTCGAGCTTCCGCTTGGCGATGGTCGACTGGACGTTGGCGATGTCCCATCGCCGCTTGATCATCCTCGCCTGGAACTCCTCGTCCCAGTGCGCGAGCTCCTTGTCCGAGATGGCCAGCTTGCGCTTCATCATCGCGTGCTGGTCGTCCAGCGCCACGAGCTTCTTCAAGGTCAGCGCGTGGCGATCCTTCGCGCCCTGCGTGGAGTCGAGCTGCTTCTGGTGCGCGTCGATCTGCTTTTGCGACGGTCGGCCGACGACCGCCTCGAGCTGATTCACCCTGTCCATCGCCGCCTGGAACGCGGGGTTGCTCGCGTCCCAGTGCTTGATCAGCAGGGCCTTGGCGACGGCCACGTCGGTGGCCCGCGACGTTGGGATGCGCGTCTCGTCCCCGCCGTCGTGGAGGTACCGCTGCACCGCGCGCATGTCCTCGTTGAGCCGCTTCGCGTCGGCCGCTTCGGTCTCCTTCAGTCTTGCGCCCTCGAGGAGCTGCTCCCTAGTCGCCTCCCACCCCTCGGGCAGCGGAACGCCGAGCCGCTGGTACGTGGCCTCGAAGCCCGCGAGGTTCGCCTGCACCTGGGCCACCGTGGTCGCCTGGGCGTTCAAATCGTTGCTGACGCCCCGCAGAGAGGACTCGCGCTGCCCCTGCAGCGTCACCTGGCGGTTGAGAGCGTCGCTTCTGAGAGAGGCGTTGAGCTGGTCGCGCCTCGCCTGCATCTCGAGTAGCTCCGCGTCCATCCGCTGCATCCTCTCGCGCTGCTGCGCGTCGAGCTGGTACTCCTGGAGGTTCTGGGCGTCCTGGCGCGCGGCCTCCTGCGCCTGATACTGGAACGGCATGCTGAGCGTGTCGAACGCGTGCTGCGGGCTGATGAGCGCGCCGAGTCCCGCGATCGCGAGCTGCGCGTCGCTCGGCATCGTCGGGCGCGTCGGCTCGGGCAGCCTCGGCGCCGCTTCCGACATCGCCGCCCTCATGCGCTCGACGTACGCGTTGAAGGTCGAGTCGTCCAGCTTCGCCGTCTCCTCGAGCAACTCGGCCGCCTTCGCCTGCGTCGCCTGGACCCGAGCCCTCTCCTCCTGCTCTTCGATCGACACGCCCTGGAGCGCCAGGTTCATGCTCTCCTGCGTGAGCTTGCGGAGGTTGGCGGCGCCCGAGACCCTCTCCTGCACGGCGACGAGCCAAGGCTTGAGGTAGTCGCGCGGCGACACGTAGTCCACCGCGAACTTCTCGACCATCTCCCGCAGGTCGGGCAGCGGCTCGGGCGCCGTTCCGAAGGAGACGTTCGGGGCAGGCGGCATCCCCCAGGGAGAGGCGGCGGGCGCCGACAGGCCCTGCTGCGGGAGCGGCATGGCGAGCGTCGGTAGGGCGGCCAGATTCGGGATCTGCTGCATGCGGGTTAGTTCGTCCTCCACAGGGGGAGCGAGTCGTACTGCGC
>Ga0164290_1000366_pt1 | contig 158208 bp, 168 predicted proteins | sample Micstemetagenome_FD_108782 | JGI IMG/M metagenome (GOLD analysis project Ga0164290, IMG submission 108782) | Contaminated culture microbial community from soil near Moab, Utah, USA - Microcoleus steenstrupii SON62 (Illumina Assembly) | ecosystem: Environmental > Terrestrial > Soil > Soil crust...
ACCGAACCAGCCCACATAGAGGCGGTTGTTGGTGGAGGTGACCCACTCGCAGAACTGGCTCCATGCAGACGCGCCTTGGCGCTGCTGAAGAGTGGTGGTCATGAGAGCGTTGGGTGTGGCCCCTGAAGGGGTCGGTTAAGTAAGGCGAGAGCGTCGGGGGAACGTCCCCTCCGCAGGCCGAAGCCTTTCGCCTGACGCAATGTAACAGCACATTGCGGGATGTGTGGGGCGCTTAAGGTTTGGCTTCGGTTTTCAGCAGTGGCGGCGCAAGAGCGCTCAGCTCGGACGCGTTCAGGTTCAATTTTTGAGAGGCGCAAAGGGCCCGCGCTGCGGCCGAGCGTGATCGGGAAGGTCCCAGCTCGCCAGTTCTCTCGCCAGTGCGTTGGCTCACGGCGGAGGAGCGCCGATGGAGTGGCTGGCAGGCACAAGGTGTCCCTGACTGGCAGGCGATCGAAACACGCTGCAAACACTGGGGTCAGACAGCAAAGGAGGGGGGCATGCTCCCAAAACAGACGCGGGGTGGGGGTCATGAATCGACCACATAGCGACCGCGCCACCGGCAGCGGTCTTAAGGTTTTCTTTGTATTCCCGGCCACCTGTCGCCATGGTTCTGATTTGCTGGGACCTGCACGGAAACCGTTGCACCGAAACGGTTCCTGTCCACCAAGCCCGCCACCGCCGCCTGCAGCTTGAGCAGCAAGGTGCCGTCGTCTATTGGAGCGAGCGGCTGGCCAACGTCTAGTCCGATTGCTAGGAGTGCATCGACCTGACTGCGCTTCCGGCGATGTCGTTGCCTGCACCCTCAAGACTGACCCTCACGGTGCTGGCACTAGGGGTCAGTGCTGCCGGCCTGAGCGGCTGTTTCAAAACAGCGGACCAGACGCCTGAACGGCTGGATCGGGTCGAACTCAGGCTCCAGCAGCTGGAGCAGCGGCTGGCTGCTCCCTCCCGCCCCAACCCTGCCGACCCCGCAGGCAAACCCCCTGCCGGCGTCGTCAAGTCGCTCACCTTCCGTATGGGTAGCCAGGACGACCGGCTCAGGATTTACTGGGCAGATGGATCCAGCTCGGACCTTCCCTGCACCAAGGAGCAAGGCACCTGGGTCTGCGGTTGATCTTCGGCGCCCCTGCCGCTCTTTTCCCCTGATGCGACTCTCCCCCGTTCTCCTGGGCGCCAGCCTGCTGCTGTCGGCCTCCGCCGTGATCGGCCAAACCACCGATCCCTACAACACCTTCCCCTTCACCCGCCAGCGGGCCACCAACCTGGCCCGCATGCAGGCCGAGAAACTCAATGGCGGGCTCAGCGTTTACCGCCCTGACGCCTGCATGTACAACCGTGCCGCCGGCAACTGCTTGATCAAGGCCGATGCCGAGGGTTACACCTTCCGTTTTCTGGGAGGCCCTCCTGGCTGGCAGGTGCTCGGCCTGCCGCCGAACACCGAAACCGAGCTGAGGATTTCGGCCGATGGCCGCCAGGTTCTTGGCGTGGTCTACAACGGCGTTCCCCGGCCCACCCCCGCCCCCCAGGCAGCTCCGCTGAATCAGGCCAGCCCCGATGGTGGCCAGGCCCCTCGCTGAGCGCCTCACCCTTCAACGGGCACAAGCGAGATCCCGCGCCAGCTGCTGGAGGGCCTCCCCCCACGCCTGGCTGCGGGGCCACCGCTCCCGTGTGGTGAGGCTGAGGGCAATTCCCTTCTCGCCATAGGCAGCTTCGTTGATGAACACCGGCCAGGTGCAATCTCCTGCTGCCATGGCAGCGCCGATCATGCCGGCCGCTTCCGCCTCGAACGGCACGGTGGCCCCATCGGCCCCTTGAAACAGGGGATCGCCGAGCTGCAAGGGCTGCCAATCGCGGTGCTGACGACTGGGATGCAGGCAGCAGGCCGGACGGCCATCCGGATGGCGCGGCAGATCGAGGCTGCAAAGGTGGCGGTGGACGGTGAGAGCCACCGGCAGCCGTAGCGACCCGGCGCGTGCCGCTGCCAGGGTGGCCAGCGCCGCCTCCACGGCCAGGGCCGTCTGGTGGCAGATGGTGGCGGTGATCACCCCCTGCGGCACCGGACCCACCTCGATCACCACACCGCAGGGCCAACGCTCCACTAGAAAGCCGCTCTGGGCAGGGTCACCCTCGTGCAGGTAGATCGGCAGACCCAGCTGCGCCTGAATGCCGGCTGCCAGGGCCAGGTCGGTGGGGCGGCGCCCGTAGAGCACCAGGGAGCTGCCCATCGCCGCCGTGGTGCTGTGCAGATCGAGAACCACCCCGCAGGGGGTGGCGCCTGTGGGCCCGAAATCGGCGAGCAGCTGGCGTGCCCGCAGCAGCTCCAGGGAGCTGCGCTCGGAATCCGCCAGAGCCTCCAGGCCAAAGGAACGATTGAGATCGTGATCGAGGTAGCGCACCCCTGCCGCCAGAGCCGCGGGATTGCCCACCGCCAGCTCCACCGCCAGCCCGGCGCGGTCGAGATGGGCGGGGTGGCGGCCCCAGTGCTCCAGCAGCCAGGGGGCATTGCGTTCGTTGCCGTGGGTTCCGCCCACCACCAGCACCTTGTCTGCGGCCATTTGCGCCCGTCCCTGCGAACACCTGCGCCACAGGCTGGCAGGGGATCCCGGCCAGGCCAGAGTCGGAGCACTCGCCCGTAGTGGAAATGGCCGTTCCTCCGCCCGTGGTGGCCTGCGTTCGCGCGGCCTGGCGCTGGCAATGGCAACAGCTGATGGGTGGATTGGGCCCCGCTGACGCCGAGGGCAACTACTGCCGTCCCGCCGGGGCCTTCGCCGTGCTGCCGCCCCTGCCGGCCACAGCCGGCACCAGCGCGGGCCATGTGCTGATCGTGGGCCGCAGCTGCCCATGGGCCCATCGCGCCTGGCTGGTATGGACCCTGCGCCAGCTGCAATCGACGATTGATCTGGTGGTTGTGGAACCGGACCCCGGCGCCGGCCGCTGGCAGTTCTCAGCGCCCTTCGAAGGGGCCCAGGCTCTGGCCGACCTCTACAGCAGCTGCGGGGCTCCAGCGACCGCGCCGGCTTCGGTGCCGGTGCTCTACGACCGCGCCGAGCGCCGCATCGTGGTGAATGAGAGCGCGCGGCTGATCGAGCTGCTCAACCGCTGGCCGGCACCCGAGGGGGTGCCCGATCTGGAACCTGCCGATCAGAACGAGCGCCGCGATGCCTGGCGCCAGCGCCTGCAGGGAGACGTCAATGACGGCGTGTACCGCTGCGGCTTCGCCCGCAACCAGGCGGCTTACAACCGCGCTGAGTCGGCCCTGTTCGAGGCCCTCGAGGCCGCCGAGGCGGAGCTGCAGGCCGCCGGGCCCTGGCTGTGCGGCACCGCCCCCAGCCTCGCCGACGTGGTGCTGTTCCCCACCTTGATTCGCCTGGAACTGGTCTATGCCCCCCTGTTCGGCTGCAGCCGCCGGCCGCTCTGGCAGTTCCCCGCCCTATGGGGCTGGCGGAGCCGCTTCCATGCGATCGAAGGAGTCGCCAAGACCTGCTTCCCCATGGCGTGGCGGCAGGATTACTTCGGTGCTCTGTTTCCACTGCACCCCTCCGGCATCATTCCGGCCGGCCCCGACCTGACCACACTGGTGAAGGCTTCTCCCCTCGAGATGATGCGATGAACGCCCGATCGATCGATCCCAGCGCCAGCACCGATCCGGTGTTCGAGGGTGTCTACGGACTGTTCACGATCACGGCCGAGGACCGGCGTGAGGTGCTCGGCTATCGCCTCGCTCTGCTGGCGCTCGCGATCGCGGAGCTGGCCCTGCTGTGGCAGTGGCAACGCTTCGGCGGGGTCTGGTCGTGGCCGTGGCTGGTCGTGATGGCGGCAGGGCTGGGGCTGGCGCTGCAGTGGATTCACATCTACCTGCGGCCTCTGCACCGGGCGCTGCAGCTGTTCTGGCTGCTGGGCTGCGCCGGTGGTGTGGGACTGGCGCTGCGGGTGGGCCCAGACGCCATGCTCGACACGCTGGCGGCCGATCCCCGCTGGATCTGGGCGATCGGCCCCTTCTTCGCCGCCCAGGCCGGCATCGGCTTCAAGGAGTTCTTCTGCTTTCAGCGGCCGGAGGCGATCGGCGTGACCCTCGTGCTGCCCGTGGCCCTGCTGGGCCGGCTCAGCGGGCTGCTGGATCCCCGCCAGACGTTCGGGTTGCTGCTGCTGCAGGCGGCCCTGTTGCTGGTGCTGTGCCTGCGCAAATTCCCGATGGCGGCGCAGGCTGATGTGGGTGACAAAAGCGTGTTCGCCCATCTCGAGGCCCAGGCGCAGGGCGTCAGTCGATGAGCCTGATCAGCCTGGTGGGGGTCGCCAAGGACTTCGGCATCAAGACGCTCTTCCGCGACCTCACCCTGCACGTGGGCGAGCGCGATCGGCTCGGGCTGATCGGCCCGAACGGCGCCGGCAAATCGACCCTGCTCAAGGTGCTCGCCGGGGTGGAGCCGGCGGGGGAAGGGGAACGCCGCTGCTCGCCCCGCCTGAACGTGGTGCTGGTCGACCAAGACCCCACGCTCGACCCCCAGCGCACCGTGCTGGAGCAGGTGTTCGCCGGCAGTGGCGAGAAGACGGAGCTGCTGCGGCGCTTCACCGCGGTGAGTGAGGCGCTGGCCGGGTCGTCCGGGGCCAGGCACGACGCCCTGCTGGCGGAGCTGGGCGATCTGCAGAGCCGCATGGACCACTGCCAGGCCTGGGATCTGGAGCAGCAGTGCCGCGAGGTGCTCGACCGGCTCGGCATCCGCGACACCCAGCGCAAGGTAGGGGAGCTCTCCGGTGGCTTCCGCAAGCGCCTGGCCCTGGCCTCCGCACTGGTGGCTGAGCCGGACGTGCTGCTGCTGGATGAACCCACCAACCACCTGGATGCCGACTGCATCGAATGGCTGCAGAACCACCTGGACCGCTTCCGCGGCGCTCTGGTGCTGGTCACCCACGACCGCTACGTGCTCGACCGGGTCACCCGCCGCATCGTGGAGGTGGACCGGGGCGAAGCCCGCACCTATGAGGGCAACTACGCCAGCTACCTGCAGATCAAGGCGGGTGAGGAGGCCGCCGAAGCAGCCAGTGCCGCCAAGTTCAAGGGAGTGCTGAGGCGCGAACTGGAATGGCTGCAACGCGGACCGCAGGCCCGCAGCACCAAGCAGAAGGCCCGCATCCAGCGGATCGAGGCGATGCGGGAGGCGCCGGTGCGCGCCGGCAAGGACCAGCTCAGCCTGGCCACCACCAGTCGGCGGCTGGGCAAGCGGGCGATCACGGCGGAGCATCTCAGCGTGTGGGCGCCGCAGGGCCCGGCCGGGGCAGAGGCGGCCACCACGCCCACCACCCCGAGCGGCACGCCGTTGCTGCGCGACTTCAGCTACGACTTCAGCCCGGAAGACCGGGTGGGCATCATCGGCCCGAACGGCTCCGGCAAGTCCACCCTGCTCGACCTGATCGCCGGGCGGCGCCAGGCCCAGCAGGGCCGCCTGGAGCTGGGCAGCACCGTGCAGCTGGCCTACTTCGACCAGCAGACCGACGATCTGTTCGCCGGCAAGGGCATGGAGCGCAAGGTGATCGATTTTGTGCAGGAGGCAGCCAGCCGTATCGATCTGGGCGGTGTGCAGGTGAGTGCGTCCCAGCTGCTGGAGCGCTTCCTGTTTCCCCCCGCCCAGCAGCACAGCCCGATCGGCAAGCTCTCCGGGGGCGAGCGGCGGCGGCTCTGCCTGTGCCGGCTGCTGATTCAGGCGCCCAACGTGCTGCTGCTCGACGAACCCACCAACGACCTGGACGTGCACACGCTCACGGTGCTGGAAGACTTCCTCGAGGATTTCCGCGGCTGCGTCGTGGTGGTGTCCCACGACCGCTACTTCCTCGATCGCACCGTGGACCGGCTGTTCTGCTTCGAGGGCGGGGTGCTGCGGCGCTTCGAAGGCAACTACAGCGCCTACCTGGCCCAGTCCGCCCAGGCCGCGGCCAAACCCTCACCGGCGCCCACTGCAGCGCCACCCACGCCTGAAGCGTCCGCCCCGCCGGCCAGGGGAACGGGCGAACGCACCGAGCGGCCCCGGCGCCGCAGCTACCGGGAAAGCCGCGAGCTGGCGGATCTGGAGCAGCAGTTGCCGGGCTGGGAGGAGCGCCGCAGCCGGCTCGAAGCAGAGCTGGCCGGCGGCGGGCAGGGCGACTACGCCCGGTTGGAGAGCCTCACCCAGGAACTGGCCGCCCTGGTGGAACGCATCCATGACGGCGAGGAGCGGTGGCTGGAACTGAGTGATTTGCCGGCCTGAGACCAGGGCAAAACCACCCGCTGGCACAGGGATCTACCCCATGCTGGCGGGGGGTTGATGAGCTTGAGCCCACACGGCCCGGCGAAGCTGGCGCACGACCCGTAGGGTGGACTGGAAAAATTCGGTTGCCGCAGGTCGGCCGTCTTATGACTTCCATCGACGAGCACATCCTCAAGGACCAGATCGAAATCGAAACCGCCAAGGCCACGGGCAACGAGGCCAAGGTTCGTCACCTTGAGGAAGAGCTCAAGTCTTTGCAGGAATACAAGACCCATCACCCCGAGGACAATCACGATCCCAATTCGCTCGAGGTCTACTGCGACCTGAACCCGGAAGCCCCTGAGTGCCGCGTCTACGACGACTGAGCCACTAGGGCCTGTTCGCTGCGGTCGAGTTCCTTCCAGACCGCTTCCAGCAATCGATCGAGCCCCTGACGCGTTGCCCCGGAGATGGCCAGCACCTCCCGGGGCCAACGCTCCTTCAGCGCGTTTGAAGCCGCTGCCAGGGCATCTTCATCCAGCAGTTCCACTTTGTTAATGGCCAGCAGCCGGGGGCGATCGGCCAGCCCATGGCCGTAGGCCACCAGCTCCGCTTCCACCACCGCCAGGTCGTGGGCCACATCCATGCTGGAGCCATCCACGAGGTGCACCAGCAGTCGGGTGCGCTCAATGTGGCGGAGAAAGTCGTGCCCCAGCCCCGCGCCCTGGGCGGCGCCGGCGATCAGACCGGGGATGTCGGCGAACACCGTGCCATCCCCACTGGGTTTGCGCACCACACCGAGATTCGGGACCAGGGTGGTGAAGGGGTAATCGGCGATCTTCGGCTTGGCGGCCGACAGCACACTGATGAGGGTGCTCTTGCCTGCATTCGGCAGGCCGATGATGCCGACCTCCGCCAGCAGCTTGAGTTCGAGCTGCAGTTGCCGCTCTTCTCCGTCCTTGCCTTCGGTGAACTTCTCGGGGGCCCGGTTGCGATTGCTCAGGTAGTGGGCGTTGCCCAGCCCGCCGCGGCCTCCGGCCGCCACCCGCAAGCGATCCCCGGGCTCGATCAGATCGCCGAGCAGGGCTTCGGTGTCAGGGTCGCGCACCTCGGTGCCGCAGGGCACCCGCACCACGAGATCCTCCCCGCCGGCGCCGGAGCAGCGGTTCGGGCCGCCGCGGCGGCCTTCCGGGGCGGCAAACAGCCGCTTGTATTTGAAATCCAGCAGGGTCTGCAGGTTGGCATCGGCCTGCAGCCATACGGCCCCACCATGGCCGCCATCACCGCCGGAAGGACCACCGGCCGGCACATATTTTTCCCGACGAAACGCGACGATGCCGTCGCCGCCCCGGCCGCCCTGGACCGCTATGCGGGCTTGATCGATGAACTGCAAGGAATCCCTTAACGAAGGCCGAACCTGAGGCCAACCCTAGGATCGGCCGGTCAGAGGCTCCGTCTTGGCAGAGGTTCGCTTCCAGCAGGTCAGCAAAACATTTCCACCACGGCGGGGCAGCGAGCCTGTGGAGGTGCTTCGCCAGCTCGACCTCGACGTGCCCGATGGTGAATTCCTGGTGCTGGTGGGTCCCTCCGGCTGCGGCAAGAGCACTCTGTTGCGCATCCTGGCGGGCCTGGAAACCCCCACCGATGGCGAAGTGCTGGTGGGCGGGAGGCCCGTGAGTGGCCTGCGCCCGGCCCAGCGGGACGTGGCGATGGTGTTTCAGAGCTACGCGCTCTACCCGCACCTGAGCGTGGCCGACAACATCGGCTTCGGGCTGCGGCGCAGCCGTCCCCGCAGCGTGGCCCAGCAGCTGCAGGACAGCCTGCATCGCTGCAGCCGCGGGCTGCCCGCCCCCCTGCGCCTGCCCTCGAAGCGGGAGCAGCGCATCGAGGCACGCATCGCCGGGGTGGCCGAGGAGTTGGGCCTCACGCCCCTGCTCGACCGGCGTCCCAAGGAGTTGTCCGGCGGCCAGAAGCAGCGGGTGGCCCTGGGGCGGGCGATCGCCCGGGAGCCCGCCGTGTTCCTGATGGATGAGCCGCTCAGCAACCTCGACGCCAAGTTGCGCACGGGCACCCGCGCCCAGATCGTGGCGCTTCAGAAGCGGCTGGGCACCACCACGCTCTACGTGACACACGACCAGGTGGAGGCGATGACGATGGGGCATCGCATCGCCGTGCTCAACCAAGGCCGGCTGCAGCAGCTGGGCACGCCGATGGAGCTCTACACCTGGCCTTCGAATCTGTTCGTGGCCCAGTTCATCGGCAGCCCACCGATGAACCTGCTGCCGGTGCAGGCCGCAGGTGGCGATCAGATTCAGCTCGATGCCCGTCGCTTCCTGGTGGAAGGCCCGATGGCCGCCGCCCTGGCCTCCCATGCCGCCCGTGGAGTTTCCACCCCCCTTACAGGCGGGCTGCGGCCGGAGCATCTGAAGCTGGCACCGGCCACCAACCGGAATCTGCCGGGCGACGTCACCCATGTGGAGGCGCTCGGCAATGAACTGCTGATCAGCGCCCGGCTGCTGGAGGGCGGCCATCTGGTGCAGCTGCGGGCAGACCCCTCCCAGCGGGTGGTGCCGGGGCAGCGGATCCACATCGACGTGGACCCCAGCGGCTGGCGGCTGTTCGATGCCGCCGGGGAGGCACTGGCACTGCCACCGACCACCACCGCCGGCCCCGAGCGCACGGGGCCGGAACCTCAACTGCCCGTGCTCGATCTCTGAGCCCAGCAGGGCGGAGATGCCTAGGGGGAAGACCACCTCATTAACTGGTCAGCCATTTCAAGAGTGAAAGGCCCCCGGGTCGTTCCCACCCTGCACACTCTCAGCCCCGGTCTGGCCCTCACCATCACCGGTGTTGTAGTGATCTGAGGCTTCATGCCACCCAGACCACACTGCAGCCTGGGCCGCCGTCACCCTGCTCCGCATCGCTCACCCGCTCCACGTAGGGCACGGTGTCCAGCCACTGGCGCAGACCTCGCTTCAGCTTGCCGCTGCCGATCCCGTGGATCACCCACACCGGCCCTTCCGCCGCGCGCAGCCGTTCCTCCACCGCCGCCTCCGCTTCATGCACCCGCAGGCCGCGCACATCCACGGTGTTGCGTTCGGTGCGCACCTGGGCGCCGCCGCCGCCGCGGCCGGGCTGGCGGCGCACCTGCACCACGGGCGGCTCCGGTGGCGCCGGCTTTTCGCCACTGAGCGATTCCACCCCGTCGAGCGGCACCGTGAGACGCAGCACGCCGCAGCGCACCGTGAGCTCATGCCCGTCGGCGGCAATCTCCAGCACTTCCGCCGCCTTGCCGAGCGAGAGCACGCGAATCCGCTCCCCCAAAGAGGGCCGCCAGCCGCAGTGCTGGCGGCGTTCCGGCTTTGGCTGGTGTTCTTGCTGCAGGCGCTTGAGCCGTTGGCCCGCCTGGCGCGCCTCCTCCCCATCAGTGTCGCCCTGGCGCAGGCGACGGATGATGCGGCGCACTTCCCGCTGGCCATCGCGGATCGAGTGCTCCAGCTGGCGGCGCCGCTGCTCCTGCAGTTCCGCAGACTGCTCCTGTTGGTGCTGCCAACGCTGCAGCAGTTCCTCGTGAAGCAGTTCAGTGCGCACCAGCAGCACAGCCGCCTCTTCGGCAGCCTCCTGCTGGCGGCGCCGCTGATCCTCCAGGCCGCGGATCACCTGGTTCAGCTCCCCTTCCCCCTTCGGCGCCAGCAGGGCGGTGGCGCCCTCGATCACGGCCGGCTCCAGGCCGAGGCGGCTGGCAATGGCCAGGGCGTTGCTGCGGCCCGGAATGCCCCACTGCAGTTGATAGGTGGGCGAGAGGGTTTCGACGTCAAAGCCCACCGAGGCATTCTCGAAGCGGGCATCCTCGTACTTGAGCGCCTTCAGCTCACCGAAGTGGGTGGTGGCAATGGTGAGGCGGGCGCGGGCGGCGAGATGGCGCAGCAGGGCGATCGCCAGGGAGGTGCCTTCGGTGGGGTCGGTGCCGGCACCCACCTCATCGAGCAGCACCAGGGAGGCGCCACCGTGCGTTCCCGGCGGCGGCAGCGCTTCGAGGATGCGCGCGATGCGGCGCACGTGGCCGCTGAAGGTGGAGAGGTTCTGCTGCAGCGACTGCTCATCGCCGATGTCGGCCAGGACAGTGCCGCACCAGGGCAGCCGCGGCGTACCGCGGCAAGGCAGGAACAAGCCGGCGCGCGCCATCAGGGCCGCCAACCCCACACTTTTGAGCGTGACTGTCTTGCCGCCGGTGTTCGGGCCGGTGATCGCCACCACCCGCAGGTCGCTGCCCACGGTGACCGTGACCGGCACCACCGCCCTGCCGCCCTCGCGCCGCTCCTGCCAGAGCAGCAGCGGATGGCAGAGATCCACGAGCTGGAAGGGGGCCTCGGCAGTGGCGGACAGCTCGGGGCGCACCCCGCCGAGGTCCTGGCCGTAGCGAGCGCGGGCCACGGCGCCATCGAGCTGCACCAGCACCGTCTGCAGGGTGTGGAGAGCGTCTGTGTCCGCCGCCACCAGGCTGCTGAGCTCCGCCAGCACCTGTTGCTCGAGCTCGCGCTCGTTTCCTTCAAGCTCCCGCAGCCGGTTGCCCAGGGTGATCACCGCCTGGGGCTCGATGAACACGGTGTTGCCGGAGGCCGAACTGTCGTGCACCAGGCCGCTGAGCTGGGAGGCCGCCCCCGCCTTCACCGCCAGCACTGGCCGGCCGTTGCGTTCGGCGATCACGTTGTCCTGCAGCAGGGGCGCGCAACGCCGAATCAGCTCCTGGAGCCGCTCACGCCGCTGCTGGCGCAGAGCCGAGAGCTGCAGCCGCAGCGCGGCCAGCGCCGGGCTGGCGCGGTCGGCCACACGCCCGCCTTCCTCGATACAGAAGCGCAGACGCTGCTCCAGCTCCGGCAGGGTGCGCAGGTTCTGCACCAGGCCACTGGTGACGGGCCGCAGGTCCTCGTCCTCGATCTGGCGGCGCAGGCGGCGGCCGGCCGCCAGGGTGGTGGCCACCTCCAGCAGGGCCTCACCGGAGGCGGTGCCCCCCTTGCTGCAGTGCTGGAGGGTGCCACCGAGATCGGCGACGCCCTGAAAGCTCAGCCCCCCCTCCAGCACGCCATCGAGGCCCAGCAACTCCGTGGTTTCGCAGAGCAGGCGCTCGCTCTCGGCGCAGCTGGCGGCGGGCACCAGGGAGCGGCAGTGGCGGGCACCGGCGCGCGTGCTGGCGAAGCTGGCAAGGTGCTCCGCCAGACGAGGCCACTCCAGCAGGTCAAGGGCTTCCGCCTCGATCGGGTTCAAGCCAGCCCCTGCACCTGTCCGGCTAGGGCAGCGGCTCCGGTGGCTCCGGCGGCCCCGGCCGCGGCGATCGGCTCCTCGCCCTGGTTGGAGGGGATGCCTTCGGGAGGCTCGTAGAGCATCTCCAGCCAGTTGCCTTCCGAATCCTGGAGGTAAAAGGAAGCGGTGCCGTCGCGGTGATCATGCACCGGGCCCACCGGATGGCCAGCGGCGCGCAACTCGCCGTGCACCACATCCACCTCGGCGCGCTCGCTGAAGTGAAAGGCGAAGTGGGGCCCGGCGGCGGTGTAGGCGGGGCTCAGCAGGGCCACCCCGTCACCGCCGTCGGGGGCCTGCAGATAGGACCAATCGTCGGCTTCCCAGGTGAGGCGCAGGCCGAGGGCCTGATAAAACGCCTTGGCGCGGGCCATGTCCTGCACCCGCAGGGCCACGTGGCCCAGTCTTCGCACCGGCATCAACAGTGTCCTGGTCTTGAGTCCATTCTGAGCCGCCGCAGGCCCTGCGGTGAGGCGGAGCTCAGCGCCGGTCGGCCAGCAGCAGCGACACCCGGCAGACGCAGCCGATCGAGAAGCAGATGGCAGCGCTGCCCAGCAGGCCCCAGCCGGAGGCCTGAAGATTGAAATCCTCAAGGGCGAGCAGGCGCAGGGCGAGCAGCACGAGCAACAGAGCCACCAGCCAGGGGGCCAGCACCCACACCATCAATGGGGAGGGGCGCCGCCGGCCCTGACCAGTGGGGCGAGGTGCCGCCGGCTCGGAGGAGGTCACCGTTCGCTCAGCCATCGGGCCGCATCGCAGGCGTGGTAGGTGAGGATCAGATCGGCACCGGCGCGCTTGAAACAGAGCAGCGTTTCGAGCACCACGGCGCGCTCGTCGATCCAGCCGCGCTGGGCAGCCGCCTTCACCATGGCGTACTCGCCACTCACGTTGTAAGCCGCAATCGGCAGTTCAGATTCCTCGCGCAGGCGATGGATGATGTCGAGATAAGCCAGGCCCGGCTTGACCATCAGGATGTCGGCCCCTTCCTGCTCATCCAGCAAGGCTTCGGTGAGCGCCTCGCGGCCGTTGCCCGGATCCATCTGATACGTGGACTTGTCTTTGGGGATCGGCTTGTTCCCCACCGGACGCGGGGCGGAATCGAGTGCCTCCCGGAAGGGGCCGTAGTAAGCGGAGGCGTACTTAGCGGTGTAGCTGATGATGCCGATGTGCTCAAAGCCTTCTTCATCGAGCGCCTCCCGGATCGCTCCCACCCGGCCATCCATCATGTCGCTGGGGCCGAGCAGATCAGCGCCGGCGCGGGCCTGAGCCACCGCCTGACGGCACAGCTGGGCCACGGTTTCATCGTTCAGCACCACACCTTCGCTGTTGACGATGCCGTCATGGCCATCGCAGGAATAGGGATCAAGAGCGACGTCGGTCATGATCGCCATGGCCGGGTGTTCCTGTTTCAGGCGGCGAATGGCACGAGGAATCAGCCCGCCCTCGTTGAAGCATTCAGCGCCGTCTTCCGTTTTGAGGCCATCGGCCACCTTGGGGAAGAGCACCACGCAGCGGATGCCCAGATCCCAGGCCCGGCCCACTTCTTCCACGAGCCCTTCCAGGCTCCAGCGCTGGCAGCCGGGCATGGCCTCAATCGGCTCATTGCTGGCCCCTTCGTGCACGAACAGGGGGTAGATGAAATCGGCGGGGTCGAGGTGAAACTCGCGCACCATCGCTCGAAGAGCCGGGGTGCGGCGCAACCGGCGGGGTCGATAGGTGAGTTCCATACGGGCAGACCTGCTGGCCGGATCCTACGGATCAGCGCTCCCCGCCTCGGAGGCCCTCCTGTGGCAGGGGTTCAGAGAATGGCGGCTTTGCACCACTCCCGCCTTGGGTCGGTGCTGCGCGCATCGCGCAGCTGCTCGAGCAGCTTTCGCTCCTGCTGGCTGTAGGTGTCAGGCAGGGCAAGGGTGAGGGTGAGCAACAGATCGCCGCGGCCATCTTTCTGGGGCCAGCCCTTGCCCTTCAAGCGCAGGCTGCGCCCCAGGGGCACACCGGGGGGTACCTGAACGGTGGCATCGCCGTCAGGGGTGATCACACGGATATCCCCGCCAAGGGCGAGCTCGTCGAGGCTGAGTGGCAGATCGGCCCGTAGCTGATCCCCCTCCAGCTTCCAGACTGGATGCTCCTGCAGGGTGAGGTTGAGGTAGAGGTCGCCGCGCCGGCCGGTGCCGGGCTGGAGGTTGCCTTTGCCCTTGAGGCGCAGGCGGCTGCCGTTCTTCACCCCAGCGGGCACGCGCACCTGAACCCGCTCTTCGTTGACGGCCAGGGTGCGCTCGCAGCCGCGAAAGGCATCGGCAAAGGTGATGGTGATCGTGGCTTCCGCATCCAGCTGGGCGCCGCTAGCGCGGCCGGTGCCTGGAGTGAAGCCACCGCCGAACCCGGCCGGAAAGCCTCCCGAGAAGCCGAACCCGCCCGGTGCACCCGCGAAGCCACCGGGGCCGGCGGCCCCGCCGAAGCGACCGAGCAGGTCGTTGATGAAGTCGTCGAAGTTGCCGTAGCGGCTGAAATCCACATCGACACCCGGTGCGCCGCCACCGCCCATCTGGCTCCAGTACTGGCCGAACTGTTCATACTTGCGGCGCTTGTCAGGATCGGAGAGCACCTCATAGGCCTCACTGATCTCCTTGAAGCGTGCTTCTGCCGCCGCGTCGCCGGGGTTCACATCCGGATGGTGCTGACGTGCCAGCTTGCGGAAGGAACGCTTGATGGCGTCCGCGTCGGCTCCCCGTTCAAGGCCCAGCACTTTGTAGTAGTCGCGATAGCCGTTGGCGCTCATCGAGGCAGGCTCATCGGCACGTCAGCAAGAACGTTCAGCCTGTCCAGTTTCCCAGCCGGAGCGTCGTGGTGGAAGGCCGGCGGAGGGCGGAAGCCCGAACGCCGCCGTTGGGGCTCTGCCTACGCTGCAGGTCGTGATTGGCGCTGCCGATGCCTTTGCTCGCCGTGGTTCTCGCCCTCAGTGCCCTTGGTGCCCAGCCAGGCCCGGCAGCGCTGGCAGCTGCGCCCGCTGTGGCCTCCGGCTCCAGGCCAGCAACCTCCAGCACCGGCACGCTCGGTGATGCCCTCAAGCCCTCCAACGCCGAACAACTGGCACTGGTCGACTTTCTGATCCAGCAGGGGGCGGTGTTCTACGGCGCCTGGTGGTGCCCCTACTGCTTCGAGCAGAAGAACCTGTTCGGCACCGAGGCGGGCCGCCGCCTCCCCTACGTGGAATGCGACAAGGACGTCGCGGGGCGGCAGCGCTGCAGCAGCGCCGGCGTGCGGGCCTACCCCACCTGGACCCTCAAAGGAGAGCGGCGGGAAGGCCTGCAGACCCTTGAGCAGCTCAAGGCCTGGAGCGGCTTCCGCAGCCCTACAGCCGAGCCAGCCCGTTGACGGTGAGCAGAGCGGCGAACACAAAGCAGAGCGTGGCACTCACCTGGCGCTGATGGCTGTTCAGCCAGCGCCCGAGCCGCTCCAGCAGCTGCTCACCGCGGCGGCCGCTGGCCAGCACCAGACACGGCGGCAACAGGGCAGGCAGGAGGGTGAAGCCCACCAGCAATGCCGACAGGCCGGCGCGCTCAGCGGCGTCGAGCGAGGCGCGAGCAAGATCCTGCACCGCCGGAAGAAACAGCGCCAGAGAACTGAGGTTGGCCGCCATCGCCCCCAGACCGAGCCGAAAAGCCGACCACGGCGCGGCGGCCCTTGCAGGTGTCGGGGGTGGTGGGGCAACCGCGAGACCAGGCTGTGCACGCAGCAGATTGGCCGCGCCCAGCGACACCAGCAACGCCGCCACGGCCAGATGCAGGGTCGCCGCCACCGGATCCGGCCCCGTGGGGCGGGGCGGCAGCAGATCGCCGACGGCCAGGCCGAGCCCCAGCCACACCAGGGTGATCACGGCAGCGCCCAGCAGGAACGCCCAGGCCCGCGCCAGCCCCAGGGCAGGTGCCAGCAACTGGCGCACCTGCAGCACCAGCACCAGCGGACTCATCGCCGCACCCACTGCCAGTGGCAGCACCGCCGCCAGCACGGCTGCTGCAGAGAGGGTTGTTGACGCAGCGGCCGCCATCGCGCTCAGGTCGCCTGACCGGCCGGTGGCTGGGGCGGGGCGGCCGGTGGGGCGGCCGGCGGCAGTAGCAGGCTGTTGAGGCCAATCAGCAGAAACGACAGCGCACCGACCCCGGCCAGAATTCGCAGCGGCAGCGGCATGCCCGTCCGCTCTGGCATTGCGTCATCGCCCGCCAGCGGAGCACGGGCAGCAACGGCGGCCAGGACGGCCGCCTTGGCGGAGTCGGCGGTGAGGCTGCCGCCTGCGACGAGATCCTGCACCAGCGGATGGAAACGGGGCTCGAACCAACGGCGGAACACCCCGTAGCTGCGGTCCTGGGGCCAGAGGTGCTGCACGGGGCACCACACCGCCAGTTCCGTTTCAAAGATCACAGCGTGGGCGCGGCGCAGCAAGCCTTCCGCCTCCGCATCGGTGGCATAGGGGGGGAGCAGATACAGCCCGGCTTCACGCGCGGCTGCTCCAGGCAGCTCCAGGCCGAGCCCTACGGCCCAGTCGAGCAGGGGCTGGCGCGGCACGACGCTCACAGCGCAGCGGTTCAAGGCAGGCATGGCCCTCCCCGGGGCGGCGGGTCCCAGCGTGCCACCGGTCGGCCCCGGCTGCTGCCGCCAGCGTCCTGCCGCGCCATGCTCAGTCCACACCCTTGCTCCGCCATGGGACTCCTCACGCTGTTGATCGCCGCTCTGCTGATGGGCGGCCTGTGGTGGACACGCATGGGCGCCCCCGCTCCACCCACAGGTGCCGCTCCGACCGGCCCTGCGGCGATGGACGGCAGCCTGCGCCGCGCCCAGGAAGCGGCACGCCAGCAAACCCAGCTGGAGACGCAACGGGAAGACGCCATCATGAAACCACTGCAGCCCTGAGGACCGGGGCTGCGACATCCGCCTTCTGCAGCCATCGCGGTTCAGCGGCCTACAGCCGCCGCGCCAGCCAGCAGCGGCTCCGCCATCACCGGCCATGGATCCATGGCCACGGTGCGGCCGTCCCGTTGGCGCCGCAGCTCGAAGTGCAGGTGGGGCGTGGTTGCTCTGCCTGTCTGGCCTACCCGGCCGATGCGTTCACCGCTGCTCACACCCTGCCCGGGCACCACGGCCACATCCAAAAGATGCGCATAAAGCGTGAGCCAGCCATCGCCGTGATCGATCACCACCGTGAGGCCGTACCCGCTCACGTCATCCACCAGCCTGGTGGTGCCGGGCAGGGCCGCCAGCACGGCCGATTCAGCGGGCACGATCAGGTCCACACCGGCATGCATCCGCCAGCGACCACGCGACTCGGAGTAACGCCAGCCGTAAGGGTCGAGCTCGGTGGCCGGCACGGCCAGGGGATAGGCCAGCACGGGGCTGTTCCCCAGCGGCACCAGCAGTGGTGGCGCTGGGGGTAGTGGCAGCGGCAGAGTGCCGGCGGCCAGGGGCAGCGGCTCCGGGTGGGGCTGAGGGCTGGGCTGCAGCACTGCCAGCAGGTGCTCTGGCAACGCCTCGTTGGCGCCCAAGTCCGCCACCGGAGTTTCGGCAGGCACGTCCAGCGGCCGCGGCGGCAGAGCGCTCTCGTAGGCAGCCACAGCACCGCAGGTCGCCCAGGTCAGGCAACACAGCGCCAGCAGCAAGGCCAGCGCCTTGCCCCCACCGGCTTCGGCACGCCTCCGGCCAGGCCGCTGCCGGCTGCGCCGCACGCAAGTGTCAGCTGCCCGCTTCATGTCCGCCATGCCACACAAGCCGGCTCAACGTATCGGCGCTGATCGGCTTGCCAAGGGGCCGCCGGAGCGGCAGCGAAGCTATGCGCCGATGGCCGCGGCAGCGGCCCAGAGCCCGTGGCAGCCGCGGCGACCGCGAGATCGCCGCGCCAACAATGGCCTGCACCCTTGCCGTGCATCTGCTCGGCTGATGCTCAAGCCAGACGAACGTCTTCAGCACAGTCATTGGTCGGGCATGCCGACCCGGTTCAACATCGATCGAGATCAGCCCACATCAGGGTGATCGCTGTGAGGTGATCGATTGGGAGGGATCGATAGCGTGCTGCTTCGAATGTGTTGAGCAGATCTTTGCTACCCCAGCGTTTCTGTAAGTGCCGCCGCCAAGGAACTGGCGCTCATGGCGCCAAGGCCGCAGAACACAGACATGCCGGACCCCAACCCATGGGGCAGCAGCGCAGCAGGGCAAATGAACGCGATCAAGAACGCTTTTCCTGACGTGCGTCCACCTGGCACGGGTGAACGATGATGCCAGGCCAGCTGTTCATCCTGCCGGGCCGGGCCGCACAGATCGGACGGTGATGGACACCACCGCAAGGCAGGCGTTGGGTGCAGCGATCTTCCCCTCGGAAGACCAACAGAACCGCTCAGAAAGGTCCGCTGCAGGCGCCAATGAAATGGGGGCCTTCCAGCCCCCGTGAGTCATTTGGGTGATAAGGCTGACTTACCCCATCTCCCTATAGGAGTCAGGCAGCCACAGGGGCGGTCTGACGGGAGAAACGAACGATGTTGTTCGCTGTTACGGGTTTGCTCTTACCGAGCAGGCTTCAGTCACCCTCCTCATACCCCGTCGAAACCATTGCAGCCCCTGGAGGCCCGCAGATGCGGGAATGGAGCTGAGCGGAATCGAACCGCTGTCCGAAGCACCGGTGTGAGCCACCTAGTCCGCCCGAGGACGGACCTTGTCATTGTGGCAGCAGTGAGGGCACAGGGCATGGGGGAAAGCCGGTGGGCATGACCGAACCTGTCGCTGCCGTGGCGGTGCTGCCCCAGGGCCTGGAGCAGCAGGGCGCTGAGGAGCTGGCCCAGCTCGGTGCCAGCGATGTGCGGCCCTTGCGGCGGGCGGCCAGCTTTCGGATCGAGCCGGCGGGCTTCTATCGCGTGCTGCTGGAGGCGCGTCTGCCCTTTCGCCTGCTGCGGCGCCTGGCGGTCTTTCCCTGTGCGGGCGCCGATGCGCTCTACGACGGCATCCAACGGGCAGCCGACTGGGACCGCTGGCTGCCGCCGGACGCCAGCTTCCGCGTCGATGTGACCGGCTCGGCCCCGGGCCTCAACCACAGCCACTTCACGGCCCTGCAGGTGAAGAACGCTCTTGTGGATCTGCAGCGCCAGCGCCACGGCCGCCGCTCCGGCATCGACCTGGACCATCCCGATCTCAGCCTGCAACTGCACCTGGGCGGCGGCCAGGCGCAACTGAGCGTGGAAGCCGCCGGCAGCAGCCTGCACCGCCGCGGCTGGCGGGCGGCCATGGGCCTGGCGCCGCTCAAGGAGAACCTGGCCGCCGGCCTGATCGCCTGCACGGGCTGGGATGGCCGGGTGCCGCTGGCGGATCCTCTGTGCGGTTCCGGCACCCTGCTGATCGAGGCGGCCTGTCTGGCGCTGGCGCGGGCTCCGGGGCTGCTGGATGACGCCAACGGTCAGCCCCAGCCGCGCCATTTCGCGATCGAGGGCTGGCCCGACTTCGACCCGGAGCTGTGGCGGCAGGCGGTGGCTGCTGCCGCCTGCCGCCGCCGCACCGGTCTGGCCGACGGCAGCCCGCTGGCGCCGATCGTGGGACGCGAGCAGGACGCGGACGTGCTGGAGCAGGCACGCCACAATGCCGCCGCGGCCGGTGTGGCCCCCTGGATCGACCTGCAGGCCGGTGATGTGCGGGACTTCCAGCCCCCGGAAACCCCCGGCGTGCTGGTCTGCAACCCTCCCTATGGCGAGCGCCTCGGCGCCGACGACGATCTGGAGGCGCTCTACAGCGATCTCGGCCGCCTGCTCAAGGAGCGCTGCTCCGGCTGGTCGTTGTGGCTGCTGAGCGGCAACGCCGCCCACACCGGCGCTTTGCGCATGAAGGCCAACCGGCGCGTCCCGGTGAGCAACGGCGGAATCGATTGCCGCTGGCTGAATTACACGATCCGCTGAACTCTTCCGCTGAACGCCTCCGCTGATCGCGACCGCCTGGCGCGTGCCTCAGCGGCCCAGAATCGCTCGGGTCGTCTTGGTCAGGCCAGCGGTGGTCTGGGGCAGGTAGGGCCCCTTGGTGAGCTGCCCGCCGATGCGCAGGAACAGCCCGGCCAGCACCAGATCGAGGGCCATCACGGCCAGCACCGACCGGATCCAGCCCCAGGCCAGCCCCAGCTGCAGCCAGAGCACCAAGGCCAGCTGGCTGGCCACCGTGGCCAGCATCACCATGCTGATGCCGGCGCCGAGCAACAGGCCGCCGCTGATCAGGCGGCGCTTCTCCTTGTCGGCTTCCTGCAGGGCAATGCGCACGTGCAGGTCCATCACCGAAGCCACCAGGGCGGTGATGCGTCCCGCTGCCATACGGCCCACGCCGGCGCCGTCGTCGTTGCGGCGGTGGTTGTCGCCACTCATTCGGAGCGCCGCCCGGTGGAGAGCAGCAGGCCGACCACGACCCCGACGGCCGCCGCCACGCTCACGGCCAGCAGGGGGCGCTCACGCACTGGCTTCTCAAGGCGGGGCCGCAGGCTGGTGTTCAGGTCGTCGAGCAGGTTCTCCAGCTGCTCCTCCAGGGGACCGATGCGATCGGCCAGCTGGCGGGTCTGATCGGAGGCGCCATGAAGCAGATCCAGCAGCTGGCCACGCACTCCGCTGACGGTGCGGCCGGTGTGCTCGGCGATCAGGGAGGCCACCTCGTCGAAGCTGCCGCGGGTGGCTTCTAGGGTTTCCCTTGCCACCTGGGGCCATTCCTGCTGGATGGTGGGCAGCAGGGCCTCGAACCGCTCGCGGAACCGTTCGGCGCTGAGCGTCGGGGTGTGCTGATCCATGGGGCTGCCCGGGGGTGACGCTTGCGGTTCCAGGCTAAGCAGCGCCTCGCGGGTGGGGGTTGAGATTGTGTCGGAGTCCGATAGATTCGGCATGCTCGAAGCGCGGGCCTGTTGGTTCACATCAATCAGGTCGAGTTCAAACATTTCAAGTCGTTCGGCGGATCACTGGCGATCAGCCTCGAACCCAATTTCACCGTGGTCACCGGGCCGAACGGTTCGGGCAAGAGCAACATCCTGGATGCAGTGCTCTTCTGCCTGGGTCTGGCTTCCAGCCGCGGCATGCGGGCCGAGCGCCTGCCGGATCTGATCAACAGCGCCGTGTTGCGCCAGGGCAAGGCCGCCGAAACGGTGGTGAGTGTGCGCTTCGATCTCGGCGACTGGCAGCCGGATGGCGCCGAAGAGGGCCTTGAAGCCCCGGCAGAGGGTCCCTGGATCCAGGCCGGCCAGCGCGAATGGACCGTGAGCCGGCGCCTGAGGGTGGCGCCAGGCGGCACCTACAGCAGCAGCTACAGCGCCGATGGCGTGCCCTGCAACCTGCAGCAACTGCAGACCCAGCTGCGGCGCCTGCGGGTGGATCCGGAGGGCAGCAACGTGGTCATGCAGGGCGATGTCACCCGCATCGTGTCGATGAGCGCACGTGAGCGGCGGGGCCTGATCGACGAACTGGCGGGCGTGGCCCTGTTCGACAGCCGCATCGAGCAGACCCGCGCCAAGCTCGACGAGGTGCAGGAGCGACAGGAACGCTGCCGCATCGTTGAGCAGGAGCTGCTGGCTAGCCGCCAGAAGCTCGAGCGCGATTGCGCCAAGGCCCGCTTGTACCAGGACCTGCGCCAGCAGCACCACGACGGCCGCCTGCAGGAACAGCTGCTGCGCTTCGAGCAGGCCCAGGCGCAACGCGCCGACGTGACGCGCCGCCAAACGGCGCTCACGGCGCAGCAGGACGCCGAGCGGCTGGCCATCGCTGCCGCCCAGGAGGCTCTGGAGCAGAACGCGCAGCAGCTTGAAGCCCTGCAAGCGGAAGTGAAGGCCCTCGGCGAAGACCAGCTGCTCGGCGTTCAGGCCGAACTGGCCGGCCTCGACTCCAGCAACCGGGAACTGGCCCGTCAGGGCGAGCGGAATCAGCAGGAAGCCGAGCAATTGCAGCAGCAGCGCCAGGCGCTCAGCCGCCAGCAAGGGGAACTGCGGCAGCAGCAGCACGCCCTCACGGGCGACGACGATCGCCAGGAGCTGGAGGCGGCCGAGCAGGCCTGCCACAACGCTGAAGCGGCCGTCAACCTCTCGCGGCGTCGGCTGGGCGAGGTGGCCGGGCGTTCCGGCAGCTGGCTGGACGCGCAGAAGCGACGCAGCCAGCAGCGCAGCCAGCTGCAGAGCGTGATCGCCCCGTTGCTGGAGGAGCGGCAGCAGTTGGCTGAGCGGTTGCGCCAGCAGCAGGAGCGTCTGCTGGAACTGGGAGCCGAGCTGGAGGGCGGCAGCGGCGACGACCAGGAGCTGCAGCAACGGCGGGCCTCTCTGGAGACGGAAGCCCTCGGCCTGCAGCGCACCCTGGCCGGGCAGCAGCAGCAGGCCCAGCAGCTGGCCGAAGCCCTGGCGCTGCAGCAACGCACCCGCGCCCGGCTGGAGCAGGAACAGATCGGCCTGGAGCGTGACATCGCACGCCTGGAAAGCCGCCGCGAAACCCTGCAGGAAAGCCGGGGCACCGGCGCGCTGCGCTTGCTGCTCGAATCCGGCCTGGAGGGCATCCACGGCCCTGTCGCCCAGCTGGGCGATGTGGAGGAACGGGTACGACTGGCGCTGGAGGTGGCGGCCGGTGCGCGCCTGGGCCAGGTGGTGGTCGACGACGACCGCATCGCCGCCCGGGCGATCGAGCTGCTCAAGAGCCGCCGGGCCGGCCGGCTCACCTTCCTGCCCCTGAACCGCATCCGCGGCGGCGGCAGCCAGGCGGCGCCCAGCAGCTGGAGCAACCCCGGTGGGCTGGTGGGGCGGGCGGTGGATCTGATCCGCTACGAGCCCGTCTACGGCGAGGTGTTCCGCTACGTGTTCGGCGACACGCTGGTGTTCGAAGACCTCTCCAGCGCCCGCAAGGAGCTGGGGCGTTGCCGCGCCGTCACCCTGGAGGGCGAGCTGCTGGAGCGCAGTGGCGCCATGACCGGCGGCAGCCTGCAGCAACGCAGCGACAGGCTCAGCTTCGGCAGCAGCGGCGAGCACGACGAGGCCGAACCGTTGCGGCGGCGCCTGCTGGAACTGGGCGAAAGCCTGGTGGCCTGCCGCCGCCAGGAGGCTGAGCTGGGGCGCCAGCTGGAGCAGTTGCGGCCGCTGCTGCAGGGAAACCAGCAACGGCTGGCCGGCCTTGAAGCCGAGCGCGCTGCCACTGAGCGGGCTGCCGGCCCCCAGCTGGAGCGGCTGCGGCAGCTCAACGAGCGCCTCGCGCACACCCGCGCCGCCGAAGCTGCCGATCAGCAACGCCACAGTGAGGTGGTGGCGCTGCTGGAAGCTCCGCAGCAGCAGCTGGCGGCCCTGGAGCAGGAGGAGGCCGCCGCCCAGGGCAGCGGTGACAGCGACCGCTGGCAGGGGCTGCAGCAGGAGCTCGAAAGCGCCGATGCCGCCTTGCACGAGGCCCGCCAGCACCGCGACGCCCTGCTGACGGCGCGCCGGGAACGCACCCTGGCGGCGGAGCGGCTCGGCCATCAGCTCGACGCCCTGGCCAGCGAGGAGCAGCGGCTGCGTCAGGCCGTGCTCGCCTTGTCAGAAGCCCATGGCCAGTGGCGGGAGCGGCAGAGCGAGGCCCTACAGCGCCGTGCCGCCCTGGAAGCGCAGCAAAGTGCGCTGCAGGAACGCTTCGGGGAGCGGCGGCGCGCACGCGATGAGGCCGAAGCCCGCCTCGCGGCCGCACGCCTCGCCCTGCAGCAGCAGCAGTGGGATCTGCAGCGGCTGCAGGAGGAGCTCGCTGCCCTGGCTGCGCAGGAGCGGGGGCTGGGGCTGCGGCTGGAGGCGATGCAGCGCGAGCTGCCCGATCCCCTGCCGGAGCTGCCGGCGGGCGTGCGCGAGGCGGGGCTGGCTGCACTGGAGCAGTCGCAGCTGCGGCTGCAGCAGCGGATGGAAGCGCTGGAGCCGGTGAACATGCTCGCCCTTGAGGAGCTGGAGGTGCTGGAGCGGCGGATTGCCGAACTGGAGGAGCGCCTCGAGGTGCTCAGCAAGGAGCGAGAGGAGCTGCTGCTGCGGATTGAAACCGTGGCCACGCTGCGTCAGGAGGCCTTCCTGGAGGCCTTCCAGGCTGTGGATGGGCACTTCCGCACGATCTTCGCCGGGCTCTCCGATGGCGAAGGGCACCTGCAGCTGGAAAACCCGGAGCAACCGCTGGAAGGGGGACTCACCCTGGTGGCCCACCCCAAGGGCAAGGCGGTGCGGCGGCTGGCCTCGATGTCAGGGGGGGAGAAATCGCTCACGGCACTGAGTTTCCTGTTTGCCCTGCAGCGCTTTCGCCCTTCTCCCTTCTATGCCCTCGACGAGGTGGACAGCTTCCTCGATGGGGTGAACGTGGAGCGGCTGGCCGCCCTGATCGCCAGCCAGGCGGACCAGGCCCAGTTCCTGGTGGTCAGCCACCGGCGCCCGATGATCGCCGCCGCCACCCGCACGATCGGCGTCACCCAGGCCCGTGGCGCCCACACTCAGGTGGTGGGTCTGCCCACTGCCGCCTAGACCGAACCCCCAGCACCGGGGTCGTGGGTCACAATGACCCCCAGCCCCAATGTCGCCGACACCCCGCGGGATCTGGCCGTTGACCTCTTCCATTCCTCCTTCCGCCGATCCCGCCGCCGCCGCACCCAGCGACCGTCTCTGGCTGCGGTCGGAGCTGATGGGCACCCAGGTGATCACCCGTGACACGGGGCGCCGCCTCGGGGTGGTGGGCGAGGTGGTGGTGGACATTGACCGGCGTGAGGTGGTGGCCCTCGGCCTGCGCGACAACCCACTCACCCGCTTCCTGCCGGGCCTGCCCCGCTGGATGCCGCTCGACCGCATCCGTCAGGTGGGCGATGTGATCCTGGTGGATTCCGCCGATTCGCTGGCGCAGGGGTTCAATCCCGAGCGCTACAGCAAGGTGATCAACTGCCAGGTGATCAGCGAGTCGGGCGAGCAGCTCGGCCGGGTGCTCGGCTTCAGCTTCGACATCGAGACCGGTGAGCTCACCACCCTGGTGCTTGGGGCCCTCGGCGTGCCCCTGCTGGGCGAGGGGGTGCTGAGCACCTGGGAACTGGCGGTGGAGGAGGTCGTCAGCAGCGGCCCCGACCGCATCATTGTGTATGAGGGGGCGGAAGAAAAACTCAAGCAACTGGGCACGGGCCTGCTCGAGAAGCTCGGCATCGGCGGCCCCAGCTGGGAGCAGGAAGAGCGCGATCGCTTCCGCCAGACGATGGTGCCGGTGGAGAACCAGCTGGCCTCCGGGCAGCCCAGCGTCCAGGAGCAGCGCCGGATCCAGCCCGCCACCAACCGGGCTGTGGAGCCCAGCGTCGATCAGGAGCTCGAATACGTGGAGCTGGAGCGGCGGCGGCAGGAGCCGCTGCGTCAGCGCCGCTACCTCGACGACGAGGAGGAGGAGTCTTATGGCCGTGGCGAGTCACGCCGCTTCGACCGCGACGACGACCGGGGCTTCAACCGGGAAGAGGGCCGTGGCTATGGCAACGACGAGGTCCGCGGCCTCGGTCGTCCTCAAGACCGGGACTTCATCCGCGGCGAGGAGAGCGGCTACGGCAATGACCAGCCCGGCCGTGAACCACTGGAACCCCTCGATCCTCTCCCGCCACGCTCAGAGCGCACGCTGCCCCTGCGCGAGCGCCCTCTTCAGGCGCGCCCGGACAGCCGTCGGCGCCCACCCATGGCCGAGGATCCCGTCGATGTGGACGTGGAGCCGTACAGAGATGAGGATGTGACCGATCAGGCCGCTCGGCGCCGCCGTAACGATTTTGAAGATCCCTGGTGATCACGGCCTTCTGTGATGAAGGTCCACTGTCACAGCGCGGCCTGATGTGAGGCGGACCGTAGGTTTGGCGGCCAAGACTGATTGCGCCCGTCGCTGATCATTGCCTGGGCTGATCACAGCGCTCGTGGAGCGATTTTCATCCTGCCCCTTCCTTCGGTTCAAAGTCGAGCGAAGCCGAGTTCACGCAGTACCGCAGACCGGTGGGCGCTGGACCGTCGGTGAACAGGTGTCCAAGGTGCGCCTCACAGTTGGCACAGCGGATTTCCGTGCGCACCATGCCGTGGCTGCGGTCTTCAACGGTGGTGATCGCCTTGGGATCGAGGCCGCTCCAGAAGCTGGGCCAACCGGAGCCGGAGTCGTACTTGGCGTCGGAGGTGAACAGCCGGGTGCCACAGCAGACGCAGTTGTAGTGCCCGGCCTGCTTGTTGTTCCAATAGGCACCGGTGAAGGCCCGCTCCGTGCCCCCGAGGCGCGCCACCTGGTATTGCTCAGGCGTGAGCTTCTGCTGCCAGATCTGATCCGCTTCCGCCGGGGTGGGAGCGGGGGAGGAAGCGGCAGCTGAATCGGAAGGGGCCATGGCCGGAGGCGATGAGCGGCGAGAAGGCAGCCCTCAACCTACGCAGTGGGAAGCAGATCAGTCACCATCGCGGCCAGAGCGGCCACAGCTCCGGGCTGCCCCCGCAAGCTGCGCAGGTCCTCCCGCTGCCCCGCCAGACGGTCCGGATGGGACAACCAGTCAGCGGCTTCAGCGGCGATCTCCTGGGGAAGGATCGGCCCCACCCGCTCGGGCACCACAGCCCGCCCGGCGGAGATGTTCGGCCAGGCAAGGAAGCCGCGCTGGCGCATCCGCCAGGCGGTAAGCGCCACCCCCAGCAACCAGCGCAGCAGCGGCAGGCGTGCCACCAGCCCCAGCCATCCGTCCCAGGCCTGCATCACCTGAAGATGCTGGGTGGGCACCAGCACGATCATCGGCACCCCGAGGGCGCCGAGCTCGGCAGTGTTGGCGCCCACGGTGGTGAGGGCAAGGGCGCACTGGCTCAGCGCCCCGTGGGCGGGATGCTGCTCCACCAGCAGGATGCGCGTGCCGGCGGCGGTTTCCAGCCAGCGGGATGGCGCCTCGGCGGAGGGCTCTAGCAAGCGGGGCTCGCTGCTGCCGTAGTGCCGTTGCAGCGGATTGGCGGGTCCGGCCAGTGCGAGCAGTTCGGCCACGGTGGTGGTGGGTGCCACGGGTAACAGAAAGCGGCAGTCGGGCCTCAGAGCGGCGAGCCGGTCGGCGGTGTCGAGCAGAAAGGGCACCCCCACCAGCAACTTGGCGCGCTTCGAACCAGGCAGCAGGGCCACCCACTGGCCGGCCGGCAAGGGCGCCTCAGCACGGGCCGTCTCGGAGAGGTCAGCCATCAGATCGCCCACGATGGTGCAGCGGTGGCGCCAGCGGGCGGGCAGGCGGCGCTCAGCCTCCGTGCCCATCGCAGCAATCCGGTCGTTCCAGCGAGGCCAGCGCGCCACCCACTCCGCGTAGGTGAGGTGGCGATAGCCGAGGCGGGCCTTGAGCAGCACCGTCCAGAACTGATCCCCGCCCAGGAACACCACCACACCCCTGGCCGGCCAAGGGCCATAGCGGCGGGGACGCAGCAGCAGCTTCCAGAACCTGTCGGCTGGCACGATCGAGTTGAACAGGCCGAGCCTTTCGGCGGCCTGGCGCTCATGGCCGGTGGCATTCGGGCAGGGAACCAGCACCAGCCGCAGCTCGGTGGCCGCCTGAGGCTGGCGGGGACGCAAGGCCAGGGACGCATGCAGCCGTTCGGCCAGAGGCCGCACCCAGGTGGTGAGTTCACCGGGGCCGTTGCAGACCAGCACGATCGCTGTGGCGGACGGCGGGCCGGTCAAGTTGGGGAAGAGAAATGCGGATGGCGAGACTTGAACTCGCAAGGCCGAAGCCACACGCCCCTCAAACGTGCGTGTCTACCAATTCCACCACATCCGCGTGGCCGTCAGGGGCGAACCCCCTTCGACTCGTCAATATACCGATCGCCCGGCCCACCCTTCCGCTGCGCCCCACACCTCGCGCGATGGCACAGCGCAGATGGGTCAGCATCAACCATCGGCGCTTAACTGGTGGGCCGCTTCCACCGGGCCGGCTGCCGGGATGGCACCGGGCGGCAGGCGCTTGATTGAGCGCTGATACAGTCCGCTGCGCCTAGATGCATATGGGATGCCCATCGGCAAGCTGCTGATCGCCAACCGGGGCGAAATCGCGCTGCGAATCCTGCGTTCCTGCCGAGAACTGGGCATTGCCACAGTGGCCATCTACAGCACTGTGGATCGCAACGCCCTGCACGTGCAGCTCGCCGATGAAGCGGTGTGCGTGGGCGAGGCGCCCAGCCGAAAGAGCTATCTCAACATTCCCAACATCATCGCGGCGGCCATCTCCCGCGGCGCTGACGCCATCCATCCCGGCTATGGCTTCCTGGCCGAAAACGACCGGTTTGCTGAGATCTGCGCCGCACACGGCCTCACCTTCGTGGGTCCTTCGGCGGAGGCGATCCGGGCGATGGGCGACAAATCCACCGCCAAGGCCACCATGCAGCGGGTGGGTGTTCCCACCGTGCCGGGCAGCGAGGGCCTGCTGGCCGATGCCGAGACGGCAGCGGCAGTCGCCGCGGCCATGGGCTATCCGGTCATGATCAAAGCCACCGCCGGTGGCGGCGGGCGGGGCATGCGGCTGGTGCCCGATGCCGACCAGCTCGAGAGCCTGTTCAAAGCGGCCCAGGGCGAGGCCGAGGCTGCCTTCGGCAATCCTGGCCTCTACATGGAAAAGTTCATCGACCGGCCCCGGCACGTGGAAGTGCAGGTGCTGGCCGACCGCCACGGCAACGTGGTGCATCTTGGGGAGCGCGACTGCTCGATCCAACGCCGTCACCAGAAGCTGCTGGAGGAAGCGCCCAGCCCGGCGCTTGATGCCGACCTGCGTCAGCGCATGGGGGAAGCGGCGGTGGCAGCGGCCCGCAGCATCACCTACGAGGGCGCCGGCACCGTGGAGTTCCTCCTCGACAAGAGCGGTGCCTTCTACTTCATGGAGATGAACACCCGCATCCAGGTGGAGCACCCGGTTACGGAGATGGTGACCGGCATCGACCTGATCGCCGAGCAGCTGCATATCGCCGGTGGTGAGCCCCTGCGCATGCGGCAGGCCGATGTGCAGCTGCGCGGGCACGCCATTGAATGCCGCATCAACGCCGAGGATCCACAGAAGAATTTCCGGCCAGCGCCGGGCCGCATCTCCGGCTGGCTGCCTCCGGGCGGGCCTGGAGTGCGGGTCGACAGCCACGTCTACACGGGCTACGAGATTCCGGTCTTCTACGACTCCCTGATCGGCAAGCTGATCGTGTGGGCACCCGATCGTGAGGGCGCCATCCGGCGCATGCGGCGCGCGTTGATGGAGTGCGCCATCACAGGCATCTCCACCACGATCGACTTCCACCTCAGCCTGCTGGACCGGCCCGAGTTTCAGCGCGGCGACATCCACACCAAGTTCGTGGAGCAGGAGATGCTGCCGGGCTGATGCCGGCAGATCAGCCAGTGGTTTGCCGAGGCTGGCAGTTCTGGCTGCTGGTTCGGGGCCGGCGGCATTCAGCTACCACTCTGTGACGGGCGGCTTGTGGGGGTGGTTCGGCCAGCACTCTGAGGCTGTCCTGTTCGCCCTGGGCGAACAGGTTCAGCCGGCCCCCAGGGTGGATCCATGCCGCGCCACAAGGGTGAGCAGGCCCTGCTGGCCCAGCAGCAATTCGCGCACCAGGCTGATCAACCCCACCCAGATCACCGGTGTCACGTCGACGCCACCGATCGGCGGCACCACGCGGCGGGTGGTGGCCAGCAGCGACTCCGTGGGCCAGCCGATCAACCGCATGGCGCCCCGCTGCAGATCGATCTGGGGGTACCAGGTGAGCACGATGCGGAACAGAAACAGCAGGGTCCAGGCACCCAGCACCAGACCCAGCAGCAGGTTCAGCGCCGGCAGCGAACGCAGCAAGGTTGCAGCCGTCACAAAGCTCTAAGCAGAAAGACCATTGATCGTAGGAAGCGGTGGCCCTTGACTAGGATCCCAGCCTCCACCAGCGCCACCATGACCCCTTCCCTCGCCAACTTCCTGAGCAGCCTCGTGTGGGGAGCGGTGATTGTGGTGATCCCCATCAGCATCGCGCTCGTGCTGATCAGCCAAACCGATCAGGTCGACCGCAAGCTCTGATCCGCTTGACCAACACGGCCAGCGCTCGCACAGGCAGACCCAAGCGTCGAGGTGCAGCCCGGCCTTGAGCTACTGGAGGCCACGCCGGTCTCCAGTCGCAGTGCGTTGCAAAGATCCGCCGCAGAGCTCCGCAGCATCGGCCTGCAGAACGCAACCGGCAGGCTCCCGTCACTGGCTTGATTGCTGCTCACCCTTGGTGCGGCAACGGTGAACGGGTCTTACCGGCCACGCTCTGGAGATGTCCCTAAAGTGCTTGAACGGGTTCTCCAGTCGGAGGATGCGGACGTCCGTTCTGCCTGAGGTCTTCCAGACGTGGTTAATGCCAGCCTGAACTGGGCGAGCATCGTCGGCATCGTGTTGGCCGTCGGCGGAGCCTTTCTCTATTTCATGAGGAGCTTCAAGCCCGCCCTCGCTCGCGACTACGACGTTTTCTTCGCGGCGATCGGCCTCCTCTGCGGTGGGATCCTCTTCTTCCAGGGCTGGCGCCTCGATCCGATCCTCCAGTTCGGTCAGTTTCTACTGGCCGGCACCACCGTCTTTTTCGCCTACGAGAGCGTGCGCCTGAGGGGCGTCACCACCGAGCAGGCCCGGCGCTCCTCCTTCTTCGACGACGACGAACCCCTGCCACCTCCCGCTCGTGGCCGCATGGGTGGCGGCGACTGGAACCCCGATGTCGACCGCCTGGAAGAACCCCAGCCCCTGCGCCGCAGGATCCGTTCACGCGAAGCGGAACCCGAAGACGACGACTTCTACCGACCGCGCCGCACCGCCCGCCCTGCCATTCCTGAGCGGGCCGCCAGCCGCCGCCCCGCCGACACCGACGACTGGGATCCAGCCCCCCGCTCCCCGCGCGTCGACGACCGCCCCGCCGCTGTGGATCCAGGCTTCCGCGCCGGCCCAGCCCCCCGCAGCCCTGCAGCCCCCAGTTCCGGGCCCGCCTTCGGCGCCCGCCGTCTTGATCGGGATGTGGCTGCGGAGCCGCGCCGAGGCACCCGCCCTACTGCCAGCAGCGAGTCTGTTCCCCGCTCCAGCCGCCGCACCGGCAACGCCCCTGTTCCAGGTGCCGGCCCACTGCCCGGCGGCCCTGAGCCCTCGTCACGCCCCGCAGCCGGGGCACCCATGGGTTCACCGCTGCGCGGCGGCCTTGGCGGTGCCCCGGCCTCCAGCAGCACCCCTGATCCGGCCAGCGACGCGGATTACACACCGTTGCGCTCCAGCAGCAGCGCCAGTGCCCGAAACCCTTCCGGTGCTGCCGGAGCCCGCAGTGCCTCCAGCAGCGCTCGCCCTGGCTCCAGCCGCGACAACAGCTCCCGTTTCGACGACTGACCCCCAGCCACCGGTGAGAGCTCTGGGCTGGGGCCAGCCATGCCCCCTGCGCTGGGTGCCCTGGCTGTTGGCCCTGCAGCTGGTGGTCTGGCTCTCAGGCTGCGGGCTGGGCCCGAGAAGCCGGCCGGCCCCCTCCACCGGCCTCGGACCCGAGGCGCGCCAGGAGCCGGCATTGAGCGGGGATGGCCGGCTGCTGGCCAGCCTGGTGGAGCGCGGCGGGCGCACCACCGTGCTGCTCCAGGAGCGGCTCAGCGGCAGAGTGATTCCCCTGCGCCACCTCCAGCGGCAGCAGCCCCACAGCTCCCCGTCGTTGAGCTGGAACGGTCGCTACCTGGCCGTGATCGTGCAGCGGGGTGAGCGGCGCCTGGCGGTGATCGAGGACCGTGCCAACGGCCGTGGCATTCCCCTGCCCCTGCCGGGAGGCCAGGAGCCCGAGCGACTCAGCCTGTCCCCGGACGGCCGGCGCCTCGCCATGCAGTTGGTGCGAGGCGGCCAGCGGCAGGTGGAACTGTTCGATCTCAGTGGTCTGCTCGAACCCGATCTGCCGCCCGGGCTGGCAGTGCCGGGGCGATGAGGGAGCCGCCGACCCTGGTTGTTGGATTGCTGCTGGTCGGTCTGGCCGGCTGCAGTGCCTCCCCCCTGCGGCCGCTGGCACCGATCAACCAGGCCCTGGAGCAAGCCGGCGCCACTGGGCGTGAGCCGTCCCTGGCCGGCGGGTGGCTGGCCCTGATCAGCGGCCGCCAGGGCCGGGAGCAGGTGGTTCTGGTCGATCTGCGGACCAACAGGCCGGTTCCCGTGCCGGGACTGAACCGCCCCGATGCCCAACCGGTGAGCGCCAGCGTGGATGGGAGCGGCGAGCGGCTGGCGGTGGTGCGGCAGCGGGACGGCCGCACCGAGCTGGGGCTGTACCGGCGCTCGATCCAGGGGTTTCAGCCTCTGCCGCTGGAGCCAGCGGGGGTGCCGCGCCAGGTGAGCCTCAGCGGCGATGGGCGCCAGCTGGCCGTGGAGGTGAGCCGCGGCGGGATCTGGCAGGTGGACCTGCTGGAGCTGCCATGAACCGGAAACCCGGCGCGATGGCCCGGCCATGGGTCATCAGGCAGGTGCGACGGCGGAGTGGGGGCCCTCACAACCTGCTGTGGAAACATGGCTGAGGCAGGGGATGTGCACGGCATGACCGAATCACGAAGGATGGAATCAACGCCCTCGCCGGGCAACAAGGCCGGAACCGCCGCTGGCGTCAACGGTGTCGATCGCAAGGTTCCGCGTGGCCTGTGGCTGGCCTCTCTGGCCCTCTTCGTGGTGTTTTTCCTGAGCGCCTCCTACCGCCATTACACCCTTTCTTCCAGTGCCTTCGACCTCGGCATCTTTGATCAGGCCGTGTACCTGATCAGCCAGGGACTGCCACCGATCTCCTCCTACCTGGGCTTTCACATTCTTGGTGATCATGCCTCGTGGATCTTCTACCCCCTGAGTTTGCTGTACAGGATTCATCCATCGGTTCAGTGGCTGTTCGCCGTCCAGGCATTCAGCCTGGCAATCAGTGGGCCAATCGTCTACCTGATCGCGAAAGACTATCGGCTAAGCGATCAGGACGCAAGGCTGATGGCCTTCATCTACTTCCTCTATCCGGTGGTGATCAATGCGAGTGTTTCCGACTTCCATCCCGAAATCATTGCCATTCCATTTCTCTTCCTGGCCATCTACAGCCAGCGGAGAGGTCATCTCTGGATGACCCTTCTGGCGATCGGAGTGGTGCTGGCCTGCAAGCAGGCCCTGGCACTCACATGCATCGGGCTTGGTGCCTACTTCCTGATCAGGCGGGACCGCAGGACAGGCCTGTTGGTGATGGGCCTGTCCACCTTCTACCTTGCCCTGATCATTTCGGTCGTTACCCCATCATTCGGGGGTGGGGTGATAAAGCACGACTGGATTGGCCGGTTTTTCAGCTATCTCGGTAATTCCCACCAAGAGGTGGTCACAACCATCCTGTTCAACCCGATGGTTCTGATTCGCCATCTGTTCTCCGTTGAGAATGCCTTCTACCTGTTCCTGCTGGTTCTCCCTGTCATCTTCACCAGCAACATCAAGGCATTTCCTGAACTGATGGGTGCCACTCCTGCGCTGTTACTGAATCTGCTGAGCGATCACCCCAATCACAAGGGGCTCATGCTCCATTACAGTTTGCCGATTGTTCCGTTCATCATTCTCTTTGCGATTTCCTCGCGAACCTACGGCTTTCCCAAGATCCGATCCAGCCTTTTGCTTGTGTGGGCTGTCCTGTGCATGTTCGGGTTAACGAAGTTCATCAGGATCATGACGAACCATTCGTCTTTCGAGCGGATTGAAGAGGCCCATCGCGTTGTGTCGTTGATTCAGCCAGACTCGGCAGTCCTGGCTCCCATCGACATCGCTCCCCACCTCTCCCATCGAAGGGTGATCAGCAAGCGCCTGCACAGTGATGGCGAGCGGTACATGACATCAAAGTTCCTGCAGCACTACGACTACATTCTGCTAAATGGCTCCGATTCGAAGAAGGATCGCGTGCTGCAACGGCGACTCAAGGCCGATCAATCCTTCCGCATGATCTACCAATCACCTGATTTCATGCTCTTTCGTACCAATCACCCCCTGCCATGGTCCCCATCGGTGCTCAAATCGGTGGATGTGTTCTCATGACAACCCCGCCCCAAGCCAGGCTCAGGGCACCAGGCCAGCCCAGTGCAGGAAGGTGTCACCGCTGAGGGCTTCGATCAGCAGCACGGCGGCGAAGCCGATCATCGCGAAGCGGCCATTGACCCGTTCGGCATAACCGCTCCAGCCGAAGGCAGGGGCATCGGCCGTGGTGGCGCTTGTGGGAGCTGGCACGGCGGTATCTGCCGCTGGAGCAGTGGCTTGGTCGGTGGCGGGTGCGGGTTCCGGATCGGTGGGCATGGGGCGTTCAGGTGCGAGTGAAGTCATAGCCGGTGGCGGGCAGCAGGCGCCAGCCGCCCTGGCCATCCAGTTCGAGCACGGTGTCGTGGAAGGCGGCCAGGGTGGGGCGGTGGCCCACGCTCACAAAGGCCATGTCCCGCTCGGTGAGCAACTTGTAGAGATGCTTCTCGGTGTTCACATCGAGGGCACTGGTGGCCTCATCGAGCACCACAAAACGGGGAGAGTTGAGCAGCAACCGGGCGAAGGCCAGGCGCTGCTGCTCGCCGAGTGAGAGGAGGCGGGGCCAGTCCTGCTTGATGTCGAGGTCGGGGTAGCGGCGCACCAGCTCCGGCAGCCGCACCTCTTCCAGGACGCTGCGCAGGTGGTCGTCGCTGAAGCGCTCGGGCTGCTGGGGGTAGCAGAGCTGTTCCCGCAGGCTGCCCAGGATCATGTAGGGCTTCTGGGGAATGAACAACAACTCCGCCAGCGGTGGCCGCTCCACCGTGCCGGCCGCAGCCGGCCACAGGCCACTCACCATGCGCAGAAACGAGGTTTTGCCGCAGCCGCTGGGGCCCACCACCAGCAACCGCTGAGCAGGGCCCACCTCCAGGCTGATGTCGTGAATCAGGCGGCGGTCGGTGTGGGGTGGTACCAGATCGGCATGCTTCACGAGGATGGTCTGGTGTGAGGCATCTGCCAGCAGTGAATCCTGGTAGCTGCGTTCGCGGGCCTGGCTGCCGATCTCATCCACCTTGAGCTGGAAGCCCTCCAGGCGGCTGATGCTGGCGGAAAAGGCCGCCAGGCGATCGATGTTGTTGACGATGTAACTGACCGAGAACAGCACCTGGCTGAAGGCGATGCTCGCCTGCCCGAACACGCCGAAATCAACTTCCTTTGCGAAATACACCGGAGCGATCACCAGCCAGGGCAGAAAGCGCGAGAAGTAGTCGTAGGAGCGCTGGATCACCTGGATCAGCGCCTCCCACACGATCAGCTTGTTGTAGTTCACGATCGCGCCACTCAGCCGGCGCTCCGCTTCTTTACCTTCCTGCTGTTCACCGCGGTAGAAGGCAATCGACTCGGCGTTGTCGCGGATGTGAACGAGGCCATAGCGGAAATCGGCCTCCAGCTTCAGCTGCTGATAGTTCAACGCCACCAGCTTGCGGCTGGCGAACACGATCAGTGCGGTGCCGCCCAATGAATAGGCCAGCAGGAGCAGCGCGAGATTCACGCTGATGCTCCACAGCACAATGATGAAGCTCACGAAGGTGAGCAGCGCGGAGAGGATCTCCACCGTGACGCTCAAGCTGGTGCCAGTGAAGCTGGCAGTGTCCTGAGAAATCCGCTGGTCAGGGTTATCGATCTCCTGCAGGGATTCGTCGTTGGGATTGAGGATGTAATAGGCGCGGTTCGAGAGGTAGCGGGTGAGCAGGCGACCGCTCAACCACTCGCGCCACAGCAGGCCAAGCTTTGGGATCAGGTAGCTCTGCGTGGCGCGGATCGGCAGAGCCAGCACCAGACAGAAGGCATAAATCGCCACGATCTTCCAGAAGCCGTCCTGGTCGTAGGCCACCAGGGCGTTATCAACGTTGCGGGCCACAAAGCTGATGCCCACGTTGATGCCGTTGATCACCAGGATCAACAACGTGATCACGCCGATCAACAGCCAGGGAAGCCAGCGGCCCTGGCGAAGCTTCGCCCGGAAGCTGCTGAACACAGCCAGGCCGCCGGCGAACAGGGCCATCACCACCGGACCGATCGGGCCGCTCCAGAGCGCGGCCACCTGCTCGGGCACCCCCGGCAGGAAGCGGCTGCGCAGATCGGGGATGAGCACACCCGCGGCGGCCACCGAGCCGGTGAGCAGCAGCAGGGTGACGCCCACCACCACCGCAAGCAGGGACAGCACCAGCAGCAGGAATTGCCAGGAACTGCTCTCCTCCAGGGGGAGGAAGTAAGGCTGGGCCAGGCGCTGCAGCTTGCCGAGCTGCTCGCGGAACGCCTTGAAGAAGCTCATGGACCGTGACAGGTCCGCCCATTGTCGCCGCTGGCAGGGAGCGGTGGGAGGGGGCGGTCAGCCCGGTGGCCAGTGCAGCGGACGGCCACCGATCACATGCACATGCAGGTGAAAGACGGTCTGGCCGGCTTCGGCGCCGTTGTTGATGACGGTGCGCCACCCCGTGAGTCCCTCCTGGCGGGCCACCCTGGCCGCCACCAGCAGCAGATGCCCCAGCAGGGCCTCGTGTTCCTCCCCTGCGGCATTGAGATTCACCAGGGGTTCACGCGGGATCACCAGCACGTGCACCGGCGCCTGGGGATTCACATCGCGGAAGGCCAGGCAGAGGTCGTCGGCGTGGACCTGATCGCAGGGGATCTCACCGCGCAGGATCCGCCCGAAGATCGTGTCGGCCGCGGGTGGGGTGCTGGAGGCCATGACGCCACAGGGCAGGACAGGGCGGGAACCGGTGAGGTGACCCTGGTTTCCGATCGATGTTGGCACGCTGCAACAGCGCCGCCCTGCTGGGACTGGAGGCGGCGCCGGTGGTGGTGGAGGTGGACATCGCCCCGGGCCTGCCGGCCCTGCAGCTGGTGGGCCTCTCCGACACCGCCGGCCGCGAGTCCCGCGAGCGGGTGCGGGCGGCGCTGCGCAACAGCGGCTTCCGGCCACCGCTCACTCGGGTGATCGTGAGCCTGGCTCCAGCCGACCTACGCAAGGAGGGGCCCGCCTTCGATCTGCCGATCGCCCTGGGCGTGCTGCTGGCCAGCGGCCAGCTTGATCCCCAGCGGCTGATCGGCGTCTGGAGCACCGGCGAGCTGGGCCTCGATGGCACCCTGCGGCCTGGGCGCGGGACGCTGGCCCTGGCCCTGGCCGCCAGGCAGGCCGGCGCGCGGGCCCTGGTGGTGCCGGCCGCCAACGGCGCTGAGGCGTCCCTGGTGGAGGGGCTCACGGTGTGGCCGGCCGAAACGCTGCAACAGGTGGCCCAGTTGCTGATGGATCCGGCCCTGGCGTCCCCCTGCCGGCCCGCCGCAGATCGGCCCGTAGGGGCAGGCGAGGGGGCAGCGGCGGATCTGGCCGATGTGCGGGGGCAGCACCACGGCCGGCGGGCGCTGGAGATCGCCGCAGCCGGACACCATCACCTGCTGCTGGTGGGCCCTCCGGGCAGCGGCAAGACGATGCTGGCCCGCCGCCTGCCGGGACTGCTGCCACCGCTGCCGCCGGAGGAAGCACTCGAGCTCACCCAGGTGGTCTCCGTGGCAGGTCTGCTGAGCGGCGAGGCGGGCCTGATCCGCCAGCGGCCCTTCCGCGCCCCCCACCACAGCTGCACCGCCACGGCCCTGGTGGGAGGCGGGGCGTTGCCGCGGCCGGGTGAACTGTCACTGGCCCATCACGGCGTGCTGTTTCTCGACGAGCTGGCTGAATTCCAGCGGGCCGTGCTCGATCAGCTGCGCGAGCCGCTGGAGGAGGGGGAGGTGTGGATCAGCCGCCAGCGCCAGCGGACCCGCTTCCCCTGCCGGATAGCGCTGGTGGCGGCCACCAATCCCTGCCCGTGCGGCTGGTTCGGCGATCCGCTGCGCAGCTGCCAATGCCCGGAAGGGGTGCGCCAGCGTTACTGGGCGCGCCTGTCGGGGCCACTGCTGGATCGGATCGATCTTCAGGTGGTGATGCGGCGCCTGGAGGCTGATGAGCTGGTGGGACTCCCCGCCGCCAGCGGCGAGGGCGGCGGCCATAGCCCACCGCCCAGCAGCGGGGCGGTGGCGGAGCGGGTGCGGCAGGCGCGCGAACGGATGACGCGGCGAAACCCGGCAGGGCAAGCGAACAGCGCCTTGACGGGCGAGGCTCTTCGGCAGCATCTGGCGTTGTCGGCGGCGGCGCTGGAGCGCTGGCGCGGCGCGATCCGGCAGCGGCGGCTCTCGGCCCGTTCAGCCGAACGGCTGGTGAGGGTGGCGCGCACGATCGCTGATCTCGAAGCCAGCAACGAGGTGCAGGCCACCCACCTGGCGGAAGCCCTCACCTATCGCTCCTTCGATCAGCTACAAACCGGCACCGACCAGCTGCTGAGTGGAGGCAACCAGCTGCTGGGTGGGGGCAAGCAGCAGGTCCGGGGAGACACGGGTTGAACCATGGGCAGTTCGGAAAGCGCCGCGAACTACCCGCTCAAGCGCAGGCAGCCAGGCGATCGGCTGGATCAGCGGCGGCGGCGGCGCTGCTGGGCCTTGCGCTTGTACTTCTCGGTGGGGGTTTCGTGGTGACGCAGGCGCTTGAGGTCGGCAAAGATCCCTGCCTTGGACACCTGACGCTTGAACCGGCGCAGCGCCGATTCGATGCCTTCATTTTCGCCGACGGTGACCTGGGTCATGAACCACGCAGTGGGGCTGGAGATTGCTCAATGTAGCAACTGCCTCCGCCCTGGCTTCACCGCGTGCGCGGTGCTGAGGTTGGCGCCGGCGGAACCACCGGGGGCGGCGACAGGGGAACAGCGGTGCGCGTGGCACCGGTAGCGGGCGCTGAGCCGGTCGGTGCTGCAGCACCCGCTGGCGATGAGGGCCGCGGGACGGTGGTGCGGGGCGCTGTGGTGCTGGGCCCGGTGGTGGCAGGGGCCGTGGTACCGGGTGCCGTTGCACCGGGAACCGCCGTGCGTGGAGCGGTGGTGCTGGGGGTAGTGCTTCGAGGAGCGCTGCTGCCGGGGACCGCAGGCGCGGAAGTGGGGCGGGCGGCTGGGGTCGTGGGCTGTGGTGTTGTGGCCCCTGGTGTTCCACGGCCCGCAGGGGCGGGAGCGGTGCTGCCAGGAGCTGTGCCCCCTGGTGCACCCGATCCGGCCGGGGCGGCCGTTGTTTCGCCCGGCCAGTTATCGCGATAGATGTAGACGTGGCCGAGGGCACGGGTGCCGAAGTGACGGCGCTTCAGGCGCCACCCCGGCTCTGGTGTGAACTGAAGGAAGCCGGCGGCCTGGCCGTTGGTGCGAGCCAGGATCATCTCGGGGCCGGTTTTGCCACGGTGCGGCGTGGCCAGCAGGATGTTGTCGTTGCCGCTGCGCACCACACTGATCCGATACACGGTGGCCAGATCGTTGTCACCCACCCGCAGCGAATAGCCGTTGGCGTCGATGTAGCGGGTGCAGATGCCGGTGAAGTCGAAGGTGCCCAGCAACGGATCGACGCGGGCCGGATTGGCGCCGGACACAGCGAAACAGGGACGGCGGTTGGTGACCTGTTCATAGATGTTGAGCTGGGCTCGACTGCCGTCACCGATCGGCGCGGCCACCAGCACGAAGCGCTCCTGCGCCACATCTCGGGCACCGAACAGCGCCCCTTGGGCATGGAGGGGTGCAAGGGACCCGCCCACCGCAACGACGCCGAGCGCGGATAGGAATGGCAGGGCGCGGATCGGCCGGAGATGTCGCATCGGAGGTGCCCAGCGGCAGGAGGTGCCGATGGTAGAAGTGAGGCCCGAGGGTGCCAGCCCCCCTTAGGCCGGCTTGTTGAGACGAATTGCGACCAGCAGGCTGAGGACCGTGCCGGGCAGGCAGGCCGCCAGGATCAGACGGGTGGTGGCGACCCCGAGATCGGGGTCGCCATAGGAGAGCTCAAACACTGAGCCTGTGGCGGCGATGCCCAGCAGACAGGCGAGCGCCAGGAACACCCCGGCAAACGGTTTCATCGGCATTGGGCGTCAGCGCAGGGAGTGGACGGCGGCGCGCTCGAACCCGTGCTCCTTGAGCCCATCGTTGAGGCTCAGTTCATCGGTGACGCGGTCGACGAACAGCACTCCATGGAGATGGTCCATCTCATGGAGCAGGCAGCGGGCCAGCAGGCCATCGGCCTTGATCCGCCGGGGCCTGCCGTGCTCGTCACGGAAGCTCACCTCGGCGGTGGTGGGACGAACCACCTGCAGATACACGCCGGGAATGCTCAGGCAACCTTCTTCATAGGTGGTGAGCGAGCCGCTGGTGGCGCCAATCTCGGGGTTGATGAACACCTGGGGCGGGGTGGCCGGGTTCTCGGGATCGAGATCGATCACCACGAGCTGCTTATGGACACCCACCTGGGGCGCGGCCAGACCGATGCCATGGGCGGCATACATGCTGCGGAGCATGTCGCGGGCGAGATCCCGCACCGCTTCATCCACCTTGCTGATGCGTTTGGCCGGTTGGCGCAGCGCGGCATCGCCGAGGGTGTGAATGGTCAGCGGGGGGTGATCCAGCACCTCCTTGGAGACGTGAACCCCACGGCTGGTGAGCTCCGCCTGGCGGGCCATTTTGGCGAAGCTGCTGGCCAAGGCATCACCTGAAACGATGGGTAAATTCTAGAAGGTGCGTGTGGGGGGGAACTGGAGCCCGGCCGAGCCCGCAGCGTTGCCGGCCCGGGTGGCGGTGGAGGCGGCACCCACGGTGAAGGAGCCGCTGCTGCACGGACAGGAGCTGTTCTGGCTGGAGCAACGGCCCCTGGAGCAGGGCCGCGTCACCCTGCTGTGGCGCCAGCGGCCCGGTGGCCCCAGCCAGGAGCTCACCCCCGCCCCCTGGAACCTGCGCAGCCGGGTGCACACCTATGGCGGCGGTGTGGTGGCGGTGGGAAGCGTGGCCGGCGGCACCACCGTGGTGTTCGTCAACGACGGCGACCGCTGCCTGTGGGCGCTGGAGTTGCCGGCGGTGCACCCTGTGTTGCAGGAGGGGAGCCTGCTCCTGCCAGAGAAGCTGGAGTCTTCGCCAGCGGCATCGCCATCGCCGCCGCTGCTGCCGGAGCCGAGGCGGCTCACCGCACCAGCGGCCCGGGCTTTCGCCGATGGCCTGATCGACGGCCCGCGCCAGCGCTGGATCGGCGTCATGGAGTGCGATGGCGTCGATCAGCTGGTGGCCGTGCCGCTGGCGGGCGGAGAGCCCGTGCTCCTGCACCAGCCCACCGACTTCTGCGGCAGCGCCGTGCTCAGCCCCCATGGCAGCCATCTGGCCTGGGTGGAATGGCAGCAGCCGTTCATGCCCTGGGACCGCAGCCAGCTGTGGCTGGGCCGCTTTGACGCCCGCGGGATGCTGCACGACTGCCGGCCGCTGGCCGGGGGCGCCGCCACCGGGCCCACCGCCGCCGATGTGTCGGTCGTGCAACCGCTCTGGCTGCCGACTGGCGACCTGGTGGTGGCCACGGACCGCAGCGGCTGGTGGAACCTGGAGCGCCTGCCGGCGGCTGAGCGCCTGGCGGCGGTGGAGCCCTCGGTGGCGGCCGGGCCGCTGCCCCCAACAGTGGCGGCCCTACCCCCCACCACTGCCTTGCACTGGCAGCCGCTGTTGCCGATGGAGGCGGAATTCGGTCTACCGGCCTGGGTGTACGGGCGGCGCACCACGGGCTGGGATGGCCAGCAACTGGTGGCGGCGGTCTGCCGGGCCGGCCGCTGGGAGCTCGGCACCATCGCCCTGCCGGAGCCAGGCGCCGCCGAGGGGCGCTGGCAGCCGCTCGCCCAGCCTTTCGACGCACTCGATGGCCTCAGTGCCGGCGGCGGCCGGGTGGTGGTCGTGGCCGCCGATGCCGTCACCCCACAGGGCCTGCTGGAGATCGATCTTCACCACGGCAGCTGGAGCCACACCCCAGCGGGCGGCGGCGAAGCAGCAGCGGCCCCAGCGGGAACGCCCCCCCTGGCGACGGAAGCGATCAGCACACCGCAGGCGCTCTGGTTCGAGGGGCACAGCGGCTTGCCCACCCACGCCTGGTACTACCCGCCGATCGGCGGCGCCCACCCGCTGGCCCCCTTGCTTGTGAAGAGTCACAGCGGGCCCACCGCCATGGCCGGCACGGGGCTGAATCTGGCGGTTCAGTTCTGGACCAGCCGCGGCTGGGGCGTGGTGGACGTGAACTACGGCGGGTCCACGGGCTTCGGCAGGGCCTACCGCGATCGTCTCGCCGGCCAATGGGGTGTGGTGGACGTGAGCGACTGCGCCGCGGCGGCCACCGCGGTGGTGGCGGCGGGTGCGGCGAGCCCGGAGCGTCTCGCGATCGAGGGCGGCAGCGCCGGCGGATTCACCACCCTCGCGGCGCTCTGCTTCACCGATGTGTTCCGCGCCGGGGCCTGCCGCTACGGCGTGGCCGATCTGGCGGCCCTGGTGCGCAGCACCCATCGCTTCGAGGCCGGCTATCTCGAGGGCCTGGTGGGCCCGTGGCCGGCGGCGCAGGCGCTCTATGCGCAGCGCTCGCCGCTGCACCATGCCGGCCAGATGCGCTGCCCGGTGATCTTTTTCCAGGGCCTCGACGACGAGGTGGTGCCACCCGAGCAGACCGACGCCATGGCTGCGGCCCTCGCGGCCAACGGCCTGCCAGTGGAGGTGCGTCGGTTCGCCGGTGAAGGCCATGGCTTTCGCCGCCCGGAGGTGCGCATCGAGGTGCTGGAGGCCACCGAGGCCTTCTTCCGCCGGCAGTTCGGCCTGTGAGGCTTCCGGACGCTGTGGAATCGCTGCTGCGGGGCTGGCACTGGCCGCTGCTGGCGCTGGTGGTGCTGGTGCTGCTGCTGCTGCTGGGGCGCCTGATCGGCACCAGGCTCGGCATGAAGCGCTGGGGTCTACCGGAGGCGCTTCTGGCCGGCGGCCTCGGGCTGCTGGTGGCCCCGGCAGGGCTGCTGCCACTGGTACCACAACCGGTGATCGACCTCTGGAACCAGTTGCCGTTGCCACTCCTCACGCTGGTGTTCGCCAGCCTGTTGCTGGGCAAGCCGTTGCCAAAGCTGGGCGGGCTGTGGCGACCGCTTTCCGGGCAGGTGCTGATGGCCCTCACGCTCGCCTTCGGCCAGTTCCTGGTGGGCGGGCTGGCGGTGCTGCTGGTGCTGCAGCCCCTGCTGGGCACGAGTCCGGTGATGGCGCTGCTGATCGAGGTGGCCTACGAGGGCGGGCATGGCTCGGCGGCGGCGATGGGCCCCACCTACGAACGGCTGGGACTGGAGGGCGGCCAGGCCCTGGGGCTGGCAATGGCCACCGTGGGGCTGCTGGCCTCCACCCTGGTGGGCGGGCTGGTGGTGGTGCTGGCGCGGGCACGGGGCTGGCTCAGCTTCGGCGCGGCGATTCCGTTGCAGGAGGCCGTGGAGATTGTGCTGGAGGAGACCCCACCGCTGGAGGCAATCCCTGCCGACCAACCCCTTGAGGAAGGAACACTGGAACTCCCGGCCTGGTGGCGGCAAGGGGCCGACTGGGCGGTGAACATGGCCCTGGCGGGCATCGCTGTGGCGATCGGCTGCTGTCTGCTGGCTGCGCTGCGCTGGGGTGCCGATCGCAGCGGGGGGGTGTTCGCCATGGTGATCGACGCCCTGCCGGTGTTCCCGCTGGCGCTGGTGGGGTCGCTGCTGGTGCGGCTGGCCCTGGAGAAAAGCGGCCAGGAGCGCTGGGTGTCCACACCGATCCAGAGCCAGACCGGCACACTGGCGGCAGATCTGCTGATCACGGCGGCCACGGCCTGCCTCGACCTGCGGCTGCTGGCCGCCGACTGGCTGCCACTGACGGTGCTGGCGCTGGCGGGCCTGCTCTGGAACCTGGCGGTGGTGCTGCTGCTGGCCCCGCGGATCCTGCCGGCCGACTGGTTTGAGCGGGCGATTCTGGAATTCGGCCAGGCCACCGGCGTGGCCGCCAGCGGCCTGTTGCTGCTGCGCATGGCCGACCCGGACGATCGCAGCGAAGCGGTGACGGCCTTTTCGATCAAGCAATTGCTGCTGCAGCCCCTGCTGGCCGGTGGCGTGATCACCGTGGTGGCCCCGCTGGTGGTGGTGGGCTGGGGACTGCCGGCCTGGACCTCCCTCTGCCTGGTGCTTGTGCTGCTCTGGATCGCTCTGGGGCTCGTTCTGGCACAGCAGGCGAATGCTGACTGACACGCGCGGCTTTGAGAGTGGCAATCAAGGCACCTGCCAAGAGAGATCCAGGCAATCAAGCCTGCAAGCAATACTTGCAACCCAACAATGCTCGCGGCGGCCCTTCACGGGCGCAGACCAAGTGTTGGCTGTAGTGATGTCAGACTCTTCGAACGAATGCTCCTTTTTTCTTGCCATTATCAGCACTGATGGACACACCATTTGGCCGAGAATGATCTGCCTAGAAATCCGGGACGCACCAAACACAGATGGATCAAGGCGGCCAACGCGCTCAACTGGCAGCTGGTTTTGAGCAACCCCACGTAGATCCCCCCGAAGCCGAACGACTACTTGATTGCGCGAAAAGGATGTTCACCCTTTCGCAGGAAGTGAGACGGTTAAAGGCAGGCGCCTACGACTTGGCGCAGCCAACCCGGATCATCCAATGGTCCATCCACAGCAATGGCAGGCCGCGGCACCTGCTTAGTCGCAGGAGAGCTCGGAAGGGGATGAACTTGCCCTCAAATCAGGACGATTTTCAATGCCTTGCTTACCATCGGCGGCATCGGCAGCATCTTGCTTACCTTGGCGCAACTCAGGCGCTGGCATGAGGTCATGAACATGAGCGACTGTGGTCTCCACCTCAATCCCGGGCGACTGGTCGCCCGATCAGTTCCTTAATGCATCCCCGCGGTCAACAAAATTGCTGGCGGAAACCAGCAATAGTGAAGTCATTGAGATAAAACGTTGACACATAGTAGTTGACTGGTCGTCAGGGGAGTATTCCTACGACGCCAATACAACGATACCGACGTCCAGGCGTCTCCTTTTGGGTTTCCGTGAGCAATTCTGCGTGTCTGCCCCGCTCGTGTAAGCACGGGCGCACGCCTCAGTCGTCCAGACCTAGTCGGGCCCAGATCACCCCGAGCTGGGCGCGGTGCAGATCGGTGGAGAAGCACATGTCCAGTTCGGCAGTGCTCAACACGCCTGTCACCTCGGGGTCGGCCAGCAGGTTGGCGCGAAAATTCCCGCCCTCGGTGTTCCAGGCGCTGTGGGCATGGCGCTGCACCAGCTGATAGGCCTGCTCACGGCTGAGCCCATGCTCCACCAGTGCAAGCAGCACCCGTTGGCTGAACACAACGCCTCCGTAGATGTGAAGATTGCGGGTCATGTTGTCGGGATAGACACCCAGCCCTTGGACCACCTCCGTCATTTCACGCAACATGAAATGCAAGGTGCAGGAACAATCCGGCAGCATCATTCGCTCCACGGAGCTATGACTGATGTCACGTTCATGCCAAAGCGCCACGTTTTCCAACGCCGCCACCGTGTAGCTCCTCAGCACGCGGGCCAGCCCGCTGATGCGTTCGCTGCGGATTGGGTTGCGCTTATGGGGCATCGCTGAACTGCCTTTCTGCCCCTTGGCGAAGTTCTCTTCCACCTCAAGCACATCAGTGCGTTGCAGATTCCTGATCTCGGTGCTGAAGCGCTCCAGGGAGGCCCCCACCAGTGCCAGGGTCTGCACATACTCCGCATGGCGATCCCGGCTGATCACCTGCGTGCTGGCCGTATCCGGCTCCAGCCCCAGGCTGGCGCAGGCCAGAGCCTCCACCTGGGGATCAGTGTTGGCGTAAGTGCCCATCGCCCCGCTCACCTGGCCCACGGACACCGTGGTCTCCAGCTGCTGCAGGCGCTGGCGGTTGCGCAGGCTTTCGGCCAGCCAACCCGCCACCTTGAAGCCGAAGGTGATCGGTTCGCCGTGAATGGCATGGGAACGCCCGATCATCACGGTGTCCTTATGGGCGCGCGCCAGCTGCCGCAGCGCTTCCACCAGGGCCTCCATCTCTTGCAGCAGCACGCGTACCGAGCGCTTCATCTGCAGGGCGAGCCCGGTATCAAGCACGTCCGAGCTGGTCATGCCCACGTGGATGTAGCGCCCCGCAGGCCCCACGTGCTCATTCACGTTGGTGAGAAAGGCGATCACGTCGTGACGCACCTCTGCCTCGATCTCCAGGATGCGCGGCACCTCAAAGCGGGCCTTGGCACGGATTTCGGCCATGGCCTCAGCGGGCACCCGGCCGAGGGTGCAGTTGGCTTCGCAGGCGGCCAGCTCCACATCCAGCCATCCCTGGAACTTGGCCTCTTCGCTCCACAGAGCGCCCATTTCGGGCAGGGTGTAACGCTCGATCAAGGCTCCACGGCGCAGGCACACCTGGCCAATCTATGGGGCAGTCCTCTGGCCTCCGTGCCGCAGCGTCCGGTGGCGCTTCACCACTCTTGCGGGCGCTGGCCAGCTGGTCCCGGCGTGGTTGGATGGCCTCAGATCCGCCGGGGATCCCAGTCGGATATACCCAGAGCCAAGGCGTCATGGGCAGAAAACAACGCCTTGATCTGCTGCTGGTCGAGCTGGGTCTGGTGACCAGCCGCCATCAGGCCCAGCAGCTGATCCGCGCCGGCCGGGTGCGGCTGCAGGGCCACGTGCTCGACAAGCCGGGGCAGGAAGTCGACAAGGAGCTGGTGCCTGAGCTCGAAGCCCCGCCCCGCTTTGTGTCCCGCGGCGGCGAGAAGCTGGCAGCGGCGATCCAGGCTTTCCCGCTGGCATTGCGTGGCCGCATCTGCCTCGATGCAGGCATCTCCACAGGTGGTTTCACCGATTGCTTGCTGCAGAACGGTGCCGCCAGGGTCTACGGCATCGATGTGGGCTACGGACAGACCGCCTGGTCGCTGCGCAGCGATGAACGCGTGGTGCTGCGGGAGCGCACAAACCTGAGGCACCTCGATCCCGCCGACCTCTATCGACCGGAGGATCCCTGGCCCGACCTTGGTGTGGCGGATCTTTCCTTTATTGCGTTGGCGCGGGTGTTGCCTGCACTGCGCGGCTTGCTGCGCAGCGATGCGGCTGAAGCGGTGGTGCTGGTGAAACCCCAGTTCGAAGTGGGGCGCGAGCGGGTCGGCAAAGGTGGGGTGGTGCGCGACCCCCGCGCCCACGTGGATGCAATTTCAGCGGTGATTGCGGCGGCGCTGCCCTGTGGCTGGAGCGCAGCGGGTCTGGTGGCCTCGCCGCTCACGGGGCCCGCCGGCAATCACGAATACCTGCTCTGGCTTCGCCCCCAATCCATCGCGAGCAGCAGCGCTGCAGGGGACGAACCCCTCAGGAACACTGGGCTGATGGGAACTGCCGAGTGCTCACAAACGGGCGTGCTCTCAGAAGAGTGTGGTCACCCACAGCACTTAGAGCGCTCAGAACACGGAGAGCCAAGGATCAAGGCTGGGAATGCAGTGCCCGCTGAGCGTGCAATGGCCGCCGAGATTGCAGAGCTCGCTGAGAGTGCAAAGCTGGCTGCGGGTGCAAATTCGGCTGCGAGTGGAAGAGAGGTTCAGCTTGTTTCCACGGCAGAGTCTCCAAACGCTGCTGAAGCGCCGCATGGCGGTGAACAGTCATCCGTTGATGAGCAATCACCCGACGCTGAGCGGACATCAGACGCCTGGCCTACGCGCCATGGTGAGAGTTCTGAGATCAATGCTCCCTCAGATGATGCGATTGGCCAGCAGAGGGAACTCGCACCGGCAGGTGGAACACTTGAGGCTGCCGCTATTGAAAGGATCGTGAAATCGACACTGCACTGAACTCAGTGCTTGCCCTTCATCGGTGCTGACCTGAAGGTGAGCTTCAGGTCAGCTGAATCCAACAGCTGAAGCGATGCTTCAGATTGCCGTGCTGTCGCGATCGCCGGTGCGAATCCGGATCACGGTGCCAATGGTGCTGATGAAGATCTTGCCATCGCCGATCTCTCCGGTGCGTGCGGCGTCCTGAATGGCGGTCACCACTGTGTCCACATTTTCGTCTTCAACCACCACTTCCAGCTTCAGCTTCTGGAGGAACTCCACTGTGAACTCGGAGCCGCGGTAGCGCTCCACCTGGCCCTTCTGACGGCCAAAACCCCTGACCTCACTCACGGTCATGCCAACGATGCCCGCATTCACCAACGCAACTTTGACATCCTCGAGCTTGAAGGGACGGATGATGGCCTCAACTTTTTTCATGAATTCTCCTGAGATTTCAGAACGAAAAGGTTAGTTTGAAGATTGGATCGAGACAGGCAGGATAGGGGTGCGACTGACAAGCAACCCAGCGGCCCTGGCATCCTCGCAGAGCAGATCCGCAGAGGATCCGTCCACTTGGATTTGACCAGCGGCCAACAGCGACCAGTGCTCGATTTCGAAGTGGGTTTGCAACCACAACATACCAATGGCCGATTGAGGGCCCAGCCTGAAGCCCCCATCGCTGGTGGACGTAAGAGCGAGATCCATGAAAAGACCCTGCAACTCAGGCCATTAGGCCCGAGCCTGCAGGGCTCCGGTGTAGCAGTTGCTACGGGGAGATCCCCGTGTCAGCGTTCAGCCGGCGTTCACCTGGCGGGCGGCTTCGGCGCGCCTGTGGTGATAGGCATGGCCACGGTAGTGAAGCTCAAGTGCTTCGTCGGGCTGGGTGGGCTCGTGACGCAGGGCCTCGCGGTAGTGAACGCCTCTATAGACGTGCTCAACGGGCTGGGCCGGGAGTTCAGCGTGTTGGGTGCCGTCGTAGGCGACGCCGCGGTAGACGAGTTGGGTCTTGGTCATGATGGATGGCCTCGAAGAGGGTGGGGATCACCTGCCTGCTGGCTGGTGCCGCTTCGTGGGAAGGAGCGTTGCTTCGCCTCGCGGTGGGGCTACTTCCGACAGGGGTGGAGAGCGGATCGCCCCTCACCTGGTCAACGGTTTGTCCTTCGATGCCTTTCTAGCAAGTTTGCGCTGTTCGTGACGAACATTTTCCTTTCATCTTCATAAAACGTTGCGAACGACCTGTCTTTGTAGCATTCCCCCACAACCCGCTCCCCCGTGCCTGCTGGCCCTGTGCTCCCCTACCGGTGGGCCCGCGCTGCCTACAGCAAAGCCGGGACAGGCCTTTCCCCAGCCCTGCTGCCGTGACCCTGCCCACCCCACCGGCCACCACCACTCCGCATTACGGCGAGCGGGTGATCGCCGAGTCCCAGTTGATCGGTTTTGACAATCCCCGGCCCGGTCGCGCCTACGAAGTGGCGATCGAGCTGCCCGAGTTCACCTGCAAGTGCCCCTTTTCCGGCTACCCCGACTTCGCTGTGCTGCGCCTGCTGTACCAGCCGGGCGCCAAGGTGCTGGAGCTCAAGGCGCTCAAGCTCTACGTCAACAGCTGGCGTGACCGCAGCATTTCCCATGAGGAAGTGGCCAACCGAATCCTTGACGACCTCGTGGCTGCCAGCGATCCGCTCTGGATGCAGCTGGAAGCCGATTTCAACCCCCGAGGCAATGTCCACACTGTGATCCGGGTCAGCCACGGCGTTCGGCTGCCCTGCTGACCCGACGGCCGGAAGCACTGCTCTCATCCGGAGCCGGCCCTGAGGGGCAGCTCCTGGGCGTCCCCCGGCCGTGAGTTTCAGACCGTTTGCGGTTGCCCCTGCTCCTTGGCTTCGCCGGTGGAAGGGCGCAGCTGACGAATCTCCAGGAGCAAGGCCGGCAGCTCCCCGGCCAGCGCCGTGAGATTGCGGTTGCAGAGGCCACCCACGTGCAGCTGATCGTGTGCCGGGTCGGAGATGCCCCAGAGCTGGCGTGTGGCGATCAGGCTCAGCGCGCCGCCGGCGAGGGCAATCGCAAAACCGCCGTAGACCAGTGGCACACCTGGATCTTTCTTGAGCAACAGGCCGCTTGCAGGCATCACCTCAGCCACGCGCAGGGATAACCCGTTGATGTCGATCGGAGCGCCGCCGGGGCTCAGCCGGCCGATGGGTTGAGCGTTAGCTGCGTAAACCTCCACGGGGCCCTGCTCGCTGCTGAGGGTGAGCAGGACCGGTTCGCTGCCATCCGGGCGGGTCGGGACGGCCAGGCCCCAGACCTGCTCGCCCAGTTCAGGCAGTGCGCGCAGCGGAAATTGCAGTAGGGGGCTGCGACCCAGCTGAATCGTGATCGCCGCCAGTGACCAGTCGGCCTGATAGACGGTCATGCCCCGAAAGCGCAGCGGGTGGTTGACGCTGATCTCGGTTTCTTCCACAGGCACCCCGGTGGAATCCAGCAGCTTGAGCTGGGAGCGGAACTGCTCCGGGCGGCCGACCGAATCACGATCAATCTCGAAATGCTCGAGCGCCACGGTCAGCTGGTTATCCCCTCTGGAGTTGAGCAGCTCGAGCTCGCGGCCAGGCGCCAGATAGCGCTCCAGCCGCTGGCCCGCCAGTGCGCCCCAGGCCGAACCCACCATCAGCACCACCAAGCCGGCGTGCACCAGAAGTGGCCCCACCCGGCCCAGCACCCCTTTGCGGGCAGCCAGGCGACCGTTGGCCGCCTGCAACTGCCAGCCCTTGGTATGCAACAGGTGTTGCAGGTTCTGCAGGTCGGTGTCCGGGTCTGCGCTGGGGATGGTTTCCGCCAGGCTGAGCTTGCTGAGCTGCCGCGGGGAGTGATAGTCGACCCAGCGCAGCGCTGCCTGCAGGGCGGGCCATTGTCTCCGCCAACTGCACAGCACAAGCGAGAGGCCCAGCAAGGCCAGGAGAGCGAGGAACCAGCTGCTGGCGTAGACGTGGTCGAGCTGAAGCTTCAGGATCCAGTCGCCGGTGACCACGCCCAACCAGGGCTTGCGGTCGTAGAGCTGGTGATAGGCCTCACTGGCCTCACGCTGGGGAATCAGCGTGCCGATGGCGCTGGTGGCGGCGATCACCAGCAGCAGCCCGATGGCGAGGCGAAGGTCGGAGAGCCACGCGAGCAGTCGCCGCCAGGTCGGTGTGCGGGTTTGAACGGGAGAAGGAGTCACGAGAGCTGCGCCAACAATGCCAGTCCACCGCTGGTGATCAACACCACGCCGCTGATCGGAGGCACCCAACGGCTGAGCGCGCGCAGCGCCAGCAGGCGCTGCATTGAGGCGGCTGCACTGCCGGCCAGCAACAACGGGAGCACCTGGCCGGCACCAAAACAGGTGAGCAGCACCATCCCCTCCAACGGACGGCCCTGCTGGGCCATCCAGCCCAGCAACACCGCCAACACAGGGGTGGTGCAGGGGCTGGCCGCCAGACCAAAGGCCGCACCGGCCGCCACCGGGCCAAGCGGCGCCGGGACGCGCCCTCGCCAACGTTCCGGGTCAGGACCAGCCGGCAGGGGAAGGCGCAGCAGGCCCAGCAGGTTGAGCCCCATCACCACCGCGAGCACAGCCACCACGGTGGGGATGAAGCCTGGCACCTGCCCATAGAGACGCCCCAGAACGGCACTGGCGAGACCCAGCATCACGAGGGAGAGCACGATCCCCCCGGCAAAGCAGGCACTCAGCAGCCATGGCTTGGAGGTTTTGCTTGAAAACCCCGCCATGTAGGCGACCGTGACCGGCAGCAACGAAAGGGAGCAGGGCCCCAGGCTTGTGAGCAAACCAGCGGCGAAGATCAGAACCAGGGTGGAAGGGCCTGGTGCGTTGAGCGAACCGATGATCAGATCCTCCGCCCAGCGGGCCAGATCTGCGACTTGGAACCCCACCGCATCCATCCGCTTGCTGGCAAGGCCAGGGGGTTGGCCTGGCACTGATAAGGATGGTCAGCCTATCGGGGCATGGTGGGCCAGGTCGCCAGCCGACCGGTCCGTGCCCTGGCGTCGCCGCCGGCCAGTGGGTTGGTCCAAGCCGGCTGATTCCAGGGAACAGCGGATCAACAATCCGGCTGTCAACAAGCTGGCCAGCAGTGAGTTGCCGCCGTAGCTGATCATTGGCAACGGCAGGCCGGTGGTGGGCATCGAGCCACTGGCCACGGCGATGTTGAGGATGGATTGACCGACCAGCAAGGTGGTGGCACCAATCGCCACGAGGCGCTGCTGGTTGCTGCGGCATCCAAGGGCCACCCTCAGCCCCACGAAGCCGAACAGCAACAGGAACAGCAGCATCACCACCGACCCCACGTAGCCGAATTCCTCAGCAAAGACGGCGAAGATGAAATCGGTGGACTGGATCGGAAGGTATTGGAGCTTCTGGGTGGAGAGACCGAATCCTTCGCCGAGGACACCGCCAGAGCCGATGGCCAGCAGACTCTGCACCAGTTGATAGCCATCGCCTTGAGCGTCCCGCCAGGGGTCCAGGAACGACACCACGCGGACTCGCTGGTACTCGTTGATCAGGATGCTCGCTACGCCCGTGATGCCGCCGGCTGCTGCGGTGGCCAGCAATCCCAGCAACGGGAGCCCCGCCGCCAGAGCCATCAGCCAGAGCAACAACCCAGTGAGTGCCGCGGTACTGAGATTGGGCTGCCGGAGGATCAGGAACAGAATCAGGCTGAAAATGCCCAACCAGAACATCTTCTGGTCGTTGCCGATGCGGCTCCAGTGAGCGAAGAGTGAGGCCCCCTGCAGCACGATGAACGGTTTGATCAGTTCAGATGGCTGGATCTGAACGGGACCCAACACCAACCATCGACTGGCCCCATTGACGGTGCTGCCCGCCACCAGCGTGGCGAAAATCAACACACCACCGATCAGTACGGCCGGGGCAGCCAGCCTCAACCAGCGTCTCAGCTGGGTGCGAATCGACAACCAGAGCAGAACCCAGCTCGCCAGCATCCACAGTGCCTGGCGTTTGAGGTAGAAGGCCGGGTCGCCCATCTCACGCTCCGCCACCCACCAACTGGCAGACGACAGGATCACCAGGCCCGCCAGGCTCCAGATCGCCACCATGCCAAGCAGCAGACGGGCTTCGGCAGGCCACTGTTCCCAGGTGAAACCAGCGGTTCGCTGGGTCCCCGCCTTGGATCCCGCCGCATTGGCGCCAGACCTGGCGCGAGGTGTCAGAGAACCTGGCACGGGTGGAAAGGGAAAACCATTCCCCATTCAGCCGTGTCGCTGCGACTTTTTCAGTGCAGCAGGGACAAAAAAAAGCCCGGCTGGGCCGGGACGTGACGGTAATGATCAGTGAAGACCACTACAGATGAAGCAAAACTCAGGCTTAGTTGCCGACGTTGACCTGACGACGGCCGGTAGCCAGTTCGACTTTGAGGATCTTGCCTCCCTGCTTCATGATTCGCTGTTGTTCAGCAAACCAGCTTTCATACGGCACCCACTTGGTGAAGAAAGTGTTTTGCAACTCCCTCTGACTCCGCACCTTTTCTGGGCATGGAATGCAGGCCGTGATTTTGAACAGACGCATGAAGAAGCCCTCGCTGAGTTCCTTGGGAGGTGATCAGTTGCCCAGGCCGGAACTGATGTAGTCGAGGTAGGTGCCGAGCTCGCGACCGGCATCAGCGCCGACGAGAGAAGCTGCCGTTTCCTTCATCGCCTGGATCGACTGCACCGTGGCACCTATGGGCACACCCAGAGAGTTGTAAGTCTCCTTCAGGCCGTTGAGGACACGCTCATCAAGGATGGAGGTGTCACCAGCCAGCATGGCGTAGGTGGCGTAACGGAGGTAGTAGTCGAGATCGCGGATGCAAGCGGCGTACCTCCGAGTGGTGTACATGTTGCCGCCCGGACGGGTGATGTCCGAATACAGCAGCGTCTTGGCCACAGCTTCTTTGATGATCGCTGAGGCGTTGGCGCTGATGGTGGCAGCAGCCCTCACACGCAGTTCGCCACTGGCGAAATACTGCTCAAGGCGTCCGATGGAGGAATCGTCCAGGTAAAGGCCCTGAACGTCGGACTGATTGATGACGTTGGTGATCGCGTCTTGCATGTGTCCGGGGAAGAGGCGGTGGGCAGGGGGTGTGGCGAACGCTCAGGAAAGGGCGCCGATGACGTAGTCGAAGTAGAAGCCAGCTTCTTCGGCATCGGCTCCCGTGAGAATTCCGAGAGAGGCGTTCTTGAGCTCCCGCACGGCTTCGGCCATGGCCTCAAGCGGTGTGCCCAGTGCCTTGTACATCTCGCGGGCACCGATGATGCCGATCTCTTCGATGGGCGTCACGTCTCCCGCGACCATTCCGTAGGTCACGAGACGGAGGTAGTAGTCGATGTCCCGAAGACAGGTGGCTGTCATCTCTTCTCCGTAGGCGTTACCGCCTGGGGAGATGATGTCGGGACGCTTTTGAAAGAGGGCGCCGCCGGCCTGCTTCACAATGCGCTCGCGGCTCTCGCTCAAGACCTGAGCCACCCGCAGACGGCGCTGCCCGCCGGCTACGAAAGACTTGATCTGGTCGAGTTCGCCAGGGCTGAGATAGCGGGCTTCGGCGTCCGCGTTGATGATCGAGTTGGAGACGATGCTCATGCAGTTCTGCCTCGAAACAAGCGGTCGCCGTTATGGAGACCGATATCCGGTGGGTAAGGGATGCCCCCCTGACCTGCGACGTCCGATGGCTTTGAGGGCCAGAGCGAATGGTGTTGCAAGCGTGGGCTGACGATCGTGCTTGCCGATCGCCGAATCATTCTGCGGCAAGACCCACCGCAGGCCTGGGCCCGGTAACAGTTCTTCACGGCGAGCGAACCGCGAAATCCCAGGTGGGGCAACGATTTTCGCCGATCCATCACGCCGTGTTCCTGGGGGTCATTGTCAGGAAACTCCATGGAAAACATTGGCTGCCGTTGGACGTTGCTAGCCCAACTTGTCAGGATCATGCGAGGTCTCCCCTGAAGATCGACCAAGGATTCACTTCGATCTGTGCACTTGGTTGGGCCAGATAGATACTCAAGCACAAAAAACCTCCTGGATTGAGATCCAGGAGGTGCAGGGTGGCGCAGATGAGATTGAATCAGTGTCTGGGCTTGATGCTCAGATGGCGCCCCGGGTGGGTGGGGTGAGTCCAGCGTTGCCGGCGTAGAGCGCAGCGGTTCGGTTCACAGTGGGCAATGGGATGCCGTCCTCGGTGTTGAGGCCCCAAAGATAAGGAACAGTGTCGCGGCCGAAGCGGGCGGCATACTCCTCGCTGGTGAGGAGTGCGCTCAGGGCGGTCGTCTGGCCCTGCTTGCCGCGCACGGCCAGGAAATCGCTCACCTCTTTGGGTTGACCGGCCCGCCCCATCAGGGCGAGATAGGCCGCAGAGGCGGCGCGAAGCGGGGCCATGCGGTTGAGGCGCTGCTGGAACAGGTCACTGGACGCGACGATCCCGACAAACTCGGACAGGGAGATTTGCCCATCACGCAGTTGGGATTCGGCGTCGCCGAGCCGTTCGGCGGCCAATGGCATGCGATTCAGCAGTTGCCGGTAGGTGGCTGCAATCACAGCCTGAAGGGAAGACTCGCTGGCTCCGGGCCGCCAGGTGATCGGTGCGCCGATGCCACGCCGGCGGCTGAAGCCCTGGGGACGGGCACCCTGGAGGGCGTTGGCCATGGCTGCCTGGGGTTCGCGAACCTGCGTGAAGCTGGCGCCATTGCCGCTCAGGCGGGCAGACCAGCCCCCCACCGGCGGGGAAGAAAGCTGGCGCGTGGTCTGGGTGGGAGCGGGTGACCAGGCAGGAGCCGCGTAGCCAAAGCGCTGACGACCAGCACTCCAGCGCCGGGTGGGCTCTGGCGGCTGCTTGATGCTCTGGGGTCCTTCCACCGAAGGACGGGCAGCAGGCTGCTCGCCATCGGCGATCTTGGGGCTCCAGCCGCCCACAACGCGCTGCAGGCGACGGTCTGGCAGGTTGCGTTGGGTGAGGTCGCCGCTACCGCGGAATGACTCGTTACGGGCAGTTTCGGGGCGGCGCACAGGGGTGAGCTCCACAACCGCTGCCGCGTTGTAGGGCACCTTCAGCTTCGGCACCCGACGGGCGTTGAGATCGGCCGGCGTGACAAACCGCTCGTAGGGAACGGTGTCCTCACCGAAGGACTGGCTGTATTCGGCGCTTTCAAGGATCGCGTCGATGACGCCGTAGAAGCCCTTGCGAGCGGCTGTGTCGAAGTAGCTGTTGATCTCCCAGCGGCCGAAGGTAGGCCGGCCGAGCAGGCGTCGATGGATCACCTCAATCGCTTTGGTGATGTACAGACCCGACCAGTAGCGGCGGCGGAAGGGATTCGAACGCGCCACCAGACGGATGAACTCCCTCAGGGAGATGTCACCGTTCTCCAGCTTGATCTCTTCGACAGTGAGTCGTTCGCCCTGGTAGCCAGCGGTGCCGAGCACCTGGACGTAGACGGCACGAATCACCGCCTGGGTGCTGGATTCGGTGCCACGAATGCTGGGTTCTCCACCTCGGCGGGGCACGGAGGCGCCACCGGTGGAAATCTGCTGGAGGCGAACCACCTTCGGCCCCACCCGGCGCGGAGTGGACGCGCGGAATTGGGGGCTGTCCATCTGACCCGGCTGCTTCATGCCGTTGCCCACCAGGATGCGGCGGGTGTCGTAGCCGAAGGGCGCTGGCCGGGTGGCCACCGAGGCCGTGGACGACGGAAAGATTGCCCCGTACGTGAGGCCCAGAGGGTCGTTGCCGCCGCCATAGACGTGCTGGTCGGGCAGAGGCTGCCTGTAAGCCGCGTAGAGGGTGATGTATTGAGGCGCGCCTTCAAACGGGGCGCTGAACCGGAAGAGTTTGCGGTTGGAACCCCAGCCGGCACTCTCCTGAGCTTCTTCACCGAGATCGCGCAGGTAAGGAACCGTTTCCTCTCCGAACACCTGGGCGTACTCCATGGAATTGATCAGGGAGTCGACCAGGCCGGCCAGGCCCTGGGCGCTGACAATCGCGAAGTAGCGGCGGAACTCCTCAATCGAACTGACACCGCGTCCGAGGAAATGACGGAAGGCCAGCTCCACCACCCGGCTGTTGGAGAACCTGCCGTAAAACTGGCGGCGGTATTCCTTGCTGCGACCGAGGGCGCGGATGAAATCGCGCATCGCCAGCTGGCCCTGTCGCAGCTGGGTGGCTTCCACCGGGCACACCACCTGGGAGTAGCCCTTGACGATGTCGCGTTCGAAGACCTGGCGATAGGCGGCCCGGATCACTTCGGCCTTCTCACGCCCGGAGAGGCCTGGCTTCATCACGAAGCGCTGGGGGGATTCGGCTGCGAGGGCATAGATCGCCGGCAGCTGCAGGCCCTGGTTCTCCGGGCTGCCGAGGCGCTGGCGCGGTGAAGGAGTGGGAACGTCCAGTTCCTTGAGCAGGACGTTGAAGCAGTCGATCACCAGCTGACGGGCCTCTGATTCCTGCCGGAAAAGGTTGGCCGCTGCTGCACGCATTTCCTGCAGCGCCACATTGGTGGCGGCCAGGGAACAGGCTTTCTCCAGGACGTCGCGGAGGCCCCGGGTGTTCACCGCCAGGATGCTGGGATCCCCCGCCACGACGGCGTATCCCACGTAGCGCAGGAACCAGCCCATGTCCCGCAGGGACTTGCGCATCCGCTCAGTGCCGTAGCGAGCCACGCTGATCGGCGTGAAGCCCGTGGGCAACACCACCCGTACATCGGCGTCGGCTTGCAGACCCTCGAGCACCCGCCCGAGCAGGCCACTTCCGCCGGTTCCCTGGGCGAAGGTGCGCACCGAACGGCTGAAGGCGGCCTGGTCGGCGGCAAGTACGGCCTCTTCAGGCACGGTGACCGCAAAGGGCGTCAGCGGCTCATCGAGATAGGAGAGCGGTGTGCCGCCGGCAAAGATGCGGTTGGCCGCCTTGGCGACGATGGCATCCGCATTGGCCGAGAGTCTGCGGGCCGCTTCCATGCGGGTGGCGCCGCTCTGAAAGAAGGTGAGGAGCGTGTCGAGCTCCCCCTTTTCGGGAAAGCGATCCTGCTGCTCCGCCTGACGGACGCTGGAGAGCGGCAGGGTGTCGTAGCGCTGAGGGCTGACCCTGTTGCTGCCGCTGCTGGCGGTCACGGTCATGGAGAGGGGCGTGTACCAGGCCTGGCCAGGGTACGGCTCAGCTTCCGGCCCTTTTGAACGCCATAGACAAATGTTTGCAGCCCTGAGGGCACGCGGGGCACAGGCTGGGCCCGGCCATGAAAAGCTCGCCTTTCCCCTTCTCCGTGCCTTTGCCTGTGTCCGAGCCAGTCGCCGATGCCGCCACACCGGCGGTGCGCTCCTTCTACGACCGCTTCCCTTATCCCGGCGATCCCCTGCAGGACGGCCCCCCGCCCGGGTACAACTGGCGCTGGTGCTACCCCTGCGTGGTGAGCGCCTGCACGGGGATGCTCCCGGAACAGGCGGGGCCCCTGCGCCTGCTCGATGCGGGCTGCGGTACGGGCGTGAGCACCGACTATCTCGCCCATCTCAACCCTGGAGCCGAGATCCTCGCGGTGGACATCAGCCCTGGCACGCTGGAGGTGGCCCGCCGGCGGTTGGAGCGCTCGGGCGGCACCAGGGTGGCCGGCTCCTTGCGGATCGAGCAACGCAGCCTGCTGGACCTCCAGGGCGAAGGCCCCTTCGACCTGATCAATTCCGTGGGAGTGCTGCACCACCTGCGGCAACCGGAAGCTGGCCTGAAGGCCCTGGCCGCGTTGCTGCGCCCGGGCGGACTCCTCCACCTTTTCCTCTATGCCGATGGAGGGCGCTGGGAGATTCACCGTGTTCAGGCCGCCCTCTCTCTGATGGGGGTCAATGGCGATGGCGAAGGACTGCGCCTGGGGCGCCAGCTGTTCGATGCTCTGCCGCCAGCCAACCGCCTGCGTCTCCACCATGAGCAGCGTTGGGCACTCGATACGGCGGCCGACGTCAACTTCGCGGACATGTATCTCCACCCGCAGGAGACCAGTTACGACATCAAGCGTCTCTTCGATTTCGTCGATCAGGCCGACCTGAGTTTCGCTGGCTTCTCCAATCCCCAGGTCTGGGATCCGGCCCGGCTGTTGTCAGGAGAACTGCTCGAACGCGCTCGTGCCCTGCCCGAGCGGGAGCGTTGGGCGTTGGTGGAGGCCCTCGACCCGGACATCAGCCATTTCGAGTTCTTCCTCAGCCGTGGGGAACTGCCCAGGCAGACCTGGGAGGACGACTCCACGCTGCTGGCTGTGCACGGCTGCCGCAACCCCTGCCTCTGGGGCTGGCCCGGTGCCAGCCTGCTGGACCCCGATCTGCGGCCACGCGATCTCACCCCGGATGCCGTGGAGCTGCTCACTCAGATTGAGCAGGCGCCACCGGCCACGGCGCTCAGGGCACTGCCGCTCGACTGGGAGCCCGCCCGCATCGCCGGTACTGCACGCTGGCTCTGGCAGCACCGTTTGCTGTTGCTGAGCGCACCAGTGCCAGCCTGATACGTCAAGGGAGCTGTGCGGGCTCCGTGATAGATTCCGGCCGCCTTTCCAATGGATTTGGAGCGTTTGCAGGCTCTTCCCGACGCGTCCAAGATCACATCCGGCATGCCTGCCGGGGGTGTTTCGGGCGGCTCCCGTCAGGCCCTGAGCCTCGAGCCCACCACAGACGTTTTTCCTCCTCAGGAAATCAATGATCTGCGGGCAGCGCTCCTGCGCGATCTCTCCGGGCGTTCCTCGGAAGTTCCGCTTCTGATCCAACCGGTTCAACCTGACGCAACGCTCCCAACCGAGGCCCCGCTGGCCAACGGTATGGACGACTACGCCAGGTTGCAGCGCCGCATTCAGCTGGCCACGCTGATTCTTTCCGCGTTTGCCGTTGTTCTTGCTGCCCTCCTGTTCGATCGTTCCACGGCTTTGAGCCTCGCTGTAGGCGCACTGGCCGGCATGCTCTACATGCGGATGCTTGCCCGCAGTGTCGCTCGCATCGGCGGCGACAAACGCGCGGTCGGCAAGTCCCAGTTGCTTGTGCCGATCGTGCTTGTGCTGGCAGCCTCCCGGTTGCCATATCTGGAGATCGTGCCTTCGCTTGTTGGATTTCTTCTCTACAAGCCGGCCTTGATTCTTCAGGCTCTCACCGACCGCTGATTCCCGGCCACCGTCCCGTCGATCCGGGCCTCCTGTCCTTTCTCGTCGCTTCTGCGTCACCCCAGCACACCGATGGCACCGTTGTCTCTCTTGCTGCCCCTGGCCGAACTGGAGGTTGGAAAACACCTCTACTGGAAGATTGGTGGTCTGGTGATCCACGGTCAGGTGTTCATCAGTTCCTGGGTTGTGATCGGCGCCCTGCTGGCACTGGTCGTCGTGGGCACCCGCAAGCTGGAGCGAGATCCCAGGGGTGTTCAGAACCTGCTGGAGTTCCTCTGGTCCTACGTCCGTGATCTGGCTCGTGAGCAGATCGGCGAAAAGGCCTACCGCGATTGGTTGCCGTTCATCGGCACCCTGTTTCTGTTCATCTTCGTCAGCAACTGGGGCGGCGCCCTGGTTCCCTGGAAGTTGATCCACCTTCCGAGTGGAGAGCTCGGTGCTCCCACCGCCGACATCAACACAACCATCGCCTTGGCGTTGCTTGTTTCTCTCGCCTATTTCTACGCAGGTCTCAGCCGGAAAGGTTTCCGGTATTTCGAGTACTACGTGGAGCCCACTCCGATCATGCTTCCGTTCAAGATCGTTGAGGATTTCACCAAGCCTCTCTCCCTTTCTTTCCGTCTGTTCGGCAACATTCTTGCTGACGAACTTGTGGTGGCCGTTCTGGCCTTCCTCGTGCCCCTGATTGTGCCGCTGCCCGCCATGTTTCTTGGCCTGTTCACCAGCGCCATTCAGGCCCTGATCTTCGCCACCCTTGCTGCCTACTACATCGGCGAGGCTGTTCACGAAGAAGCTCACTGAACCTGTGCCGCCCAGGCACGTCCCAGCGATCTGCTAAACCTCCTGCGCGTAGGTCCGGCCATTGCCGGGCCCATCTCCGATCCGGGGATGTCCCAAGCGCCAGGTCCAACCCGCGCTTCACCGGCGCCTTCCATCCCCCCCGTTCCAAAATGGATTCCATCACTTCCGCCGCCTCCGTCGTGGCTGCCGGTCTTGCCGTCGGCCTCGGCGCCATCGGCCCCGGCATCGGTCAGGGCACCGCTGCCGGCGGCGCTGTTGAGGGCATCGCCCGCCAGCCCGAAGCCGAAGGCAAGATCCGCGGCACCCTGCTGCTGTCGCTGGCCTTCATGGAAGCTCTGACCATCTACGGCCTTGTTGTGGCCCTGGTGCTCCTGTTCGCGAACCCTTTCGCAGGCTGATCGCCGTCCGTCCGGATCGGGAGACCAGCCCATTCAATTGGTGCGGCCCCGATCCAGACCCTGGCTTCGTTTGAACCGTCCAGACCATCTGCCGTGCTTTGCACGGCAGCCGTACCTGATCCTTCCAGCGTCCCTGCCCCATGACCAGCTGGCTTCTGCTCGCCGCAGCCGGTACTCCAGAGGGAGGTCTCTTCGACCTCGATGCCACCCTGCCGCTCATGGCGGTGCAGGTGGTGCTCCTCACCTACGTTCTCAACCTGCTGTTCTTCCGGCCGATTGGCCGCACGGTTGAAGAGCGCGACAGCTACATCACTCTGAGCCGTGCGGATGCCAAGCAGAAGCTTGCACAAGCCGAGCGCCTCGCCGCCGATCTCACCGCCCAGCTGAAGGACGCTCGACAGAAGTCCCAGACGCTGATCGTTGAAGCGGAGGAGGAGATGGACCGGCTTTACCGCTCCGCCCTCGCAGCGGCACAGGCCGATGTGAACGCCAGCATGGAAAGCGCACGCCGCACCATCGAGGCTGAACGCCAGAAGGCCATGGAGCACCTTGAAGGCGAATCCGATCTTCTCAGCGAACTGATCGTCAACCGTCTGCTGGCTGCGAAATGACTCCTTCCCTCTTTCTGATGGCGCCCCATACCCCGCTGTTCGCCAGCGAGGGCCATTTCGGGCTGAATCTCAATCTGTTTGAAACCAACGTCATCAACCTGGCGATCGTGATCGCCGCGCTGGTGTGGTTTCTGCCCAAGGTTCTTGGCAGTGCTCTGGAGAAAAGGCGCGAAGCGATCCTGAGCGATCTCCAGGACGCTGAAGAGCGGCTTGGCGCAGCCACCACCGCCCTTGCCACAGCCCAGAAGGATCTGGCCGAGGCTCAGATCAAGGCGGATCAGATCAGGGCCGACGGCAAAGTGCGCGCTGAGTCCATCCGGCTCGAAAGCGAGCGTCGCACGGTGGAAGCCATGGCGCTGTTGAAACAGGGCTCAAGCAACGATCTTCAATCAGAAGCCGACAGGGTGAGCGAAAAGCTCCGCCGCGAGGCGGCCAGGCTGGCGGTCGAAAAGGCTCTTGCAGCTCTCCCCTCTAAGCTCGATGCCGGTGCCCAGCTCGCACTGATCGACCGTTCCATCGAATCGCTGGGTGAAGTCTGATGCCCTTGCTCAATACCATCGCTTCGCCCTACGCCGAAGCCCTTCTCCAGATCACCGATCAATCCGGTGAGAGTGAACTCGTTGCCGAGCAGGCCAAGCAGTTGCTTGATCTCTGGCACCAATCCGCTGAGCTACGCCAATCCTTCGTTTCCCCTGTGATTGAGCCGGAAACGAAGAAAGCCATTGTGGTGGCCCTCTTCCAGGAGCAGCTCACTCCGTCGTTCCTGAACCTCCTCAAGCTCCTCGCTGATCGTCAGAGGATCTCAATCCTTGATTCGATCCTGGAGCGCTTCCTCACACTCTTCCGTGAGCAGCGCCACATCGCTCTGGCCAGCGTGGTTTCCGCCACGCCTTTGAGCGACGAGCAGCAACAGGCCCTGCGCACCAAGGTGCAGGCGCTGGCTGGTACCGAAAACGTCGAGTTCAAGCTCGACGTCGATCCCTCGTTGATTGGCGGGCTGATCGTCAGATTCGGATCCAAGGTGATCGACGCCAGCCTCTCCGGCCAGGTCCGGAGGCTTGGACTGGCGCTCGCCAAGAGCGGCTGAGCCCCAAGGTTCCCGGCTTTCTCCTTCTTCCCCTCCCCTCCTTTCCTTCCATCGCCTCCCCGCGCGGGGAACTGAACCCATGGTTTCCATCCGTCCCGACGAGATCAGCGCCATCCTCAAGCAGCAGATCGAGGACTATGACAAGTCCGTATCGGTCAGCAACGTCGGCACGGTGCTCCAGGTGGGCGACGGCATCGCCAGGGTCTATGGCCTTGAGCAGGTGATGGCTGGCGAACTGCTCGAGTTCGAAGACGGCACCGAGGGCATTGCTCTCAATCTGGAAGACGACAACGTCGGTGTCGTGCTGATGGGCGAAGGCATCAGCATTCAGGAAGGCAGCACGGTCAAAGCCACCGGACGCATCGCTGAAGTGCCGGTGGGCGACGCCATGCTCGGCCGGGTTGTGGATCCGCTGGCCCGGCCCATCGACGGCAAAGGTGAGATTGCCACCTCGGAAACCCGCCTGATCGAATCGCCCGCACCTGGAATCATCCAGCGCAAGTCGGTGCATGAGCCGATGCAGACGGGCATCACCGCGATCGACGCCATGATTCCGATCGGCCGCGGCCAGCGCGAACTGATCATCGGTGACCGCCAGACCGGCAAGACGGCCATCGCCATCGACACCATCCTGAACCAGAAGGGTGAAGGTGTTGTTTGCGTCTATGTGGCGATCGGCCAGAAGCAGGCTTCAGTGGCCAACGTCATTGATGTGCTGCGTGAGAAGGGAGCTCTCGATTACACCATCGTTGTGGCAGCCTGTGCCTCCGAGCCGGCGGCCCTTCAGTACCTCGCCCCTTATGCCGGCGCGGCTATTGCTGAGTACTTCATGTACAAAGGCCAGGCCACCCTGGTGATCTACGACGACCTCACCAAGCAGGCCCAGGCTTACCGCCAGATGTCCCTGCTGCTGCGCCGCCCGCCCGGCCGTGAGGCCTACCCCGGCGACGTCTTCTATTGCCACAGCCGTCTGCTGGAGCGGGCAGCCAAGCTGTCCGATGCCATGGGCAAAGGGAGCATGACAGCCCTGCCCATCATCGAAACCCAGGCTGGAGACGTTTCCGCCTACATCCCCACCAACGTGATCTCGATCACGGATGGCCAGATCTTCCTCACGTCCGACCTCTTCAACTCCGGCCTGCGGCCCGCCATCAACGTGGGCATTTCGGTCAGCCGCGTGGGCGGTGCAGCTCAGACCAAGGCCATCAAGAAGATCGCCGGCACCCTCAAACTGGAACTGGCCCAGTTCGACGAACTCGCTGCCTTCTCCCAGTTCGCTTCTGACCTGGATGCCGCCACACAGAAGCAGCTTGGCCGGGGCAAGCGCCTGCGTGAACTGCTGAAGCAACCCCAGTACAGCCCGCTGATTCTGGCCGAACAGGTGGCCGTGGTCTATGCCGGGGTCAAGGGCCTGATCGATGACGTGGCCATCGACCAGGTGACCCAGTTCGTTCGCGAGCTGCGGGAATACCTCAAGACCAATGCGGCTGCCTATATCGAGCAGGTGCAAACCGAGAAGCAGTTGAGCGAATCCTCCGAGGCCATGCTCAAGGCGGCCATCAGCGAAGTCACCTCCACCCTTCTGGCTTCGGCCTGATCTCCCTGAAGCGAAGCACCTGAACCATGGCCAACCTCAAGGAAACCCGCGACCGCATCAGTTCGGTCAAGAACACCCGCAAGATCACCGAGGCCATGGGGATGGTCGCGGCAGCCAAGGTGCGGCGTGCCCAGGAACAGGTGCTGCGGTCGAGGCCGTTTGCCGACCGCCTGGCCCGGATGCTCGAAAACCTGCAGACCCGTCTGCGTTTCGAGGATGTGGCCAACACCCCGCTGCTTGAACAGACCCGGCCTGTGCGTCACATCACCCTTGTGGTGGTGAGTGCTGACCGTGGCCTCTGTGGTGGCTACAACGCCAACATCATCAAGCGCACGGAACAGCGTTTCGCTGAGCTCAAGGGCCAGGGTTTCACGGTGGAACTGGTGCTGATCGGACGCAAGGCCTCCGGATACTTCAAGAACCGTTCCTATCCGATCCTCACCACGTTCACCGGCCTTGAGCAGGTGCCTACCGCGGATGAGGCGGGCAAGATCGGCGACGAAGTGCTGGCGGCCTTCCTCTCCGGCAGCACAGACCGGGTGGAGATGATCTACACCAAGTTCATCAACCTCGTGAGCAGCGGCCCTGTCTCCCAGACCCTGCTGCCGCTCGACCCCCAGGGCATTGCCGCCCAGGATGATGAGATTTTCCGTCTCACCACACGGGAAGGTCGGCTGGCGGTTGAACGGGGCGTGCCTTCCGGCAACAGCGTTCCGCCCTTGGAGTCGGAGTTCGTGTTTGAGCAGAGCCCGGATCAGCTGCTCAATGCCCTGCTGCCGCTCTACCTCGACAACCAGCTGCTTCGTTCCCTCCAGGAAGCCGCCGCGAGTGAGCTGGCCAGCCGCATGACGGCCATGAACAGCGCCAGCGATAACGCCAAGGAGCTCGCCAAGTCGCTCACTCTCGATTACAACAAGGCCCGCCAGGCTGCGATCACCCAGGAAATCCTGGAAATCGTGGGTGGCTCGGCGATGGGCTGAGGCCATCATCGAGATCCAGCCGCTATTCCCGCTGGCGCTCGGCCGCCAGCAACTGCGCCCCGACCCGCTCGACTCAGCCGTGATGCTGCAGGAGGCCCTGCAGCTTCGCGGTGCAGCCAATGGCAATCCGTCCGAAGGTTGCGCCTGGACGGGCGACCTGAATGACGCCTGGCAGGTGCATCGCCGGCCTGCTTTTGGCTGGCTGGTCTCCCAGCTTGAGCGTGCCGCTCCGGCCTATCTAAAAGCACTCGGTTTTGACACCGAACAGATTGACTTGCACCTGCAGCGTGCCTGGCCCGTGGTGAGCGAGCCGGGTCAAGCCGTCGGCCGCCACCATCACCCCAACGCCCATCTCAGTGCGGTGTACTACATCACGGGGGATGGCAGTGGTCGCTGCGGCTGCCTGCGGCTCTTCCCGCACCGTCAGGTGAACGAGCTGGTGCCGGGCCTGGCCGTCGGTCACAGCGGACCGATCACCCCTGATCACCCCCTCAACGCCCCCTGGCAGGACGTGGCTCCTCAGGCTGGTCTGCTGGTGCTTTTTCCTGCGAGCACCGATCACGCGGTGCTGCCCAATGAGGACGACGAGCGGCGCTGCTCGGTGAGCTTTGACCTTTTCCTCTCGGCCCGGTCCTCCAGCAGCCATCCCCCTGAGTTTCTCGCTCCCCACCCCGGCACGTGGACACCGTTTGCGCGCACGGCCTGAGCGTTCGAACCAGCCGCTTCCCGCCCAAAGCTTTCAGCCAGCAGCTTCCCGCCAGCTGCCTCGCTCCCCGCATGATTTCGCCCGGCGCCAAACAGCGGCGTTTCCCCGATTCCTTTGCCAACGGGCTTCGCTCCCTGCTTCGGGCCCTTCGGTGATGACTGAGAGCTCCGTGCTGGCACTCCGTCCGGGAAGATGGGGCCGCTGCCCTCCCTGAGCGGAGTTGCTCCGCTGCTTGCATCCTCTGCCATGAGTGAAACCTTCACCATCGTCGCTGCGCTCGACGGCGCGACCCATACCTTTTCCTGCTCGGCCGATCAGACGGTGCTGTCTGCGGCGGAAGCCGCTGGCGTGCCCCTGCCCAGTTCCTGCTGCTCGGGGGTCTGCACCACCTGTGCGGCTGTGATCACAGAGGGAACGGTGCATCAGCCCGACGCCATGGGTGTCAAGGCCGACCTGCAGACCCAGGGCTATGCCCTGCTCTGTGTGGCCTACCCGCGCAGTGATCTGCAGCTGAAGGCGGGCCAGGAGGATGCGTTGTACGTGGCCCAGTTCGGGCAGTATCAGAAGTGAGCGCCTGGCCCGTAAAGCCAGAGATGCCGTGCGGTTGATCGCCAGGGAGGTGTGGGTGCCGCTTCCGGTTGCTGCGTCGCCGCCCGCCCCAGCACCAGTCGCGTCATCGCCCTCCGCTTCGGTACTGGCCGCTGTGTTGGCGGCTCTCGATCGCGAGGAGGGGGTGCCGCTGCGCTGGGCGATCACGGCCGTCGAGAGTGCGGAGCACGGGGCCAGGCGCGCACGGCTGGAAGCAGTGCTGCTGGTGGAGCCATGACCCCTGCCATCGGCCCAGTGGCACCTTTGCCGCTCCTGCTGGTGATCCCGACCGGGATCGGATGCTGCATCGGCGGCTATGCCGGTGATGGTCTGCCTGCCGCGCGCCTGCTGGCGGCGGCCAGCGGCTGCCTGATCACCCACCCGAACGTGATGAATGGTGCCGCTCTCTACTGGAGCGACCCGAGGATCCACTACGTGGAGGGCTGGGCGTTGAACCGCTTCGCCGCCGGGGATCTGGCGCTCGCACCGGTGCGTCAGCGCCAGGTGGGCCTGTTGCTGGATGCCGGCATCGAGCCGGAACTGCGCCAGCGGCACCTGCAGGTGGCGGATGCCTGCAGGGCCACGCTCGGCCTTGCCGTTGGCCCGGTGCTCACCACCGAGCGGCCCCTGGGGGTGGCGTTGAGCCGCAGCAGCAGCGGAGCGAGCGGTGGTGGGCTTGAGCATCCAGCCGAGCTGCTGCGGGCCGGGGAACACCTGCGAGAGGCGGGGGCCACAGCCATTGCGATCGTGACCCGCTTCCCGGACGACAACGGCCCGCAGGAGCTTGCGGCCTACCGCGGCGGCGCTGGCGTCGACGGCCTGGCCGGTGCCGAGGCGGTGATCAGTCACCTGCTGGGACGCCACCTGGGGATCCCCTGCGCCCACGCGCCCGCCCTGGCGCCACTGCCGCTGGAGGTGGGCCTTGATCCTCGCGCCGCAGCTGAAGAACTGGGGCACACGTTTCTGCCCTGCGTGCTCGTGGGCCTGAGTCGCGCCCCTGATCTGGTGCCGCTGCAGCCGGCATCCCCCCTGGTCGGTGCGGCGCTGCCCGCCGAGCTGATCCACCCCGCCCGGATCGGGGCCGTGGTGGCTCCCGCCGGCGCGCTGGGGGGGGAGGCGGTGCTGCGCTGCGCCGCCCGCGGCCTGCCGGTGATCGCTGTTCAGAGCAATGCCTGTGTGCTCGAGGTCAGCGGCGACGCCCTCGGGATTCCGGTGCTTCCCGCCGCCACCTATGCCGAGGCGGCGGGTTTGGTGCTGGCTCTGCGCGAGGGGATCGCACCGTCAGCGCTGGTACGCCCTCTCCCCTCGCTGGCTGTTGGCGCGGCGGCGGATTGATCCGGATCAGCGCTGGCAGTGATCCCGATCAGCGCAGGCAGGCCATCGGGTGGCGGGTGGGCACACCCAGCGCCTTGGCCACCCCGGGATGGCACACCGCGCCATCCACCGTGTTCAGTCCCGAGAGCAGTTCGGGCCGCTCAGTGACCGCCTCCACCAGCCCCCGGCCGGCAATACCGACGATGTAGGGCAGGGTGACGCTGACCAGCGCTTCGGTGGAGGTGAAAGGCACGGCGCCGGGCATGTTGCCGACGGCGTAATGCTGCACGCCATGGATCGTGACCACTGGATCCGTGTGGGTGGTTTCACGGCTGGTGGCGATGCAGCCGCCCTGGTCAATCGCCACATCGACGATCACGGAGCCTGCCTTCATGCGTCGGACCAGATCTTCGTCGACGAGGGTGGGCGCCCGGCCGCCGGGGGTGAGCACCGCTCCGATCAGCAGATCGGCGCCGGGCACCATGCGCTCGATCAGGCCCCGGCTGCTCACCAGGCTCACCAGCCGGCCGCTTCGGTCGGATTCCAGGCTGCGCAGACGCTGGGGGGAGTGATCGAGCAGGAACACCTCCGCATCCATCGCCGCCGCCAGGCGGGCCGCATTCCACCCCACCGTGCCGGCCCCGAGCACCACGACCCGCGCCGGCCTGACGCCGGTGCAACCACCGATCAGAACCCCGCGTCCGCCATGGGGCTTTTCGAGCAGGTGCGCGCCCACCTGGGCGGCGAGCCGGCCGGCGATTTCGCTCATCGGCGCCAGCAACGGCAGGTTGCCGTTGTCGAGCTGAACGGTTTCGTAGGCCACCCCGGTGGTGCCGGCCTCCAGCAGCGCCCTGCCCACATCCGGGTAGGCCGCCAGGTGTAGGTAGGTGAACAGCACCAGGTCGCTGCGCAGAAAGCGGAACTCTTCGGCCTGGGGCTCCTTCACCTTCACCACCAGATGGGCCGCCCAGGCCTCTTCCTGGCTCACCAGCTGCGCCCCGGCTTCGGCGTAGCTGGAATCGTCGATGCCCGCACCATTGCCGGCGCCGCTCTGCACCCGCACCTCCAGGCCATGGGACACCAGCTCCCTGACGCCATCGGGGGTGAGGGCCACGCGTTGTTCGTCCCGCTTGATTTCCGTGGGCACGCCGATGCTCGCGATCGGCGCGGTGGGACCGGGGCTGGCCATGCAACTCTCAATCTGCTTACACACTGGCGGCGGCGGGGCCGCACTGCCAGGAATTGGTCCGCATCGGCAGACGATTCAGTCGATGGCGGCAGCAATCGGCATGCGCCAGCCACTGCCGAAGGCCCGGCCGCTCACCTTGATCAGCGGCGCGGCCTGGCGCCGTTTGAACTCGGCCCGGCGCAGCAGGCGGTACACACGCTGGGCCACTTGAGCATCCGTGCCGGCGGCCACCAGCTCCTCCGGGCTGCGCAGCTCTTCGATGAACTGCCGCAGCAGGGGGTCCAGCACGGCGTAGTCGGGCAGGGAATCGGTGTCGCGCTGATCAGGCCGCAACTCAGCGCTTGGTGGCTTCTCGCGGATCGCCGCGCCGATCAGCTCCCCGTTGGCCGGCAGCCCGCAACTGCGGCGGCAGTCGGCGGCGGCGGGGCTGTCCAGCCAGGCGCAGAGGCGGAACACGGTGGTCTTGTAGAGGTCGCCGATCACCGCCAGGCCGCCGTTCATGTCGCCATAGAGGGTGCAATAGCCCACGGCCAGCTCCGATTTGTTGCCGGTGGAGAGCAACAGCCGGCCCTGGGTATTGGCCATGGCCATCAGCAGAGTGCCGCGGATGCGGGATTGCAGGTTCTCGGCCGTCAGCCCTGTGGGTGCGGCTCCGATCGGCGCTTCCAGGGCCTGATCAAATCCCCGCATCAGCGGCTCGATCGCCACGCAGCCGTGGGCGACGCCGAGGCGATCCGCCAGCGCGATCGCATCGGTGCGGGATCCTGCTGAGCTGTAGGGGGAAGGCATCAGCAACGCGAACAGCTGGTCAGCCCCCAAGGCCGCCACGGCCACGGCGGCCACCAGCGCTGAATCGATGCCGCCGCTGAGCCCGAGCAGCGCTTGCCGGAAGCCGCATTTGCCGGCGTAGTCGCGCACCCCCAGCACCAGCACCCGGAACAGTTGCTCCATCGGATCCGGAGGTGGGGCGACGGGGCCCGTGGGTTCAGCCCCTGGGTCGCTGTCCCACACCGCCAGGCTCTCGGCGGCGCAGGGCAACTGAAGCCGCATGGCACCGGCTGCGTCCACGACGAAGCTGCCGCCGTCGAACACCAGCTCATCGTTGCCGCCCACCTGGTTCACGTACGCCACCGGGCACTGCAGCCGGGCGGCCGCCGCCTGGGCCAGCCGGCAGCGCACTGTGCCTTTGCCCTGCACGAACGGAGACGCCGAGAGGTTGAGCAGCAGGTCGGGCTGCAGCGGCATGAGCGCGGCGATCGGGTCCGCCCCGCGCAGCCGATGCCCCTGCAGGCGTTCCTCCACCCAGAGGTCCTCGCAGATGGTCAGGCCGATGCGCCACGGGCGCCCGCCCCACTGGCGTTCGATCAGGCAGGCCGCGTCGGCCGGCTGAAAGTAGCGGCGTTCATCGAAGACGTCGTAGCTGGGGAGCAGGCGCTTGCGGGCGACAATGCTCCAGCCGCCCTGCTCCACCAGGGCCACGGCGTTGTGAAGCGCCGGCAGCCCGTTGCCAGCCACCGGCTCGGCGACGCCCACCAACAGAGCCAGCCCGCTGGGCAGCTCATGGGCCAGCGCCTCGAGCACCTGCTCCTGCTGGCGCAGCAGCGCAGGCCGCAGCAGCAGATCCCGTGGCGGGTACCCCCACAGCGACAGCTCGGGGCTGGCCACCAGATCAGCCCCGGCAGCGGCGGCCTGACGGCTACATTCCAGAAGCAGTGCACAGTTGCCGCGCAGGTCTCCCACCAGCGGGTCGATCTGGGCGAGGGCGAGCCGCATCAGCGCAGCGGCGGGGTGGCCGGCCGCCTGCTGGCCGCCACGTCGCCCAGGCCGTAGAGGTTGCGCTTGCGCAGCTCCGGCCACAGTTCCGCCGGGATCAGCTGGGGATCGGGATGGAGGCGCACCTGGGAACTGGCCGTGGCCGGGATCTGCAGCGGCAGCACCTCCACCCGGCCTCCCCGTTGCACCAGGCCATCGATGTGCAGCGCGTCGAGCGGCCAGCCCAGGCGAGGCACCACGGCCAGCCGGCAGGCGGCGAGCAGGGCATCCGCCGCGTACCAGCGGGGAATCTGCGGCAGCAGATCGCTGCCCACCACGAAGATCAGGTCGGCTTCAGGCCAGAGCAGGCGGGCCTGCTCCAGGGTGTGGAGGGCGCGGCTGTGGCTGAGGCTCTGGTCCACCTGAATACGAGGATTACCGATCCCCTCGACCAGCGCCCGCAGCAGCACGGCGCGCACCTCAATGGGGGCCCCATGCTGCTTGAAGGGGTTGTCGCTGGCCCAGGTGCGCACCAGCGGGTAGCGCTCTCCCAGGGCCTGCAGCAGAGCGCGGTGCCCGAGGGTGGGCGGATCGGCGCTCGTGCCGAACAGGGCCACCTGGTCGGGCGCGCTCATGGCTGCAGCCCCTGCAGGGCCGGATCCCAGCCCCGCGGCGACCATTGCTGCAGCCAGGCCTGGGTCTGGGGATCCTGCCGGGCCAGGCGCCGCAGCAGGGCACCGGGGCGGGCCGGGCCCTGATGGGCCGCTTTGAGCAGTTCCGCGGCGGTCAGCCGGCCGGTGAGCCGGGTGGTGTGAACAGCCAGCGCCGCCTGGGCCAGGGCCACGGGCGCGGCAGGGGCCAGCGAGAGCCCGCCCGTGAATGGCGCTGCCACCAGCAGCGCCTGGCGCAGGGCGCCCAGCAGCAGCTGGATGCCGATCTGGGTGCCGCCCAGCAAGGCGCTGTGGCCTGACAGCCGGGCCAGCATCCGCCGCGCCTGGGCGCCGTTGATCGTGAGTCCGTACAGCCGGCAGAGCTGCATCACCAGGGCGGTGTCGCAGGCGAGCGAACCAGCCAGGTCCAGCAGCACCAGTGGATTGGCGGCAACGCCGGCGGCTTTGAGGGTGGCGTACCGCCCGATCACCCCATGGGCCTGGCGTTGCTGCTGGTGCAGGCGCTGGGCCTGCAGACGCTGAGCGAATCGATCCCCTGCCTTGAGGCTGTTGAGGGCGAGGAACAGGGCCCCGTGACTGGTCAGCAGGTCCACCAGCCGCTCCTGCAGAGGCTCGATGGCGGGCGGCCGGGCTTCGCTGCGCACACGGCCGTCAGCCAGCAGCTGGGCCTGTCTTGGCGCCGCCGACACCGCCACCAGATCCAGGCCGGCGGCGGCGGCCGGCAGCCGCCGGCGAATGCTGTCGAGCAGCTGGACGCGTTCGCCGGCCGGCCAGCAGTCGATCCGGTTCACCACCAGCAGCAAGGGCTTGCCCCAGCCGAGCACCTGCTCCAGGGCTTCGCCTTCCGGGCTGGTGAGGTCGCCGTCGAGCACAAACAGCAGGAGGTCGGCGCCAAGAGCCACCCTGGCGGCCAGCCGCTGGCGGGCCGGGCCATCCACCTCGTCGATGCCGGGGGTGTCCACCAGCTCCACGCCGTTCAGACCCGCGATCGGCTGCTGCCAGCGTTCTCGTTCCTGCAGGCGGGTGCTCCCGTGGGCCAGGTCGGTGGCGAAGCGGGAACGCCCGAGCAAGGCGTTCAGCAGGCTGGATTTGCCCACACCCACACGGCCGAACACCGCCAGCCGCAGGCGCCCCTGCTCCAGCCGCTCAATCTGGCGATCCAGGGCCGCCAGCTCCGGACCCAGGGCCGAACACTCGCGAGGGGTGAGGTTGAGCTCCGAGCGCCAAAGCCTGAGCAACTGACGGCAGCGGGTGGGGGTGTCGGGCGTGGGCCTCATTCGCCGGGGACCTCCACAGGCGTCTGCGGCCGCCGCCACCAGCCGGCCAGCACCGCCAGTACGGCGTCGGCACCGATCACACCGACGAAGCCACCGAATTCATCCACCACCACCCGCACGGAATGGCTGCTGCGCCGGAAGGCGGTGAGCAGACGGTCAGCGCGGATCATCTCCGGCACGAACTCCACCGGGCTGATGAGGTTCTGGATCGTGGTATCACCACGCCCTTCCACCAGGGCCTGCAGAAGGCTTTCCTGGCTGGCCACCCCCAGCACTTCGTCCACCTCTTCGCCCAGCACCACCCACCACGGGGCGTGCTGGGCAAGCAATTGAGGCTTCACGCTCTGGAGGCTTGCCATCCCAGGCAGGGTGGGGGCTGCCACGCGGGGCACCATCAGATCCCGCGCTGTCAGGTCGTTGAGTTGGAACACCTTGCCGATCATGGCGGCTTCGTCGGCTTCGATCTGGCCTGTGCGGGAGCCAAGCCTGGCCAGCAGGCGGATCTCCTCCTCGTCGGTGCTGAGCTCGCTCTCGGCGGTGATCGCCGGCATCAGCCGTTCGAGCACCAGCACCAGCGGCAACATCAACCGCAGCAGCACGTTGACCGTGGCGGCGCTCGCCAGAGACACCGGCATGGCCATGCTGCTGCCGATCGATTTGGGCAGGATTTCCCCCAGCAGGATCACCAGCACGGTGAGGCCGAACGAAAAGAGGGGCAGGGCCATGCCGGAAACGCCCAGCTGCGCGAACACCCAGCCGGCATAGCTGCCGATCATCAGGCTGCCGAAGATGTTGAAGCCGTTGTTGAGAATCACCAGCACCGCCAGGGCGCGGCCCAGACGGTTTTTCAGCCGTTGCAGGGCCCTGGCACCGCGCGGCGGCACCGGACGGCCCGCCAGTTCGTGCACCTTGAGGGGATTGACCGTGAGGATGGCCGCCTCGACGCCTGAGCACAGTGCTGATCCCGCCAGAATCACCACCACCAGCGCTGCCAGGCCGAACAGCTCATTCATGGTGGCGCGCCCTTCCCAGCTCGCTCATGTCGGCGCCTTCATCAAGGCAGGGCATTCCATGCCCTTATTTAATCGTCTAAGTCTCTGTCCCGCCGTTTCGTGGTTCCTCCATGGTGATTTCCGCTGCCACCTTCCAGCAGCGTCGCGCGCTTTTCCTGGAACGGCTCGGTGCCGTGGCCGCCGTGATTCCCGCTGCTCCACTGGTCACCCATCACGCCGATGTGGAACATGGCTTCCGCCAGCACAGCGATTTCTGGTATCTCACGGGTTTCGATGAGCCGGGGGCCGTGGCCCTGTTCCTGCCGCACCGCAGTGAGCACCGGTTCGTGCTGTTCGTAGAACCCAAGGACCCTGCAGCCGAGGTCTGGAACGGCTTCCGCTGGGGGTGTGAAGGCGCGGTGTCCCAGTTCGGCGCCGACCTGGCCCATCCGCGGGCGGAACTGGCCGAACGGCTGGCGGAGTACCTCCAAGGGGCCGAGGGCATCGCGTTCCGGGTGGGTCGTCATCCGAGCGTGGAGCCGCTGGTGCTTTCCGCCTGGGCCGCCCAGCTCGACCGGGCTCCGCGCAGCGGTCAGGCGGCGCTTGGCCTGGTGGCACCCTGCCCGCTGCTGCACCAGTTGCGCCTGCACAAGACCGAGGACGAACTGGAGCGCCTGCGCGAGGCCGCCCGGATCTCCGCCGAAGCCCATGAGCTGGCGCGGCAGGTGGCGCGGCCCGGGCTGAACGAGCGGCAGGTGCAGGCTGCGATCGAGCAGCACTTTCTGCTTCAGGGCGCCCGTGGTCCTGCCTACGGCTCGATCGTCGCCGGCGGCGACAACGCCTGTGTGCTGCACTACACGAGCAACAATGCACCCTTGCTGGATGGCGATCTGCTGCTGATCGACGCCGGTTGCAGCCTCAGCGATTACTACAACGGCGACATCACCCGCACCTTCCCGGTGGGCGGGCGCTTCAGTGCGGAGCAGCGCGCCCTCTACGACCTGGTGCTGGCTGCCCAGCAGGCGGCGATCGCCTGCGTGAAGCCAGGGGCCGATGCCGAGCAGGTGCATGCGGCCGCGGTGCGGGTGCTGGTGGAGGGACTGGTGGAGCTGGGTCTGCTGCAGGGGGAGGTGGATGGCCTGATCGAGCAGGGCGCCTACCGCCACCTCTATATGCACCGCACCGGCCACTGGCTGGGGCTCGATGTCCACGACGTGGGTGCTTACCGCCTCGGCGAGCATCCGGTGCCGCTTGAGCCCGGCATGGTGCTCACAGTGGAGCCTGGGCTCTATGTGAGCGATCGGCTGCCCGTGCCGGATGGCCAGCCCGCCATCGACGCGCGCTGGAAGGGGATCGGCATCCGCATCGAGGACGACGTGGCCGTGACCCCCAGCGGGCACGAGGTGCTCACAGCCGCTGCTCTCAAATCAGCAGACGCCATGGAGCGGTGAAACCGGCTGCACGGTCCGGGCCGTTCGCTCAGCCGAGCAGGCGGTTCAGCAGCGCGGGAGCCTCCGCCGTGGTGGTCAGGATGTGGTCGGCGCCTGCCTGGGTCAGGTGGTGTTCGTAGACCTGCCGTTGCGCAACGGCTCCCGCGTCCTGCAGGTGAGGCGGAGCCACCGCCAGGCTGACGAAGGCCTGATCGGGATGGCACGCCCGGGCACGCTGCACCGTTTCCACATCCGCCACGGTGTCGCCCACATAGGCCACCAAGGGAGCTTCATGGCCCAGGTCGGTGGTGGCCAGGCGGGCGGCAAGCGTGAGCAGGCCGGTGGGATCGGGCTTGTCCGGAGCGTCGCCCATGGCGATCAGGGGAGGCTGCGGCAATCCGAGCCGCTGATGCAGCACGAAGCGCGCGGAAGCCGGTTCAGCGCCGCTCACGAACCCCCAGGCGAAGCCGTGCTGGCTCAGTTGCTCGAAGAAAGGCGGCTGTACCAACAGCGTTTCTTCCCGGATGAAGCCCTGCCACGCTTCTGGCGGGCCGTCTGGGTCTCCCCCGAAATAGAGCTGGCTGAACACCTCCACCAGGGCGCCAAAGCTGGGTAGTGGGTCATGCCCGTGGCGCCGCAGCAGCTCCAGCGATGCCTCCCAGTCGTTGTTCCATAGACCTTCGCTTTTGAGCGCATCCACCTCGGTCTGTCCGGGCCTCCAACCGCTGTAGTGGTGAACGGTTTCAGCCAGGGCGCGGCGGTAGCTGCCGCTCACGTCGCGAATGACCCCGTCGATGTCGAACAGCAGAACAGCGCGGGGCTTCAGGGCAGGGAGGCCGGGGCTGGTAGGTTACTCGTTTGATTGTTGTCCTTGAGCGCCGAACCTATGACGGCCAGCGATAGCCCTGACGCGGCGGTTTCTGCGATGCCCGCCGTTTCCGCCATGCCTGAGATCCTTCCCGCCGCCGCGGATCCGAGTGGCGCCCGCGAAGGGCGTCCCGTGCTGCGTGGCGCCAGCGCCGCACTGGCCACGGCCACCCTCGACGAAGATGGCGTTCCTTCCGGCCACACGCCGAAAGCGGATGAAGGCCGCTTCCTGCTCAAGATCCTCTGGCTGCCCGACAACGTCGCTTTGGCCGTTGATCAGATCGTGGGCGGTGGTCCCAGCCCCCTCACCTCCTACTTCTTCTGGCCGCGGGAAGATGCCTGGGAAACCCTCAAAGGTGAACTGGAAGCCAAATCCTGGATCACCGACAATGAGCGGGTGGAGATCCTCAACAAGGCCACCGAGGTGATCAACTACTGGCAAGAGGAAGGCAAAGGCAAGTCGCTCGACGAAGCCAAGCTCAAGTTCCCTGACGTCACCTTCTGCGGAACCGCCTGATTGTCAGCGGCACGCTGCAATGGCCTACGGCCTACCGCGGAGCCCCCAGACCGTTCACGCTTCGTTTGGCTTGGCTTGGCTGCACTGGCCAGGTTCAAGAACGGCTCAACACCTGCTGAAGCGAACGGACGATGGGTGCCGCTCTTCAGCAAATCGCTCACCGACACCCGCTAGAACGTCTAGCACGTTAAAGGCCCCAAGCAGGGGCCTTTTCTCTGTTGATCAAGCGTTCGATCTCCACATTCGCCCTCGGCCAACTCGAATTCGTCAACAAGTTGGGGCGACGGTCAAGTTCCATCCACGGTCGAGTTGTATCCGCTATCGGGTTGCATCCGCGGTCGAGCTGCATCCTTCATCGATTGTCATTCGTAGCCAAGTTCCAGCCCCCATCAGATTGCATTCATGATCAAGTTCACCAGGCTTGATCGCCGAATGGCATGGATCGATTGACAGCGATTCTCCACTCTGACTTCGCCACGGTGATGATGACGTTCGTGGAAAGTTGAAGTGCCCCGGATTTCAGCGCTAGTGAGCCGGCGCTGAGCGTTGCAGGGCCTGCTGGCGGAGATCCAAGGCCTCTTGGCCGAGAACCAGGGCCAGCTGGCAAACATCCAGGGCCCGCATAAAAAAATCTTGGACCGGGCTTGTAGAGCCGATCCAAGACTGTTAATGGAACTGCGGCCATAAAGATTGGGGCCGCCAGGAAAGGGCAGCGCCGTTGATGGATCAGGCCTTGCGGGTGGCCTGAAGCCGGGCCCGGGCCCGAGCCAGGTTCTGGACGGCTTTCACCTTTTCCGTGCTGGGCGGCTGGCCTTCGAAGCTGGCTGCACGCAGCTGGGCTTCTTCCACCTGCTGCTCGGCGGCGGCGGCATCGATTTTGTCTCCGAGCTCTGCGGTGTTCACGAGCACAGTGACTTCGTCGGCTTCGACTTCGGCAAAACCACCCATCAAGGCAATGGAGGTCCAGTCTTTGCCGCTGCGCAGGCGCATCACGCCGACATCAAGAGCGGTAAGCAAGGAGACGTGTCCGGGGAGGATCCCCAGCTGCCCAGTGGTGCTGGGCAGGATCACCTCATCCGCGCTGCCGTCGAAAACGCTCTGGTCAGGTGCCAGAACACGGAGATTGAGAGTCATGGCGAGAAGGTGACAGGGAGATCAGAGGCAGTCCGTCGCGAATCAGGACTTGGCGTCAGCGAGGATCTTGGCGGCCTTGGCCTTCACCTGATCGATGTTGCCCACGAGGTAGAAAGCAGCCTCGGGAAGATCATCCAGCTCACCAGCGAGGATCATGTTGAAGCCGCTGATGGTGTCTTCGAGCTTCACGTATTCGCCGGACTGGCCAGTGAAGATTTCAGCCACAAAGAAGGGCTGAGAAAGGAACTTCTCGATCTTGCGCGCGCGGTCGACGGTGCGACGGTCGTCTTCGGAAAGTTCGTCAAGGCCGAGGATGGCGATGATGTCCTGAAGCTCTTTGTAGCGCTGCAGGGTGGATTGCACGGCACGGGCGGTGCGGTAGTGCTCGTCGCCCACAACGGCCGGCTGGAGCATGGTGCTGGTGGAGTCGAGCGGGTCGACGGCCGGGTAGATGCCCTTCGAAGCCAGGCCGCGGCTCAGCACCGTGGTGGCATCGAGGTGGGCAAAGGTGGTGGCGGGAGCGGGGTCGGTGAGGTCGTCGGCCGGCACGTACACAGCCTGGATCGAGGTGATTGAACCTTCGAGCGTGGAGGTGATGCGTTCCTGAAGCTCACCAACGTCGGTGCCGAGGGTGGGCTGGTAGCCCACAGCGGAGGGCATGCGGCCGAGCAGGGCGCTCACTTCGGAGCCGGCTTGGACGAAGCGGAAGATGTTGTCGATGAACAGCAGCACATCCTGCTTGTTCACATCACGGAAATGCTCGGCCATGGTGAGTGCCGACAGACCCACGCGCATGCGGGCGCCGGGGGGCTCGTTCATCTGACCGAAGCAGAGCGCCACCTTGGATTTCGGGAGGTCTTCGGAGTTGATCACTCCAGATTCCTTGAACTCTTCGTAGAGGTCGTTGCCCTCACGGGTGCGCTCGCCAACGCCACCGAACACGGAAACGCCGCCGTGCTCCTTGGCAATGTTGTTGATGAGCTCCTGGATCAGCACGGTTTTGCCCACGCCGGCGCCACCGAACAGGCCGACCTTGCCACCTTGGCGGTAAGGAGCCAGGAGGTCGATCACCTTGATGCCGGTTTCAAACACCTTGGGCTTGGTTTCCAGCTCGATCAGCTTGGGCGCGTCCCTGTGGATCGGTGAGGTGAGGGAGGAGGTGACCGGCCCGCGCTCGTCAACAGGCTCGCCGAGCACGTTGAAGATGCGACCGAGGGTGGCCTCACCCACCGGGACGCTGATCGGGGCGCCGGTGTCGAGGGCTGACATGCCACGCACAACGCCGTCGGTGCCGCTCATGGCCACCGCACGCACGCGGTGGTCGCCGAGGAGCTGCTGGACTTCGGCGGTAAGGGCGATGTCCTGACCAGAGGAATTGCGGCCTTCGACGCGGATGGCATTGAAGATGCGGGGCAGCTTGCCGGCCGGAAATTCAATGTCGAGAACGGGGCCGATCACCTGACGGACAACACCCTTGGAGCCGGTGTTGACGGGAGCAGCAGCAGCCATAGGAAAGGAAGGAAGATCGCGCAGCGGGACGCGCGCCCGCCTGAAGCCGCGCCACCTTACCACCGCGAATGGCCTGTTCTTGAGAGCCAGAGCCCCCTGGCGCCCGCTGGGTTCGGTCAACCGCACACCGTGCCGATTGCACAGAACCCTTCCGCCGCCATAGGTTGGCACTCAGGCAGGGCGAGTGCTAATTCGCTCTCCCCTGTGGCGCCCACGGCGCCGCACCACCGCATTTGAAACGATCCATGGCTGCTGTCTCCCTCAGCGTCTCCACTGTCAAACCCCTTGGAGATCGCATTTTCATCAAGGTGTCCGAATCGGAGGAAAAAACCGCGGGCGGCATCCTGCTCCCCGACACTGCAAAGGAGAAGCCCCAGGTGGGCGAAGTGGTCCAAGTGGGCCCCGGCAAGCGCAATGAGGACGGCTCCCGCCAGGCTCCTGAAGTGAGCGTGGGCGACAAGGTGCTCTACAGCAAGTACGCCGGTACTGACATCAAGCTCGGCACCGATGAGTTCGTGCTGCTTTCCGAAAAAGACATTCTCGCCATCGTCGACTGATCGCTCCGGCACATGAGGTTCCAGTGAGCCTCAACTGCCCTCACTGATCACGTCCTGACCCCCGACGATTCGTGGGACGGTCAACCCTTTACCAACTACTTCAAGGAGCATCCCTTCCATGGCCAAGCGCATTATTTACAACGAGAACGCCCGCCGGGCCCTCGAAAAAGGCATCGACATCCTCGCTGAGGCCGTCGCCGTCACCCTCGGCCCCAAGGGCCGCAACGTGGTGCTGGAAAAGAAATTCGGCGCTCCCCAGATCATCAATGATGGCGTCACGATCGCCAAAGAGATCGAACTGGAGGACCACATCGAGAACACCGGTGTGGCCCTGATCCGTCAGGCCGCCTCCAAAACCAACGACGCCGCCGGCGACGGCACCACCACCGCCACCGTCCTGGCTCACGCCATGGTCAAGGCCGGTCTGCGCAACGTGGCTGCGGGCGCCAACGCCATCACCCTCAAGAAGGGCATCGACAAGGCTGCCGATTTCCTCGTCAAGAAGATTGAGGAGCACGCCAAGCCGATCGCCGACAGCAACGCCATCGCCCAGGTGGGCACCATCTCCGCTGGCAACGACGAAGAGGTGGGCCGCATGATCGCCGACGCTATGGACAAGGTCGGCAAGGAAGGCGTGATCTCCCTGGAAGAAGGGAAGTCGATGACCACCGAACTGGAGGTCACCGAGGGCATGCGCTTCGACAAGGGCTACATCTCCCCTTACTTCGCCACCGACACCGAGCGGATGGAAGCGGTGCTCGACGAGCCCTACATCCTGCTCACCGACAAGAAGATCGGCCTGGTGCAAGACCTGGTGCCCGTGCTTGAGCAGATCGCTCGCACCGGCAAGCCCCTGCTGATCATCGCCGAGGACATCGAGAAGGAAGCCCTCGCCACCCTGGTGGTGAACCGCCTGCGCGGTGTGCTCAACGTGGCCGCCGTCAAGGCCCCTGGTTTCGGTGACCGCCGCAAGGCCATGCTTGAGGACATCGCTGTTCTCACCAACGGTCAGCTGATCACCGAAGACGCCGGCCTCAAGCTGGAGAACACCAAGCTGGAGATGCTGGGCACCGCCCGCCGCATCACCATCAACAAGGACACCACCACCATCGTCGCCGAAGGCAACGAAGTGGCCGTCAAGGCCCGTGTGGAGCAGATCCGCAAGCAGATCGACGAAACCGACTCCTCCTACGACAAGGAGAAGCTGCAGGAGCGTCTGGCCAAGCTGAGCGGCGGTGTGGCCGTGGTGAAGGTGGGTGCAGCCACCGAAACCGAGATGAAGGACAAGAAGCTGCGCCTGGAAGACGCCATCAACGCCACCAAGGCGGCTGTTGAGGAAGGCATCGTTCCTGGTGGCGGCACCACCCTGGCCCACCTGGCCCCTGCCCTCGAGGAGTGGGCGGCTGCCAACCTCACCGGCGAAGAGCTGATCGGAGCCACCATCGTGGCCTCCGCCCTCACCGCTCCGCTGATGCGGATCGCCCAGAACGCCGGCGTCAACGGCGCCGTCGTCGCTGAGCATGTCAAGGGCATGCCGTTCAACGAGGGCTACAACGCCGCCACCGGCGAGTACGTCGACATGCTGGCTGCCGGCATCGTTGACCCCGCCAAGGTGACCCGCTCCGGCCTGCAGAACGCCGCCTCGATCGCCGGCATGGTGCTCACCACCGAGTGCATCGTGGCCGATCTGCCCGAGAAGAAGGAAGCAGCTCCCGCCGGCGGCGGTGGCGGCATGGGCGGCGACTTCGACTACTGATCGTCTGCCCCTGGATCCGCAGGGTCACCCTGCGGATCCAGCTCCGATCAACCGTCACTGCTTCAAGCCAGCAGCTTCGAACCGCCAACTTCGAGCGATCAGCTGCCAACCAGCAGCAGATCAGTTGCGACCGATCAGTGCATCACCGGAGCAGGCCAAAAGCCTGCTCTTTTTTTGTCCTTTGTCCATGTGGCCGACGGGGAAGCGCCACGGAGCATGCGCAGAGGTAGGCCTCAACGGCGCAAGGGCTCAACGTCCCTGCCGCAGCAAGTGCCTACTTGCCGGGCACGAAGGCAAGCGCGACGCCGTTGTTGCAGTAACGCTTGCCGGTGGGCCTGGGTCCATCGTTGAACACATGGCCCTGATGCCCGCCGCAGCGGCGGCAGTGGTATTCCGTGCGGGGCACGATCAATTTGAAATCCAGCTGGGTGACCACCGCATTCGGCAGGGGCTGCCAGAAGCTGGGCCAGCCGGTGCCACTGTCGAATTTCGTGGTGGAGGAGAACAGCGGCAAACGGCAGCCAGCACACACGTAGGTGCCGGCTCGCTTTTCGTTGTTGAGCGGGCTGGAGAACGGCCGCTCCGTGCCCTCACGGCGCAGCACTGCAAAGGCGGCAGGACTCAGGCGCTCCTTCCAGGCAGCCTCACTGAGTTGCCAGGCAGGATCGCCCGCCTTGCTCGCAGCCTCAGCTTTGCGGCCTCCCAACAGGGGAGAGAGCAGGAGGGCCAGCGAGGCCAGCAAGCCACGGCGTTTGATCGGTGTCACGGCAGGGTCAGCGCAGCCAGCCGGCGCTCAGCACCACGGCGAGGCCGAGAAACAGGGCAAGCAGGGTCCAGGTGACGCGGTTGAGCGTGGCTTCGGCGCTGCGGGCGCTGCTGAACATCGACCCGCCGCTGCTGGCCAGGCCTCCCATGCCATCGCCCTTGGGGCTGTGCAGCAACACGCTGGCGATCAGGAGCACGCCGAGAGCGGCCCAGATCCAGGAAAGAACCGTGGTGATCATCTTCAGACCCTACCCAAACACCAGGCCCGAACGCCAGGCCGATCGGCCCTTCAGAGTGCGGGCAGGCTGACGGCCCGCCAAGCTCAGACCTGCAGCGCCCGTGGCCGCAAGGGCTCAGGAGTGGGCAGCAGTGGCGATGGCTCGATCAGGGAGGTCCCCGTCATGTTGGCGGGCACAGGCAGCTCAAGGATCTCCAGCAGGGTGGGGGCGATGTCCGCCAGGCCGCCCCCTTCCCTCAGGCGCACATCCGTGGCGTGGCCAGCCAGCTTGCGCCGTTCCCCTTCCACCAGGATCACCGGAACCGGGTTGGTGGTGTGGGCCGTCCAGGGCCGCCCGTCCTCCCCTTTCATCACTTCGGCATTGCCGTGATCGGCGGTGATCAGCAGGGTGCCCCCCTGCCGATTGGTGGCTTCCATCAGTCGGCCCACGCAGTGATCCACGGTGGCGATGGCGGCGGCTGTGGCCTCCATCTGCCCCGTATGGCCCACCATGTCGGGATTGGCGTAGTTGATCACCACCAGGGAGTAGATGCCTTTGTTGATGGAGGCGATGCAGCTGTCGGTGAGGGCAGCGGCGGACATCTCGGGAGCCTGGTCGTAGGTGGCCACCCGCGGGGAGGGCACCAGGTGGCGGTCTTCGCCGTTGAAGGGCTGCTCGATGCCGCCGTTGAGGAAATAGGTGACGTGCGGATACTTCTCCGTTTCGGCGGTGCGCAACTGGCGCAGCCCGTGTTCGGAGACCACCTGGCCGAGCAGACCATCGAGTGACTCGGGGGGGAAGGCCACCGCCACGTCGAGGGCTTGCTCGTACTGGGTGAAAGTGACCAGGTGCAGAGGCTCGATGCGCTCCCTGGAGAAACCGCTGAAGTCTTCGAGCACAAGGGCGCGCACCAACTGACGCACCCGGTCGGGGCGGAAGTTGAAACAGATCAGGCCATCGCCGGGGCTCAGGTGGCCGGAGCTGAGGCGGTAGGGCTCAAGGAACTCATCGTTGATGCCGTTCTCGTAGGCCGCCAGGACCACCTGCTGGGCCGTGAGCGGGCCGTCGGCCGGTCTGGCCTCGGTGAGCAATCGGTAGGCCTTCTCGGTGCGGTCCCAGCGATTGTCGCGGTCCATGCTCCAGTAGCGGCCGCAGATCGTGCTGATCCGCCCCACGCCGGCGGCTGTGATCTGGGCATCGATGCGGTCGAGGAAGGCGATCGCGCTCTGGGGCGGGGTGTCGCGCCCGTCGGTGACCACATGGATGCAGACGTCGCTGAGGCCGCGGCCTGCGGCCCACTGCAGCAGGCCGCCCAGGTGATCGATGTGGCTGTGCACGCCGCCGTCGGAGCAGAGGCCGATCAGGTGGAGTGCGCCGCCATTCACCAGCAGGGTGTCGGCCAGGGCATTGAGGGCGGGATTGGCGGCAAGGCTGCCGTCCTTCACCGCTTTGCCGATCCGCACCAGCTCCTGCCGGATGATCCGCCCGGAGCCGATGGTGAGGTGGCCCACTTCCGAGTTGCCCATCTGGCCGTCGGGCAGGCCCACGTCGCCGCCGCTCGCCTGGATCAGCGTGTGGGGGTAGGCCTCCCACAGCGCATCCATCACCGGGGTGCTGGCCGCGCGGATCGCATTGTTATCGCTGGCTTCGCGGTATCCCCAGCCATCGAGAATGGCCAGTACCACCGGTGGCACGTAGCGGTGATCCACGGGGCCGGAGGGGGGAGGGGGGAGAGAGCCGCTCGGGCGAGAGCTGGAGCTCGTGGAAGGAATGTCGGTCACCGATTCTTCCGCAAAGCCCTGATACAGGCTGATCGCCCTCAAAATTACAGTGTGATCTCTTCGTCACAGAAAGCAGGCCGGTAAGCGTCAGCTAATGGGCATAAGCGCAAGGAGACTCCCTTACCATTTCACCTCCGGGATCCCCACATGGTGTCGTCAATCGGTGACCATTGCGTGGAGATTCTCTCCGCCCAGGATCTGACCCGCACGGTTCATCGCCTTGCCTCCCAGGTGCTGGAGAGTGCGCCGGACAGCCGCCAGCTGTTGCTGCTCGGCATCCCCACCCGCGGCGTGGAACTGGCACGGGTGCTGGCCGCCCAGCTCGAAGCCAGCTGCGGTCATCCAGTGGATCAGGGCAGCCTTGATCCCACCTTCCACCGCGACGACCTGGCCAGGGTGGGCACCCGCATGGTGCAGGCCACCCAGCTGCCTGCAGCGCTCGAAGGCCGCCATGTGGTGCTGGTGGACGATGTGATCTTCACCGGACGGACGGTGCGAGCCGCTCTGGAGGCGTTGCACGCCTGGGGCCGGCCGGCGGTGGTGCGTTTGCTGGTGATGGTGGACCGGGGGCACCGGGAGCTGCCGATCCAGCCTGATTTCTGTGGTCGGGTGGTGCCCACCAGCCGCCAGGAGTCGATTCAGCTCTGGCTGGCGGCCGTGGATGGGCGCGATGGTGTGGTGCTGCTCAAGCCCTGAGGCAAGTCTCTTCAGGCCACCGGCTCGAGCTCGTCCGGGCGGAAATGGGCGCGATAGCGACCGAACGCCACCACCACCGGGAGGGTCGGGCTGATCGGACGTCCTTTCCAGTCGTCAAGCACCTGGAACACCTCACCCTCCAGTCCCTGGAGGTCGAAGGGCTGACCGCGGTGCTCTGGATGGGTGTACACCACGACGCTCTGGCAGACCCTGACCTGTTCTCCCGGCTTCATGAAGGATGCGGTGGCGGACGGCGGCAATCCTGTCACGGCAGCCCTTCAGCGTTGACAGGTGGTTTCGGGGCCGCTCTCCACCACCTTCCCGCCGAGTTGCCGGCAGGCCCGGGTGAAGGCCGACCAGTCGTCGACCCCCTGGGCGAGCAGACCCTTGATGGCCGCATCCAGCTCGGCCACGGGCACGGAGTTGGCTGCCGTAGCGCCATGGCTGTGATGCTCCTGCTCCTGGGTTTTCAGGCCGGAGATGGCGGTTTCCACCTGCCTGCGCAGCACGGCTGACTGCGATTTCCACCAGGGATGATCGATCCGGTTGAGGGCTTCAAGCGCTTCCCACCAGCGTTTCTGCTCCACCAACTGGGTGGCCCTCTCCTGCTGAAAGCGGTTACGGCTCCAGAACTCCCTGAGGTTGTCACCGAGCGCGTCACCCGCGGGGTGGCGGTCTTCGCCCATCGGTTTGAGGAACACCATCGCTCCCTCCAGATCTCCGGCCTCGAAACGGGCCATCGCCTTGGTGCGCAGCTCTTCCTGCCAGGAGCGCAACCGGTCGCGGTCAGCGTGGATGCCTGCTTCGGAATTGGCCAGCAGCAGTTGCAGCTGAAGTGCCTCCTGCCAGCGCTGCCCCTGCCAGAGCCGCTCGGCGCGCGCACGGCGGCAGCGGCCTTGTTCGCGCGGTGCGCGCCCTGTCATCCAGCGGAGTGAAGCCAGCTGGTCGCTGTAGGCGAGGCAGGCCTCGTAGCGCCCCTCGCTGGCCGCCCGCTCGAGCCGGCCAGGCAGTTGGCCTTCCCACCAGCGTGCCGCACCGATCACAGCGGCCACCAGGCCGAGAGTGAGCGCCAACCAGAAACGCGGAAGCCTGTGGCGGCGGATGGCCAAGGCAAGGAACAGGCAATCCTCCCTTTCTATGAACAGGACCCGCGGCTTTCAGCCTGGCGGGGTCAGCCGCGCTGTCGTCCACTGCCTACGCGTGGGCTGATTGATCACCGCGGGTGGGGCCAGCGGAAGCGCTTCGTCTCAGTGGAAGCGAGCGGTCTCAACGCACGGGGCCAAGCGGCTGAGGGGGTGAGCGCCGCGACGTGCTCAGGTCTTCGCTTTCCAGCACCAGCTGGCCCTGCCCATCGATCTGAAAGTGGAGCCGCAGGCAATCGCTGCCACGTTTTCCGGGAGTATCGAGACTGATCGGCGCGGGTTGCTGCCCCCAGGGCTGCACCTCCGCCTCCCCTGCGGGCCGCCGCCGCAGCTGGGGCAGTCCATCGCGAAATACCACCTCGGAGCGTTCGTCGTCGCGGGGCTCCCCCAGCACCAGGTCGATCTGCTCCTGGCCGTCGTCGCTGCAGGCGAGCAGCAGCTCCAGCGGCTGGGTGGTGGGCCAGTTCTGCCCTTCGACAAACAGCGGATGCCAGCGATGGCTGCCGCTGCGCTGGTCCCAGCAGCGCAGGGACACGCCCCGGGCGAGCACGTCCTTGATCCGCACGCCCGGGGTGAGCGCCAGCGCCCCCAGGGCCACCGCCTCGATCGGCCGTTCGTCGCGCAGGGGCACACCGGGGCAACGCTCCTGGAGCCAGCGGCGCACGAGCGGAATCCGGCTGCTGCCCCCCACCGGCAGGATGGCCTCCACGTCCGCCAAGTCCAGCCCCTCGGCCCTGGCGGCGGCGAGCACCCGCTCCAGCAGCTCCTCCAGCAGAGAGACAAATCCCTGCTCCAGAAGAGTGGTTTCCAGTTCCTGGCGGCTCAGCTGCAGCAGGCGGCTGGTGCCCCCCGGCAGCATCGTCAGCACCGACGCCTCGGCGCTCTCGCTCAGCCGGCACTTGAGGGATTCCGCAGCTTCCAGCAAGGTGCCGGGTGGCGGGCCCTGGCCGTTGACCTGCGCCCAGAGCGCCGCGGCGATCCAGCGGTCGATGTCCCGGCCGCCGAGGGCCACGCCCGCCTTGCCCACGACCCTGGCGCAGCGCAGTTTCTGGCTGCTGTTTCTGAGGTCGCGGCCGGCGAAGCGCAGCAGCTGGGCCACCGGCGCGGCGCGGCCCTCGCCGCCTTCGAGCGCCACCAGCGAAAGATCGATCGTGCCGCCACCAAGATCCACCACCAGCACGCGGCTGCCGGGGGGCAGTCCGGCGCCGATGGCCGCAGCGGTGGGCTCATCCACCAGGGCCACCTCCTCAACAGCCAGGTCCTGGCTGACGGCGTGCAGCCATTCCCGATAGCCGCGGTAGCCGTCGATCGGCGCGGTGAGCACCAGACGGGTAGGGGCCAGCTGCGCTGGCAGGTGGCGCCAGAGCTGGCGCAGCAGCATCGCTCCGGCCTGCTCCGGGGACAGCAGAGACGCAGCGGCGGCGCCACCGGCTCCTTCTTCGCGGCCGGCATCGGCGCAGCCGCCGATGCCGCGCTTGAAATCGCGGCAGAGCTCAGGGCCTTCACTGCCGGCGAGGCCGGCCTCGATCACCTGGCGCCCGATCAACGGCTGCTCCGCTGTGGCGCTGGCAAGCCACAGCAGGCTGGGGACCACGCAGGGGTCAGCGCAGCTGTAGGGGGGGATCTCCACGAGCTGGGGCGCGCCGCCCTCGGCGGACTGGAAGGCCACCACCGTGGTGGTGCTGCCCAGGTCAATCGCCAGGGTGCCAGGTGTCGCCATCGTGAGCGGGCGAAGGGCTCCGCGCAGCTTGGCGGATGGCCGCCGGCATCCGCTTGGCGGCTGACCCTTCCGCCCGAGCTGGCCTAAGGTCAGGGAAACCAACATGACCTATGTATTCCGGCGCCACGGTGAACCCGAAGGAACTGGCCCAGCGTGCCGAAAGCCTGATCCGTCAGTCGAGCAACCGCTACCTCACCACGGTGAAGATCGCCTTTCGGGCCAAGCAGCGCCGTTTCGATGATTTCGACGGGCTCCTGGAGGATTCGATGATCAAGCCAGTCCAGCGGGCCATCGTGGAGCTCTCCGATGAGCAGGATCAGCCCGATCTGCTGCCCGGCTGATCGATCCGCCGCTGGCAGCGCCGTTGTTTCCGGCTCAGGAGTGCCGGCTGGGGTCGTTGCACCTGAGCTGGCAGAACCGGCTGGTTCACTGCTCTCAATTGTGGCCCCTGCAGCCTGATGCACCCAGCAGGATTTGCCACTGAGGGGGAGGGATGGCGGCTGGCTCTTGAGGCTGGCCGCCATCCCTTTGGCGTGTTGATCGGCGGTGATGGCTGGGCGGCGGAGCTGAGCCTGGCCGAAGCGGCCGAACTGCGCCGGGGCCTGCTCGAGCTGATCGAGCAACACACCGCCATTGCGGGCCAGCTGATGGCAGAAGAGAGTCTGGAGCTGGAGCTGGAGCGTGGCCCTTGGTGGCTCGGCCTCTGTGGCGATCGCCGTTGTTGGGCGCTGCGCTTCGTGCTGGCGCCCAGCGATGGGCAGCGGGGCCTGGAAGGGAGCTGGACGCCTGCCGCCAGCGCCGCTCTGGCGCAGGCCTTGGCACCCCTGGTGCTGGAGCCGGCAGGGTGTGAGACCACGGAGGGATTGGGCGGCTGATCAGCACTGCTGATCAGCAACCTGTTCCCAGCCCAGCCCCCGGATCGCGGCGGGTTTTGCCCAGCTTTTCCACAGGCCGGACTGCCCGGACCGGCTGCCCTGGCAGTCACCTGTGGAGAACCGCCCCGCCGCAGGTTCTCCCCTTGACACGCGGCGTCGATCGCTTCAAGGGCAACCCTTAACGCGCTCGTTACCACCCCGGAGCGCAGCTGGGCCCGCAATCTCACGCTGGGATGGGCAATGTCAGCCCCTCTGCCCTCGATTTGACGCCATCGGAAGCTTGTGGGGAACTGGGTGACGACCACCCTCCTGCCGCGCCTCGATGGATCCTGCCTCCGTTGTCGACAGCTACCCGCGTTGCCCGTCCCGCGTCCGTCCGCCTGACGCTGCCGAGGGCAGCGATGGTGCCGCCGGGGTGGTGAGCATCAGGGCAGAGGTGCCGGAGGCCTTGCTGGGCTCGATGCGCACCTTCATCGATGCTCATCCCAACTGGGACCAGTACCGCCTTTTCCAGGCCGCTCTGGCGGGCTTCCTGGTGCAGAACGGGGTCAACAGCCGCGCCGTGACCCGTTGCTACATCGGCAACATGTTCAACTGGAACGCCTCAGAGGACGGCTGCTTCAGCGCTCGCTGAGCGTCCGGGTGATCCCGCCCTGCACGAAGCCTTGGCCGAACAGGTCGCTGTAGCCGGCCATGAGGGTGCCGACCATCACCGGCCAACCGATCAGCAGCCCCACCGCCAGCAGCACCGCCAGAGCGGCGAAGGGGGTGGGCACCAGCAGCACCATCACCACCTGGAGGCCATGGAGTGCCAGCGTCAGCAAATACAGCGGCGTCCAGCGGCGTGTCTTCCTCGACCAGCCGCGCTGAAAGGCCCGCACCGGCCCCAGCCTTTCCACCACCAACAATGGCAGCTGAAACACCTGGCTGGCATTGAGGATCAGCAGGGCGGCGCCCCCCAGCACCAGCGCCAGCATGCCCAGGACTGGAGTGAGCAGACTCAGTACCCCTGCCACCAGCCCGCAGGTGATCAGCACCAGCGCGTTGACCAGCAGCATCAGCACCGCCATGCCCAGGAGGCGTAGCACGGCCGCACCTTCCCAGCGAGCCAGCTCGGCGAAGCTTGGTTGCCCTGCCGCCAGGGCGATCCGGTTGCCGCGGAGAAGCCCCACGTTCAGCCAGATGTTGCTGGCCCCCCCAGCGGCCAGCCCGGCCAAAGCCAGGAACAGATAACCCGCCGGCCCGCCCTGCTGGAGCCCATCACTGCCACGGTTCTGCGCCAGCTGGCCGATCAGGTTGAGCACCCCGCCCAGCAAGGTGAAACCCATGAACCGCAACGGCGCCTGCCCAAAGGCGCGCCAGCCCCGCCGTAGGCAGGAACCGATCGCCAGCGGGGCCATGGACCCGCCGGCGATTGTCATGGGGCCTGCAGCAGCAACGCCATCAGGCGCGCTGCAATGGCATCGGCAACGGGCAGGATCGAAAGCCGGTTGCCGCGCCGCACCACCATCAGCTCTTCGGGCGTGAACGATTCCCGCAGGGCATCCAGGCTCAGCAGCTGATCGAAGGTGCGGCGATAAGCCAGCCGTACACAATCCCAACGCGGCGCCTCCGGCTTCGAGGCAGGGTCGTAATAGGAGGACGTTGGATCGAACTGGGTGGGATCGGTGAGCCCGGTGGCGACCACCTCCATCAGGCCGATGATCCCGGGGGGCTTGGTATTCGAGTGATAGAAGAAGGCCTGATCGCCCACCTGCATGCTGCGCATGTAATTGCGCGCCTGGTAATTGCGAATCCCATCCCAGAGGGTGGTGCCCTCGCTGGCGAGATGCTCGATTCCGTAGACGTCCGGCTCGCTCTTCATCAGCCAGAAGGCCATCGCAGCGCCGGCTCCTTGCTCAGCTGAACAGGAGCTCACTCTATGGCGGCAGGTGTGGCATTCAGCGCGGAGACAAGCGCGCGGAAGTGGTCGCCACGGGCTTCAAAACTGCTGTACTGGTCGAAGCTGGCGCAGGCCGGCGATAACAGCACGGTGGGTGATCCGGAGGCCGTGGCCAGGGCGTTGGCCTCCTGCACCGCGGCTCCGAGATCTTCAACATTGCGCACCTCGCCGCTGAAGCCGCTGTTGCGCAGCAGCCCGGCGAAGTGGTCGCGGGCGGCGCCGTAAACCACTACCGCCGCCGCCTGCCGTTGCAGTGCCGCGAGCCAGGCGGAGGCATCGCCCTGTTTCGCCTGCCCGCCCGCCAGCACCACCATCGGCCCCGGCAGGGCCTTGAGTGCCACCTCGGCGGCGTCGTAATTGGTGGCTTTGCTGTCGTTGTACCAGGTGATCCCGGCGCGGTCGCAGATCCGCTCAAGGCGGTGCGGAACCCCGGGGAAGCTGCGAAAGGCAGCGGCCATCACGGCAGCATTCAGGCCGAGCTTGAGCCCCACGGCGGCGGCCAGCACCAGGTTCTGTCGGTTGTGCTGCCCTGGCAGCGCCAGGCTGGCGGCGTCGAACAGCTCGCCTTCGCGGCTGAAGAGCCTGCCGTTTTCGATCCAGATCAGCGGATCGATCCCGGCGGGAAGATCGGCGCGGGGGCCGGCCGATACCCAGTCGGCCCGATCCCAGCTGGGGGCCTGGGCCCTGAGATCGGCGTCATCGGCGTTGAGCAGCCGCACCGTGGCGTTCTCCAGCAGCCGCCGCTTGATCGCGCGGTAGTTGCCGAGCGTGCCGTGCCGTTCCAGGTGGTCCGGGGTGAGGGTGGTCCACAGGCCGAAGGCGGGGGCCAGCTCGGGGGAGGCCTCGATCTGGTAGCTGCTCAGCTCCATCACCACCCAGTCAGGGTTGGCCTCGCCCCGCAGGTGGCGCTCGAGCAGCAGCTCGGCCGCTGAGGTGCCCATGTTGCCGGCCATCGGCGCATCGAGGCCGGCGGCCTGAAGCAGATGGCTGACCAGATGGGTGACGGTGGTCTTGCCGTTGGTGCCGGTGATCCCGATCCAGGGAATGCCGCGACTGGCGGCCCAGGCCACCGACGGTTCGCCGCAGAGCCGCACGCCCCGGTTACGTAGCTCCACCAGGGTGGGGTGGTCCCAGCGGACGCCCGGACTGACCACCACCGTGGCCGGCAGCCGCTCAAGGGCCTCGAACAGCTCGATCGAGAGGGGGCTGTCGAGCTGCACCTCAATGCCGCCGGCCTGCAGATCGTTGGCCAGGAGATGCTGCGCCGGCGTGCCGGAGCTTTCCAGCACCAGCACCTGGCTGCCAAGTGCCTGCAGCAGGCGTGCCGCCCCGGCGCCGGATCGACCCAGGCCGATCACCACGGTGAAGGCACCGAAGGGCGGTGAAACTTCCCGCAGCGGCAGCGGTTGGGTCAACGGGAGAACGTAAAGGAGTGGGCGATACTGGAATCGAACCAGTGACTCCTACCGTGTCAAGGTAGTGCTCTACCTCTGAGCTAATCGCCCGGGTCGGGAGTCATGAAGACGACACCCGGAGCCGAAACTTAGCAGCCGGCCTCTCCCCCCTCACCGCAGCCAGGCACATCAGCTGCGCAGCAGGGCCAGCCGCCAGCGGTCGCGCTTGGTGAGCTCCACCTCCAGCACGGTGAGCTCTCCCCGGTTCTCCAGCCGCACCCGATCGCCGGCCCTGAGCTCCCTGCTGGGGCTGCGCACGTCGTCCCAGTTGACGCGGACCGCCCCGTTGCGGATCTGCTCGGCCATGCGGCTGCGCGGGATGCCGAAACCGGCCGAGCCCACCGCATCGAGCCGCAGCGAAGCCTCCACGGTGGAAAAGCGACGGGGCTGGGGCCGGGCCGGAGGCTGGAGGCGCTCCAGGGGCGTGGTCTCCAGCTGCACCTCCACGCTGCGCACCAGGGCGGTGCCCCCATCAAAACGCCCGGCCAGTTCCGGGGTGACCACCAGCTGGGCGCCGCGGTCGCCGCGCAGCCAAAGATCCCCCAGCTCCGCCTCCTGCGCTCCCGCCTGCAGCAGCCCGCGGCGGAAATCGCCGGCGCTGGCGGAATCGAACAGGAAGTTGCCACTCAGCGTCAGTCCGATCAGCGGCAGGGCGGTGTCCGTCGCCTGGCTGGTGCCTGGTGGCGGGGCGTCCAGCTCGGCGCGCGTCAGTTGCAGCCGGCAGCGCTCGGCGCCGGGGTGCCCCCCTTCGGCGTGAAGGGTGAGCTCGCTGAGGCTGCCGAGGCGCGCCGCGGCCTCCTCACGCAGGAGTGGCGTCACGAAGGAGCTCCACACCGGCTGCCAGGTGCGCAGGGCCTCTTCCGCGTGATCAATCAGCTCTGCCAGCCGTTCGGGGGCGTGGCTGCCCTGCAGCAGCTCGCCGCGCGGGAGGGTGACGGCGCTCAACGCTCCGCCAGGCGCACCACCGCCTTGGGCCGGGTTTCCTGAATCAGGGTCCAGGGAATCTCCTGGCCTGGGGCGCTCTCCACCAGCAGCAGCCAGTTGCCCTCCTCGAGGCGGTTGCGCAGGCTGCGGATGCGGTCGTCGGGATCGGAGGTGACGCTGGCGGCGGCGGCGAAGCTTCCCATCCAGCCTGAGCCCATGCCCAGCAGGCCGCCGATCAGCGGCTCGCCGTAAGGACCGGCGAAGGCGAAGGTCTGCAGATCGGTCATGAAGGTGAAGGTGAGGCCGGCGAAGAAGCCGAACGGCATCAGCCAGCGCACCATCCCCCGCTGACGGCGTTGGCGGGCCAGCCCCGGGTTGAGCAGCTCCACGCTGTCGATCGAGGTTTCCCCCTCACCGATGGTCAGCAGGGTGGCTGGCGCCGGACGAACCCCATCCAGCTTGTCCTTCAGGCGTTGCAGGCTCTTGCGATCCGCCAGCACCACCACCACGCACAATCCCAAGGCCCGGTGTCCCAAAGCACGATTCTCTTTGCTGAGCGCAGGAGCTGTGGCGGCGGATCACTACACTTCACCCCCTGCGGTGTCTGGCGCGTTCCGGACCGCTCCTTCCCCAACGTCGCGGGTCATGACAAAGGTTCTGGTTTCCGATCCCATCGATCAGACGGGCATCGACATCCTCTCCCAGGTGGCCCAGGTGGATGTGCGCACCGGCCTACCGCCCGACCAGTTACTCAGCATCATCGGCGACTACGACGCTCTGATGATCCGCTCAGGCACTCAGGTGACCGCCGAGCTGATCGCAGCAGCTCCACGCCTCCGCATCATCGGTCGTGCCGGTGTCGGTGTCGACAACGTGGATGTGCCCGCCGCCACCCGGCAGGGGGTGCTGGTGGTGAACTCGCCCGAAGGCAACACGATCGCCGCCGCAGAACATGCGCTCGCCATGATGCTGTCGCTCTCGCGGCACGTGCCCCAGGCCCACGCCAGCACCATGGCCGGCGGCTGGGACCGCAAGAAATACGTCGGCAACGAGCTCTACAAGAAGAAGCTCGGCGTGGTGGGCCTCGGCAAGATCGGCTCCCATGTGGCCCGGGTGGCCAAGGCGCTCGGCATGGAGGTGCTCGCCTACGACCCGTTCATCTCCACCGAGCGGGCCCAGATGCTCCAGGTGCGGCTGATGGCAGTCGCGCCCCTGTTCGCCGAAGCCGATTACATCAGCCTGCACCTGCCCCGCACCCCGGACACGGAGAATCTGGTCAACGCCGAACTGCTGGGTTCGATGAAACCCACCGCCCGGCTGGTGAACTGTGCCCGTGGCGGCATCGTGGATGAGGCCGCGCTGGCAGCTGCGTTGGAAGCCGGCACCATCGCCGGGGCGGCGCTGGATGTGTACGCGAACGAGCCGCTGAAGCCCGATTCGCCGCTGCTGGCCGTGCGCGATCGCCTGATCCTTACGCCCCACCTGGGCGCCTCCACCGAAGAGGCCCAGGAAAATGTGGCGATCGATGTGGCCGAGCAGATCCGCGATGTGCTGCTGGGCCTGCCGGCCCGCAGCGCCGTGAACATCCCCGGCATGACCCCGGAGGTGATGGAGCGACTCAAGCCCCACCTGCAGCTGGCCGAAACCCTGGGCCTGCTGCTCAGTCAGATGGCCGGGGGCTCGGTGCAGGAGCTGGAGGTGCGGCTGCAGGGCGAATTCGCCAACCACCCCTCCCAGCCGCTGGTGGTGGCCGCGCTCAAGGGGCTGCTCTCCAGCGCCCTCGGCGACCGCATCAACTACGTGAACGCCTCGCTCGAGGCGAAGGGGCGTGGCCTGCACGTGCTGGAAGTGAAAGACGACTCCAGCCGTGATTTCGCCGGTGGTTCGCTGCAGCTCACCTCGCGCGGTTCCCAGGGCAGCCACACCGTCACCGGGGCGGTGTTCGCCGATGGCGACCTGCGCATCACCACGATCGATGAGTTCCCGGTGAACGTGGCCCCCAGCCGCCACATGCTGTTCACCCGCCACCGGGACATGCCCGGCATCATCGGCCACCTCGGCTCCCTGCTCGGCGAGCACAACGTGAACATCGCCTCGATGCAGGTGGGCCGTCGGATCGTGCGCGGCGATGCGGTGATGGTGCTCAGCCTCGACGACCCCATTCCGCCAAGCCTGCTCGCCTCGATCGGCAAGATCAACGGCATCCAGGAGGCGCACCCGGTCACGCTGTGACCGGCGACCCGACGGCCGCACGGCTGAGCGACCACCGCTGGTGGCGCCTGGAGATGGCGGCTCCGCCGGAGCTGGAGGAGTCGCTGCTGTGGAAGCTGCAGAGTCTGGGGATCTCCCGGGTGGCCGTGCGCCATCACCCCAGCACCCCCGACCAGCACCAGCTCGTGGCCTGGCTGCCGGCGATCGACTGGCCTGAGTGCGAACGCGCCCGGCTACCTGAGGCCCTGGCCCCACTGGCGGCCACCTTCGATCTACCCCTGCCCCCGCTGGCCTGGGCCCTGCAGGACGACGAGGACTGGAGTCTCAGCTGGAAGCAGCACTGGCAAGCTGATCCGGTGGGAGAGCGGCTGCTGATCCTGCCCGCCTGGCTGGAGGTGCCCGACGATCAGTCCCACCGCCTGGTGATCCGCATCGATCCCGGCAGTGCGTTCGGCACCGGCAGCCACCCCACCACCCGGCTCTGCCTGGAGGCCCTCGATCAGCTGGCGCAGCAGACCGGCGGCGCTCTGGCGGGTCGGCGGGTGGCCGATCTCGGCTGCGGCAGCGGCATCCTCGGCTTCGGCGCCCTGCGCCTGGGTGCCGCCTCCTTGGCCGCCACTGACAACGATCCGCTGGCGGTGAGAGCCACCCGGGAGAACGGCCGTCTCAACGGCTTCAGCGAAGGGCCTGACGGGCTGATGCAGGTGGCGCTGGGCTCGGTGGAGGAGCTGGCCGAGCTGTTGGCCGGGCAACCGGCCGACATCCTGCTCTGCAACATCCTGGCGCCGGTGATCGCGGAGCTGGCCGTGGGATTCACATCGGTGCTGGCGCCCGATGGCGTGGGGTTCCTGAGCGGCCTGCTGGTGGATCAGGCGCCGGCGCTGGAGAGCACCCTCACCTCCCTGGGCTGGTTGGCCGAGCTGATCGCCGACGAGGGCGGCTGGGGGGTGATAAGGATCCAGCAACAGCCTCCTGTCATATAAATCACGCTTATCCGTGCTCACCCTTTGATTGCGCTTCCGGGGCTCCCACCCCATGACCGCCGCCATCGCCCCTGTCCGATGTAGGAAGGTGCGGTCCTACAGGCCCGGATCCTCCAGGAGCCTGTGAGCCCCAAATTTCCCTTCCATGGCTTCCTACAAGGTCACCCTCATCAACGAGAGCGAGGGCCTCAACAAGACCATCGAGGTTCCCGATGATCAGTACATCCTGGATGCTGCTGAAGAGCAGGGCATTGACCTCCCCTATTCCTGCCGCGCTGGCGCCTGCTCCACCTGCGCCGGCAAGCTGACCTCCGGCACCGTTGACCAGTCGGACCAGAGCTTCCTCGACGACGACCAGATCGAAGCTGGCTTCGTGCTCACCTGCGTGGCCTACCCCACCTCCGACGTCACCATCACCACCCACGCCGAAGAAGAGCTCTATTGAGCCGACGGCCCTTACCCGCCGCCTGCCCGGCGCACTGTCGGGCGCTCTCCACATCCAACAGGCGGAACTGATCTCTATTCGGCGCCCCGCTTGTTTCCTTTCTCCTTCTCTGCCACCCTTCGGGGTGGCTTTTTGATGGCCTTGCAGGTCGACAATCTCCAGGACCACGGCAGCGAACATTGCAGCCCCGGGGGCCAGTACAGCTACCGCGTGATCGGAGCGTGCTGCCGCCTGTTCGACCGGGAAGAGTTGCCGTGGCCCTGCTGCCGACTGGCCTGGCGCAGCAAGGAACCCAGCTGGCGTCGCATCGGCCGCCGCTTTGTGGCCGATCTGGCCTCGCGGCGTTGCCCCTCCTATGCGGTGGAGGTTCTGGAGCCGGGCTCCCGCCCCACCCGCACCGTGATCACGCTGTTTCCGCTGCGCCTCTCGCCGGCGCTCCAGGAGTGGTGGTACAGCAAGCAGCCCGCCTCGCTCGATCCCGCCTGCCAGCGACCACCTGCCGCCTCGGCCGGTCGTGCGGATCCCAACGACCCGGCAGCCTCGCCCCCCGTCTCCCTCTCAGGCCTCTGAGATGAGCCGCGGGAGCAGCGGCGCATGAATCGCCTGCAGTGGTGCTGCACCGCTGCCAAAAAAAAGCCCCCCTGGGCAAGGGGGCGGTGGCGTTGATTGGCGGGTAGAGCCTGCCGGTGGGCGAGGCTCAGACGTGCACCTGGCACAGATAGAGGCCTGGATCAGAAGTAAACCTTGCCGCCACCCCACTGGGTGCCGCTCACCTTGGGGGCCACCAGGATGTAGCCGGCGATCAGGCGGAGGTCGTCGTCGCTGAGATCGCGCATTTTGACGAACACATCGCTGCTGCGCATGCTCGGGTGCACGTCGGCGATGCTGTATTCACCGTCGTAAGAGGTGGGGTCCTTGATGTAGTCAACGAGGGAGTCGACCGAGTTGCGCGGCGGGGTGGCCAGTGCCAGGGTTTCAGGGTCGAGGCCCACGTTGTAGTTCGTCTTGGTGACACCGCCGGCGTGACAGGTGCCGCAGCTGTCGTTGAACAGCTTGCGACCACTCTTGATCTCCGATTCGCTGAAGGTGACCAGGCCACCATCCGGTGTGCCGCTGACCGTGAGCGTTTCTGCATCCCATTGGGCGGCCTGCAGAGGAGCCACCCAGACTCCGAAGGTCAGCAGCAATCCCAGCGGCACCACCAGCAGAAGGCGGGCGATCGACCGGAGGGCGGCGGGAAGGGAAAGGGCCATGGAGGGAGCTGGCGAATTGGCGGTGGACACCGCACCTGAGACCTTGTATCACGGGCGAAGGGCACTCCGGGGCGGGATCAAGAACTGTTGCAGGCACAAGCGGCCCGGCCAACCCGCGGCCTGTGCCTCAACCCTCGTCGGGGTTGACCTCAAGGGTGAGGAAATCCTTGGCCACCAACGTGTTCGGGAAGATCGCCCTTGCCTCGTCGAGCAGATCATCGGGGGTGACCGTGTTGCCCTGCACGTAACGGGGGCTCAGGTGGGTGAGCGCCAGGGTTTTCACCCCGGCGAGGGCCGCCGTCTGGGCCGCCATGGTGCTGGTGGAGTGCTGCCGTTGGAACGCCATCTCCGCTTCCCCGTGAGCAAAGGTGGATTCGTGCACGAGCAGATCGGCGCCTCGCGCCAGCTCCACCGCCGCCTCGCAGAACACGGTGTCGGTGCAGTACACGAAGGTGCTCCCGGGCCGCGCCGGCCCGCACAGCCGCTCTCCATGGATGATCCGCCCGTCCTCGAGCGTGACGCTCCGACCCGCCTTGAGCTCGGCGTAGATGGGGCCGGGCGGGATGCCCAGCGCGCGGGCCTGCTGCACATCGAAGCGCCCGGGGCGGGGCTTCTGCTCCACCCGGTAGCCGTAGGCGGGGATGCGATGGGTGAGCGGCGCGCAGCGCACGATCAGATCGTCATCGTCGAGCAGCACCGTGCCGGCAGTGGCGGCCTCGCGTACCCGATGGCTGGCCAGGGGATAGCCGATGCGCGTCGATGAGGTTCGCAGCACGCCTTCGAGGTAATCGCGCAGGGGGTCGGGGCCGTAGAGATCGATGCCCTGGCAACTGCCAGCCATGCCCAGGCTGGCGAGCAGACCCGGCAACCCGAAGATGTGGTCGCCGTGCATGTGGGTGATGAAGATGCGCCGCAGCTGCGACACCCGCAGGTCGCTGCGCAGGAACTGGTGCTGGGTACCTTCGCCGCAGTCGAACAGCCACAGCTCGGCGCGTTGTGGCAGCCGCAGCGCCACGGCCGACACGTTGCGGGCCCGGGTGGGAACGCCCGAACTCGTTCCGAGGAAAGTGACCTGCAAGCCAGTTGCGCTTTGCCGCATGCTGCCACGTCGATCACTGGCCGGCGGAGGGCTGGCGCGGTGCCCGGATCGTCGTGACAATGACCCCCTTGTGAGCTCCGCTGCTGGTCGCCATGGCTGGGATGTTCGCCCGCTCGGCGCTGCCGAAGGCCTTCCATCGGTCCGCTGCACCTTCACTGGCGCCACGCCTTGGCCTTGCCGGCCTGGCAATGCCGCTGGCCTGGGCAATGCTGCCCGGCCTGCCAGCGGCCCATGCCCAGCAGCCGGCCAGCCGGCCGGTGCCCCAGACGGCCAGCGCCAGTCCCGATCCGAGCCTGCGGGTGCTGCTGCTGGAGACGGCGGAGGTAAGGGTGGGCGGCGCCAGCGGCCTGCGCCTGCTTGATGCCAGCGGCCGAGAACGGCTGCGCCTCCCCGAAGGCGGTGCCATTGCCCTGCGCCCTGCCGGCAGCGGCGTGCGGGTGGAGGTGGTGGCGCCCCGGGGGCAGGGCACGGCGCCTGCATCGCTGAGCCTGGCGGAGCTGTGGATCGATGCCGGCCAGTCCCCCGGTGGCGACGCCGTGCTGCAGCTGAAGAACCGCACCTACCGGGGTCGGCTGGTGGTGCGCCCGGCCGCCTCCGCGTTGCGGGTGGTCAATGTGGTCGCCCTCGAGACCTACCTTCCCAGCGTGGTGGGAAGCGAGATGCCCGCCAGCTGGCCCCTGGAGGCCTTGCGGGCCCAGGCCGTGGCGGCGCGCACCTACGCCCTCCGCCAGCGCCGCCCCGACCAGCCCTTCGACCTCAAGGCCACCGTCAGCAGCCAGGTCTACAAAGGGGTGGAGGCGGAGACCGCGTCCACCAGGGAGGCGGTGCGCGGCACCCGCGGATTGGTGCTGACCCACCAGAACGCCCTGATCAATGCGGTGTTCCACAGCAGTGCCGGTGGCACCACCGAAAACAGCGGCGATCTGTGGCAGCGCCAGATGCCCTATCTGGTGAGCGTCGCCGACTTCGATGAGGCCTCACCGGTGAGCCGCTGGCGCCAGGAACTGCCGCCGCCGCTGCTGGCCCGCGCCTTCGCCGAACTGGGCGGGGTGCAGCGCATTGACATCCTCTCCACCACCGCCAGTGGCAGGGTGCGGCAGGCCCGCGTGGTGGGCCCCAGTGGCCAGCTTCTGGTGAGTGGGGCGGAGCTGCGCAGCCGGCTGGGCCTGAAGAGCACGCTGGTGCGTTTCGAGGCAGCCCCCTTCAGCTTCACTGAGCCTCAGGTGCCGCCTTCCACCTGGTTGTCGGCCACGGGCGTGCTGCTCTCGCTGCCTGCGCCGCCGCCGCTGCTACCTCCCCGCAACCCCACACTGGTGGCGGTGGGACGGGGCTTCGGCCACGGGGTGGGCATGAGCCAGTGGGGGGCCCTGGCTATGGCCCAGCGAGGCAGCAGCTTCCAGGAGATTCTCCGCCACTACTACCGCGGCGCCCAACTGCGTCCGTACGGTGACATCGCCACACCACGTCTGGCGGCGGATGCGGGCTCTGCATCAGGCTCCTCACCATGGAGTCCCCGCCACGCGGCCCTGCGTTCCGCTCGCCTCTGAGCGCGCCGGCCTTACCCTCTCTTTGCCCTGAATCCATCGCTCCGATCCCCGGTTGGCACCACCGGCTGGAGGTGTTTCCGGATGGGGAGCAACTGAGCGAGGCGGTGGCAGAGGCCCTGTTCGACCAGTTGCTGCGCCCTCAGGCTCTGCCGCTGGGGCTGGCCACGGGCCGCACGATGGTGGCGGTGTACGGCGCCCTGCGACAGCGCATCGCGGCGCTGCCGCCTGCGGAACGGGCCCGCCTGCTGGCCGGATGGCGCAGCTTCAACCTCGATGCCTACGTGGGCCTGCCCCGGCACGATCCCCGCAGCTTCGCTGCTGAGATGGAGGCCCGGCTGATCGCACCGCTTGGTCTCGCCCCGGAGCAGGTGGCCCTGCCTGATGGCCTGGCCGCCGACGCTCAGGCCGAAGCCGTCCGCTACAGCACCGCGCTGGAGGAGGCCGGCGGCATCGGCCTCCAGCTGCTGGGGCTCGGCAACAACGGCCATGTGGGCTTCAACGAACCCCCCTGTGAGGCCAGCCAGCGCTGTCATGTGGTGGAGCTCGATGCCGCCACCCGCGCCCAGAACGCCCCGGCGTTCGGCGGTGATCCAGAGGCCGTGCCGCGGTGGGCGATCACGCTCGGTCTGGCGGAGATCCTGGCGGCGCAGCGGATCCTGCTGGTGGTGAGCGGCTCTTCCAAAGGGCTGATCCTGAGACGGCTACTGCAGGAGCCCCCCAACGCCCAGCTGCCGGCCAGCTGGCTGCAGCAGCACCCGCGGCTCCGGCTGATGGTCGACCGGGCTGCGCTCACTGGCTGAAGCCAGCACCGGCCGGCTCACCTCCCCGCCAGCGACGGCAGGCCAGCCATCACGCCAGGAACGCTTCGATCAGGGCCTCGTCGGCCTCCAGGTTGGCGGTCACGCTGCGGACGTCATCGAGGTCGTCGAGGGCATCGAGCATGCGCAGGCAGTGGCGCAGCGCCTCGGACTCCTCCAGGCGGCAGGTGGTGGATGGGATCCAGCGGTGCTCCCAGCCCTGCACGCTCCAGCCCTGGTGCCGCAGGGCATCCTGCAGGCCCTCCAGGTCGGCATAACTGCACACCACTTCCGCGGAGGCGTCGCCAGCTCCAGCTCCACCACGACCTCCCCCCCCAGCAGGTTCGCTCTTGCCGGCTGCCGTCCCCCCTGCCGCTGGCTCGAACGTGTAGGTGAGCGCGGCGGGACCGCCTGCCATCTCCAAGGCCAGCAGGCTCTCCAGCAGGGCGTTCTCCTCAAGGTGGGGCTGCGCGATCCGCACCACGCCGCGGTGCTCGAACAGGTACCCCACACAGCCCACCTCGCCCAGGTTGCCCCCGTGCTTGCTGAAGGCCAGGCGCAGGTCCGCCGCCGTGCGGTTGCGGTTGTCGGTGAGCGCCTCCACCAGCACGGCCACCCCGCCGGGGCCATAGCCCTCGTAGCGGACCTCCTGAAACTGATCGCCGTCACCGCTGCCCTGGCCAGCTCCCTTGGCGATTGCCCGCTCGATGTTGGTGTTGGGCAGCCCGGCGGCTCTGGCCTTCTCCAGGGCCGTCCGCAGCTGGAAGTTGCCGGCCGGATCAGCCCCGGCGCGGGCGGCCACGCTGATTTCCCGAGCCAGACGGGTGAACACCACGCCGCGTTTGGCATCGACCACCGCCTTCTGGCGTTTGATCTGGCTCCATTTGCTGTGGCCGGCCATGGCTGGGTGCTGGGTGCGGGATCGGGAGGGAAGCGCCGACGCGGCGGCCTTAGCCGGCCGCGTCGAACACCAGTCGCGGTTGCAGGCGACCGCCCGGGGCGGTGCGGGCCATGCCGGCCAGGTGGCCCTGCGGATCGAGGATCACCACGGGCTGGTCGAGCACGCTGGGATCGAAACCGGGCCGATCGGGGCTGGAGACGGCGCTGGCGCAGAGGCTGCGGCCGCAGCGCCAGCCTGCCAGATCCGCCGCATCCAGCTGTCGCGAGGGCAGGTGCCTGAGCGGCTGGAGTGGATTGTCGAGAGCCGGCAGGGGCGCCCCGCTCTCGAGCGCCTCCAGGCTGACGCTGCCACTCAGAGAGAAGCCGAGCGCTTCGGTGCGACGCAGGCTGGTCAGGGTGCCACCGCAACCCAGGGCGTTGCCCAGGTCCCTCGCCAGGGAGCGGATGTAGGTGCCAGCGGAACAGCGCACCGTCAGCTCCAGCTGCTGGCTGGCGGGCTCCCAGCTCAGCAGCTCAAGCGCATCGATCTGCACCGGCCGCGCCGCCAGCTCCATCGTTTCGCCCCGCCGCGCCCGCGCATACGCCCGCTCCCCATCCACGTGCACTGCCGACACCTGGGGCGGTTGCTGCAGGATCGAACCGCGGAAGCGCTCCAGGCAGGCGTCCAGGTCGTCGTGGCTGAGGGCGGGCACCGGACGGCGCTCCAGCAACTCACCGCTGAGGTCGTCGCTGCTGGTGCGCAAGCCGAGCTGGATCACGCCGCGGTAGGCCTTGCCGCTCGGCAGGTAGGGCAGCAGGCGCGTGGCGGCGCCCAGTGCCAGCGGCAACACGCCGGTGACGGCAGGATCGAGGGTGCCGCCGTGGCCGACCCGCTTGAGCCCGTAGCAGCGGCGCACCCTGGCCACACAGGCGTGGGAGGTGAGACCTGCCGGCTTGTCGAGCACCAGGAAGCCGCAGGGCGAAGGGGAGGCGGTCACCGCGACATCGCTGCAGATGGCAAACGCCGGGAAAGGGAAGGCCGGCGGCGGTGCATCATCGCCGCCAGGGGGTGGCAGGAGCCAGGCGGGGCTTCAGGCTGGGGTGCCTGTTCCCCCGGTACCGCGTCTGTGCCTGTGCAACACCGCCGTGATCTGGCCTTCCTGGTGCTGGCCGGCCTCTTCCTCGGCACCATGGGCATGCTCAACATCCTCGGCCTCACCCGCTTCCTGAGCCTGGGCTCGATCGGCGGCTGGCCGATCGTGGTGGCGGTGGGTGCCCTGCCCTATCCGGTCACCTTCCTCTGCACCGATCTGATCAGCGAGATCTGGGGCGAGCAGAAGGCGGGACAGGTGGTGTGGGTGGGGCTGCTGCTCAACGGCTGGATCGTGCTCATCCTCTGGCTTGGAGGGGTGCTACCTGGCCTGGCCGACACCGACTCCAGCACCTTCTTCGAGATGCGGCGCCTGGCCTTCGGCGCCGTGGGGGCCTCCATGGTGGCGTACCTGGCGGCCCAGTTCACCGACGTGCGCCTTTTCCATTTCTGGAAGCGCTTCAGCGGCGGCAAGGCCCTCTGGCTTCGCAACAACGGCTCCACCCTGGTCAGCCAGCTGGTGGACACCACAGCCGTGGTGTTGATCAGCCACTACGCCGCCCATGTGCTGCCGATCCGCTCTGGTGAGCCGGTGCTGCCCCAGCTATGGGCGTTCATCCTCAGCGGCTACCTGTTCAAGTTTCTGGCCGCCCTGCTCGACACCCTGCCCTTCTACCTCCTGGTGGGCTGGCTGCGGCGCTGGCTTGAGGTGCCCGGTGACGGGGTGGAACTGGGCCATGAAGACCCCCGCCCACTCCCGCTCCCCCGGCCGGGGCGCTGAGCCAGCCGTGAGCGGCGGCCCCTTACCCTGACGGTCTGCCAAGGGGACCAGGAGTGTCCGAGTCAACCCAGACCATGACGGCCCCATCGGTGCTGCCCAGCCTCGATGTGGAGAGGTTCCTGCGGGACGGCTTCGGCCTGTTCGACCAGCTGGCGGCCTACGTGCAGCTGAGCCACGGCGAACTGGAGCAGCGCCTGGCCCACAGCCGCAGCGACCTGGCCGCCCTGCACCCCGGCGCCACCGGCTTCGACCCGGAACGGGTGGAGGCCTTCTACGAGGAAACGGTGGGCCACGGCCACCTGCTCGAGCTTTCGGCCTGGCACCTGGGCAGCGGCGATTACATCGCCGACACTCTGCGCCTGCAGCAGCATCTGGCCCGGGGCCAGGTGCTCGACTTCGGCGGCGGCATCGGCACCCATGCCCTGGCGGCGGCGGCGCTGCCCCAGGTGGAGCGGGTGTGGTTCGTGGACCTCAACCCCGACAACCGGGCGTTCGTGCGCCAGCGGGCGGAAGCCCTGGGCCTCGCCCATCGCCTCGGCTTCTCCCGCGATCTGAGCGATCCGGCCCTGCCGGCCGCGTTCGACACCATCGTCTGCCTGGATGTGCTGGAGCACCTGAGCCATCCGGCCGATCAGCTGGAGGTGTTCGCCTCACGCATGTCGAAGGAGGCGGTGGCCCTGCTCAACTGGTATTTCTTCAAGGGCTTCGCTGGCGAGTATCCGTTCCACTTCGATGACCCGCAACTGGTGGAGCGTTTCTTCCGCAAACTCCAGAGCCGCTTCCTCGAGGTGTTCCACCCCTTCCTGATCACCACCAGGGCCTATCGCCTCGCCGATTGACCAGCCTGGTCACCGCCGCATGCGCGGAGGCGGAGGAGAAAGACTGACCCCGGAGCGAAGCCAGACACCACAGCGGAGCAAGATCCTGTCGCACCCGGGTGTGAGCACGCACCAGGCTGGCACCCGCACCCAAACGAAAAGACCGGGAGGCGGGAGAAACAGCAGTCCCGGTCTTGAGCTGCAGTCCTGTGTCTTTCAGGACAGTTGGGCCTCTAGCGTTCAGCCCAGGGCCACGTGGATGCGCTTGCGGTTGCGGAGGCCACGCTTGATGGTCTCGAAGTTCACGACGCCATCGATGAGGGCAAAGAGGGTGTCGTCGGAGCCGCGACCGACGTTGTTGCCAGGCAGCACGGAGGTGCCGCGCTGACGAATCAGGATCGAACCGGCGCTCACGGTTTCACCGCCATAGCGCTTGACACCCAGCCGTTTGGAATTGGAATCGCGGCCGTTGCGGGTGGAGCCTGTGCCTTTCTTGTGGGCCATGGGGGCGAGAAAACGAAGGGTGGGCGAAAGAAGGAGGAAGTGGAGCCGGGATCAGGCGAGCGCCTTGCCCGCCACCGTGATCGACTCGACCCGCACACGGGTGAGCTCCTGGCGGTGGCCGTTTTTGCGGCGGGTTTTCTTCTTGGGCCGCATTTTGTAGACGATGATCTTGGGGCCGCGGCGATGCTCAAGCACCTTGAGCTGAACCGTGACACCGCTCACATAAGGGTGGCCCAGTGTGGTGGCGCCGCTGGCGTCACGCACGAGCAGCACGTTCTCCAGGGTGACGCTCTCGTCGACCTCTGCCGCTATGCGGTCAAGGTCGTAGTAGCGGTTCGGTTGGAGCCAGAACTGCTGGCCTGAGGCCTCGGCGATCACGTAGGTGCCGGCGCCCGGCGCTGGAGAGTCTGTGCTCGGCGCTGAGGTGCCGGTGGCGGGGGTGGTGCTCATGGGTGCGAAGGCGTGGACAGGCTGCCCGCTCCTGGCCAGCGACCCTGTTGGGGATCACCGGACGGCTCGGCATTCAGGCCTGGCGCACATCCTGAAGAATGGACAAGTGTCCATCCTCCACTTCCAGAGCCCCGCCCGTCAACCTTATGGTCTCCCAAACGTGGTTCCACGCGCCGCATGTCCCAGCCGGCCTTCACGATCGCCTCGCTGATTCGCGATCCCGGCCTTGATGCTGCCTGCGGGCAGTGGCTGCAGGAGGGGCGCTACGACGTGGTGGCGCTCGGCCTGGCCCCTGACCCCTGCGCGTTGCTGGCCGAGAGCTGGGAGAACTTTGACGCGGTGCTGCTGGAACAGGGTGCCCTGCCTGAGGCACTCGATGGTTTACGCCATCAGGGTTTGCTGCTTCCCGCCGTGGTGGTGGGCCCGGTGAGTGGGCAGCTGGATTACCACGATGCCGAGGTGCATCTCCCCGCCGACCAACTGGAACAGCTCAGCTACAGCCTGGATGCGGCGATCTCCCGCTTCCTGCGACGTGGCAACGTGGAGGGGGCTCTACCGAGCGAGCCCGGCGGCGATGGTTCCTGGAGGCTGTCAAGCCGCCTGCAGGAGCGGCTTGGCTATCTGGGGGTTTTCTATAAGAGGGACCCTTCGCGGTTTCTCCGCAATCTGCCTCCCCTGGAGCAGAAGGAGTTGTTTCTCTCCCTGGAGCGCACGTACAGAGATCTGCTGGTGAGCTACTTCAAGGACGAGGCCGCAGCGAATCAGGCATTGGAAAGCTTCGTGAACACCGCATTTTTCAGTGATCTCTCCATCACCAAGACCGTGGCCATCCATGCGAATCTGATCGACGAGTTCTGGAAATTGCTCAAGCTCAAAGGACAGAAAGACGATTTCCTTCGTGATTACCGCCTGGCCCTCCTTGACGTGATGGCCCATCTCTGCGAGATGTACCGTCGATCCCTGCCCGTCAACGAGCCGGCCCCAGGGCCGCGCGCCGTCGCTGCTACCACGCTTCAGGACCTTCGATCCAACCAACCTTCTGAGGTGCACCCTTGAGCATTCGCAAGACCTACATCCTCAAGCTCTATGTGGCGGGGAACACTCCCAATTCCATGCGCGCCCTCAAGACCCTGCGCAACATTCTGGAGCAGGAGTTCAAGGGGGTGTATGCCCTGAAGGTGATTGATGTGCTCAAGAATCCCCAGCTGGCCGAAGACGACAAGATTCTGGCCACCCCCACGCTCGCCAAGATCCTCCCACCGCCGGTGCGACGCATCATCGGCGATCTCTCTGATCGGGAGCGGGTGCTGATCGGCCTTGATTTGCTTTACGACGAGCTCACCGAAAATGATCTCTTCAATCCTGAACCCCAGGCTGATGATGCCGGAGGCACGGGCCAGATTCTGTAGATCCTCCTAGTAATTTCCGGGCTTTGTTCAGCTGGGCCTTAGGTTGATGCAGGCACCAGACCAGCCATGACGGATTCTCCTTCCCATCCCCATTCGCAGATGCAGGTTCAGAAGCTTCCGACCGGGGTGGAAGGCCTTGATGACATCTGCCAGGGCGGCCTGCCGATTGGGCGTTCCACGCTGATCAGCGGCACATCCGGCACGGGCAAGACCGTTTTCTCGCTGCACTTTCTCTACAACGGCATTCATCATTTTGATGAGCCAGGCATCTTCGTTACCTTTGAGGAATCGCCCCGGGACATCATCCGCAATGCTTCCAGCTTTGGTTGGAATCTGCAGGAGCTGGTGGATCAAGGCAAGTTGTTCATCCTTGACGCTTCCCCGGACCCCGATGGCCAGGATGTGGCTGGAAGCTTCGATCTCTCGGGATTGATTGAGCGAATCAACTATGCGATCAGAAAATACAAGGCCCGGCGCGTGGCCATCGATTCAATCACGGCGGTTTTCCAGCAATATGATGCTGTGTCGGTGGTGCGTCGGGAGATTTTCCGCCTGATTGCCCGGCTCAAAGAAATCGGCGTCACCACTGTGATGACCACCGAACGCATCGATGAGTACGGCCCGATCGCCAGATACGGCGTCGAAGAGTTTGTCTCCGACAACGTGATCATTCTGCGCAATGTCCTGGATGTGGAGCGCCGCCGCCGCACGGTGGAGATCCTCAAGCTGAGGGGAACCACCCACATGAAAGGAGAGTTCCCCTTCACCATGGGGCCACAGGGTGTAGCGATTTTCCCGCTGGGCGCGATGCGCCTCACGCAGCGTTCTTCAAATGTGCGCCTGAGCTCGGGAGTACCGCGCCTCGATGAGATGTGTGGCGGTGGTTTCTTCAAGGATTCGATCATCCTCGCCACCGGTGCCACCGGCACTGGCAAGACGCTGCTGGTGAGCAAGTTCATTGAAAACGCCTACAGAAACAAAGAACGGGCCATCCTCTTTGCCTACGAAGAGTCAAGGGCGCAATTGCTTCGCAATGCCACCAGCTGGGGCATTGACTTTGAGCAGATGGAGCAAGATGGCATGCTCAAGATCATCTGTGCTTATCCCGAATCCACCGGGCTGGAAGATCATCTCCAGATCATCAAAACCGAGATTGCCGAGTTCAAGCCCTCCAGAATGGCGATTGATTCGCTATCAGCCCTCTCCCGTGGTGTGAGCCACAACGCTTTCCGGCAGTTTGTGATCGGCGTGACGGGATATGCAAAGCAGGAAGAGATTGCCGGCTTCTTCACCAACACCTCCGAAGAATTCATGGGGAGTCACTCCATCACGGATTCCCACATCTCCACGATCACTGATACGATTCTGCTGCTGCAGTATGTGGAGATCCGCGGTGAGATGGCCCGCGCGATCAACGTGTTCAAGATGCGTGGCTCCTGGCACGACAAGGGTATCCGTGAATTCGTGATCACAGGCAACGGCCCAGAAATACGCGATTCCTTCTCCAATTTCGAGCGTATCATCAGCGGCGTGCCCCACCGTGTCACCTCCGATGAACGGGTGGAACTCTCCCGCATTGTGCGTGGTGTGGAGGATGACGCTTTCTGATCGGGATCTCCCTTCTGAGCCAGATCTCAGACAGCGCTGGCAGCGGGTGGTGATGGCTGTGAGAACGCAGCACTGAATGTAGACGTGGCGGCGGCTGCGTTACTTCGCTCGCCTGCAATCGCCAGTTCATCGCTGTCGGCTTGCTCCAGGGGTAGATCGAACCAGAAGGTGCTGCCAACGCCCAGTTCGCTCACCATGTGGATGCGGCTGCCGTGCTTCTCAATGATGCCTCTCACGATCGATAGCCCCAGACCCGTTCCCACTTCGGTGTGCACGGCATTCTCGACCCGGTAGAAGCGATCGAAGATCCGGGCCTGGTCTTCGCGGGAGATGCCGGCTCCTGTGTCGGCGATCTCCACCCGCAGCCGCGGCAGGGGTGAGGACAGACCGCAGCTGAGGCTGTCTTTGTCATGGACGGGGATGGAGAGGTCGATGTGGCAGGAATCAGGCCACGGATAGGCGCGCAGCCTCAGGCAGCCACCCGGCTGGGTGAACTTGAGCCCATTGCCCACCAGGTTGTCGAAGACCTGAAGCAGGAGGTCCCAGTTGCCACGTACGCGGGGCAACTGGGCATCCACATCCATCGCCAGCGTCACCCCTTTCTCATCGGCATTGAGGCGGTAATTGCGCAGGGTCTGCTCGATCGCCGGGCGCAGTTCAATCGGCTCCAGCACCCAGGTGCGGTCGGATTCCAGCCGCGACAGATCGAGAACATCGTTCACGAGGCGTGTGAGACGATCGGTTTCAGCGTTGGCGATGCCGAGGAACTCCTGGGTTTCCTCCTCACTCAGCTGGTCACGCATGTCGTGGAGGGTTTCCACATAGCTCTTGATGTTGAACAGCGGCGTGCGCAATTCATGCGACACATTGCTGATGAAGCGGCTCTGGGCGGCGTTCAGTTCCACCTCCCGGGTGAGGTCCTGGATCGTCATGGCAATCCCCTTCAGGCTTTCGCCGCTGGCATCACGCACGCTCTGCAGCACAATGCGCAGGGTGCGGGGCGGCTCGCCGAAAGTGCAGCGCACATCGCAGCTGTCCCGCTCACCGGCCAGCAAGCCATCAAGCGGGGCTTGCAGTTCCATCGCCAGAAGATCGGGCAGTTCGCTGCAGAGATCACTGCCTTCCAGGTTGCGGCCTTCCCAGCGGAACAGGCGGCGGGCCGTGGGATTCACCAGCACGATCTGACCATCGCCATCGAGCAGGGCAGCGCCGTCGGCCATGCTGGCGATCAGGGTCTGCTGTTTCACCTGGGCGGCGGTGAGTTCCTCGATGTTGGCGGCGTCGTACACCTCCAGCTGGGAGGCCATGTCGTTGAAGCCATTCAGCAGTTCCCCCAGCTCGCCGCCCACAGGCAGGGCGATGCGGGCCTGGAAATCACCGCCGGCGATCGCCCGCACACCGCGCAGTAATTCCTTCACCGGGCGGGTGATTGTGAGCGCGTTGAACACTGCCCCGAGAATCACCAGCACCCAGATCGAGATGAACACCGCCACGGTGACTTCCCGCGTCAATGCCGCACTGGCCAGCACCGCTTCATTGGGATTGATGCCAAGCGCGAGTACGCCGAGGTAGCGCCCTTCGCTCACCATCGGCACGAACACATCGGTGACCTGGCCGTCTGGGCTGAGGTGCTGACGGATCAGCGGATTCTGGGAACGGCGTTGCAGATCGGCGGGCAGTTCAAGCCGGCGGCTGAGCAGCAGTTCACTGCTGCCGTTGCTGCCGCCGATCGGGATGCCGAGGTAGATCACTCCATCGGGATCGGCGAAGAAGATGTAACGCAGGCTTCGGCTCGAGCGCCAGAAGCGCTCCGCCACCGCCGCCAGTTCTCGGTCGTTGGCTTCGGCCACCAGCGGGGTGACGTTCGCGGCCAGCAGCAGACCCAGGTCGCGGGCGAAGCGGGTGTCGCTCATGCGCGCATCGCGTTGGATGCCGTTGAGCGCAATGAAGGTGATGCTGGTCATCATCAGGCTCACCACCAGGGTGGCCACCGCCAGCAGCTTGGTCTGCAGGCTGAATTCGGCCCACCACAAGCCGAGCCGCTGCTGCCAGCTGAGCGGGATGGCGGCCGCGCCAGTGGTGGCGCCGCGAGCGGGGGCAGGGGACGGAGGGGTCGGGGCGGAGGCTGGAGAGGCAGACACCGGCCGGTCAGAAGAGGGCGGAAGCTCGGCGGTCACGCGCGGAACCGTCGGATAGACGCACCCTAGGGGCGGCGCACCTGGTGGCCGATGTCACGCCGGAAGCTGAGGCCTTCGAAGTGCACCTGCTCCAGGCCGCCGTAAGCGGCGGCGAAGGCCGCATCGAAATCGTCGGCCTGCGCCACCACCGCCAGCACCCGACCTCCTGCCGTGACGCAGACACCATCGGCGCCGGCCCGGCTACCGGCATGGAAGAGCTGCAGATCCGGATCCGGCGTAAGGCTGGTGGTGATCGCGTCACCGCTGCGCACCGGGCCGGGGTAGCCGGCGGCGGCAGCCACGACGCAGGCGCTGCAGCGGCCCGAGATCGTGAGCGGCGGGGCGGCATCAAGGCGGCCGCTGGCACAGGCCATCAGCACCTCGGCCAGTTCATCGCCCAGCAGGGGCATCAGCGTCTGGCACTCGGGATCGCCGAAGCGGCAGTTGAATTCGATCACCTTCGGTCCGTCGTCGGTGAGCATCAGGCCCGCGTAGATCACGCCGCGGTAATCGATGCCCCGGCCCCGCAGGGTGGCCAGGATCGGCAGCAGCACCTGCTGACGCACCAGCTCGAGCCCGGCAGCGTCCAGCAGGGGGGCCGGCGCATAGGCCCCCATGCCGCCCGTGTTTGCGCCGGTGTCCCCTTCGCCGATGCGCTTGTGGTCCTGAGCGGGAGGCAGCAGCACCATGCGCTCCCCGTCGGTGAGCGCGAACACCGACACCTCCGGTCCGCTCAGGCGCTCCTCCAGCACCAGGGCGTCGCCGGCACTGCCGAAGCGCCCCGCAAAGATCTCCTCGATCGCGGCACGGGCCTCCTCAAGGCTGTCGGCCACCGTCACCCCCTTGCCGGCCGCCAGCCCATCGGCCTTCACCACCAGGGGCCGGCCATGGGACTCCAGGGCCTGCAGCGCCTGCTCGCGGCTGGTGGCGGCCCAGTAGCCCGCCGTGGGTACGTCGGCCTCCTGCATCAGCGCCTTCGCCCATTGCTTGCTGGCCTCCAGTTGGGCGCCGCCGGCCCCTGGACCGAACACCGCCAGTCCGGCGGCGCGCAGCTCGTCGGCGAGGCCAGCGGCCAGGGGTGCTTCCGGGCCCACCACCACCAGATCCACCTGTCGCTCCAGGCAGGCGGCGACCAGCCCAGGCCCATCGCTCTCGGCGATCGGCAGCGGCTCGCAGCCCTCCTGTCCGGCGGTGCCGCCGTTGCCCGGGGCTACCCACACCCGTTCCACGCCGCGGCAGCGCCGCAGGGCCCAGCCCAGGGCGTTCTCCCGGCCCCCCGCCCCCACCACCAGCACCCGGCGTGGAGACGGCAGGCCATCGGTCAGGGGTGCGGACATGGAGCGGAGCGGGTGATGGGGGGCGGTTCCCTTAGGTTGTGGCCCGGTGGCCGCCTGCCGTGACCCTTCCTCTTTACATGCCGGTGGGTCCCCGCCGAAGGCTGGCCCTGCTGCTGATGGCCGGGTTGGTCATCGCCGGCAACGTTCCCATCCAGGCTCAGACTGCGCTCCCAGCCCAGCGCCAGCCCGGGTCTGCTGCCCCGGCGGCCCAGGCTCCGCCGATGGCTACAGAACTGGCCACGCCCCAGGCCCCGGTGACGCCTGCGGTCCCGGGGCCTGGGGTACTGCCGGGAATGCCCGACGAGGACTTCGATGCTGCGCTGCGCTCCGAGGATTTCGCGGCCCTCGAGCGGGCCTGTCAGGACTCCGCCCGGTTCGATCGCAGCGACCGGCTGCGCCTGCTGCGTGAGCGCCTGGTGACCATGCGCCCGGCGCCCCAGCCTTTCGCCGTGATCCTGGTCAATGCCAATGCCCTGATCAGCTGCCTGGCACCAGAGTCGGCGCTCACCGTGCTCGACCGCTACGGCCCCGGGCAGGGCCGCGAGCGGGAGCAGTGGCTGGTGCAGCAGTGGCGCGCCGCCAACGCCGCCCTCGATCACCGCCGGGCCGCCGAGGCGCTGCGGCGGCTGGCGGCGGGCCGCGTCGCCCAGCTGGAAACGATGCCCCTGCCCCTGCGGCTACGCGAAGACGGCAGCCTCGACACCCGCTCGGCCCTTGATGTGCTCGCCGGCCACCTGGAGGTGCTGGGCCGCTCGCGGGAGGCGGCGGAGGTGCTGCTGGCCGGCCGGCTGCCCGGCACGGTGGCGGCCGAGCGGCTGGAGCGGGCGGTGATCTTGCTGGTGGCGGTGCCGCTGGCTGAGCGCAATGCCCTGCTGGAGCTGGCCCTCAACCAGGCGGCTGCGGATGGGGCCTGGGGGCTGGCGGCGCAGCTGCTGGATCTACAGCAGTTCGTGCAGCGCGCAGCCGGTGCCGATCCGCGCGCTGCCGCCGACCGGCGCCTGAGGCTCGCCCGTCGCATCGACGACGCCTATGGCGAATGGCTGCTGGAGCGCGCCAATCCCGAGGCGAAGCAACGCGCCGCTGCTCTTGAACGTGAGCTGCGCTCCCCCCGGGCCGCCGGTGGGCACGCCAGCCCCACAGCCGCACCCGGCCCTACCCCACCACCCAACTCCCTCCTGCCATGACGGCCTTTTCGATCGGTGCGCTCCTGTATGAGGGCAAGGCCAAGCGGGTGTTCGCCACCCAGGACCCCGACCTGGTGGCGGTGGACTACAAGGACGACGCCACTGCCTTCAATGCGCTGAAGAAAGCGCAGCTGCAGGGGAAGGGCGCCCTCAACTGCCGCATCTCCGCGCTGCTGTTCGAAGCGCTCGAGGCCGCCGGCGTTCCCACCCACTACCTGGGTGTGGAGGGGAGCTCCTGGATGCTGGTGCGGCCCGTGGCGGTGATTCCCCTGGAGGTGGTGATTCGAAACCGCGCGGCCGGTTCCCTCTGCCGGGAGATGCCGATCGCGCCCGGTACCCCCTTGGAGCCACCGCTGCTGGATCTTTATTACAAGGACGATGCCTTCGGCGATCCGTTTCTGAGCGAGGCACGGCTGGCGAGGCTGGCGCTGGTCACGGCGCAGCAGCGCGCCGATCTGGAGGCCCTCGCCCACCGGGTGAATGGTGTGCTCCGCCCGTTGTTCGCCGGTGTAGGGCTCGAACTGGTGGATTTCAAGCTGGAGCTTGGCTTCACGGCGGATCAGCAGCTGGTGGTGGCCGATGAGATCAGCCCGGACACCTGCCGGCTCTGGGACCTCGCCACTGAGGACGCCAGCGACCGGATTCTGGACAAGGACCGCTTCCGCCAGGACCTCGGCGGCGTGATCGAGGCCTATGGGGAGGTCCTCAAACGGGTCCAAGGGGTTTGCCCTTCCCCCCGGGTCTACGGGTAAGGTCACGCCAATTTGCGGCCCGTCCGCCTTCTTCCGGAGAACCATGGGTGTCCCCCGCAACGCCCTCACCGGCGATCTCCTCTCCGTATTGGCGCGCCGGCCCAACTCCGTGGCCCTCGCCCTGAGTCTGCCGCTGCTGGGCGGCGCCACCTTGCTGGCACCGGCCAGCACTGAAGCCAAGCCGGTTGTTGGTGCTGCAGCTGCTGCCACATCACCGGCCACTTCCAGAACTGCAACCACCTCTGGTGCTCTGGCACCGACGGCCGGGATCCCGCAGGCTCCGTCCGGTGTTCTCCAGGCTCAGGCCACCCCACCGGCCTCCGGAGCCCCGGCCAGCCCCGACCCTGCCGCCCAGCCCGCACCCGCCGAGGCTCCCTCTGCCACTCCGGCCCCGGCCCCGGCGGCGGAGATTGCTCCGCCTGCCTCCCCCAGCGAACCGCGCGTATTGATCAGCGAGGTGGTGGTGGAGGGCCTGGACGGCCACCCGGAGCGGGAGCGGCTTGAACTCGCCGTCTACGACGCCATGACGGTGCGTCCCGGCAGCCGGGTCACCCGCTCTGAGCTGCAGACCGACCTGTCGGCCATCTATGCCAGCGGCTGGTTCTCCGATGTGCGCATCCAGCCCAAGGACGGCCCCCTGGGCGTGCAGGTGGTGGTGATCACCACAGCCAATCCCGTGCTCTCCCAGGTGGCGCTGGACACGCCCAAGGCCAAGCTGCCGCCTCAGGTGATTCAGGAGACCTTCGCCCCCGATTACGGCAAGACCCTGAATCTCAATGTGCTCAAGGGCCGCATCGACGAGCTCCAGAAGTGGTACGCCGACCAGGGCTACTCCCTGGCCCGGATCACCGGCCCCAACCGCGTCAGCCCCGAGGGCGTGGTGGAGCTCACGGTGAGGGAAGGCACCGTGCAGGGCGTAGAGGTGCAGTTCCTCAACAAGGAGGGGTCCGCCACCAACGACAAGAACGAGCCGATCCGTGGCAAGACCAAGCCATGGGTGATCACCCGGGAGATCTCGATCGAGCAGGGCGAGATCTTCAACCGCCGCCAGCTGGAAGACGACATCAAACGCCTCTATGGCACCGGCCTGTTCGGTGACATCAAGGTGACCCTGCGGCCGGTGCCGGCCCAGCCCGGCGAAGTGGTGATCGTGCTCGGGATCGTGGAGCAGTCCACCGGTTCACTCTCCGGCGGCCTCGGCTACAGCCAGAGCCAGGGGGTGTTCGGTCAGGTGCAGTTGCAGGACAGCAACCTGCTTGGCCGGGCCTGGGACCTGGCGCTGAACTTCACCTACGGCCAGTTCGGCGCCCTCACCGATCTCTCCTTCACCGATCCCTGGATCAAGGGCGACCGGTTCCGCACCGCGTTTCGCGCCCGACTGTTCGTCAGCCGCGACGTGCCCCAGATCTTCCAGTCGCAGGACGGCGGCAACATCAACACCGCCTCCGACTTCTACAAAGCGCCGGGCACCGATGTGGCGTTCAACATCAACGATTCCAATAACCCCGCCGACCGCAGCTTCAACTCGGTGGATTCCGCTGAGAACGCCTTCCCCGAGACGAGCTGGTTCGACTTTGACGGCAACTCGGTGGTGTTGCAGCGCATCGGCGGCAACTTCCAGTTCGCCCGTCCGCTCAACGGCGGCGATCCCTTCAAGCGGGCCACCTGGAGCGTCGTGGTGGGTGCCAGCGTCCAGGAGGTGCGGCCGATCAACTTCGGCGGTACGTCCATGCCTTTCGGGGTGAGTACCAACAACTTCAACGGCCGCAGTGCCCCCACCGAAGACGTCATCTGCATCGCCTTCAACTGTGCCACCACCAACCAGCTGGTGGGTATCCGCTTCGCCGCCACTCGCAACACCCTCAACGATCCCCGTAACCCAACCGACGGCAACTTTCTCTCTCTGAGCACCGAACAGTTCGTATCGGTGGGCCCCGATTCCCCCACCTTCAACCGGGTCCGGGGCAGCTACTCCCACTTCATCCCGGTCAACTGGCTGAGGTTCTATAAGGGTTGCCGACCGCGGCCAGGTGAGCCCTTCGACTGCAAGCAGGCTCTGGCCTTCCAGGTGTCCGCCGGCTCCACGATCGGTTCGCTGCCCCCTTATGAAGCCTTCTGCCTGGGCGGCTCCAATTCGGTGCGGGGCTTTTTCGACTGTGACCTCGGGGTGGGGCGCAGCTTTGGTGAAGCCACGATCGAGTACCGCTTCCCGCTGTTCAGCGTGGTGAGTGGTGAGCTGTTCATCGATGGCGGCACCACCTTCGGTACCCAGGCGAACGTGCCGGGCAACCCCGGTGGGCTGCTGGGCAAACCCGGCAGTGGCTTCTCGGTGGGCACCGGCCTGATCGTGACCACACCGGTGGGGCCCCTGCGCCTGGAGGTTGCCAGCCGTGATTTCTCCGGCGAGTGGCGTTTCAACCTCGGCGTGGGCTGGAAGTTCTGATGAGCCCATGGCCGGCGGACTATGCCCGTGCCTGGACGCTGGCGTCCCCGGTCGAGATCACCGGGGTGGGACTGCACAGTGGTGCGGTGGCGCGGGTGCGCCTGGAGCCCACCGAGCGCCCGGGGTTCGCGGTGGGCTGGCTGGGTCAGCCCAGCCAACCTCCAGTGCCTCTCCATCCCCGCCAGGTGGCCGACACACGTCTATGCACGGCGCTGCGCTTCGATCAGGGCCGCCTGGCCACCGTGGAACACCTGCTGGCAGCGCTGGTGGGCACGGGCCTGAGTCACGTGGACATCCTGGTTGAGGGGGAAGAAATCCCGCTACTCGATGGCTCCGGCCTGCCCTGGGTGGAGGCGATTGCGGCGGCGGGCCTGCACGAGATCGGCGAGCGGGAGCCGCTGCAGACCCTGGCAGCACCGCTCACCGTCCAGCAGGGCGTGAGCTTCGCTGTGGCCCTGCCCAGCGAGCAGCCGCGTCTCAGCGCCGCTGTGGCCTATCCCCAGGCGGCCATCGGCCAGCAATTGTTCACTCTTGAGCTCACCCCACCGCGGTTCGTGGCCGAGATCGCCCCCGCCCGCACCTTCGGCTTCCTCGAGCAGATCGAACAGTTGCGCGCCGCCGGACTGATCCAGGGAGGCGCCCTTGACAACGCCCTGGTCTGCGATGGCGAGGGCTGGGTGAACCCTCCGCTGCGCTTCAGCGATGAACCAGTGCGCCATAAGCTCTTGGACTTGCTGGGGGATCTGGCGCTGGTGGGCTTGCCCATGGCCCAGGTGTTCGCCTTCCGCGGGTCCCACGGCCTGCACACGGCACTGGCGGGCGCCCTGGCCTCCCTCCCCCGAACTGCCTGACGCTCCCTTGTCCGTCTTCTCTCCCCCCGAGACCTCGCTGCTGACGAGCGAGCAGATTCTCAACCTGCTGCCGCATCGCTACCCCTTCGCCCTCGTCGATCGGGTGATCGAGCAGGAGATGGGCGTGCGCGCCGTGGCGATCAAGAACGTCACCCTCAACGAGCCCCAGTTCCAGGGGCATTTCCCCGGCCGCCCACTGATGCCCGGTGTGCTGATCGTTGAAGCGATGGCCCAGGTGGGGGGCCTGATCATCAGCCAGATGCCTGAACTTCCCAAGGGGCTGTTCGTGTTCGCCGGCATCGATGGTGTGCGCTTCCGACGTCCGGTGGTGCCGGGTGATCAGTTGCGGATCACCTGCGAGCTGATCGCCCTCAAACGCAAGCGCTTCGGCAAAGTGAAGGGGACCGTCACCGTCGATGGAGACCTGGTGTGTTCAGGGGAACTCATGTTCTCTTTGGTGGACTGAGGGAATGACGAGCTCCGCCGTGACGACCAAGATCCATCCCAGTGCTCTGGTGGATCCCCGCGCCCGGCTGGCCGAAGGGGTGGCGATCGGCCCGTTCGCCGTGATCGGTCCCGATGTCCAGATCGGTGCGGGCAGCACCATCGGCCCACACGTGGTGATCGATGGCCGGGTCACGATGGGCGCGCGCAACCGGGTGTTTCCGGGAGCCTGCATCGGCCTCGAGCCCCAGGATCTCAAGTACAACGGCGCTGACACCGAGGTGGTGATCGGGGACGACAACGCGTTTCGTGAATGCGTCACGATCAATCGGGCCACCGCCGCCGGCGAGCAGACCCGCATCGGCAGCGGCAACCTGTTGATGGCTTACAGCCACGTGGGCCACAACTGCGAACTGGGCGACCGGATCGTGGTGGCGAATGGGGTGGCGATCGCCGGCCATGTGGTGATCGGTGATCGGGCCGTGATCGGTGGCGTGCTGGGCATCCACCAGTTCGTGCACATCGGCAAGCTGGCGATGGTGGGTGGCATGAGCCGCATCGATCGCGACGTACCCCCCTTCGCGATCGTGGAAGGGCACCCGGGCCGGCTACGGGGACTCAACCGCATCGGCCTGCGCCGCAGCGGCCTTGCCGACCGCGAGGACGGCGCCGAGCTGCGCCAGTTGCGGGAGGTGTGGGACCGCCTCTACCGCGGCGATGAGGTGCTGATGGAGGCGCTGCGGCAATTGCGTCAGCAGCACCTGCTCCCGGCAGCCGAGGAGCTGTGCAGCTTCCTCGAGGCCTCGATTGCGCCCGGGCGCCGCGGCCCATTGCCGCCGCAGCGCTGATGGCGCGGTTGCTGATCAGCACCGGCGAGGTGTCGGGTGATCTGCAGGGGGGGCTGTTGATCCAGGCGCTGCATGCGGAGGCGGAACGCCGCCACCTGCCGCTGGAGATCGTGGCCTTGGGCGGCGAGCGGATGGAGCGTGCCGGCGCCCGGCTGATCGCCAACACGGCGCCGATGGGGGCGATCGGACTCTGGGAAGCCCTGCCCCTGGTGCTCCCCACCCTGCGCCTGCAGCGCAAGGTGGGCCAATGGCTGCGCCAGTCGCCGCCCGATGGGCTGGTGCTGATCGATTACATGGGCGCCAATGTGAATCTGGGCCTGCGCATCCGCCGCGACTACCCCTGGGTGCCGATCACCTACTACATCGCGCCGCAGGAGTGGGCCTTCCGCTTCGGCGATGGCGGCACCACGCGCCTGATCGGCTTCACCGACCGGATCCTGGCCATCTTTCCCCAGGAAGCCAGCTTCTACGCCGCCCGCGGCGCGGACGTCACCTGGGTGGGCCATCCGCTGGTGGACACGCTCACCGAACAGCCCGATCCGGCCGAGGCCAGGCGCGAGCTGGGTCTCACCCCGGATCAGCCCCTGCTGCTGCTGATGCCGGCCTCCCGCCCCCAGGAGTTGCGCTACCTGCTGCCGCCCCTGGCCGCCGCCGCCGCAAGGCTGCAGCAGTTGCGCCCCAGCCTCAAGGTGATCGTTCCGGCCGGCCTGCCCAGCTTCGAGCAACCCCTGGCCAGCCGCCTGGCGGCTGCGGGCGTGGAGGCCACCGTGGTGCCGGCCGCCCGCTGCGACGCGCTCAAGCCCACCCTGTGTGCCGCCGCCACCCTGGCCTTCACCAAGTCGGGAACGGTGAACCTGGAGATGGCACTGCGGGGGGTCCCCCAGGTGGTGGGCTACCGACTCAGCCGGCCCACCGCCTTCATCGCCAAGCGGCTGCTGGGCTTCAACGTGCCCCACATCTCCCCGGTGAACCTCCTGCTGGGGGAACGGCTGCTGCCGGAACTGCTGCAGAACGACCTCACCGCCGACACGATCGTGGCGGAGGCCTTGCCGCTGCTGGAGCAGGGCCCCGAGCGGCAGCGGATGCTGGACGGCTACAGCCGCCTGCGCGGCATCCTGGGCGAGCCGGGCGTCACACGTAGAGCGGCGGCGGCCATCCTGGATCAGATCGCCGCGGCGGCCACCCACGGCGCCGCCACCGCCCGCAGCGTTCCTGAACCGGCATGAGCCCGCTCCCTTCCCACCCGCCCTCGCAGAGCCTGCTGCAGCGCCCATTCCGGCGCGCCTGGCACCACTGGCTGGCACCGCTGCTGCTGGTGGTCACCCTGCTGATCGCCGCCGTTCCGCCCGCGCAGGCGGCGGTGGAGGAGGCGGTGTTCGCCGGTGGCTGCTTCTGGTGCCTGGAGCACGACCTCGAGCAGCTCCCCGGTGTGCTCGATGCGGTGAGCGGCTACAGCGGCGGTACCCAGGCCAACCCCACCTACAAGCAGGTGTCGGCCGGTGGCACTGGGCACCTCGAGGCCGTGCTGGTGCGCTTCGACTCCGACCGGATCAGCTATCCGGCGCTGCTGCGCTCCTTCTGGCGCAACGTGGATCCGCTGGATGGGGGCGGCCAGTTCTGCGATCGCGGCTCGTCGTATCAGCCGGCCATCTTCGTGCGCGGTGCCCGTCAGGACCAGCAGGCCCGTGCCAGCCAGGCCGCAGCCGCCCGCGAACTGAAGCGCAAGCCCGCTGAGCTGCGGGTGCCGGTGCGGCCGCTGCAGCGCTTCTGGCACGCAGAGAGCTATCACCAGAATTACGCGGAACGCAACAAGGCGAAGTACTCCTATTACCGCTGGTCGTGCGGCCGTGACCGGCGCCTCGACGAGCGTTGGGGCAAGGCCGCCCGCAGCGGCACGCCCTGGCGTTCCCCCTGACACCCCGGTGGGGGTTTCAGCCCTTCCCAGAAGCGGGCCGCCTGCTTACGTTGACTGCAGGCGACATGTCGGTGCCTGTATGTATCTGCTGACGATCAAGGACGGCCTGGCCACCCGCCACATCGGCCCCTACGAAAGCCCGAAACAGGCGGTCGACGATCTCGACCGCCTGTTGATGAGCTTCGGCGACCGGGCCCGCTGGCAGATCCACGAGTTGGAGTCCCCAGCCATGCTGCTGGGCGGCGTGGCGCCGGTGGCGGCCGCCTGAGGCGCCACCACCACGAGGTTCCAGCACTGCAGCGATCCAGCGGATCTTGGCAGGAGAGCATCCGGAACAGCTCCGCGACGAAACGATGCCGCACCCGTTCGGACCAGTCCTCAAAAGGCTCCCAGGGTTGGGTGCATGGACACACCGCCTGCGTCGTGCTGCTCAGTCCTTGCTGTTCAGCCTCTGTATGGCCGCTCCGCCTCTGACCTGATGAACTGACAGGCAGGCCTACCGGGCCTGGCGGGGGTAGCCGCTCAACAGGCCGCTCTCCACCATCAGGCCCACACCCGCGGTCACGCAGATCAGCCCCAGGGCGCCGTACCAGAACCAGGGGCCGGTGGCCGGCGCTTTCACCAGAAGGGCCACCTGCTGCACCGTGCGCCGGCTGATCGCTTCACCCACCAGGCAGAGGCCCAGCGGCAACAGCAGCACGCCCAGTTGCGCGCGGATGTACCAGCGGATCTTCTTGGCGGCCATGGCGTCGGCGAGCGGCGTCAGTGGTCAACCCTAAGCCGGGCCCCCGAGGCACACCCAGTTCACCAGGGTGCGCACGCCGAAGCCGGTGGCACCGGCGGGGTCGAGCCCCCGGCCCTTGTCGCTCCACACGGTGCCGGCGATGTCGAGATGGGCCCAGGGGAGATCGGGCGTGACGAAATCCTTGAGGAACAGGGCCGCCGTGATCGACCCTCCCGGCCGTGGCCCGGTGTTCTTGAGATCCGCCACCGGGCTTTTCAGGCCCTGCTTGTAGGCGGCATGCAGCGGCATGCGCCAGAACAGCTCGCCGCCCTGCTGACCGGCGTCCACCAGGGCCGCCGCCAGCGTGTCGCTGACCGACCAGAGCCCGGCGATCTCCTCACCCAGGGCGATCACGCAGGCACCGGTGAGCGTGGCCAGATCCACCACCGCATCCGGTTCGAGGTTGCAGGCGTACACCAGGGCATCGGCCAGGGTGAGCCGCCCTTCGGCATCGGTGTTGTTGATTTCGATGGTCTTGCCGTTGGAGGCGGTGAGGATGTCGCCGGGGTGGATGGCGTTGCCGCTGATCATGTTTTCGCAGGCGGCCACGATCACGTGCACCTCCACATCTGCCGGCTTGAGCTCGGCGATGGCCCGCGCCGCACCCAGCACCGCCGCGCTGCCGCCCATGTCGTACTTCATCATCTCGATCTGGGAGCCGGCAGTTTTGAGGTTGTAGCCGCCCGAATCGAACGTGAGCCCCTTGCCGATCAACACCAGCCGTCGGCTGGAGCCCCCGGCGGGGCGATAGGTGAGGTGGATGAACTTCGGCGGCAGATCCGAGCCCTGTGCCACGCCCAGGTAGGCCCCCATGCCGAGCGCTTCGCAGTCGTCGCGCTCCAGCACCTTCAGCTCCAGGCCGAAGTCGGTGGCGATGCTGGCGGCGGTGTCGGCCAGGGCCTGGGGGGTGACCGCATTGGGCGGGGCGGCCACCAGCTCGCGGGCCAGCTCCACACCGGCGCAGGTAGCGGCCACAGCGCTCAGGCCAGCACCGGCCGCTTCCGGCAGGCCCAGCAGGGTGACGCTCTCCGGCAGCGGCTGGGGCTCGGCCTCGCTCTTGAAGCGTTGATCCTTGTAGAGGCTCAGCCGCACCGCTTCGGCGATGGCCGTGGCGGCCGCGGCGGGATCAAGGCTCTCGCTGGGAAGGGCCAGCCCCAGCGCGCCCCCAGCGGCGGCGGCGGCCTTGGCGCTGGCGGCGGCGGCGCTGCGCAGGGCGGCGCCGTCGAGGCTGCCAGCCTCCCCCAGCCCCACCAGCACCAGCAGGCTGGGGGTGTGGGCGGGCAGATGCAGGGCCAGGCAGTCGCCGGGTTTGCTCTTGAAGCGTCGCTTCTCCAGCAGCGCGGGCAGGTCGAGGCTGAAGCGGGCTGACAGGAGCGGCAGCCAACCGGCGGGATCCCCCTGCAGCACTCCCACCGCCAGGGTGTCGCCTTCCCACTGCGTGAAGGCGGTGGGGCTGGTGCGGAACTCCATGGAGCGTCAACCTTGGAGGGGCGATCGTAGCCATGCCGCCCCGGACTCCCCGCTGGCGCTCAGGCCGGATCGGCGGTGAAGGGGGTGGCCCAGCGCTGCCGCGTTTCCTTGTTGAAAGGGGGCTGCCAACGGCGGATCAGCGCCTGCTCCAGGGCCCGGCGCGGCCTGACTGCCCCGGGGACGTCGCTGCAGAAACGGATGCTCAGCCCGCTGGCGAGCCCGCAGCGGCGCAGGGCTTCGTCGTAGGCCGCCAGGTAGGTCTTGCAGTCGTGGTCGCCTTTCCAGCGACGATCGGCGCAGCCGGTTTCGCCCACGTACAGCAGCAGGGGGTGCTCCAGCTGGGGTTGGCGGTCCATCACCACATACAGCGCCGCCCCCTGCTGCGGCGGCTCGGGCCAGCGCCAGAACTGCAGGTTGAGCGGTGCCAGCGCCAGTGGATCGAAGGCGGCAGCCTGCGCGGCGGCGGCATCGGTCCCGCCGGCTCCGAACAGCGAGCGCTGCGCCACACCGGCCCCGCTGCCGTGCAAGGGACGCTGAAAGTCGGCCAGGCCCTGCTGCCAGCGCAGCAGTTGATGGCGCGCCAACGGCAGAGCCGTGGGCACGTGCTCGCCGGCGGCGGACGCCGGCCCGGCGCCGAACAGGTCGAGCTGGCCCTGGCGCGGCAGGCCCATGCTCAGGGCCGCTGCCGCTGTGGCGCCGGTGTCGGCCGTGGCAGATCCGGCCCCACCGGCCCCCGGCCGAAACTCACCTTGCCGATCAGGGCCTCCACCAGGTGGGGGGGCAGTTGCAGCCGTTGCTGCAGATCGGCGAGATCCTGAAAGGGGCCCCGCCCCCGTTCGCGCACCAGCCGCTGGCAACGGGGGGGATCAAGCGGCAGCCGCGCCTGCAGCTGTTCGGCGCTGCAGCGGTTCACATCCAGCGGCACCGGCCGCAGCGGCGCGGGCTCCCCATACCAGCGGAACTCCAGGAGTGGCAGCCAGCACTGCAGCTGGGCGTCGCTGAGGCCCAGCAACCGTTGCAGGTCGTCCTCACCGCTGAGCTGCACACCGCCGGCCTGCAGACGCAGCAGCAGGTCCACCTGGTGCGGCTCACAGCCGGGCAGCCGCAGCCAGTCGGCGGGGGTGGCGCGGTTCACATCCAGCCGCCAGCCCAGGGCGGCGGCGTGGCGCACCTGGGCGGCATCCCGCAGCCGCAGGCCAGGGTTCTGCTTCAGCTTCAAGGCCAGCAGGTCGCGTTCCACGGCCGCGTCGGCCCCGCCAGGCTCAGGGCCGCCACCGGCCCCGGCAGTATCTGTGGCGGCGTTCGATGACGCCGGCTCACGACGAAGCGGTGGTGGCGGCGGCGCAATCTGCCCCGTGGCGATCAGCAGGCGGCGCGCCAGTGGATCCAACCAGTGCCCTCTGGCCATGGCGGCCCCCTTCAGCCACGACGGACTGGGCCGAAGTTAGCGGCAGGGGGCGGTCGATACGTCAATCCGTACTCACCGGCAGACAGGCAGGCGCCGCAGAATCGTTCCGATCGCTCTGTGTTCGGCAGCTTGATGGGCTTCTTTGAATCCGAGATCGTGCAGGACGAAGCCCGGCGCCTGTTCACCGATTACCAGCAGCTCACCCAGCTGGGCTCCGACTACGGCAAGTTCGACCGCGAGGGCAAGAAGCTCTTCATCGAGAGGATGGAGGAGCTGATGGACCGTTACCGGGTGTTCATGAAGCGCTTCGAGCTCTCTGAGGATTTCCAGGCCAAGCTCACGGTCGAGCAGCTGCGCACGCAGCTGGGCCAGTTCGGCATGACGCCTGAGCAGATGTTCAGCCAGATGCATCTCACGCTCGAGCGCATGAAGAGCGAGCTGAGCTCGTCCTGCTGACGCCTGCCTACGATCCGCCGCGACGGGTCGTGGCACGGGTGGGGTGAACGGATGGGGCAGGCGCAGGTGTGGCCGGACGTGCCGGCATGGCTGAGCCGGGGCCTGGCGGATCTCTTTCCGCACGAGGCGGGTCCGTTGGCCAGCAGCGCCACCTCCCTGGCCGCGCGCCTGGCGGAAGCCGAGCGGGAGGGCAGGCCGCTGCGCATCAAGCTCGGCATCGATCCCACCGGCTCCGACATCCATCTGGGGCACAGCCTGCTGTTCCGCAAGCTGCGGGCCTTCCAGGACGCTGGCCACACCGCCGTGCTCATCATCGGCGACTTCACCGCCCGCATCGGTGATCCCACCGGCAAGAGCGCCACCCGCGTGCAGCTCAGCGCCGAGGCGGTGGCCGCCCATGCCACCACCTATCTGGAGCAGCTGGGCCAGGGACAGCCGCGGCAGCGCGCCCTGCTCGACTTCGAAACCCCCGGCCGGCTGGAGGTGCGCCGCAACAGCGAGTGGTTGGCGGCCATGGATCTGCCGCAGGTGATCGAGCTGCTGGGCACCAGCACCGTGGGGCAGATGCTCGCCAAGGACGACTTCTCCAAGCGCTATGGCGGCGGCACGCCGATCGCCCTGCATGAGTTTCTGTACCCGCTGCTGCAGGGCTATGACTCAGTGGCGGTGCGCTCCGACCTGGAGCTGGGCGGCACCGATCAGAAGTTCAACGTGGCCATGGGCCGCGATCTGCAGCGCCACTTCGGCCAGCCGCCCCAGTTCGGCCTGCTGCTGCCGATCCTGCCGGGGCTCGATGGTGTGCAGAAGATGAGCAAGAGCCTGGGCAACACCGTGGGGCTCCAGGACGACCCGCTCTCGATGTATTCAAAGCTGGAGAAGGTGCCCGACGCCGCGGTGAACGCCTACCTCACCCTGCTCACGGATCTCGAGCTCGAGGCGCTGCCGGCCAATCCGCGGGAGCGCCAGAAGGCGATGGCCCTGGAGGTGACCGCCACACGCCATGGCCAGCAGGCGGCGTTGCAGGCCCAGGCCGATGCCGCCGGACTGGTGGGAGTGGGGGCAGGGCGGAACCCCGGGCTCGATGGTGAAGCAGGCGGCTCGCCCCGTGCGGAGGCTGTCGACGTGCTGGAGGCGTCACTGGCGTCGGTGAGCTTTCCCGCCAAGGCCTTTTTCCTGCTCAGTGCCATCGGGGTCTGCGCCAGCAGCAGTGAAGGACGGCGCCAGATCCAGGGGGGCGGCGTGAAGCTGGATGGCGAGAAGCTGAGCGATCCCAACCTGGAATTCAGCAGCCCGGCGGAGCTGGACGGCAAGGTGCTGCAGCTCGGCAAGAAGACCTTCCGGCGGCTGGTGCCCTGATGGCCACCACAGTGCGAACCACGGTGGGCACCACGGCGTTGGCCGATCCTGCAGAGCGGATCATCGTGGCCCTTGACCGGCCCGATGCCGGCAGCGCCCTGGCATTGGCCGCCTCGATTCCGGAGCTGCGCTGGGTGAAGGTGGGCCTGGAGCTGTTCACCGCCGCCGGGCCGGAGGTGGTGCGCGAGCTGCGCCGGTGTGGCCTGCGCGTGTTTCTGGATCTGAAGTTCCACGACATCCCCGCCACCATGGCTGGCGCCTGCCACAGCGCCGCCGCTCTGGGTGCCGAGCTGATCACCGTGCATGCCAGCGCCGGTCGCCGGGCTCTGGCGGCGGCCCAGGCGGCGGCGGAGCAGGGGGCTGCTGCCCAGGGCATGGCTACGCCCACCCTGCTGGCGGTCACGGTGCTCACCAGCTGGGAGGCCGACCGCTTCGCCGCCGAACTGCAGGTTCCGGTGGCGATGGCCGCCCACGTGAGCCACCTGGCGGCCCTGGCGGCTGCCGCCGGGCTGCGCGGTGCCGTGTGTTCACCGCTGGAGGTGGCCGAGCTACGCGCGCGGCATCCACTGCCCTTCACCCTGGTGACCCCGGGCATCCGCCCCGCCGGCGCCGCCACGGGCGACCAGGCCCGCGTGCTCACACCGGCCCAGGCGATCGCCGCTGGTGCCAGCCAGCTGGTGATCGGCCGGCCGATCACGGCAGCACCCGATCCGGCGGCGGCGTTCGCGGCCTGTTGCGCCGAACTGACCGCAGCGCCCTGAGCCACCGCCCCGCTGTCTGAGGCTTGGCCTGGCCCAGCGGCCCACACCAGACCCACTCCCGCCGGCTGCCCCGCAGACCACCCACCCAGCCCGCCAGGAGCGGGTCCCGTTTTCCCCTGCTCCGCCAGCCGCTGATCCCGCCGGCCCGTGGCGCACAGACAGCCGGGCCGCAACGGGGGATGCTGCAGGCACGCTCTGCCCCCCGACCATGCCCCGCGCCGGGATCCAGCCGGCCCAGTCGGGCCTTCGCTTCCTCCCCGCCCACTTCAGCCCCTGGGTGCACCGGCTCAGCCGCTGGGCGCTGCCGCTGCTGTTGCGCACGCGGGAGATTGTGGACTGTCAGGTGGAGGGGGCGGAGCGGCTGGCTCAGCTGTTTTCGGAGCACCAGCAGGGCCGCGTGCGGCTGCTGATCGCCTTTCGCCACCCCACCACCACCGATCCGCTCACGATGGCCAGGCTGATCTGGGAGGAGGTGCCCCGGGCCGCCCGGGCGGCAGGGCTGACCCTGCGCAGACCGGTGCACAGCCAGTTCCTCTACGACCGAGGCATTCCCCTGTGGGCGGGAGAGGCTGCCGGCTGGATCCTGGGCGCGCTGGGAGGCATCCCGATTCAGCGCGGCAAGCTCGACCGGGTGGCGCTCAAGGCCGCCCGCGAGGTGCTGGCCCAGGGCCCGTTCCCGCTGGCGATCGCTCCGGAGGGTGCCACCAACAACCACGGCGAGCTGCTTGGCCCCCTGGAGCCGGGGCTGGCCCAGATGGCTTTCTGGTGCTGCGACGACCTAGCGGCCGCCGGCCGTCAGGAGCGGGTGCTGATCGTGCCGATCGCCCTCAAGTACGTGACGCAGGGCCGCGACTGGCCGGCGATCGATACGCTGCTCGATCGCCTCGAAGCCCAGCTCCGCCGGCGTCCGGGCCGGCATGGTGCCGAAGGTTCAGAAGGTTCAGAAGGTGCGGAAGGTGCGGAAGGTTCAGAAGCATCAGACAACACAGCACACCCTGCAGGAGCAGGCAGCTCCATGGGGGATGGCAGCGTGGCGGAAGCGCTGCGCTACCGCCGCCTGATCCAGCTGGGCGACAACGTGATCACCCTGCTGGAGGCCTTCTACCGGGAGGCCCATGGCCTGGACCTGCCTCCTCTTTCGGCCCCGGCGCTGTACCCGTCCTGCCTCGAGAACGGCTTCATCACCAGGCTCGAGCGGATTCGCAACGCGGCGCTGGGGGTGGCTGAAAGCCGTTTGCAGCTCTTGCGTCCGAAGGGGAGCCTCGGTGAGCGCTGCCGGCGCGTGGAGCAGGCGGGCTGGGACCGCATCTACCGCGACGACCTGAAGGCGATGACGCCCCTGGAGCGCAGCCTGGCCGACTGGCAGGCCACCGAGGCCCGCCTGGCCATGGACCATATGCGCCTGGTGGAATACTTCTCCACGCTCAGCGGTTCCTACGTGGCTGAGAAGCCCAGCTTCGATCGCTACACCGAAGTGCTGCAGATCCTGTGGCGAGCGATCACCTGGATCAACGGCACCAGCCACGACAAGCCACCCGAGCTGGGCTCCCGGCTCGCCCGGCTGTCGGTGGGGGAGCCGATCGATGTGACCGAGCGGCACGGCCGCTACCTCAGCGGTCGCCGGGAGGCTGTGGAGGAACTGATGGCCGACCTGCGCGCCCGCATGCTGGCGGAACTGGAGGGGGCCGGCCCTGGCTCTCAGGCCGCCAGGGCGGGACGAGGCACCAGTTCGGCGTAAACACGCTCCAACGCCTCGATGTTGCGTGTGAGCGTGTAGCGCTGCAGCGCCCGCTCCCTGGCACGGCGCCCGAGTTCGGCGGTGAGCACCGGCTGGTCGCGCAGCACCGGCAGCAGGGTACGCAGCTGGGTGGTGACCCCCTGGGTGCTGATCACGATGCCGGCCCCTCCCTCCAGCACCTCACCATCGGCGCCAGCATCGGTGGCCACACAGGCGGTGCCGCTGGCCATAGCTTCCAGCAACGACAACGACAACCCCTCCACCAGCGACGGCAGCAGGAACACCTCCGAGGCCTGCAGCAGCGCCACCCGTCGCTCCAGAGCAGGTTCATAGCCCCACCAGAGGATGCCCGGGTCTTCATGGGCTGCCTGCAGCGATCCCCGCAGCGGCCCATCGCCCACGATCACCAGCACGCAGCCGGCTGGCCGCACCAACCGCCAGGCGCGCAGCAGGGCCTCCACGTTCTTCTCGGTGGCCAGCCGGCCCATGTACAGAAACGGGCGGCGGCCTTCACAGCGCGCCTGCACCTCACGGCGCAGAGCGCTGCTGCCACGCTCGGAGCCTCTCCGCTCTGAACCTCCTCGCTCGGAGTCCGCGGGCTTCCACACATCAGTGTCGACGCCGTTGGGGATCACCGCCAACCGGTCATCCTTGACCCCCAGCCGGGACAGCACCTCGGCCTGCAGCTCGGAGAAGACGATCACCCGGTTGAAGCGGGCCAGAGCCGGGGCATAGAGCTGGTAGGTGAGCTGCTGGGTACCGCCCGCCAGGTTTCGAAGGCCGGCGTCGAAGGCGGGATGGAAGGTGGCCACAAGCGGCACGCCCAGCTGCTGGCAGAGATCGGGCAGCAGGAAATCGAGCGGCGAGAGCGTGAGGCTGGCGTGCACCAGATCCGGTTTGAGCTGCTCCAGCGATTCCCGCAACTCCCGCTGGGCGCCCGGCGCGGGGACCGTGTATACCTGCGACTTCAGCAGGTAGGGCAGGGCTACTTCGCTCTCATCGCCCGCCAGCGCGGCCCGGCGCGAGGCCCGCAGCGCCTCCTTGGTGAGCGTCAGGCCTTTGCCGTTGACGCTCGGGGGATCCCAGGGCAGCCCGGGGCCCGTGGCGGGTGTGTCGAAGTGGATGAAGCTGATGCGGTGGCCCCGTTGCCGCAACTGCTCCGTGGTGGTGAGCCCGTAGGTGACGTTGCCGCAGAAGGGTGATTTCTTGCCCAGCCAGGCGATATGCGCCAACTGCTGTCGCCCATTTCTGCCAAAACGCTAGCAGCGCTGCCAGGGACGCTCCAGCAGGGCCGCCAGCAGGGTGATGCCCGCAAGTACCCAGAGCACGGGCTGCAGCCCGTAGCGGCTCACCACCGTGCCCGCCAGCACAAGCGGCAGGCTCAGGGCAATGTTGATCAGGTTGTTCTGCAGGCCAAACACCTTGCCGCGCAGTTCTTCCGGGGTGTCTTCCTGGATGGTGGTCTGGGCGGGGATGGCCAGCAGGGCGGCGCCCACCCCCAGCGCCACGCACAAGCCGAGTGTGAGCGACAGGCTGCCGCGCACCTGGCCCAGCAGCACCAGCGCAAAGGCGATCAGGCCCAGGCCCGAGGCCGAGAGCAGGCGGCGGGTGAAGCCGCGGCCGAGCTGGGCCACCGCCAGTGCACCGACGGCCATGCCCAGGCCGCTCATGGCCAGCAGGGTGCCGAACTGGGTGGGTCCGAGCCCCTTGATCGCCGAGGCCAAGCTGATGGCCAGGACATAGAGCGCCGCCAGGATGCTGTACAGCAACACAAGATGCACCAGGGCATTTCGCACGCTGGAGCGCTCGCGAAGCACCTGGATTCCTTCCAGGATCTCGCCCCACACCGAGGTGCCGCGGTCTTGCCAGGGGGCTTCCACCACGCGGATGCGGGCAATCGACAGCGCCGCCAGCCCGTAGCAAAGCGGGAGCAGCACGAACTCACCGCCTTCGATGCCGAGCGTGGCGAGTCCGTTGCGCAGCAGGCGCAGCACCGGGTCGCCGAGCGCGAAGCCCACAATCGTGGCGCCCATGCTGGTGGCCTGGTAGAGCGAGATGGCAGCGAGCAGAAGCGGTCGCGGCACGAGCAGGGGAATGGCCGCCTGCTCGGCGGGCGCAAAGAACTGGGTGAGCACCGACTCGAGGAAGGTCATCGCCACCAGGCCCCAGTAGCCCCAGCTGAGGCCGAGGAAGAAGGGGCCGGGGATCAGTAGCAGCGGGGCCAGAAGCACCAGGCCCGCGCGCAGGGCGTTGGAGGCCACCATCACCTTGCGTTTCGGCCAGCGGTCGGCCCAGACCCCCGCCACGGTGCCGAGGGCCATGGCGGGCACGGTGTTGGCCACATAGATCCCCGTGGCCAGCAGGGTGATCATCTGGGCGCGGGTCTCGAAATCGAAGCGCAGGCTGGCGGCCGCTTCAGCCAGCAGCGCGTTGGTCTGGGGGGTGTCCGTCACCCAATACTGGGCGATCAGGAACACCATCAACACGATGTAGAACTTGTCGGCCAGCTGGGAGAAGATCTGCCCCAGCCACAGGCGCCGGAAGTCGGGCAGGGCCAGCACCGCCTGCAAGCCCTGGCCCCGGGCCGTGCTGGCCAGCTCCTCGCTGGCGGCCGCCTCCGGGCAGGCTGCCGGACCTCTGGACGCATCTTCGCCGGCGCTGCCTCCGCTGGGGCCGGCCTCCGGCATCGGCGGAGGCGGGGGGGTGGCTCGGGACAATCCGCTCAAGGTTCTATCCGTTCCGCCGCAATGATGGCTCAGGGGATGGTGCCTCCAGCGCGTGACCCGGCTCGAAGCAGTCACGCAGAAGACGCAACGCTCGGCAGCGGCGTCCGCCGTGCTCCTGGGTCCACAGTTCCACCAGCTGCAGCAGCCGCAGCCACACCGCCAGCGGCCCCATCAATTCCCCGTCCCGGCGGCGCGGTGGAGCCGGGCGTGTCAGCCGTTGCAGCAGCGCCAGTTCAGAGGCATTGAGCACGAGCATCGCCCCGGGCACCGCGCCGATCAACAGCCCTTCGCTGGGCACCAGGCTGCAGCGCCAGTCCCAGTTGCCGATCGGTGGCTCCAGCGGCTGCCCGCTGCGGCCGCAGCTCTGCAGCGGCAGGCCGTAGCCGCCTAGGGCCAGCAGATGCACGCTGCCCTGCACCGCGATCGCCAGGGCCTCAACGCTCTCCTGCCGCTCGCGCACCACGGTGTCTAGACGCCCCAGCTGCATCAGCAGATCCTCCAGCACCCCGTGGACGCCATCGCCGCCCGGCACCAGCAGCAGGGCCAGCTCCGCCAGCGCCTGAGCGGCAGCGAGCGTTTCCAGCCGCTCCGCCAGCTGGCTGTAGGTGCGCTGCACCTGCAACTGCCGAACCCGCCGCAGGCCGCGGCCACCGCCCACCTGCAGCTGGAGCAGGGCCAGCGGCACCGCTGCCGCCAGGCTGCTGCGCGGCCGGCGCGCTCCCGGCACCGCCAGCCGCACCAGCCCTTCGGCGTCGGTGAGCAAGGTAAGCAGACGGTCGTTTTCGCCGAGGGGCCCGCTCTTGAGCACGAGCCCCTCCAGGCGCGCCGCGCCGCCGCTCACGAGCCAGGGGGTGTGGCGGGGCTGCGCAGCGCCTGCATCAGTGCCACTCCACGGCTGGTGCCGAGCCGGCTGGCGCCGGCCTCCACCAGCTCGAAGGCCTGCTCCAGCCCAGTGATGCCACCGGAGGCTTTCACGGCCACGCGGCCGCGGGCCAGCTCGCGCAGGTGCTGCACCTGGGCCACGCTCACCGGCGGACCGAAGCCGCTGCCGCTCTTGAGGAAGGCGGCGCCGGCATCGATGGACGCCTCCACCAGCAGGGCCAGGGCGGGATCACTCAACCTGCCGGCCTCGAGAATCACCTTCACCGGCAGGCCCAGCTCCACGATCGCGCCGATCTCCTCGTAGACGGCGCTGCCGTTGCCATCGGCGAGGGCGCCGAAGTCGGGCACGATGTCCAGTTCGTCGGCGCCGGCAGCCGCGGCGGCTTCCGCCTCGGCCCGTTTGATCGCCGCCGGCACCGCGCCGAAGGGGAAGGCCACCACCCCGATCAACCGCACGCGGCTGGCGCTGCCCAGCCGTTCCCGGCCGCAGGCCAGCCAGCGCGAGGCGAGGCAGACCCCGGCGAAGCCGAAGTGGCGGGCCTCGTCGCAGCAACGATGCACGGCTTCGATCCCATGATGGGGATCGAGAAGCGCGTGATCAATGAGCGGTGCCAGGTCGGGGCGTTCGTGGCGCAAGAGTTCAGGAATCCCGCGGTTGAATCACTCCGAAGCCACCATGATTGCGGCGGTACAGCACCTGAATTCCTCTCGTCTTCTCATCACGAAACACGTAGAAATCGTGATCGATCAGATCAAGCTGGTGCAGCGCCGCTTCCAGGCTCATCTCCGGCATGGCGAAATACTTGCGCCGCACAGCGGGCACCGGCAGTTCCGGTTCGCGGCCGGCCAGAAGATCGGCCGTGAGCGCCGTGGTGTCGGTGGTGCCGTCTTCGAGGCCGACCGCCTCCTGCACGTCGCTCTGGTGGTGATCGGTGAGGCGCTCCTTGTAGCGGCGCAGCTGGCGGCTGAGTTTTCCCGCCACCATATCGATGCTGGCGTAAAGGTTTTCGCTGCGTTCCTGGGCGCGAATCACGAGGCCGTTGGCGAACACGGTGACCTCCGCCGTCTGCTGGGGAACCCGGGGGTTGCGGGCCACCGACAGATGAACATCCGCCTCCTTGACCAGCCCCTCGAAATGATTGATCGCCCGGGTCAGTTTGTCTTCCGTGTACTCCCGGATGGCTGGGGTGACGTCGAGATTGCGACCGTGGATCAACAGCTTCATCGAACCGCTCCTTTGGCGATCGGATTGCAATAAGCCTAGGAAGCCAGGCGCATGAAACCACTTCTCGATGCAATCCGTTTTGAACCCCCGGCGCCGGTGGAGTTCACTCAGGCGTGGCACTGGCAGCAGCAGCTGCGTGATCGCCTGCTGACCAACCCCGCGGCTCCGGAAGCGCTGCTGCTGCTCCAGCACCTGCCCTGCTACACGCTCGGTCGCGGGGCCAGCTCAGGGTTTCTGCGCTTCGATCCCCAGGCTCCGCCGGCGCCCCTGCACCGCATCGATCGCGGCGGGGAGGTGACCCACCATCTGCCCGGCCAGCTGGTGCTCTACCCCGTGCTCGATCTGCAGCGGCACGGCGCTGATCTCCACTGCTATCTGCGCGCCTTGGAGGGGGTGGTGATCAGTGTGCTGGCGGAGCTGGGCCTGGTGGGGGAGCGGATCGAGGGGCTCACCGGTGTGTGGCTGGAGGGGCGCAAGCTGGCGGCGATCGGGGTGGGGGCGCGCCGCTGGATCAGCCAGCACGGCCTTGCCCTGAATGTGAACTGTGACCTGGGGGGATTCGAGGCGATCGTGCCCTGCGGTCTGGAAGGGCGGGCGGTGGGCCGGCTGAGCGACTGGTGCCCCGGGATCACCCCCGATCAGGTGCAACCGCTGCTGAGTCGGGCGGGTGCCGAGGCGTTCGGACTCACGCTCCGACCACCGGAGCCCGCCGAACGGCTCTGGGGGTGTTAAGCCTGTGCCACCATCGGCTGCAAGGCAGTGAAAGCACGGGCGGAGATTTCCTGGTCGGGTGACCGGAAGGACTGTCAGGCGCTGGCCGCTCGCGAGGACCTCAGCCAGATCACCGGGCTGGAGCAGATCTGGCCGGAGGCGGCCCAGCGCTACGGCACAGCCGTGGCCTTGGAGGCTCCCCACACCACCCCGCCCGAGCAGCTCAGCTTCTGCGACCTCAACGCCGCGATCCTGGAGGCCGCCGCTGCCTTTGCCTCCCTGGGCGTGGCCCCCGGCGATGTGGTGGCCCTGTTTGCCGAGAACTCGCCGCGCTGGCTGATCGCCGACCAGGGGCTGATGCGAGCCGGCGCCGCCGATGCGGTGCGGGGCAGCACGGCGCCGGTGGAGGAGCTGCGCTACATCCTCGAGGACTCCGGCGCGGTGGGGCTGGTGGTGGAATCGGCCGCGCTGCTGCAGCGCCTGGCCCTGCCGCCCGAGCAGCTCGCCCGGCTGCGTTTCGTGGTGCTGCTGGAGGAGCCAGCGGGCGCGGGCGCACTGCCGCTGCACGAGCAGGTGATGGGCCTCAGCTGGCCAAACTTCCGCGCCCGCGGGGCCGGCGTGTCGCCACCGCCGCTGCCACCGGTGGCGCCGGAGCGCCTGGCCACGCTGCTCTATACCTCCGGCACCACCGGCCGGCCCAAGGGTGTGCCGCTCAGCCACGCCAATCTGCTGCATCAGCTCCGCACCCTCGGGGTGGCGGTGAATCCCCGCCCCGGCGATCGGGCGCTGAGCGTGCTGCCGATCTGGCACGCCTATGAGCGCACGGCCGAATACTTCCTGCTGGCGGCCGGCTGCCGCCAGACCTACACCACGCTCAAGCACCTGCGCGGTGACCTGCAGGCGGTCAAGCCGCACTACATGATCAGCGTGCCCCGCCTCTGGGAAGCGCTTCTGGCGGGCTTCGAGGATGCGCTGGCGGCCATGCCCGCCAAGCGCCGCAGCCTGATCGAGAAGGCACTGGCGGCGAGCCGCTTCCATGGGCTGCAGCGCCGCCGCGCCAGGGGCCTCACCCTGCAGGTGGAGCCGCCACTGGCCCGGCTTACGGCGGCGCTGCTCAGTGCGGTGAGCTGGCCGGTGGATGCGCTGGCCGCTGCGCTGCTGTGGCCGAAGGTGAGGCAGCAGTTGTCGGGGGGGGTGCTGCGCACGGCGATCAGCGGCGGCGGTGCCCTTTCCCTGCACGTGGACAGCTTCTTCGAGGCGATCGGCATCGAGCTGCTGGTGGGCTACGGCCTCACCGAAACCAGCCCGGTGCTTGCCTGCCGCCGGCCCTGGCGCAACCGCCGCGGCAGCGCCGGCCAACCCCTGCCGGACACCGCCTTGAAAATCGTCGATCACGAGAGCGGCGCGCCATTGGGCTGGGGCGAGCGGGGCCGGGTGCTGGCGCGCGGTCCGCAGGTGATGGCCGGCTACTTCAACAAGCCGGAAGCCACCGCTGCCGTGCTCGATGCCGACGGCTGGTTCGACACCGGCGACCTCGGCCACCTGCTGCCCGATGGCTCCCTGGTGCTCACCGGCCGCGCCAAGGACACGATCGTGCTCAGCAGTGGCGAGAACATCGAGCCCGGCCCGCTGGAGGAGGCCCTGGTGGCCCATCCGCTGGTGGAGCAGGTGATGCTGGTGGGGCAGGACCGCCGCCAGCTTGGCGCCCTGGTGGTGCCCCGCGCCGAGCCGCTGGCGGCCTTCGCGGCGGCGGCCGGTCTGCCGGCGCCCGCTGGTGCCGGTGCCGCTGTAGAGGCCGATGCCCTGTTGCTGCGTGCCCTCAAAGGTGAGTTCAACCGCTTGCTGGCGGCCCGCCCCGGTTCGCGCCCCGACGAACGCCTGGCCGGGGTGGCACTGGTGGAGCCGTTCACGATCGACAACGGCCTGCTCACCCAGACGCTGAAACAGCGGCGTGACCGCATCACCCAGCGGGACCAGGCGGCAGTGGAGGCCATCTACGCCGGTTGACCCCCGCTCCACCGGCTGACAGCCTGGTAGCTGCTACCAACCCCCCATGTCCGACGGCCAAACGCTGACCATCAAGCGCACCATCACGGTGCGGGCGGTGGTGACACCGCGCTGGAAGGAAGATGCCGAGCGAGAGCTCAGCGGCGCTGTCGCCAACACCGATCAGCAGCTCGCTCAGCTGGAGCAGGAGGGCCAGCAACTGGTGGATGAGATCCGCCGCCAGAGCATGAATCCGCTCGATCCACGGGTGCAGGAGCAGGTGGGCTCAGTGCAGCAGCAGGTGGCGGCCAAGCGCAGTGAACTGGAGGAGCAGAAGCGCGCCATGCTCGAACAGCAGCGCCAGGTACGCGAACTGGAGTTCGAGCAGATCGTGGATCAGGGCCAGATCGAAGGCGCCTGCAAGGTCAAGGTGGGCGACAACCTGGTGCAGAAGCTCCAGGTGGCGGTGCTGGTGCGCGATGGCGTCGTGGAGGCGATCGAGGGGGGCTGAGCTGCGGGGTGGCGACGGCGTGGCGCGTAAAATCCCGTCGCCGGCTGCATCGGGACCAGGACTTTGGCGACCTACGAAATCTTCATGCCCGCCCTGAGCTCCACGATGACGGAGGGCAAGATCGTGGAGTGGCTGAAGCAGCCCGGCGACCGCGTCGAGCGCGGTGAGTCCGTCCTGGTCGTCGAATCCGACAAGGCCGACATGGACGTGGAGGCCTTCCAGGAGGGCTTCCTGGCCGCCGTGTTGATGCAGGCCGGTGGCACGGCACCGGTGGGCGAAACGATCGGTCTGATTGTGGAAACCGAAGCGGAGATCGCCGCTGCCCAGGCCGGTGCCCCCAGCGCGCCCGCTGCAGCCCCGGCTCCTGCGGCCGCCCCTGCCTCGCCCTCACCCGTTGCCGCGCCGGCGGCTCCGGTCGCTGTGGCTCCCCCGGCGCCAGCGGCTGTTGCCGCTGCCAGCCTGCCTGTGGCTGCTGCTCCGGCGGCGGGCAACGGCCGGGTGGTGGCTACTCCCCGCGCCCGCAAGCTGGCCAGCCAGCTCGGGGTCAAGCTGGAAGCGCTCAAGGGCAGCGGCCCCCATGGCCGCATCCAGGCCGAGGACGTGGAGCGGGCTGCCGGCCAGCCCACCTCGGTGGCCCGGGTGGCGGAAGGCAGTGCCCCCTTCACGGCCGCCGCTGCCGCTGGGGCTTCGGCCGGTGGCGGTGCCTCGGCCGCACCCGCGGGCCAGAGCTTCGGCCGCCCGGGAGAGACGGTGGCCTTCACCACCCTGCAGGGGGCGGTGAACCGCAACATGCTCGCCAGCCTGGCGGTTCCCTGTTTCCACGTGGGCTACACGATCACCACCGATCGGCTCGATGCCTTCTACAAGCAGGTGAAGAGCAAGGGCGTCACGATGACGGCCCTGCTCGCCAAGGCGGTGGGCGTGGTGCTCGCGCGCCATCCCCAGGTGAACGCCGCAGCGAGCGAAACCGGCATGGTGTACCCCGCCTCCGTCAATGTGGCGATCGCCGTGGCCATGGATGACGGCGGCCTGGTGACCCCGGTGCTGAAGGAGGCCGATCGCACCGATCTCTACAGCCTGTCGCGCAGCTGGGCGGACCTGGTGGCCCGCTCCCGCACCAAGCAGCTCAAGCCCGACGAATACAGCACCGGCACCTTCACCCTCTCCAATCTCGGCATGTTCGGGGTCGACCGCTTCGATGCGATCCTTCCGCCCGGCACCGGCGCGATCCTGGCGGTGGCGGCCTCCCGCCCCACGGTGGTGGCCAACGCCGATGGCTCGATCGCCGTCAAGCGCCAGATGCAGGTGAACCTCACCGCCGACCACCGGGTGATCTATGGCGCCCACGGGGCGGCGTTCCTCAAGGATCTGGCCGAACTGATCGAACACCGGCCCGAAAGCCTGGCGCTCTGAACCGACGGTGTCGAACCCTGCCGCCGGCTCCCTGAGCCATCCGGACACGCTGCTCTCCAGCTACAGCTTCCATCTGCCCGAGGAGCGCATCGCCCAGCGGCCGGCGGAACCGCGCCATGCGGCCCGCCTGCTGGCCGTGGAGCCGGAGCCGGCTCCGCCGCGGCACTTAACGGTGTGGGATCTGGCCGAGGAGCTCAAACCCGGCGATCTGCTGGTGGTGAACAACACCCGCGTGCTCAAGGCGCGGCTGGCGGCACGGCGCCGCACCGGCGGGGCCGTGGAACTGCTCGTGCTGGAACCCCGCGGGGAAGGGCGCTGGTTGTGTCTGGCACGGCCCGCCAAACGCCTCCACCCCGGTGAGGAGCTTGAGCTGCAGGCTGCTGGGGGACTGTCGCCGCAGGCCATTGATGGATCACCGCTGGTGGTCACAGTGCTGGAGGTGGATCAGGCCAGCGGTGGCCGGGTGATCCAGTTCCCGCCCCACTGCGTTGATGCCGCAGCTATCGAGGCGCTCCTGGATCGGTACGGCAGCATGCCCCTGCCGCCCTACATCCACCAGCAGGACAGCAGCGACGACGAGCGCTACCAGACGCGCTACGCCGACAAACCCGGTGCCGTGGCAGCACCGACGGCGGGGTTGCATCTCAGCGACGAGCTGCTGGCGGCTCTGAAGGCCCGCGGGGTGCGCCTCGTGGCGATCACGCTGCACGTGGGGCTGGGCACCTTCCGGCCGGTGGAAACGGAAGATCTCAGGGCGCTTGAACTCCACAGCGAATGGGTGGAGGTGTCGGCGGAGGTGGTGGAGGCGGTGGCCAGCACACGCGCCGCTGGCGGGCGGGTGATCGCGATGGGGACCACGAGCGTGCGGGCGCTGGAAGGGGCTGCCGCCGCGTCAGCGGATGGCGTGCTGCAGCCTTTTCAAGGGCCGGTGGCCCTGGTGATTCAGCCCGGGTTCCGCTTTCGGGTGGTGGAAGGGCTGATCACAAACTTACACCTGCCGCAGAGCTCCCTGCTGCTGCTGGTGAGTGCCCTGATCGGGCGTCCCCGGCTGCTGGAGCTCTACGCCACGGCGATCAACGAGGGTTACCGCTTCTTTTCCTATGGCGATGCCATGTGGATTGCCCCGGCAGCGGTGCTGCCGGGGGCCAGGCCCTGAGGCCCTGAGGGTTCAGGCGGCAGCCAGATTGGCGGCCACGAACTCCCAGTTCACCAGCTTGTCGAGGAAGGTGGAGATGTAATCCGGGCGGCGGTTCTGGTAATCGAGGTAGTAAGCGTGCTCCCACACATCCATGGTGAGCAGGGCCTTCTGGCCATGCGCCAGGGGCAGATCGGCATTGCCGGTCTTGGTGATCTTGAGGGTGCCGCCATCCAGCACCAGCCAGGCCCAGCCGCTGCCGAACTGAGTGGCGCCGGCAGCTTTGAACTGCTCGGTGAACACATCAAAACCGCCGAAATCAGCATTGATCTTGTCGGCCAGAGCGCCGGTGGGGGCACCGCCACCGCCGGGCTTGAGACCCTGCCAGTAGAAGGTGTGGTTCCAAACCTGGGCGGCGTTGTTGAAGATGCCCGCCTTGCTGGCGTCGCCAGCCACAGCCAGGATCACCTCTTCCAGGGATTTTCCTTCCAGATCGGTGCCTTCCACCATCTTGTTGAGATTGGCCACGTAGCCCGCGTGGTGCTTGCCGTGGTGGAACTCCAGGGTCTGGCGGGAGATGTGCGGCTCGAGCGCGTCGAGTTCGTAGGGAAGCGCGGGCAGCTGGTGAGCCATTGGTGGGTTCGAAAGAAGATGAAGAGCGGAGACGGGCTGACGCGTGGAGCGATCCGCGGAGCGAACCCTTCCGCCGGTGTGAACCCGCCCGCTGGTGTGATCATTTTAACAATCACACCCATCATCACGCCGTGAAGGCGGGGGGGCGAATCAGCCGCCGACGCGCAGCAGCTCCACTTCGAAGGTGAGGGTGGCGTTGGGGGGGATGACGCCGCCGGCGCCGCGCTCGCCGTAGGCCAGATCAGGCGGGATCACCAGCTTGCGCTTGCCGCCCACCTTCATGCCGGCCACCCCTTCATCCCAGCCCTTGATCACCCGGCCAGCGCCGAGCGGGAAGCTGAAGGGCTGATTGCGGGAATAGCTGCTGTCGAATTCCTTGCCATTCTCGAGGGTGCCGCGGTAGTTCACCAGCACGTTCTGGCCGCTGATCGCTTCAGCGCCTTCACCGACGCTGACGTCAATGATGCGCAGCCCGCTGGGGGTGACCCGTTCCTTGGCCGCCACCATCTCACCGCCGAGAGCGCCGGCGCCGCCTCCCTGGGCCACGGAGGAATCGGTGCTGGAGTCAGAAGCCATGGCAAAAAGTGTGGGGTTGGGGTCGTCGGGGTCGAGTTCGAAGCGGTTCACGGCCATGGCCGCAGCAGGCTGCGCGGTGCCGGCTGCCGCAGCATTGGCGGTGGGGGCCGGAGTCGTGAGCGCGGCACTTGTGCCTGCCGCCTCCACCGTGCTGGGGGCCACCAGCTGGCTGACAAGAGCCACCAGCAGGAAGGCGACGCAGAGGGTCGAGCTGATCAGGATGTCGCGCATGGCGGACGGGCGGGTCAAGGCACAAACGGTGGCAGGCCCGATTCTGCCAGCGGGCACTGCGGTTTCCGGCCGAGGTCGCATTCAGTCGCTGCTGTCCTCCGTCTCCCGGCGGGCGCGCAGGGCCTGCTCGAGCCGGTCGATGCGACCACGCAGCTCGTCCACCTCCCTCTGCCGCGCCAGCCCCAGGTCCTGGAGAAACGACTCCACGTTGCGCTCCACCGTGCGGCCTGCCTGCTTCTCCAGCTCGGGGTTGTCTCCCCGCAGGGCTCGCAGCACGTCATCCACCAGGGCGGTGGCCTGGCCGGGATCGAGCCGGCCGCTGGTCACCCACGACTGGGTGACGCTGCGCAGCCGCTCAGCCACCATCGAACTGGTGCCGAGCCCACGCAGCAGCAGCTGTTGCAGCAGATTGTCCCGTTCCATGGCGACAACGTTCGGTGCCCCATCCTGGTCTCCCGCCCTGGACCCAAGCCATGGGCGATGACCGGCCGCTGCCCTGGGCCACGCGCCCGCTCACGGCTCCCTTCACCGCCGTCTTGGCGGGTGCGCTGGCGGGCGTGACGTTCGCCCCGTGGGGCTTTCCGCCCCTGCTGTGGCTGGCGTTGGTGCCGCTGTGGGGGCAGACCACGCCGGCCGGCGCTGCCCTGTGGGGGGCGGCGGCGGTGCTGGTGAGCCACCGCTGGCTGCTCTGGCTCCATCCGCTCGACTGGGTCGGGGTGCCGCTACCGCTGAGCCTGCCCCTCTGCCTTGCCCTGTGGGGCGCCCTGGCGGTGCTCGGTGCCGCCCTGGTGGCGCTGTGGAGCCTGCTGGTGCGCCGCCTCGATCCGCGTCGCTGGAGCACGGCTTTGCTGGCGGCCGCGCTCTGGGGTCTGGCGGAAGTGACGCTGGCCACCGGGCCGCTGTTCTGGATCGGGCTCGGGGCCTCGGCCCTGCCCGGCGACCGGCCCCTGGCCGGGCTGGCGGCACTGGGCGGCAGTGGCCTGGTGGCGGCGGTCCAGCTGTTGATCGGCTGGGGCCTCTGGCGGGTGCTGGCCGGCGGCCCGCAGCGGCGGCGGCGCAGCGGTGTGCTCCTGGCGGCCTCGATCCTGCTGCTGCACCTGATCGGTTGGAGCCAGCTGGGAGTTTTGGAAGGTCAGCGCCAGAGCACCGGTCAGAAACCGGACCAGCGACTGAGACAGATCCCGGCCATGCACACTGCAATCCAGCACAGCGAGGCCGTAGACCTGCGGGAGCTCGTGCTGGTGCTGCAGCCGGCGATTCCCACGCGGCGCAAGTTCGACGCCGATCAGCAACTCCTGCTACGCCGCCGTCTGGCCGCCGCTCAGGCGGAGGCGATGCAGCGGCAGGTGGATCTGCTGGTGCTGCCGGAGGGGGCTCTCGGCCTGGGGCAACACCTGCCGGGAACGGGGCCGGTGGAGGTGCTCAGCGGTGGCTTCCGGCAGGTGGGAGAAGAGCTGCGCAGCAGTGTGCTGCGCTTCCCGCCGGGCTCCCTGCAGCCCGTCTCCGCCCTCGACAAGCACCGGCTGGTGCCGCTTGGGGAATGGGTGCCGCTGGCGCGTTGGTGGCGCTGGGCCGGCCTGTCGGCGGTGGGCGGGGTACAGCCCGGGGCGCCCTCGCGCCTGTTGCAGCGGCCGGGGGGCGCGCTCGCTGTGGCCATCTGTTACGAGCTGTCGGACGGCCGGGGGCTGGCGGCCGCCAGCCGCGCCGGAGCCGGCTGGCTGCTGGCCACTGCCAACCTCGATCCCTATCCCCCGCTCTTGCAGCACCAGTTCGCGGCCCTCAGCCAGCTGCGTGCGATCGAAACGGGCCGCTGGTTGGCCAGTGCCGCCAACACCGGTCCGAGCCTGGTGGTGGACCACCACGGAGTGATTCGCCAGCGGCTGGCCGCCGGGCATGCCGCCACCGGCCTGTTCGCGCTGGAGCACCGCACGGCGTGGACCCCCTATGTGCGCTGGGGCGAACTGCCCCTGCTGGTGCTGGCTCTGGTCGGCGGCGTCTGTCGGGCGGCAGCCATGAAAAAAGCCCCGCACAGGGCGAGGCTTGAAGGTTGATCAGGAAGCGACCAAAGGCCGGTTCGGTGAATCAGTAACGGCTGCGGCCGCCACCACCACCGCCGTAGCCGCCGCCACCACCACCGCCGCCGTAGCCACCGCCACCGCCGCCGCCGTAGCCGCCGCCACCACCGCGGTTGCCGCCGCCACCGCCGCCGCCACGCGGCTCAGCTTTGTTGACGCGGATCATGCGATTCATCCATTCGACGTTCTGGAGATCGTCGATGGCTTTCTGTTCTTCGGCATCATTGGCCAGTTCGACAAAGGCAAAACCGCGCTTCCGGCCGGTTTCCCGATCGAGAGGCAGGCTGCACTGGCGAACTTCCCCGTACTGACTGAAGAGGTCACGGAGATCCTCCTGTTCGGCATCGAACGAGAGGTTGCCTACGTAGATTGTCATTGAGCTGAGAAAAAACTTGAACGGATCCGTCGACGTCTTGAACAGACTTGTGGACTGGCCAGGGATCTAGGAATCAACCAAATCGTACAGGAGCTCGCCCCGTACGTCCGTCCAAGTCTCCCCGTCGTCGCGGTGTGTTTTCCACCCATTGCCAGCCCTCCTCCATGCCACTACGCCAGCAGCTTCTCGACGCCCTGGAGCGGCCCGGATCCCTGGCCGACGACGCACTGCTGGCCCTGATCCAGGGGTTGGAGCAGGAGGCGCCCGCCGATCTGGACCGCCAGCTTGAGCAGCTGACAGGCGTGTGGGAACTGCGCTGGAGCAGCAGCCAACTGCCTTATCTCAAAGTGGCGCCCTGGCTGGAGAACCTGCAGGTGCTGCTGCCGCAACGGGGCCAGGCGATGAACCTGCTGCGACTGGCGGGTCCCCTGGGGCCACTGGCAGCCATCGGCGTGCAGGCCCGCATCACCGTCACCGGCGCCCAGCGGGTGAGCGTGACCTTCGAGCGGGGTGGTTGGCGCGGGCCCGAGCTGGCGGGCCGTCGGCTGGAGCTGTTCCGCGCCGTTCAACAGGGATTTCCCGCCTGGCTGGATGTCACGTTTCTTGATGATCAGCTGCGCCTCAGCCGCGGCAACGCCGGCACCGTGTTTGCGCTGCGCCGCCGGCCCGATCTGGATCCCGACATGTTTCTGGGCGCCCTGCACCACCGGGCGGACTCCGCCCCATGACCCCCGCCACCCGGCCGGGCCACACGCCAGCGTGCTGGCACCGGCCGGCTGACCATGTCAGGTTGTGACCATGAACCGGTTCCCCGACCTGCCACCCGAGGTGCTGCTGATGGAGCCCCGGCATTTCGAGGAGTCGCTCGACGCTGTTCAGGCGGTGCGTGAACGCAAGACGGTGGTGCTCAACCTCACCGCGATGGCGCCCGAGGAGGCGCAGCGGTCGGCGGATTTCGTCTCCGGTGGCGTGTTCGCGCTCGATGGCCACCAGGAGCGGCTTGGCGAGATGGTGTTCCTGTTTGCTCCCAAAGGGGTGGGGGTGACCCGCGACGTGGGCGGTGGCGGCTGATCTGTCTCAGTCCTTCAGCACCTGCTCGCGCAAGGTGAGCTCCACCGCCAGGCCGGGTGCCTCCGCGTGAGGCGCCACCAGCACGCGGTGGCAGCCCGCCTCCAGCACGAACGCGTCGCGGGCTTCATCGAAGTAGGCCAGACGCCGCAGCGGAATCCGCAGGGTGAGCGGCAGCGTCTGCCCCGCTGCCAGGCTCAGGCGCTGAAAGCCCACCAGCTGCCGCGCCGCCCTCGGCAGCCGCAGGCCCGGGGGCTCCACGTACACCTGCAGCACCTCGTCGCCTGGCACTGCCGCGGTGTTGCGAACCACAAGCGACACGGCCAGCACCTGCACGTCGGGCCCTTGCGCCTGCGGCACCTGCTCCTCCGGCACGAGCCGGGCCACCAGCCCTTCATGGGTGAAGGCCGCGTAGGACAGACCCCAGCCGAAGGGGTAGGCGGCGGCGTGTCCCTGGCGGCGCAGGCGGCGGTAGCCGTGCCAGAGGTCGTAAGTGAGGCGCCGGGCCCGGGGATCGAATGGCGGCAGGTGCGCTTCGCTGCTGGGCAGGGCGAACGGCAGCCGGCCTGAGGGGGACACCCGCCCGAAGATCACATCGGCCAGGGCCGCGCCCCCCTGCTCGCCGGGATACCAGAGCAGCAGCAGCGCCGGCACCAGCTGCCGCCACTCCTCACACAGGATGGCGCCGCCGCCCATCAGCACCACCACGGTGCGGGGGTTGGCGGCGGCCACGGCCCGGATCAGGCGCAGTTGCGCTGCAGGCAGACCCAGGCAGGTGCGGTCGCCGGAGGCGAAGTGGCTGCCGGGCCGGGCCGAGCCCTGCCGCGCCAGGGCCGCGATCAGCCGCGTCAGCTGGCGCCAGAGCGGCGTGAGCCGCCGCCAGCCCAGCCAGCGCACCAGCGCGGTGGGGGGCGGCACCTGCTCCAGCACCGGGGCGATGTCCCCCGGGTGGATGTGCTCGCCTTCGTTGCGCCAATCCAGACCCACCACCACCACGGCGGCATCGCTCGCGGCAGCCAGGGCGGCGGCGGCAGCCAGGTTCCGCCCCTCCTCGTGACGGATGGCCATGGCGGGAGCCGCCGCCCGCAGGCCTGCCAGCGGTGTCACGACGCTGCCGGCTGCGGGCCGGGTGTCGGAGGAGCCCCGGTCGCCCAGGTTGGGCAGCGCCGCCAGCCGGCCGATCACCGCCAGCGAGCCAGTGGCGGCCAGCGGCAGCAGCGCCCCCTCGTTGCGCAGCAGCACGATCGCCTTGGTGGCCGCCTCCCGTGCCAGCGCCAGGTGATCCGCGCAGCGGCGCAGTGTGACCGGGTAGCGGCCGGCGGGCACGGCGAGTTGAACACGCAGCTGGCGCAGCACCGCATCGTCGATGCGCGCCTGCAGGGCGGCGCTGAGAGGGTGGCCCGCTGCCGGCCCCAGGCTGCCCGCCAGGATCATCGGAAAGGGCATCTCCAGGTCGAGGCCCGCCTGCAGGGCGCGCGGCCCATCGCGCAGCCCGAAGATGAAATCAGTGACCACGAACCCGCGAAAGCCCCAGCGGTCTTTGAGGATGGCCTGCAGCAGCAGCGGGTGCTGGCCGCACCACTCGCCGTTCACGCTGTTGTAGGCGCTCATCACCGAGCCGGCGCCAGCGTCGACGCAGTCGCGGAAGTGGGGCAGGTAGAGCTCATGCAGCACCCGAGGGCTGGCCTGCACATCCACCAGGAAGCGGCAGCCGTCGATGGAGTTGAGCGCGAAATGTTTGACGCAGGCGATGGTGTGGCGCTGCAGTCCGCGGGTCAGGGCGGCGCCCATGGCCCCCACGTGCACCGGATCCTCGCCATAGGTTTCCTGGGCGCGGCCCCAGCCGGGATGGCGTAACAGGTTCACGCAAACGGCTCCCACCCAGTTGGCGCCGAACGAGCGGGCTTCAAGACCGATCGCCACGCCGATCCGTTCCTCCAGCTCCGGATCCCAACTGGCGCCACGGGCGATCGGCACCGGGAAGGTGGTGGCGCCGCCTTCGAGCACCACCCCACGCGGTCCATCGACGAAGTGCAGCCCGCCGATCCCCAGCCGGGGCACCACGCCAGCCGGCCATGGATGGCGGTGGGAGGCGTCCTGGGTGGCGATTTCCGCCATCCCCGACCAGAACGGGGTGTCGCCATCGAGGCAGCCGAGCTTCTCCGCCGGGCTCATGCGCTCCAGCAGGGCGCGGGCTGTGCGCTCAATGGCCGCGGCGGGTCCGGCGCGGCCATTGAACAGGTGGGGGCGAGGCGGCGCCATGGCAGGGGGGTGGGCTCACTGTTCATGGTGCAGCCATTCCCAGCGGCAGGCCGCAGGCCGACACCACCATCGGCCTTGCGCTGGTGGAGAGCGGCCACGCCCTCGTGTTCCGCCGCTTTATGAGTCAGTGCGACGCCAAGGCCTACCTGGCAGCGGAGCAGCTCGCCATGCGGCGCCGTGCCGGGCTCTGGCAGGTGCCGGTGGCCTCACCCGCCCGTAGGACTTCCGCCGCCAACAGCGCAGCGGCGTGACCTCCCCCTCAGTGGGGGTCTTGGTGAATCGCCAGGACCTGCTGCGCCCGCTCCACCAGCTCCTGGCGCAGCGCCTGAGGGCTTTCGATGCGGATGCCGGCCCCGAAACCGAACAGCCAGTTGCGCAGCTCCACGTCCTGTCGCAGGGTCCAGACGGGTAGGTCCAGCTCCACCGGGTAGGGGTGGCTGTCACAGGCGTCGTTGGGCGCCAGCACGTGCGGGGCGTTCGGGTGGTGCCACCACTGGTCGCCGCTGAGCGGATCCTGTTGGTGGAGAGCAGCACCGGCGGCAGGCATCGGGGCCGGGCAGGGGGCAGCGGCGTTCAGGCCTGGGCCCAGTGTGTTGAACGGGCGCCGGCGGCCAGTGCCTGGCTGCAGACCAGGGCGACCCAACCGCCGACGGCGATCCAGGACAACGAAGAGGCGGGCATGGCTGATGGGAAGCGCTCAGGAGCACCAGCGTGGGAGGGTTCGGCTGCGCCAGGCGGGCGCTTGCTGCGAACGACCAGGGAGGGGGTGTTGGGACGCATGGGTGGCGAGGCGCCCGCGAGAGTGAAACACTCAAGATGGACCTACTGATTCTCAGCAGGGTTCAGGATTTTCACGGAACAATGACAGCCACCAAAAGGATCATTGAGGCTTGATTCCATCTTCAACAGCGGATCTGCCTGCCTGGTGATTCGGTGGGGCGTTGGGTGAGTGATGACGAGCGGCTTTCCTTTCTTCAGGCGTTGTTCTGAAAGACAGGGCCTTGCCCATCGTGAACGCCAAAGCTCAACGGCTGCAAAAAACTTTGCCACGCCACTAGCACTCACCGACAGTCCGTTGCAGCGTCTTGCTAGCGTGCACTGAAAAGCGATCGCCCGCTGGTGCAACAACTGTCACAACACCGATATGGCTTTCTGCAATGACTATAATCTGTTCTATATCCACAAACTTTGCGAATGGGCTCCACCTTCGCTCTTTAGTCAACCATGTCTCACGATTCTTCATCGGCGCGATCACCCCTCGTTAAATTCATTCTGGTTCTCTGCCTCAGCCTACTGAGCCTGTTTGTACTGCGTTTAACCACCAGCATGATGGCTCTTTGCAGTTTCTTTATCACTAGTCCTGGCCTCTATCCCGGTGACATCGGCAATCGTGCGGCAACCTATCTTGGTTTCATGGCTGTCGGAGGCTGTTTATTGGTGTGGGTCTTCGTTTGGCTGTTGGTTCGCTACCGCTGGATGGCTCGTTCAACGGGGAAGTGGTTAGGTTACTGTTGCTGGGCGATTGCCGCTTTGAATGGGGTGCTGTTGCTCATTCCCTTAGTCGCCTGGAAGAGCGCGCTCTAGTCGATGCAAAGTGGATCTTTGTGGCACTGGAGCGATCGCTTAGACACTAACGCTTGAGGACTTCAGATTTTGGGGATCGCCTTGATGAGCGCAACCTCTCGCTGTGGTGGCGATCGTCCCTCGCCGTTACCATTGACATACCAAGGATTTCCCCTTCCCAAGCCCTCGATCAGCCAATTGCGAAAGCTGGCCAACGCTTGCGGCCACTTGGCCGCGGAGCGGCTTCGCGTGCCAAGAATAACCGGGTAGCACATCTCATTGGTGTCGGATCAGGTGCATGGCGATGTTAGGCACCCTTGCTGGACATAGCAGGCACATCGATCTCCTTGACACAGGTTTGGCGAGATAGGCACAGAACGCAGTCGATAATCATAAGTAGATCTTCAAGCGGAATCGCATCTGTTGGGGGAGCTCCAATCTCATCCAGATCCGAAAGCACCTCTGGTGTTCCCACATTACCCGGATTGATCACTGTCACAGATATCCGATCATGCCGAAGCTCTTCACGCAAGGAGTGGACAACACCTCGGAGCCCAAACTTAGAAGCAGAGTTTGCGACCTCTCTGCTCGGAAAGTTTTCACGTCCGGAAAGCGCTCCCATGAAGATGATCTTCGGATTGCTGGACTTTCGCAAAGCAGGCAGCAATGCCTTGACTATTCTGATTGGAGCCAGGAGATTAACATTCAAAACTCTTGTAATGTCATCATCAGAGCAATTGACAAATGAATATGATGAGGTAAAAGCATTTGACTCCCAAGTGCCTCCCATGTAGAGAAGTGAATCTAGAATTTCTTGCCCGGCAGCTTCGGCAACCGTATTGATTCCCTCAGGAGTCGAGACATCAGCCTTAATCCACTCACCATGCCTTGAGATGGTACGCGATACAGACAATACTCGCTCTGATTTCGGCACTAGATGTCGTGCAACAGCCTCACCAATGCCTCTGCTCCCTCCAATGATTGCGACGTTTGCCATGCTAGGAATTCCAGGTGTGCCCAACACTCATTGTACGGACCCGCATAAGGCAGAAAACCTTCTCCACCCTTCCGCTCAAGCAGCTGTTCTCTGTTGCCAATCTCTCATTTGCCCCTGCCGCTGAACTCCCTGCTGCCGATGTTGCGCCGGCCAATCATTTTGTGGCCATTGTTTCTGAAGCCCATCATGCTGCCGCCGACGTTCCTGTTGATCACGTTGCGGTGCCCTGTTGAGCCCCGCCATCCCCGCTCTTCCATACCGCTGGTCTGCCCCGACGCCAATTGCGCATGACGTTCTCCTCCAGCACCGTGCCCGCCGAGATCAATGGTGTGCTGATGCAGGCCTTTCACTGGTACACCCCTGCCGATGGGGGCCACTGGCTACGGCTGGCGCAACAGGCTCCCGCTCTTGCTGCCGCCGGCATCACGGCCCTGTGGCTGCCGCCGGCAGGCAAGGCGCTGGCAGGCAGCCATGACGTGGGCTACGGCATCTACGACCCCTACGACCTGGGCGAATTCCATCAGCAGAAAAGCGTGGCCACCAGGTACGGCACCAGGCGGAGTTCCTGCCGGCCGTGGCCGCCTGCCATGCCGCCGGCTTGCAGGTCTAGGCCGATGCGGTGTTCAACCACCTGATGGGCGCTGATGCCGCGGAGGACTTCAACGCCACCCCCTACGCCCCCCAGAACCGCTTCCAACCGATCGGTGAGCAGCGGCCGATCCGCAGCTGGACCCACTACAGCTACCCGGCCCGCGCCGGTGGTCATTCCGCCATGCAACAGCCACGACCACGGCTTCAACGCGGTGTGGCGGAGCAAAGGCAAGGCCTTCGACGACAACGTGGACCTGGAGCGCGGCAACGCTGCATGCCGCGGAGCCGCCAGAAGCCGGCACCCCCAGCCGCAGGGTCCTGGGATTCAGCCCAGCAGGCTGGCTTCCACGGTGAGGCCAGGCCCGAAGGCCAGGGCCACCCAGGGGCGGGGAGCGTTGCTGCGGCGCAGCCGCTCGAGGATGAACAGGATCGTGGCCGACGACATGTTGCCGAACTGGCGCAGTACGGCGGCCGAGGGCGCGATCTGGTGGGGCTCCAGCTCCACCGCCGTGGCGACCGCCGCCAGGATGCGTGGCCCGCCAGGGTGCAGGGCCCAGGACCCGATGGCGGCGAGGGGTTGCCCTCGGGAGCTGAGCCATCGTTCCAGCCAGGGGCGCAGGTGGGTAGCCACGGCCGCCGGCACCTTGGTGGAGAGGGTCATCTCGAAGCCGTGGTCGGCGATGGTCCAGGACATCAGATCGCTGCTGCCCGGAATCAGGGTGGAGCCGGAGGCCAGCACCTGCAGCGGCGGGGCGTCAGCGGCTGCCCCTGCCGCTCCGGCAGCGCCCGTGGCCACCAGCGCACCGGCCCCGTCGGCGAAGAGGGCGTTGGCCACCACCTTCTCCGGATCCCAGCCGTAGTGCATATGCAGGCTGCAGAGCTCCACGGCGCAGAGCAGCACGCAGGCGTTCGGATCGGCTTCCACGAAGGCCCGCGCCACCCGCAGGCCGTTGAGCGCGCCGTGGCAGCCCATGAAGCCCACATGGGTGCGTTCCACATCGGGGTGGAGGGGCAGCTGGGCCATCAGGGCCAGATCGAAGCCCGGCGCCTGGAACCCCGTGCAGCTCACCGTGACCAGGTGGGTAATCCGCTCTGCAGCCAGGTCGGCATCCGCCAGAGCCCGGCGTGCCGCCTCCAGCGCCAGGGGTTCAGCATGGGTTTCGAAGGCCCGGAGGCGCGCGCCGGTGGAGGGGCTGCTCTCGCCGTAGAAGGGCATGCGGCCATCGATGCCCGCCTCGTGCTCCGCCGACTCCAGCAGCACGCTGTGGCGCAGGTTCACCCCGGAGCGCCGCTGGATGCGCGCCAGCAGGGCCGCCCGCTCCGGGGTGGAAGCGGAGATGCGCGCGGCCATCGCCGCCGATTCCGCCGGGCTGATCCGGTGGCGGGGAACGCTGGTGCCGACGCCGAGGATCGTCAGGGGCATCGCAGCAGCCGTTGCGGCAGGGAAGGCAGGCGAGACGCTGCCCAGAACAGGCCCCGGCTGCTGGTGGGGTGGCGCAGCGCCAGGGCCAGGCCACGACAGAGCAGCTGCCGGCGGCCGATCCGTTGCCGGTGCAGCTCACGCCAGCGGCGCTCGATCGCCGGCTGCCAGCTGCCGGTGCCCTCCAGCACCAGCGGCGTGGCGGCGACGGCGGCGGCGAGGGCCCAGCCCATGCCTTCTCCAGTGAAGGGCTCCACATAGCCGGCGGCATCGCCGAGCACCAGGAAGCGATGGCCCGCCAGGGGGGTGGTGCGGCGACTGAGCGCCGGTGTGCTCTGCCAGGCGGCCTCCGCCAACTGGGGAATGGCGGGAAAACCGGCCTCCGCCAGCACCTGCCTGGCCGCGGCCGCGGCACCTCCGCACTCCTGCAGCAGGGCACGATCGAAGGCCGCCGCCAGGTTGAGACTGCCGTCCTCCACCCGCACCAGGCCCACGTATCCCTGGCGGCCCACCGCCATGTGGATGGTGCCCTCCTCCCAGCGGCTGTGGCTCCCCGCCAGCACGCAGCCGGCCCCCAGCCGGGAGCGGGGGCTGATGCGGGTGTGGGCGGAGGGCTCGTGCTCCAGGCTGCGGTTGGCCAGCCCCGCCGCCACCAGCACCACGGCCGCCTGCACCAGCTCCTGCCGCTGTCCCTGCCGTAGGCAGACGCTGCGGGTTTGGGTACCGGTGCGGGGGGTGACGCCACCCAACTGCGCGGTGGTGCAGGGGCGGAACACGGCACCGGCGTTGACGGCCGCCTCCACCAGCGCCTGATCGAAGCGACCGCGGGAGAGGGCCCGCCCCGGCGGCAGGTCGCAGGTGGTCTCCCGGCCGCCCAGGCCAAGCCGAAGCCGCCGCAAGGGTCGCCCGCCCAGGTGTTCGAGCAGGTGGCCCTGACCCACAGCGGCGAGGGCCGCTTGGGCCTGGGCGTTGAAGCAGGAGCCGCACACCTTCCAGCGCGGGAAGCTGCGCTTCTCCACCAGCAGCACCGTCAGACCGCGACGGGCCAGATCCAGGCTGGCCAGGGCGCCGGCGGGCCCGGCCCCGATCACCAGCACGTCCCAGGGCTTGCCCGGTTGGCGTTCAACCACGGGACCAGCTCAGCAGGTAACGCTCCGGCCAGCAGCGCTGAATCCTGGCGCCGCTCAGCCCGGCCCGATCAGCCATGGCCGCCACCTCAGCGAGCTGGAAGGCCCCTTGCACCGACAGCGGTCCATCGGTGTGGACGATCCAGGAGCGGCTAAGCAGCCGGGTGCCGGCCCAGGCCAGGCCGTAGCCGAGCGGGCTGCGGATCAGGTCGTTCACGAGCACGAGGTGACGGGCCCGGCGGGCCATCAGGGCCAGCAGCACCTCGGCGTCGTGGTCGCCCAGGTGGTGCAGGAACAGGGAGGTGATCACCACGTCATAGCCAGCGGGCGCGGCTCCGTCCGGACCGGAGGGCAAGGGATCCGCCAGGGCATCGGCCTGGAAGAAGCGCGCCGCGGCGCCGCGGCGTTCCGCATTGGCGCGGGCGATCGCCACAGCGCTGGCGCTGATGTCGCAGCCCTCCAGGATCAGCGGCAGCTTGCTGCGCCGGGCCAGCAGGACCAGATCAATCACGGTGTCACCGCCGCCGCAGGCCAGATCGAGCACCCGCAGCGGCTGGTCTGGCTGCCGCGCCGCCAGCGCCGCGATCGGCGCGAACAGGGAGGCGGAACAACGGCTCAGGGCATTGATGCGGCGGAGACCCGCCAGGGCCCGGGCGTGATCGGCGGGGTCGATGCCCGGCTGATCCATCACTTCAGGTATCCGTTCCCTGCGGCTCAGGGCGTTCAGGCTCGGCATCGCCTCGGCTTGTCCTGAGAGGGCATGCACGAATGATGGCGACGCCGGGTGGGCAGAGGGCGTCGTGCGGGGTTCCTCGTTGATCCGTGAGGCAGGGCAGGACCCCTGCTGACCGAGGGCTGCAGCGATGTAAGAGCTTTTCCGAAGGCGTTGAGCAAACGCCGCACCCACAGCATCCGTTCAAGTGCCTGGGCGTGAAGCTCGTGCGGCCTCAACCAAACCAGGCACGGAGATCTCAGAAATGCATCGGTTGCGGATCACCCGGCTTGTGTCGAGGCACCCTCCACAGCCTTGATGTGGAGATTGGCAGCACCAGCCATTGGAGCGGTGTGATCCAGCCATTGTTGAGAAGCTCGATCACCGGCTACAGCCGTCACGACCACCGCCCAGCACCTTCTCAATGGACTCATCGCCGGACTGGCTGCGGGACTCACCCTCGCTCCTCCGGCGCAGGCCGCCGAGCGGCTCGGGGCCATCCCCGCAGTCTTCCGGGGCCTCTGGATGGCAGAGGCGCGGCACTGCACTGCCACGCAGAGCGACGAGTCGTGGCTTCGCATCGAGGCCGATCGCCTCAGCTTCTACGAGAGCAGCGGGCCGGTGCTAGCGGTGGCGGGAGAGGGGCCCGAGCGGATCGGCGTGATCATCGCGCTCTCCGGGGAAGGCAGTACCTGGCTGTACCTCGGCCTGCTGAGCCTGGATCCAGGCGGAGACCGCCTGCGGCTGGTCAGCACGGGGGTGGAGGGTGAAGTGCTCCGGGTGCGGTGTGAGACGCGCTGAGCCAGCTTCAGGGCTGGTTGACGTTGCACTCCCGCAGGCTCCCAGCGATCGCAGTGATCAGGTTCTCAGCCTCATTGCGCCAGTCGCTGCGGAACTTAAAGCCCAGCACCACCGTTTCTCGATTCTGAAGCCGCAGGGCGTAGACCTCGGCGAAGGAAGGAGCGGGAATCGAGGTGGAGAAGGCCAGCCCTTCAACACTGCGCTCCAGCAAGCGGCGCTGAATCGGCCTTCCCTGATGGGCCTGGCCGGCGAGGAACACCGTTGCCACGTAGGCACGCAGTTCGGCCGGGGTCATGCCCGCCTTGGCATCGGTGACGTCAAGCGGAAAGCGAACAGCGGTGAGGCTGAAGCGCTCGCTCTGCGCGTCGGCTGCCGGCGGATGCACCACAGACACAGCATCGAGACCCACCGATAAGGGGCTAGAGAGAGCGCTTGGGGAACGGAAGCAGAGACCGTGCAGCGCCACGACCTTGTCGGGCCGGGCTGGAGCCTCACCTGGTGAAAGCACCAGACACAGAGCGAAGGCCATACCGGCGGCGGCAGGGCAACAGTTTCCCTTCAGAAAGGCAGCCTCTCGCCAGGCAGGGTGAACCAGGCAGGCCCTCCTGGCATGACTGAACCATGCGCGAAGCCAGCGGGACGGTGTCACGACGATGCTCCATCCGTGGCTAGCAGCATCCTCATGGAAGGAGTTCTACGAGCACCTCAACTGGATCCACCTCGAGTGAACTCTTGAGCTTGCAGCTTCTTGACCTCGCACCTGCGGCGATCAGTCGCAGACGATCGAGGCTGGGCCCCAATGGGATGTCGAAGTCTTGCTGCCCGTCCGCGTTGAGGTTCCAAGGTGCCTGGCGGAGCAGCAGCCCATGCTTCGGGGAGGGGCCTGGGATAACCACGAGCGTGGGGCCTTGATCAGGCTCCAATGCAAAGCTCAGCTGTCTGCTCAGGGCATCGCAGCAGCCGGAGTGCCAGCTCCACCTGCGCCTTGCCCACGTCGACACGTTCACTGCCGCCAAGGGCCTCTAGGGCGATGGGCTCCCGGGCGCGGCAAACAGCCCCCACCGGCGAAGTCAGGCGGCTGCAGCTAATTTATCATTGCCAAGCATCCATTCTCTTCGCAAGTCCTGGGGTCAATGAAATGCTTGCCTTTGTTTTGTCCCGGCTATTCACTCATACGCTTCTCAGTGGGATCCTGGGAGCGATTATTGGTGCTGCCATTGGTGTTGTTGCTGGAGCACTTCGGCGATCAATTCCAGGCGCATCAGCAGTGAGCATAAGGGGCGCTTTTGTAGGCTGCCTCCTGGCTTGCATCAGCCCACTGATTTGCACCCCTGGCTCCTTGGAGTCTTGGGGAACGGCGGGAGGACTGGGATCATTGTCAGTACTGGTAAGCCTGGTTTTGATTGCCCTGGGAGGACTCATTGGCGGCCTGGCCGCAAGTACTTTTGGATACCGATGGGTGATGACAATGAAACCCAGACTCTTTGCATGGATCATGAGTGGCATTTACATCCTCATGACAGGCTCTCTTGCACATGGCTATCTCCGATATTGCTTCGCTGGGTCATCGTATTGCTAACATCTATTCTTCCGCCCCAATCCAAGGCCGATCAAAAAGGTCAGTTATTGGTATGCGATCTGGATGCGCCACATCATCCAAGCCGAAGATGGCGGGATGTTCTTTGCTTGAGCCAGGGAGAGCCGTCGCTACTGAATCGAACCGTTGGCAAGGGCTGCAGGCGAGCACATCGTCGGAGATGGCATCGGGGCTGCTTTGAGTCGCCACTATGCTGTTCATGCCAGGAGTTGATCATGTCGCTGCTGGGAAGGGAAGCCACCCAGCGGCAACTTGCTCAGCGGCAGGTACGAACAACCTGGCGGGCACGCACACTTCGGCAGTTCGGCTCAGATGGGCCAGAAGTCACTCCCAGCACTGTGCCATCCACAGCGTCGTGCTCACTCATCAAGCGGATCGCCACTCGCTGACAACGCCAAAGCGCCCTCATGCATCAGTTCATTCACTTCATCGGCAAAGCCGATGCCAGGGAAAGACGTCGTCACCATGCTGCGCAGGCGGTGATCAATTGTGCGCGTCCCAACAGGGTTCTGCACTGATCAGGGGGACCTGGTTCGCGGCATGACGATCGACGCAACACGAGCCTGCCGATGTGTCTGAACATGCCGTTCTCCCTGGCCGGTGTCGTATGGCGGTGACATCGGGTCAGGCGTCAACCAAGGCCTTGCATTGCACTCCGGGAGCTACTTGATGCTGATGAAGCCCAGCTGATCCTCAATCAAGGCGCTGCAGGTGGGAGCCTTCTGGCGCACCACCTCTGCAGCGATGCGCATGAGAACGTCCATTCTCCGCCCGACCGCCCATGGATAGCAGGTGTTCCATTCACTGATGTCGCCGATCAAGATGGATGCAACGGTGTCGCCACCGCAGAACTCCCAGTAACAGGAGATGGTGTTGATCCCTTCGTGGTAAACGACAACCCCGCTACGCCCGTTGTCGCTGATCTCCACCCACCATGGTGCAGAGAGGCTCCCGGTCACCGGCTGGCCGGCTCCAGGATGCGGTGGGAGGGAACCTCATGGAGAGCCATCAAGTGACGCTCAATGGTGGCTCCATTGGCCTTCATCCAGGCCGCCGTGGTATCTCCCACTTTTTGCCCATAGATGCGATGGCTGTAGATCACCGCAGTGCCACGACCATCTGCCAGCCTGAATCTCGCAAAGACAGCCTCGATAAAGTTACGAACAGGGAAAAGAACGACGATCAGATGTTCTGCGGGCTTCACGGCAGTGCGGGGAACCGATAAAGTGCGAACCACCACGGCCTTGTTCTGCTTGTAGTTATCGAGCACCCTATTGGCAACATTGGCCAGCCCATCCCCATCGCTGACACCTGGGTACGTGTTGATGGTTATCATGTCCGTCCAGCGACTCAGGTCAGTCTGATCAGATGGAGTGAACTCATGCTGATGCTTTGACGACCATCGAAGGAGATAAGTCTGATCAGCAAACTTCATCGTCAACGGAGAAGCTGGCGGCCCACCTGCCGCATGCGAGGCGATCGGCACAGTCATCATCAATACAGCTGTCAATCGAATCAAGCCACGAAGGTTGCGCATGCCACTTATGCGGGAATCTCACCGGGAAAGGCCCGAAGACAATCTTCAGGAACATGGGCAGGATACGCACTTGCGGTGCGCAGTAGCAGCAAGCGGCGACGTGCGGCTTCGAAGAGATGATGAAGAGGCTGGGAAGAAACCTTGGGGCAGACACTCATCCAGGCAAGACATCCCTTGCGCCATCTCAGCATCGGGCAGGGCCACGAACGCATCAGGCTGCCGGCCGTGTTAAGCCGCTTCGCTCGACATGATGGATGGTGCCGCCGTTCCCGGTGGGATCAAGGATCTTCAGCAGCATGCCCTGATTCACCTGGGAGAAGGTGCAGGAAGTCACGACGGTTCAATCCGTATGGAGGCGTGCCGCTGATCGATCTTCAGATTCAAGATCCGGCAGCTCACTGAAGGACCCGCCCGGGCATGAGCCCTGGACCAAAGGCCTTGGACATCACTGACGCTTCTCCCGATTCCCCGGAGACTGCGCTTGCCGCCGCGCTGGGCGGAGCTTTGGGTAACGGGTTAGCGGTAGGCCGCAGTGGGCGCCGGAGCCTCACAATGGGATCGATACTCATCCTGGGCGCCATGACCATGCCGGATCTCAGCGCAGAACAGCCGGCCGGCGACCTCGATCTGCTGCGCATCCTCTGCTGTGTCGCCTGGTCCGATGGGGAGATGTCTGAGCAGGAGCGAAGGCTGCTCAAGAAGCTGGCGGAGCGCACGGCAGCGGCAGAGGCCGGCCCAGAAGCCGTTTCCACCGCTGTGGATGCCCTTGCGGCCGAGGCGCTGGGGCCGGAGGCACTCGAGACCCTTCTGCCAAGGATCACCACGGCCAATGACCGGCAGCTGGCCGTGAAGCTTGCGTATCAGGTGCTTCGCATCAGCCGGCGACCGGAAGACACCTCGAGCATCAATACCGATGAAAAGTTGGCGTACCGGCGTCTGGTTGAGGGTCTGAAGATCGACGACCGAGAGATTCTCGAAGCCGAATGGGCGGCGGAGCAGGAGCTGGCCCAGCCGCCCGGCCTACTCGCCTTCCTTGCCAACCGCTTTCGAGGCCTGGGGGCCTGGGCAGACAACGACCAGCTGGAGCCGCCAAGCGGAACGCGCCCCTGAGCAGCTTGGCCAGGTGGCGGGATGGACCTGCGCCCCCAAGACCCAGAGGGCGAAGGTGCAGGTCCTTCGTTCGGCAATGGCCAGGCAGGCAAGTCGATCATTATGGGGTCAGCATCTCCTCTGCAGTTCCAGGGAGCGCCTTGCCAGAGAGATCTACGGCAAAGGCACTCCTGTACAGCGTTTGGTACAGGAGTGCCAGGCCAGTGACGTGGGACGCTCAGGGCCGCTTGATGCCGAGCGCCTGGGCGCCGTACTGCTCGCTGAACATGGCCTGGATCTGCCAGGCCCTCAGGAGCGTTTTGGACACCTTGCGCAGGTCTTCCAACTCCGTGCAGTTGTCGATGGCACGGGAGTGGGCTTCCACGAAGAACTCTCTGCTGACCGAAAGGGACTGGCTCATGGCGATGCCTGTTGGAGGGGGAGGAGCTGATCGGGGCAATGGGTTCAGCCGATGCCGAGCAGGCCGCGGGTGAAGGCCTCACCGCCGAGGGCGAATTCAGTGGCGAGCAGGGCGATGAAGCCGAGCATGGCCATGCGGCCGTTGAGCTTCTCGGCGCGCTCATGGAA